>Ga0310786_10001707_pt1 | contig 35206 bp, 49 predicted proteins | sample AusTroGonzalo_MG_FD_203881 | JGI IMG/M metagenome (GOLD analysis project Ga0310786, IMG submission 203881) | Bovine rumen microbial communities from tropical cattle in Woodstock, Queensland, Australia - Gonzalo_03 (v2) (version 2) | ecosystem: Host-associated > Mammals > Digestive system >... | reverse complement strand
TCAATTAGGGCCGGAAGCAGTCCACTTCCTATTTTCTTCCAATGCTCCGTTGTTGAATCCCTGGATATAGAAATGCCGGGCCATATCGTTGAACTCTGCCTCATTGGTTGGACATCCGTGCTTGTCGTAATACTCTTGGACGAGTTGTCCCACAGTACGAAGATTAGTCCTCACCCTTGCATTCTTTGCAGGGGTTGCTTCCGGGCATCCATCACATTCTTTATCCGGATCGGTTGTGATGTCAAACTTGTCGCACCAATCAGGTGGCAAGAATTTTTTGCAATGTTTACATTTCATAACGCAGCCAATTAGGGCCGGAAGTGATTACTCCTGCGAATAAAGGAGTTCGTTCTTCTTGTAATCGTAGGCTATAATCCTTTGTCGGAGGCCGATTTTCGTTAAGTCCGAGCCGATTCTGTCAAGGATTACAACCCCATCGTTCGGATAGATGTTCACAAGGTTGAAATCATCCTGGTAGTCGCTCGTTGTCGAACGGACTTGCGAACTTGTACCGAAGGAAGGCATTGATGCGTTCGGGACAACAACCTGAAGCTGCCGTTCATCATCCGAAGAATGTGAGAACTGCGAACAATGAAGGTGGCCGGAGAGCCAGCAGACGAAGTTACCTCCATTGTCCAGGAAGTCGGAAACGGCATCCACGAACTGCGTGTTGATGCAACCATAACCTGCCGTGTCGGTTTCCGCCCAATGCGGGCTTTCCCGTCCCTCGTCCCAGGCAGTTTCAATGTCGCAGATGAGGTTGTCCAAGATGTAGTGCGTGGCAACCACCACCGCCTTGTTGTTGGTAATGGCATCGGCAAGGACGGATTCAAACCAAGACAACTCGGCGGCGGTATAACCTTCTACCGATTCAGTCCTTGAAGAATAGTCCCCGGAGTTTTGGTTCACATTGTGCATATCCAGCACAATAAGCCGTACACTCGTCCCGATGTCCTTGTAGTAATAGAGAAGTCCGTCCTCGGCTGCGTCCTCCGGCTGAACGACATCCCATCCAGAAATATACGGGGCAAAGAGGATGTCGTACACCTCTTTCGGAGTAGCTGCAAACCAGTTGTTGTTCTTCCGGGCATCGTGATTACCGATACAGTTAAGGATGTTAGAGACACCCGATGCGGAAAGAAAATCGAACCCCCCGTCACTTCCCCACTTTGATTTGAGGTTGTCCCCCGTGTGAATCGCAACGATGGAATTGTCCTCCGCAAATTTGCTTATTCTCTGCCATCTGTCCGTATCTGCATGGATGTCAGAACAATGAAGGATTGCGACGGATGTCTTTCCTCCCCTGTAACCGAATCCAAGTTCCTTCAACTTGTCCACAGATGCGGAACCACCTCCAGTTCCAGCCTCCTCCAAATACGGTGTCTTGAGGGAACCGGCGGAAGAATCCATTACCTTCACATATATCTCGAAATCTTCACCGACATAATTATATGCGGACAAGTCGGCATACAAACGGCAGGTTGCCTGTGTGATTGTGGCCGTGACATTCCAGGTGTACCCCGCATATAATTGGGCCGGCGTGAGTTCTTTCGTTCCGTTGCCGCCGCCGACACCGAACTTAATCGTCGTTCCACCCAGCATCGTAACAAGTTTGTCGGACTTCAAGTAAATGGAATATGTCCGCCCGCTTGTAACGGGGAATGATGCAACGGTCACAGCCGTGGATGGAATGTAAGGAAAGCGAGATTTCCCTTCAATATAGTTCCTGTATGCTGTCTCGCCGGCAACAGGAGTATAATATCCGCACGGAATACGAACGCCGTCCATATACATCGTGACATCAAGGTCGTCGATAATTCCGCTTCCTAACATATCAACAACAACCCGTATGAACTTCGCCCCGGATGCGTAAGTCGTTCCGAGAAACGCCTTCGACGAATCATAGAACATCAAAGATGCTGGGCCGTAGCCGAAGGTATATCGATCCTTGTACAAGAGTGTCACATCCTGCGGTTCGGCCTCGATTGGAAGGAAGGTCGAGCGTACTTTACTTGCGGAAGCTGTTTCCGAACCAGTTGTGGTGTCAAGGTTGCCATACTCCCAAGACAAGATAGATTCTTCAACTTTGGATGAAAGGAAGTTTAGTTTACCCGGATCGATGAATTTGTCCGAGGACGAAATCGGCAGGGAATCCGTGGCGGTAAGGTCTTCAATCCTTGCCTTCACGGTTCCGCCCGTTGTGAGTTTGTTTGCCGCCACGGTTACATAGACACGAGAAGAAGCCGCCGTTGTAGTGGCAGTTTTCTCGATGACGACACCGCGGCGTAACTGGCTTGTCGAAATGTTTGAAACGATGTCACCGTTACTGCCGAGTCCAATCGCCATTTGTGTCGTCACAACATCATCCGACTGTACCATGATCCGGTAAAGGTGGCCGGAGGTAACGCCGAATCCGTCCACGACGGTCTGCCCGGTAGCCTGTCCAGCCGTGAGAAGAAGAGAGCCGGACAGAAAATTCGGATTGTCTTCTTCGCTGATTGCTTCTCCTATAACCACGCCCTGCTGGGCGGTGAGAGCCTTGTCAGCTCCTCCAGTCTTGAGGTCGTTAATGAGGCCGACGCTTGCCGGGAGGGTTCCTTCCGTTCCAAAAGGATATACAGTTTTGTTAGACATATCTCAAATAATTAAATTGTTGGACCTGCCGTAAACGCCGTTTCAGTAGCGGACGGTTTGAAAACATCGTTATATGTGTCATACATTCCGGCGACACCATTCACTTTTGCCGGAACATAGTTCCTCTGCGTCCCGAAACCGACATGATAGAACCGCCCCACAAACGATTCCTCCATGTTGGCTTCTCCGGCCCTGTTTTCTGCGCCGACATACACATTCAAACCGACCGAGAAGGTGCTGTCCGAATTGCCGGTATAAGTGCCGAGCTGCGTGTTGTTTTTATAGCCATAGAACTGATTGTTGTGCTTCGTCAACACCAGGTCATTATTCGTTACCGCCGTGGAATACAGGTTAGTTACGGACGAATAGTAACACACGGAGGTGTACTTATTCGCAGCCGAAGTGTCTCCGTGTTGGAAACAACACCTGGCGTATGAATAATATTCACTTCCGAGTGGGTAATAAAACCTCTTTGCTGTTCCCGTCGGTCTGTATGAGGCGACAATCTTTAAATTATACCCTCCGTCAAGTCCCGTGTCGAAATACTGACTTCCGTCACATTCAATATACTCGAGCGGCGTGTAGGCATCCGAATCGAAGGCTCCATACAACAAAGCCCCGCTTCCGTCGTTGGTAAATATGGTATCGCTCACGGCATCATACAATCCGATGGATGGAGAGTACGCCGGCGTATAGTCACGAACAAGTGTCCCATTCTTGTATATCTGGCAAGCACAAATGTCAATCGGAAGGGCTGTATCCGTGTGTACACCGTTCGTGTTTTCGCCGAAAAGATGAATGGACACATTGCTTGAAAAACTTGAGGTCGCTATCGAGGCGACGAGAACATCATCAACAGAAAAACCATCGGCGCTTAATTCATATTTGTGATAGTGAGACATTTTTGTCAAAGCTCCGTGGACAGCCTGATATGCATTTGCTCCGTAACAAATTCCGAGGTCTCCAATGTCTTTGGTTTTTCCCGTTACAAGAGAGAACATCGCATTTTGATATGCGACTCTCGATCCGAACAACCAGGAATAATCCGAGCTGTCCGGGTTAAAGTTCCTCGCCCACACAATCACCTTCGTGGTGTTGTCCGGGGTGATGCCCGTGTCAATGTATGAGCCGTCACCACCGCCCCGGATGTACGGAATCATTACGGGAGGCGTAGGCGGCGTACTGCCGCCAGACGCAATCATCGCCCGCCTGCGTAACATCGTGTCCATCTTACACCTCCGAATAGTAGGCGATACCGCCCAGGATGGATATTTCGTAGTGCTTGGATGCCGCAACCGTAGGAGCCGCACCCGCCGCCCAGGTAATGCCCGCAGGCCAGGTGATTGTCGGGGCGGTGGACGAAGTGTCGAACATCCAGAAGTAGTGGTTCACATTCCCGGTCACGGCGGCGGCGAGGGAGAAGGTTATCGTCCCAGACAATGTGCCGAGGGAGTAAACCACATCGGGGAGGAAACCGCCCACGGGCATCGCGCCACCGAGGACTTTGGAATAATAACCTTCGTGGTTGTGGTTCAAGTCCAGGGTGATTGTATTTCCATCTGATAGGGTGATGATGACCGTCCCGTCTGCAACAGTAGGGGTGTTTGCATCGTCAAATCCAACACCATCCTGTCCGGGTTTCCCTTCAATGGCGGTGACTACCATTCCCGTGTCGCTCCAGTTCGTTCCATCGAAATACCAGATTGCGAAAGGAGCCGTCGCTCCGACGAAGGTGTAACCCTTCTCGTCCCCTTCGGGAAGGAGGGAAGATGATGTGACGGGTTCGTAGAACTTGCCGGATAAGTTATGTATTTCGGCCTCTAACTGACCGAGTTCATCTTTCAGGACCTTACCCTGAGCAGCGGACAAAGCCTGTGTCGCATCGTTCGTGGTGAGGTTGTTCACGATGGTGAACGGGTAGTCCACACTCGATCCCGTGTCACCCTGCGCTCCCTTCAGGCCGGTGAACGCAAGCGTCAGCTGCTGGCCGACCAGCGAGACGGTACATGTCGGGGTTCCGACCGTGTCGTCCACGGTTGCCACGACCGAGGTGACGCCGGTCTCGCCCTTGAGGTTGGTGAAGTTGAACTGAAGGTTCTTCGCGGTGTTCGGGCCGCTCTCCTGGACGGTCACCCCAGGGGTGCCGACGTTGCCGTCTACGGTGGCTCCGATGGTTCCGAAACCGGCAGCGTCTCCGTCGTTTCCGTCGTTGCCAGGCGCACCCTTCAGGTTCGAGAACGCGAACGAGAGGACGCCGTTGTTGTAGGTGACGTTCACGGCGGGGGTGCCGGTGTTGCCGTCCACCGTCGCACCGACCGACTGGAAGCCTTCGTACATCACGGACTTGCTCCAGCCGCCGTTGAGGTCGTAGCAGAGAAGGGCGAACTCGCCCGGGGCGATCGTGATGCCGTCGAAGTCCGTGTAGGTCCCCGGCTCCGATGCGAAGTAGGCCACGGGGGCGTCAGGCGTCCCGGGATCGTCGGAAGGCTCGGCCACGCCGCCGATGGAGTAACCGGCCCCCAGCTGCTGGACCATAGCCTTCAGCACTCCGTTCAGGATCTGGCCGGTGATGGCCTGCACACCGTTTCGGTTGATGAAGGTGTCGATGAGGGTATTCAGTTCGTTGTATGCCATGTCCTAATTTTTATTTCAAAATATCGTTTTGAGCAATTTCGTAAAGAGACCGCCCAGCGGTTTCCGGAATATCCAGGCGAGAGCCGCCGCAAGACCCGCGAGAAGCCACCAGAACGCCCCGATTTTGGCCTTCTGCCATCGGTTGAGGTCTTTCTCCACATAGACCTTCTCGGTGTGCGTAGTGGTGTTGTTTTCGCTATGTATGGCCGTTGTGTCGGAGACCGGAATGTCGACCGGGACCTCCATCTGCCCCCGAGTCCGCAGGGTGTGGTGAAGGAGTCCGTCTTCCACCCATGCATCGCTGACCGCGTAGGGGTTCTCCAGGTGGGATGAGTCATTCGGGGTGACGTTCTTCTCCACATAGACGGGGACCGGTACGGCCAGGGTGTCGTGGATGACTCGGTCGCGGATGATGAGACTGTCTTTTGTGTCATGGACGACCACCGTCTCCACCTCCTTGAAATAATTCCGGAGGACGGAGCAGGACGCCGTCATCATGACGCACAGTATGATGGCCGACCTTCTCATTCGATGGTAATCGTGATTTCCTCCCCGGCGTCGTACGCCCGCTTCATCTCCTTGTACAGGGCCTTGAAGGTGTTCTTCGACTCCGTGAGCTGGCCTACCTTCGTGTTCTTCCCCACGAGAAGGCACCCGAGGGTCTGGGTCGGGTCGTTCCCCGGATGCACAAGGATACCCTCGAAGCCCGGCACGTTCTGGAGCCTCGGCATCTTGCCGCGGCACAGCTGCCAGTACCAGGCGACGGCGGCGTACTTCGGGGAGGTGGTGTTCATGGACACGGCGTACGTCCCGGCGGGGATGGCCGTCTCGCCGTACACCTTGCGCTGCTTGATGATGAGGGGGTTGTCGGTCTGCTTCAGTCCGCGGTCCCGGTCCTCCAGGGTGTTGCAGAAGAGGACGCCGTCGACATAGAGCCTGCCGATGGTGTACGTCTCCTTCTTCCACTTGCGTTCTACCTCCAGCTTCATGCTTCCTCCTTCTTTTCTTCCTCTTCCAGGTACCGGCGGGTGTCCTCGCGGAACTTCGCCATCTGGTGGTTGAAGTACAGCGTCACGCCGAAGACTGAGGCCGCGTAGACCATCGCCTCGCCCAGCACGGCGAGGACAGATCCGGAGACTTCGCCCGTAGGCTCGACGCAGAATCCCGCGATGGTCAGGCACCAGCCCGCCACGAAGGAGATGATGGCGGTCACATACGCCGCCTTCTGCTTGCGATCAGTAGTCTTGTCCATGCACATAGTTCGTTTTACAGTATTGCGAAATCGTCGTTGAAGTCGTCGTTGAAGTCGAAGAAGGTGTCGGCGCAGAGGCCGTTGACGGGGACCTCGATGCCCACGGACACGAACACGCCCGCGCACTCGTCGAGGAACCGCTGGTTGAACGTGGTGAACTGCCAGTCGCCCACCGGCACGGCGTCGTTCTCTTCCAGGAGCCGGAGGATGTTGTCGAGGACCTGGATGCCGACGGACTGGATCTCCAGCTCGTTGGACCTGTCCTCGGTCAGGCGGTCGATGTAGAAGAACGTGAAGCGGTAGGTGTAGAACGAGCTGTCAGCGTTCGCGGAGTGCGTCCCCTGCGTCCACCCGAACACGGCGTACTTCGCGTCCGGGAGGGAGTTCAGCCGGAAGATGTCGTTCCTGACGATGCTCTTCACCGGAGGCTGGCCGTGTGCCGCCGCCTCTATCATCCGTATGGTGTCCGTGAGTGTCATCGCTTGGTGCATTTGCAGTCGTTCCTCACCTTGCGCCCGCGGGGGCCTCCGAGCCACAGGCCGCAGCTCGCCGCGGAGTGGAGGTTGGACTTGATCTTGTCACAGGCGCAGTCGTTCAGCTCGGGGAAGAAGGGCCGGTTGTCCAGGAGCCACTGCTGGAGTTCGAGGGCGCAGAAGTCGGCCTTCGACTGGTAGTAGTACTGCATCTTGCCGATCTCGTCCTGCGTGACCACCGTCAGGTTCTCGTCGTTGCTCTTCGCCACGCCGAAGTTCCCTATCTTGTAGGAGACCTTGTTGGTTATCTCCACGATAGCCGTGTAGGCGAGGAAGTACTGGCAGCGGTCCACCAGGTCCTTGTAGTTGGCGTTTTCCTGCTCGTTGAACTTGTTCTCGATGCCGATCTCCTTCAGCCGGTTCAGGAGGCACGAGCCGAGGATGGACTTCAGCGCGACCTCCTGCGCCTCACGGATGGAGGGCTGGATGTACTTTCCGGCCACGTTGTCGGAGATGCTGGAGACCGATTTCACGAAGGATTCGGATGTCAAAAGATACTCTGCCATATCAGTTCACGGTTTGCTCGTTGATGCCGTCCAGGGAGAACGGGTTGATGTTCAGGACGCCCTTCTGGCCGTAGATGCGGTCGTAGGTGTCGGCGATCATCCGCTGGACCGGACGGACCGAGGTGCGGTTGTACAGCTTGAATGCGGAGTCGAACTCCTCGATGCTGAAGCCGGTCGCCGTGGAGAGGCCGAAGATGTTCGGATAGGCTCGGAAGGCCGTGAAGATCTTCTCGCGGGAGTTCTCGGCCAGGGCCTTGTACTTCTCCCCGAAGTCCGTCACGTCCGGCATCTCGATGGTGGTCGCGGACTCCTTGTTCTTGTTCCACGACAGCATGATGCGCCCGGCGTTGGAGGGGCCGCCGAACTTCTCGGAGACCTCTTCCTCGATTTCCTCCTTCATCTTGTCGGAAGGCTCGCCGTTGTTGAAGTTGATGATGGCCGACGGCGCGAAGCCGTTGGCGAGGCTGTTGAGGTGGTAGTCGTCCACCATGCGCTCTATCTCGCAGGCCTTGACCGAGGCGGCGTACACCGGCATCGGGTAGACCTGGGAGTGGGTGGTCTTGACGTACAGGATGGAGGATGCGTTGCGGTTGCGTTCCTCGTCCGTCAGCTCGGTCCACTTCTCCGCTATGTCGAAGCGGAAGGCGGGGTACATCACGGCGTCCTTCTTGCCCTTCTCGCCCCACTTCTCGGAGTACCAGAACACGTCGCACTCCTTGTTGCAGCGGAGGAACCGGAGGTCGATGTAGTAAAGCTCGGCCACCGCTCCGGTGAAGTCGCGGATCACCTGGAGGGCGTAGCCTCCGTACGTCTCGTAGTCGCGGGCGAGGTCTTCCACCTGTTCGGCGATGGTGTCGCCCCTGAGGTTCATCACGCCCGGCTTCCAGTTAGGGTGCAGCGGGACGATGCTCACGTCGTCGCCCACGATGAAGTCCACGGTGCCGTTGATGATGCTCCGCAGGGTGGGGACGCTCTTCGTCAGGTCCAGGAGGTAGTCCGGGTATGCGTTCCCGTCGCCCCACTCGACGAAGTCCTTCCCCTTGACGGCCGTCTCCTTCGGGGATACTATGTTCCGCTCGAGGTACGGGTCGAGGGCGGCGAAGGCCACGTTGGCCCGGATGCCGTTATCCTTCGTATTGCTCATATTGTATCGTTTTGTTGTATTGTCCGGGTGCGGCCAGTCCGTCCTTCACCACCATGATGCCGGTGGAGACGGTCTCGCCGTCGGCTGTGAGCCGGTATTCGTACTCTCCGGAGGCCATGCCGTCCGGGAGGGTGACTCCGATGTGGTAGCAGAGCCGGTGGACGTCCAGGTCCAGCAGGACGACGTCGACGGGGACGTCCAGCCCGACGGTGCTTCGCATCGTGAGCCTCAGGACGCCGCGGAGGTCCGTGTCGCGCGGGACGTAGACCGCCTGTGCTTCGGTAGTGTTTTCGAGGTATATCATCTTGTTCTCAAATATCATTTCGCCGATTTTCGGAAAAACAAAACTCCCGCGGCCTTCCGGACACGGGAGTGATGCGTATGGGAGTCTTCGGTGGACTATTCGGGGACGGTGCCGGTGAATGGCATCGGCAGGACCGCGGACTCGTCGCGGAGGGTGACGGAGTAGCCGTTGCGGTCGCCGCGGGTCGTTCCGGTCAGGCCGTCTCCGGCGTTGATCGTGACCGGGTAGTCGTGGCCGAGATACCACATGGTGCCGTTATTGTCCTCGACGATGGCGGCTAGCTCGCCCTGGGCGAGAGCGACGATCTCCAGACGCTTGGAGGTGTCCATCCGGTTGAAGACCATCAGGAGGTCCGTCTCGACGTAGGACGTGCCGTTCTCGGCGTTCACGGCGTAGTTCGAGGACATGCTGGAGGTGTTCCGCGGGAACTCGTACAGCTTGAACTTCTTGCCCGTGTCCATCGTGATGGCGGTGATGGCACCGGAGGCCTCGGTCAGCGAGACCACGTCCGCGTAGTTCGCGAGCCAGACCCTGCGGATGCCGCCGTTGTTGCCGAGGCAGTCGCGGGAGATGCCGGTAAGGGTTTGTAAGCAGGACATATAGAGTGCGATTTTAAGGCGTTAAATAAAAAGGGGCGGGTGTTGCCCCACCCCTAGGGATTCATTCGCTTGCAGCGGACTTGTGAGGGCTAGTCGCCTTCGCCGTCGTCAGCCGCGGGAGCGGCGCAGGGGCATGTGCCGAGCGGGGTCGGGGCATCGTCCATGACGCCAGCGGCGATCATCTCGGAGAAGTGGTAGGCGACGCCGCTGTTCCACTTCACCTGATACTTGAACAGGCGGTCGTCCTGGGACCACCAGAGGTCGACGGCCTCGTTGTCGTTCTCCATGTCGCAGCCGTAGACGAGGTTGTCCGCGAAGGTGCCGACGATGGCGTAGGTCCCGGCGAGGCCGGCGGTCTTGACAACGCGGACGTCGGTGCCGGGCAGGAGGATTTCCTCCGGGTTGCCGTTGCCCATGTCGTAGTGGTAGTAGTTGAGGACGACGAGGTCGTTCAGGAGGGCGCGGAAGACAGCGGGATCGACGAAGATGACGCCGCCCTTCTCCAGGGCCTCTTCCGGCATCGCGAAGTAGACGGCCTTGACGGCGTCATACGCGCCGGTCACGCCGGTGAGGGTGACGGCCACGACGTCGGAATCGGCACCGATCTGGGTGAGGAAGCCGTCGATGGGGTCTGCCGGGGAGCCGCCGGTGTTACCGACCCAGATGAGCTTCTCGATGGCCTTGTTGATCTGGCCGACGAGGGTGTCGATGATGTACTGCTCGAAGGGCAGCTCGTTCTCGGTGGCCTTGATGCGGACGAGCCACTCGCCGTACTTGCCGAGAAGGGTTTCGGGGCAGATCTGGCCGTCGACCTTGATGGCCGCAGTCTCGATCTCCTTGTTGAAGGGGGCGATTTCGTCCAGCGGGTTGAAGCCGCATCCGGAGCCGTCCTGGAGGGTAATGTCCAAACCGAGATAGTTCAGGAGAGCGGACTTCTTGATGCCGGTCTGGATGCTGATTCTGCCGCGGGTCCCCGCGTTGGGGAGACCGAACGACGCGATGATGACGTCACGATTGGTGGCGACGTAGTCGGCCAGGTTCGTGGTGATGAAGTTGGTAACAGCCATAATGCGTTGATTTTTAGAAGTTGCTTTTTGCTCTTAAATATCGTATCACGATATGCCGGAAAATTTCTATCTCCGGCTCATCAGCTCTGCCAGGCGGTCGAGGCCCTTGTTGCCGGTCTTGGTGGCCTTCTCGGTGGTCTTCACCTCTTCGTGGGCGGGCTTGGCGGCGGGCTGGCGGGAGAGTTCCTCGACCTTCGCCTTCAGGTCTTTCACCTGGGCCTTCAGCTCGGCGTTCTCCTTGCGGAGTTCCTCGATGACGGGGTCTTCGGCGGGTGCTTCCTCTTCGGGTGCGACCTCGGCCTCGTCGTCCTTGATCTCGGCGACCTTGCCTTCGACCACGACGATGACCTTCTTGTCCTCGGTGCGGTACTCGCCGTCCGGAGCCGGTTCACCGTCCATGAAGACGGCGTCGCCCTCCTTCAGGTCCTCTTCGCCTTCCCAGGTCAGCTCGCCCTTGTCGGTGGCCTTGCTGCCGAACTCGGTCTCGACCTCAGCCTCGGGGTCCTTGATCTCGCTCACCTTGCCGTCGGCGACCACCACGGTCTTCGCGTCGGTGGTGATGTAGTCACCATCCTCGGCGGCAAGACGGTTGCCCTCCGCGTCGAGGATGTACACTTCGTCCCCTGCCTTGAGGTCTTCCTCGCCGTCCCAGGAGAGGACACCCTTGTCGGTGGAGACGCTTCCGAAGTCGGCGAGCAGTCTCGCCAGCTTCGCCTTGAAACGTTCAATCTTGTTCATATTCTTTCCTTTGATGATGGTTTGAATCTTCTCGAACATGGCCTCGAACTCGCCGTCGCAGTCCTCGACCATCTCCTTCACGTCGTCCACGCTCTCTTCCGGGACGAAGTCGAACACGCCCTCCAGGGAGAAGCCCCTGAAGGTGCCGTCCTTGATCTCGGCCCAGACCTCGTCGTTGGTGACGTGGAACTCCGCGAACAGGGAGCCGTCCGGAACGTCGAATCCCGCGGGGTTGACGCCCTTCGCCTCGTCCTTGATGAACCACTGCACCATCCGGACGCCCTCCACGTCGGTACCGGCTTCGTGCATGATGTTCACGATGTTCTGGCGACCGTCGGCGAGGTACTTCTCGGCCATGCGCCGGATCGTGTCCGGACGGTACACCACATAGTACTCGCCGATGCGCTCGTCGCGGCGGTAGATGGGGAAGTCGGCCCGCATCACCACGCCGAATACGAGACGCTTCTCTTCGTTCTCCACGGAGAACATGACGACGGGCCGCTGCCTGTCGAAGGCGACGAAGTCCGTCATCACGGCGGGATCGTCCACCAGGGAGATCCGCAGCATCCCGGTCCCCTCGTCCGTGACAAGGGCGTCGAACACCGGGAATCCGTCTATCATGACCATAGCATTGTCGTTTTGTGGGGATATATCGTTTTTCGGTAAATCGGAAAATTTAGAAGGAGGACTCCGTCTCCGTGACCTCTACCTGGTCGCCCATCGCCTCGGCCTCGGAGTAGACTAGGTACACCTTCTTGTCCTTCGCGGCGTTGTTCAGGGCGGTCTCCGTGCTGGCTCCGTTGACCACGGTGGTCGTCGGGACGGCGGTCGGCAGGGAAGGCGCGGAAACGACCGCGGACGACGGTGTGGACGGTGCCGTGGTGGTCGGCGCGGAGTCCCTGGACACGTTGGTCGCCTTGATCTTCGCGATGTTGGCGATTCCGGTGGCGATGACCGCCGCGGCGTTGATGCCGCCCACGATAGGACCGGCGATAGGTCCCAGGGACTGGGCGGTGGCGAAGGCCGTCACGGCTCCCTGGAGCATGTTGATGGTGGCCGCCGCTATGCGGAGGTTTTTCACGCGCTTCTCTTCCTTCTCGGTCAGCTCCCCGTTCCCCTCGAAGGCGTCGGCCAGGGCGTCGAGAAGGTCGGCAGAGCCGGAGACGAAGGCGTCCATCGCCGCGATCTTCCTCTTTGCGGAAGCCTCGGCGGCCTCCGCGAGGGCGTTCTGGTAGAACTCTTCCTCTTCCGCGGCCCTCGCCATAGCGTCTATCTCCGCCTGGATCTCGGCGTCCATCTGCGCGTTCGTGTCCTGCGTGAGCTTCAGGATCTCGTCGGCGAACTGCTGCTCGGACTTCAGCCACTCCTTCTGCTCCTTGTCGAACTTGACCTCCTTCATCACGGCCTTCTTGACCTCCTTGCCGATGGCGGTGCCGGTTTCCTGCGCCTTCTTCTTGCGGGAGGCCATACCCGAGAGCATGGCGTCCGCTGCGGCCTGACCGGCGGAGAAGTTCTCCTTGAACGCCACGCCCTGCTTCATCTCGGCCCCGAAGGCCTTCGCGGCGTCCCCGAGTCCCTTCACGCCCTTCTCCTTGAACACCTTGATGGCCTCGACGATACCCTTGAACGGGGCGATGACGAACTTGACGATGGCGTTGCCCACGCCCATCACGCCGTTGATGACCTTGTTCAGGAGTCCGGACGAGCCGAGGAACGCGGACACCTCGTCGATGACCTGGACGAGGATGTCCGCTATCTTGTCGAGCAGTCCGGCCAGGACGTCCGTCACCGGCTTCAGGGCGTCCATCAGCTTCTTGATGCCCGCCATCGCCTTCTCGTTGTCCTTCAGTCCGTCCGCTATCTTGAAGATGAGCGGGGCCAGGAGGCCTATCATGCCGAGGATAGGCTGCTTGCCCATGATCTCCAGCGTCTCGCCGATGTCCTTCGACTCCTTCCGGATGCTCCCGAGGGTGGGAGGCAGTCCCTTCAGGGCCGAGGCGTAGTTGCCAACGTTGCGCTGGAAGTTGCCCTGGGCGGCGTCCATCTCCTTGAGCTGGTCGTTCACCTCCTTGATGCGGGCCGCGATGTTCATCCGCTCCGCGGCGTCCTCGGTGGCCCGGAACTCCCGCTTGAGGTCGGCCATGTGCTTGACGAGGGCGTTGTACGACGTGCCGACTCCCTCCGATGCCTTGCGGAGACCGTCCATGTCGCCGGTGGTGGCGTACATGGCGTTCTTCATCATGGACTGCATCTTGATGAGTTCGTCGAGCTGCCGCTGGTAGTCCTGACTGCCGATGGACATCCCGTCCAGCCCTTCCTTCGCCTCCTTGATGGCCTTCTTGAGGTCCGCGAGGCTCTGTACCGCCGACGCGGTTATGATGGGTACTTCAACTTGTTCTGCCATAGCCTAAAGTGATGTGTAGTTCGTTTTGTCCTGGACCTTGACGAATTCGCACTTGGTCGGCCCCTGGGTCGTCAGGGAGTGGTCGATGATGCGGTTCAACGCCCAGATCGCCCCGTCGAAGGCGTAGAAGTTCCGCAGGAGGTCTTCGTTCACGAACATCCCGCGGAGGTCGACGTAGGCCGTCACGACCGCGCTGTCGGCGTCGTAGCGGTCCGTGATGTACTTCTTCCAGTACTGCTCGAAGATGTTCGACAAGACGCCAACCATCGCACCCGGTATCTGGAGTTCGAGCGGGTCGCCCCAGTCCAGCTGGTAGTTGATGGTCATTCCGGACCATGTGTAGCGGGAGAAGTGCGGCATCTCCGTGATGTGCGTCGATGCGTCGTACTTGCACATGAGCGGGAACCAGCAGGGCGTATTGTTGTTGAGGGTGAGCATCGCCGACGTGTCGTCAGTCAGGGAGAGCTTCCTTCCGCTCACGTCCATCATCGAGTTGAACAGCAGGAGGGTGTCTCGCTCGTCGATGTGGGCGTCCTCCGGGCCGTGGAACTGCGGCTTCTCCCAGTCGTCGTGCATCGGGTAGGTGGCGTTGATCCACGTCTTCGCGGCATCGAAGAAGTTCGGCAGCTCTATCGACTTGTTCTCCGATCCGTTGTACAGGGCGTACTTGCCGCCAGCCAGCAGGACCGAGGGGATGTCCCATCCGTTCCGGACCACGTCGCAGTAGAACGGCGACGCCTCCATCAGCGAGGGGAAGTTGCCGAAGAGGATTTCCTCCGTCATGTTCTTCTGCTCCGCGTCGAAGTCGTATCCGGTGTTCACGCGGTACTGACCGAATGGCCTTCCGTGGTTGGAGAGGTAGTACTCCGCGTACTCGCCCTTCGCCTCGTTTCCGAACAGGTACCATTTCGCGTCGAAGGCGAACGGCTTCTTCACCATGTCGCGGCCACGGTCGATGCGGGCGTTCAGGTCGATGGTGCCTCCGTTGTAGAAGTTGTCCCGACGGATGATGTCTATCGTCTTGCTTTCCTTGTGGGCCAGCAGCTGGAGGCCGAAGGTCTTGCAGAGCGAAAGGAGGTAGTCCGCGGGCGTCTTGCTTCCGGAGAGCAGGGCGGACTGGGTGATCGTGGCACCGGTCCTGACGGTGGAGGTGGACTTCGCCGTCACGTCGACCGACACGGAACCCATCGTCGGGTCGCAGAGGTAGTGGTCCGCGAAGGCCGTCTCACCGACCTCCCACATCTTCCAGGTATAGTCTCCGGCGGGCGGGTTGACGGCTCCGGCCCAGTACACCTCGTTGCGGATATGCACCATGAAGGAGGCCGCACCGTCCGCACCGGCGAACAGCGGGAAGGTGACGGCGTTGCCGTTGGAGTCCACGAACACACCCGCACCGTTGATGTGGTCGAACGTGAAGTCCGGCTGCGGGGAATGGGCGGGAAGCGTCGCTCCGTCCGTGCCGATGCGGTAGGTGGCGACTCCGAGGACGTTGTTCGACGAGTCGTACAGTGTTACCTCGAAGACGAGGTAGTTCATCATGAGGCCCTGCGAGTTCTTGCACCAGAGCTTGTAGTTCAGGTTCGGGAGGCCCGTCATGATGCAGTACGGCTCCGCCTGGACGGTGATGCCGACCTCGCCGGTGCCGCCGCCCACGATGGCCGTCTGCGTGTCGAGCGCAAGGAGCGTCTGCGTGGTGGTCGTCTCGGTCGTGTCGATGTTCAGGTCGTTCAGCAGCGGGAGCGTGAGCCAGGTGTCGTTCCAGTACGGGTTCATGTTGCTGAAGAACGATGCGTCCAGGTTGACGGTGTACCCGCCGTTGTTCGCGGAGTTGCAGATGGCGTTGATGACCGCGGAGAGCTTGATGACCGGCTTCTGGAGGTACGATCGGTAGTCGCCCGCCTCGTTGCCGGTGACCTTCTCGTTCAGCGTGGCGATGGTCCATCCGTGCGGGCCGGTCTCGAACTCGTCCTCCCTGTACGTCATGCCCATCTGCGCGGGGAGGATGAGGCACTTGTTCGCGTCGAACGGTGCCGGAGGAAGGCCCATGTACGCGGGGGCGAAGTTGAGGATGTCCCACTTCGTCGGCTTGGTAAGGTTGCCTCCGATACGCGCCCAGGCGTCGAGGACGGCGTCCTTGTCGATGGTGAAGTCCAGCGTCTCCCCGAAGTCGAGGTCCGCGAGCGACATCTTCTCCCCGTCCGGCTTGTAGGAGAGGCCGTAGAGGAACGAGCCGAGGCCGCCGTACAGGGTGACCTTGTACGAGTGCCGCTTCCGGTTCATGGTGACCTCGTCCAGCTTCAGGTAGCCGGACTCCAGCATTTCGTTCGCCTCGTTGTAGATGGCGAAGGCCGTCTTCCGCGTCGGGTCGAAGTTCGGACCGATGAAGGGCGAGCCGGACACGGTGTTCCGGTCGTTGCGGTAGATGTGGCCGAAGATTTCGTCGTTGCGGGGTGTCCCCTGGAGGGTGATCTGCCGCGAGAACGAGTTCTTCACGATGGTGGGGTTCGACAGGTCCTCCGCCGTGTAGTTCAGCAGGAGGAACGAGCCGTTGTCCAGGTCCGCCTGGACACCCTCGATGTAAAGCTTGACCTTGTTCCTCATCGCCTGTATCGTTTCTGCGCCACGGCCACCTCGAACTGGAAGTTGACCATTCCTGCGCCGTTGACGTGTTTCTGCACCTGGTAGGAGTCCGTGACGATCGTCGCGGGGATTTCGACCGACGGGGCGTCGAGGTCCACGAAGTAGACGTCAGGGGAGTCCAGGAGGTACGGCATCCGCTCGGCCTCTTCGTCCGTCAGGAGGCCGGTGTTGCAAAGGAAGGTGCGTGTCAGCTCGTTGGAGAACGTCCACCCTTCCCTCGTCTGCTTGGTGTTGTCATAGTCCGCGACGAACTGGTCACGCTCGCCGGTCCTCGTCTCGGTCACGCGGCCCTCCAGCAGGAGGGAGTCGTAGCCGCCGAACGGGTTCTTGTAGTACAGCATGTACTTCGGGCAGGCCTTCGTCACCACATAGGTCACGCCGCCCATCGTGAAGTATTCCAGCGTCTTCCCGCCGTAGGTCTCGTACGAGGGGATGTAGACGTCCGCCTGGGTGTATCCCGCGTGACGCAGGGCGTCAGCGAACGCGCTGTTGGAGCCGGGAGAACCGGGCGAGACGCTCACCGTCTGGGTGCCGCCGCCTTCGTAGTGGAACACCGCAGACACGGAGCCGGTGGCGTAGCGGGTCTGCCACACCATCTGCCGTAGGTCGATGCGCCCCGTGATGGGGAAGGACATCCCGTGGACCGAAGGGTCGAAGTTCGGGTCGTAGGACCAGTCGTCGTTGAAGGCCACCGTCTCCACGTCCGTCCACGTCGAGCCGTTCGAGGACTTCTGCACCTTGAACGACACCGGGAACTGCATGGACTGGGCGGAGTAAGGCACCGGCGCGGGCTTCTTCGACATGTAGTCCGCGCATATGTCGTTGATGCGGACGTACAGGGTGCCGGACGAAGCGGCGCGGTACGCCCGCCCCTGGTAGATCGTGGTGTTGTTCACCCGCAGACGGAAGTACTGCGAGGCCACCGACCCGAGGGACACGAAGTAGTCTTTCCAGATAGGAACAGCCATGATGAATCTTTTTGGGGGAAATATCAAAAAGGGCCTCATCGGAATTGAGGCCCTTCGCTTACCACCTGAACACGGTGTGGAGGTAGTTTCCTATGTCCTTGACGAATGCGTCCTTGATGCGCTCGTAGTACATCGGGAGTATGGCTTCCCGTGCGGTCTCGAAGCCGTGGGTGCCGGGGTCGCCCACCTCGTTCCGCTTGCGTGTGATGAGGTAGGCCAGCTGCTTCGGCTTGGGTATCCGTCCGTTGGAGTCCGGGCGCGGGATGACCGGCTTTATCTCCACCCACTGGAGGATGAAGGGGAAGGACTTCCATCCGGGGTTGCCGAACTTCCCCGCGGGCTGGATGCCTTCCTCCAGGTACTTCCAGTAGTGGTTCATCTTCAGGGATGCCGTGAAGGCCTTCTCCCCGACCGTCACCTGGGCGGTGATCGTGTCGATGAGGCGGTCCTTGCCGTAGCGGGTGACGTGGTCGTTCCGCGTCAGCTGCTCTATGTACCCCGCCTTGACGTCCTCGGCCAGCTGCTTGAGGACGGCGACGGTGTTCTCGAAGGAAATCAGTTCGTCTGCCATGTCAGTTCTGCCTTTTCCATTTCTCTATCTGCCGCTTCTGCTCTTCGTCCTTGTCGTGGCGGTAGCAGACCACGTTGAGGAACTCCATCACCGGCATCTTCCACACATAGTCCCAGCTCACGCGCATCGTCTCGGAGACGAGGTCGACGTTCGCTATCCAACCCCAGCGGCCAGCGAATCCAGAAGGTCCTGAATCCTCATCACCATCTCCTTCCGGACCTCCGGGTTCTTTATCTTCCTCGCCATCCTCGCCGAAGAGGACAGGGTACGCCGAATTGACTTCAGCCACCCCTCGAAAAAAAAAGCGAGCAGGGCGAGGGCTTCCGCGACCGACATTTCCTCCCGGATCGCCCGGTGGACGTCCGTGATGTCGTAGCCGTCGTTGTAGTCGCACCCCCTCGGGACGAGAAAGCACGAAAGGAGTTCCACGACCTTGTTCTCGCGGTCCTGGGCGAAGGACTGGAAGTCGATGTACTGCGCCGCCGTAATCTTGCGGATGTCGGTGACGGGAAGGAGGACGAAGCCGCCGTAGGGATACGAGCGGGCCACGCCCGGGATGAGGTTGTCGGGACACTCGGTTTCGATGAAGCGGGATTTCGCGCTGTACTCGGTGAACTTGTCGAGCGGGAGCCTGAGGACCTCGTCCTCGGTCAGTCCGGTGAGGACGGCTATGATTGCGACCTTGCGGTCCACATCGGTCATGTCGGTCTCGCAGATGCGGACGATTTCCTCATACTTGCCGAGCGGGAGGTCGCGGTAGTTGTCAATGATACCTTTTGCCATAGGCGTGTCGTTTGAATCCAAGTGAATAGTTGCCCGTGCGGGCCTTTCCTTCCAGCGCATCCAACGCAAGCATCGTGGAGATGCAAGTGTCATCGTGGAGGCCCGGCGGGGCGTTGTACGATACATTGTTCGTCTTCGGGTTGTAGGTCGCTTCGTAGGCGGCGAGTTGCGTCAGGAGGCCGCGGTCATCGATGAGGGTGATGGTCTTCTGCTCAAGGGCCACCTGGAGCTGGTTGACGAGGCGCACCTTCTCGGAATTGGTGGTGACGAACGGCTCCACCAGACGGGAGATGTCCCGCTTGCCCCGCTTCTCCAACTCGTCCTTCAACAAGGCGATCATCGGGGTGCCGATGGAGTTGGACTCGGCTTGCACGGCCTTGATGCGAGGCCCGTAGAGGCCGAAAAGGTCCGCGAGGTAGCGGGCTTGTTCGAAGGTGGACTTGTCATTGAAGTAGTCCACGAAAGCCATCTTGCGGTCGTTTGTGAAGGCCGTGACGGAGGTGTAGTCACCGCCGGTTCCGCTCCCCCAGTCTATACCGACATAGAGGTCCCCGGTGGATGCCGGAGCCGCCACGCACTCCCGGAGGTTCGTGAAGAGGACGGAGTCGGAGTCCAGGAACTCGCCCAAATACTCGGTCGTGAACTGGGCCTTCGGCATCATCGTCCGGTATTGATCCAGCTTCTCCCGTGAAAGGAGGTGCGATGTGTCGAAGTCGTTGAAGTCCACCGACACGATGTTCGGGTTCGCCCCCTCCATGCCCGCGGAGTAGTAGCGGTAGAAGAAGCCCTGCTTGAGTTTCGGGGTGGAGATGAGCAAGATGGGAGCGCGGTGTACATCCGTGGTCGGAAGGAGGATGTCGAAGATGTCATCCTGGATGAAGGCGCACTCGTCCACGATGAGGATGCCGGTGACGGTGAAGCCGCGGAGGTTGTCCCTCTGCTCGGCTGACTTGAAGATGATGGACGAGCCGTTGATGAACTCCAGCTCCAGGAGGGAATCGTTCTTGCGCTTGATGACGGGCGTGTGTTCGATGGCCTTCACGATCTCCTTGTAGACCCGCCGTGATTGGTCCAGGGTAGGCTCCACCAGACAAGAGAGGGTGTTCTTGTGGTTGAGGGCCATGTCGAGCAGGGCGTTCTCGGCCATCGTGGTCTTCCCGACTTGTCGCTTCGCCTTCACAACATATACACGGCCCGACTGGAACGCATCCTTCATCAGGTCGTGTACATGGCGTTGGTGCGGGTACGGGGTGTACCCCACGAAGGTGAGAGTCTGGGCCATCACTCGCCTCCGAATTTGAAGCCGACATCAATCTGCCCGTTGACATCCACCTTCTGCGACAGCTCACCGAGAACATCGGCGAGGACGCGGAGGTCTCCCGTGGAGCCGTTCCCGTCCAGGCGTTCGACTATCTTCTCGACCACCGTGTCAATGACGGGTTCGCCGGTCTCCTTGTGCTTCTTCAGGAGTGCGCGTTCAACAGCGGATGCGATAAGCCGGTTCTCCTTTCTCGCCTCTGCGGAACGGAGCTGGTATTCCCTTGCTACCTCCTTGCTAATAGGGCCATTTCCGGGGAGGTATCGTCCTTTCTCGTCTCGTTCTCGCTTTGCCATTTCTTTTTCGGTTTTAGAGGCTTTCTCGTTAGAGGTAGGACTTCATCCGTCCCATCTCCATTTCGATGTCCTTGAGCCGTTCTGCGTCCTCCGGCTCCGGGATGTAGATGCCCTGCTGCGCCGCCCAGTTCTTGAACCGGTTGATGGACTCGGTCATCTCTTCGGCGGTCAGGTCGCGGGACGAGCGGAGGACTTCCACCTTGCCCGCGTAGAGGTCGGTGACCTCCTGGACGAAAATGCCGGGGTTCGCCAGCTTCTTGTAGTAGTTGACCTTGCAGTAGTCGAGAGTGACACCGGTGTCCATAGCGACCGCACCGATGACGAGGTGGAGGTATCGGTTCTGCCCGATGCTCCGTCCCGTCATCTCGCGCAGTTCCACCACGGCCCCCTTGTCAAGGAGGTTTTCGGACCGTGCGAGGAACTGTTTCCGGTGCAGATCGTTTGAGAGGTCGTAGGTCATTCTGCGGTCTTCTTCTTGCGGGTGGTCTTCTTGGGTTTCTCCGCAGCTTCCTTCTCGCGCCGCTCCTTCTCCGTGAAGTAGAGTCCGGCGGCGTTGAGGAACAGGGACCGGATGCAGGACGAGCATCCGAGGTTCGTCCGGAACCGTGGCTGGTTCTCCCTGACTGCGGCCAGCATGAGCTGTTTCGTGGCGAGGCTGGGCGGGGAGACGTATTCCCGCTTCCTCACCTTCTCGAACACGTTCTCGTACTGTGCGAGAGCGTTGAAAATTTCGTCGGTCATAATGCGAACAGTTTGAATTCTTCGTATTGCCTCAGGGCGAGCGGACCGTAGTATCCTGCCTTGAGTTCCTTCATGCTCCGCATCATCGCGGTGACGGAGCTGTGGTTCCGGAGCATCGCGCGGCCTATCTGGGTGGTGGAGTATCCTTCCTCGACCATCTGGGCCGCCGCGAACATCCGTATCATCACGTCCTCCCGTCTGCGCGACATGGGGAGCGGCGAGTAGCTTGTCCCGAGTGCTTCCTCGGCGAGCGGGACGAGCATCCGGAAGCGGACGGCTGCGTCAATCGTCCCGACCTCCTTCTCCACCCCGTCCAGGATTCGCAGGGCGACGGCTTTCCTTTCCGACAGGGGGAGTTTGTTGGCCGCCCTGACTATGCGCTCCTGCTGATCCATTCCAAAAGCTTCTCACGGATAAATATCAAAAGTTCGGAAATCGGCAACGAGAGGAACGCCATGAGTGCTATGTATGCCAGCACTGCGAGGCTGAACGTCCCGGTGCAGATCGCGTAGACGATGCCGGTCCACCACGTCATGCAGAGCGAGCAGGAGAACGGCTTGAGGGAGGTGACCTGGTGTCCGAGCCAGCGGGACAGGGCGTGAAGCCAGGAATCCGTGAAACCCGAGAGGTCCACGACGAACACCACGACGAGGGAGAGGAAGAGTATGTCGATGTATGGTGCCATTGTCATCTTCGGTTAAAAAAGGGTGCGGCGGGGGCGTACTAAAACTATAAACCTATGCATATGAAAAGTGAAGGATGAATACTTGACCAATGAATCCCCTGCATGGTTCACACCGGGCGTTTCCGCACCCTGTTTGATTAGAATTCGCCGTCCTTGTAGATGAAGATGAGCGCAAGGATGATGATGGCCATTATCTTCCCGTGTTTGATGAATCCACATACAATCAGGTATCCCGCCCCGAACAAAAGCAAGGCGATTCCGATGGCTTTCAACAGCCGGATAAACTTGTCTATCATAATTCAACGGTTACGGATCTAAGTTCACTCTCGCGTTCGGCGATCTCCTGGTCCAGTTCGCCGACGGCGACGAGCAGGGCGTCGTAGATGTAGCGGGCCTTGATGGGCCGGTGCGTGTTGAGGACCATCGGAGTCCCCGGTCCGCGGCAGGAGTAGTGGATTTCTTCGACGGTGAAGAACTTGCCTCCGGCCTCTATCGTGTCGAGGTGTCCCTGGTACTCCTTCCGGATTCCGCGCAGCCATTCGAGGCGGCGCAGTTTCTCTTGGTATTCAAATGATTTCATTTCTTCTGCATCTTTGCGTATTCCTCCAGGATGATGCCCTTGATGCGCTTGCACTCGTTCCGCATCGTGGTGTGGCTGAAGCCGAGCCGCTGGCCCATCTTCCGGAAGGAGAGGCAGTCGGCGTAGATGAGGATGAGCGTCTTGTCAACCCTGGAGAGCTTGTTGTCTATGATGTACTTGAGTGCCGCCACTCGGTCGGCGTCCTGCGTGAAGATGGACGGGTCGAACTTGTAGTCGGCCTCGATGTCCTTGAAATCGCGATACGCCTTCTCGGGCTTTCCTTCCTTCCTGCTCATTCTTCCGCTCGGTATAGTCCGGCCACGCCTTCCCCGCAGTTGCGCCACCACTCGCGCCGTTCCTCTCCTGTACGGAGCGTCACGCGGTACTTGCGGAAGAGCTTGTGGAACGGGGAGTTCGAGGACCGGTACTGGTTGATGATGATGCGGGCGATGAAGAAGTTGATCTGGCCGTTGTCCCACAGGTCCTGGAGCTTCTTCTCGTCGTACTCCAGCAGGATGAGGTAGACCATCTGCGAGAGGTCCTTCAGGTCGGCGGCCAGGGGCTGCTTGGCGATGTTCTCGACCATCGTCTCCACCCTGCGCTCCTTCGCGAGCTGCGCTATCATCTCCATCTTGTCCACGCTTATAAATATCAAACCTTCGTTCAGCGTCCGAAGACCAGCATCGCGGCGTCCCGTCCGTGGTTGTTGGTGCGGGCGTCGTAGCCGGTGATTCCCCTGAACATCGTGTCGGAAAGCTTGGTCGTCCCGTTCTTCGGGGCGGTCTTGACGTAGTCGAAGCCGTAGGCCTCGCAGAATTCCTCCCAGATGGAGCAGTCCCGCTTGACGGAACCCGCGCCCATCGCGCGGCCCCTGAACTGCGAGAGGTCCTTCTCCCTGGGAATCCACTTGCGCTGACGGGCGTCCTCGAAGACGACGAGGAAGATTCCCCGCTTCTCGTTCAGCTCCATGATGTAGCGCATGGCGTCGATGATGCCGGAACACCGGATGTCCAGGAAGGAACGGGACACCGTGTCCCACACGGCGAGTCCCGTTCTTACTCCCGGATCTATTCCAACGATGAGTGCCATCAGTCGCCCTCCGTCTTCTTGCTCTTGATACGCTTGACGACGTCTGCGACGTATTCGATGGCGACGGACGCGAGGGCAACCACCACGAAGACCGTCAGGGCGACGCGGAAGGTGTGCCAGCAGGCCCAGATCATCGCGAACAAGGCGACGAGGGCGGAGATGCCCATCACGACGGCGGCCACGAACTCCAGGGCCGTCCGTCCGGTGATCGTCTTCTCTTCCATTACTTGTCCTCCTTCGGGTCGGGAAGGTTGTACATCTTCTTGAGTGCGATTTCCGCGAGGCCGTTCGCGGTGTCAACCACGCCATTCATCGCGATATGGTCTTTGACGATGGCAGGGTTGGAGAGCAGTGAGTAGAGGCAACCCTGGAAGAGCTGTTCCTTCTTCTGCGCGAGGAAGGCGGCCATTTGCTTCGCCTTATCTTCTTTTGAGATTGGCAGGGGTACGGTCCGTACCGGTTTCATTGACTTGGTCATAATTCAGGATGTGGTTTAAAAATGTAGTATCTTCTCGGTCGGCTTTCCAGCCGTAGGCATCGGTCAGTCCTCGGTGTCCAGTATGCGATGCAGTTCGCTTCGTCGAGGACGTATCCGTGCTTCTTGAGGTAGTGCCGGGCGCATATCTTCGCCCGTGGCTGTTGGATCACCCGGAGCCTGGTCTTCTGCGGAAGTCCCCACCGGCTCCGCGCCTTCTCTTCCCTCCGTGTCTGCGCCCGCTTCTCGGCTCCCTTCGCGACGGCCTCCTTCCACTTGTCCATTCCGCACCGTGTCCAGGGCTTGTCGCCCTTCCGGTACTGGTACTCCTTCAGCCGCTCGGGGAGGCCCTTCTTCGGGAGCTTGTACCCTTCGGTCCGCCACCATTTCTGCGCTGCGTCCGCGGCTCCCCGCTGGCATTGGAGGAAGAAGTCCCTCGTCTTGGTGAGTCCCATCTCGCGGGCGAAGCGGTGGAGCGTGGACTCGGAGATTCCGAGGTGCGCCGCCAGGTCCTTGTTCTTCGTCTCCGCGAAATGGGTCTCGAGCCATTGGGCCTGCTCAGGCGTGAGGACAATCTTGCATGTGTTCATCAGTCGAACGGAAGGTCGTCAACGGGATCGTCCTGCACGGTGCCGGAGCCGGTGCGCTTGTCGAGCATCTGGACGTTCTCCAGGGTGATCTCGGTGGTGTACCGCTTGTTGCCCTGCTGGTCCGTCCACTGCCGGGTGGTGAGCTTTCCCTCGACGTAGAGGTTCGCGCCCTTCTTGACGTACTTCTCGATGAAGTCCGCGCGGTTGTTCCACGCGACGAGGCTGTGCCACTCGGTCTTGGACTGCTGCTCGCCGTTGCGGTCCTTGTAGCGTTCGGTGGTGGCGAGCCGGAAGGATGCGACCTTCGCGTTGCCCTGGTTGTTCTGGTCGAGGTAACGTACTTCGGGGTCGCTACCCACGTTACCGATGAGCTGTACTTTGTTGAGGTGTGCCATTGTTTTAATTGGTTTATTTGGTTTACTGTATGATTCCCTTGACCTTGCGGAGCCGGAGGGTCTGCTTCCCGATGTAGATCGTGCGGCAGCCGTCGTACTCGAAGCGTTCCTCGGAGATGCTGACCGTAACGGGTGAGAGCCTCTTGTTCTCGGCGCGGACCACGTCGCAGAAACGCTCGAGGTCGGCCTTGACGTTCTCCAGCATGTAGTCGGCGATAAGGCGGTGCAGATAGGTGGCGCGGGCGTAGGCGGCCACGGCGTCCTCGGCCTTCGGCGCACCGGCGTAGGTGTAGTAGTCGTAGACGAAGTACTGTTCCATTACTCTTCCTCCCACCAGTATTCGTTGACGTAAACTTCCTTTCCCGAGCGGTTGGTCACCTTCACGCGGCGACGCTTCGGGGCGACTCCCGTCAGCTTCTCGATGTCGAGGATGCGGCGCGGGAAGGAGATGATTCCGAACAGGCGCAGGGCATCCAGCGAGGTGATCGTGTTGCCGTCCTGCATGTAGGCCAGCACGGCCTTCGCCTGGGAATCGAAGTGGGGCTGGCCGCCGGGGCCTTCGTCCACAACGGGTTCGCCCCTGCGGTTCATCTGCACCTGGGCCTTGTTGCACTTGTTGATGATTTCGTTGCCCATCCCTATCGGGAGGCGGCGGGCCATCCTGCGGATCTCGTTGAGGATGGCGAGGTTCTTTTCTTGGCTCATAGAATTTTGTGTTTAGAGGTTGTAATACTTTGCTATCAATCTATCGGTCTTCTCGAAGGTCCTGCGGAACCTGTCGAGTGCCTTCTTCTGGATGTGGTACACGGCGTCCGCGAGGGTGACGTACACCCCGTCGAGGCCGTTAAACAGGACCACCTCTTCCTCGGTGATGTCGCACTCGAGGGTTATCTCCCTGACGTCGTCTCCGTCCACTCCGAAGACCGTCTGCCCTGCCTTGAACTTTTCCATATCAGTCGTTGTTATACCATGCTTCATCAGGAATGTCGTCATCCCCGAATATCGGGGCCTCGGTCGGAGTCTCGCGCCAGCCGTAGATGACGTTCTCCGCCTGTTCATTCTTCAGTCTCCGCGTCTCCTTCTCGAAGTAGAGGCCGATGACGTGGTCTATCACGCCGTGGCTCCGGTTCTTCGCCACCTCGAGGACCGAGTCGCACAGGAGCATCTGCTGGACGGCCACCTCTCCCCAGAAGTCCTTCGCCCGCTTCTCGAAGTCGCGGCCCACCCGGTGCGAGATGAGAAGGTTGTCGCAGAGGTTCGTGATGTTCGCGGTACCGGCGATGGACTCCTTCCGCAGCAGCTGGAAGGACTGTTCCTTCCTCGGGTGCGCCACCAGGATGACGTGGACGTGTTCGCTCCGTGCGATCTCCTTCAGGTCCTTGATGAGTATCGTCTGCAAGTCGTTGTCGCTGGACGGGCCTTCCAGGTCCAGGGCCATGAGGTTGTCGAGGACGATGAGGTTGACGCCCTTCTCGCGGATAATGTCGAGGATGTCCTCCTTCAGGTTCGCCCACTCGGAGCCGTACTCGTTGTCGTAGAGCCAGAACTTCCCCTTGAGCCATTCGTGTATCTTCTCGGACACGTTCCTCGGGCAGTAGTAGAAATCGTCGTATCCGGCCTTCTGCCTGACGAGGTCCTTTCCCGCCGCCATCTGGTCGAGCCACGACTGGAACCGGCTGCCCTGAAGCTCGCCGGACCACGCCGCCACCTTGAATCCGGTCTGCACGGCGGAGAGGATGAACTGGTCCAGGATGGTGGACTTGCCCGCGCCGGAGAGTCCGGAGACCACGGTCAGCTCGCCCATCGCGAAGCCTCCTATCTTCCGGTCCAGCTTGACGAGGCCGGAGGGGATGCGGACGATGGTGGACTGGTCCTCGTACCTGTACTCGTCGATGTCCTTCCACTTCTTCCCGCGCTCGTCCTCCAGGGTGCGCTCCGCGGGCTTCGGGTTGCGGACGCCGTAGTACTCCCGCTTGTGCCGGTATTCCTCGCGGTCCCTGCTGGAGTATGCGTTCGGATCGTAGTGGAGCCGGAACTCCTTCCAGCCGTAGTGGCTGCATGAGTTGTGGAAGCACTTGAAGCCGATGGCACCGTTGTCCAGACGGAGGATCGCGGCGTCCTTGTGGTTGTGGTCGAAGGGGCATTCCTCGAGGACGATCTTCTCTCCCTCCTTGTACCGGGTGCGGCTCGCCACCTTTATGTCATGGTCGGCGAGGAACTTGTCGAGGTCAAAACGCTCGGTGTGGTATCCGTTGAATCGGTTCGGTTCCTCCGGCTTCGGGATGTATCCGGCCACCTTCTCCACGAACGGGGAGGGCGTGACCTTGATGTCGTCAGGGACGAAGATGAAGCTCGAGATGCGCTGGGGGCGGTCGCCGGTCCCCTTGCCCTTGTTCGAGCTGGTGCCGATGACCTTCACGATGCGGGATGCGTTGAATACCGACACGTCCACCTTCACGGCGTCGTCGGAGAACAGGGCGTCCAGAGCGCGGAGGAAGTCGCGGACCGTGTTGGTCGAGGCCGTGTCGTTCGGGAGGTCCACGCGGTAGTATAGATGGTATCCGTTCGCGGAGTCGGCCACGACGGGCCAGTTGAATCCCTCGTCGCGAAGGAAGCGGCTCACCTTACGCATCCGCTGTTCGGCCACCTTCTTCTCCGCATCGGAGGCGTTGGTGTCGCTCGGGCGTTCGGGGTCGAAGTCTATCAGGAGCCAGCGGCGGCTGGCTATGTCGTTGTCGTTGGTGGTTGACTTGGGGGCCTGGATGATCGTGTCCATCTGCGTCCGTCCGTAGCAGGCCTCCTTCACCTCGTTGAGGGTGGCGTAGATGCCGAAGCCGTCGAACTGCCGGAGCTGGGCGATCATCGTGTCCACGTCCTTGAAGTATCCGGAGAAGTTCTTCTTGCCGGAGAGGACGCGGATCTCGGTGAGCGGAGACTCGCCGTGGAAGATGTCCCACCACTGACGTATGGTCCTTTCGTCTATCATAGGTCAAACGTGATTCCTGTGTTGCGGTTGTCGGAGGGACGTGAGTATGCCGGAGGGTTGTCCCTGGTTATCCATTCGGCCTTGATTCCTCCCCAGGAATGCTCCACCGTGATACGGACGGACTCGTCGTACGAGAATCCCATCTGCTTCGCCTTGTCGAGTTCTTTGAGGATACCGTCGAATGCGGTCTTGGTCTGGGAGAGCTTCCGGTTCTTCCTAACCGTGATGTAGTCGTCGACAAGCTGCGCTTGGATGCCGAGGCCGACGAGCGCGGAGCGGAAGTCGAAAGTATATTTCCCTTTATTAATCCTATTATTATTTTCCCCTTTATTATCTGGGGTAACTTTCTTACCTACCCCCCGATAACTTTCTTTCCTACCCCCTGGGTAACTTTCTTTCCTACCGTGGGTAACTTTCTTACCTACGGGGTGGGTAACTTTCTTACCTACCCCATCGGTCGAATAATAGCAAAACTGGATGTTGTTTATGGAGCCTCTTTCGGACTTGATCAGGCCGTTTTCCTCGAGCTTCCGGAGGTGCTTCCGGACGGAGATCTTGGAGATTCCGGTCCACTCGCAGAGGTAGGATACGCCGCCCTTGTAAAGGCCTTCCTTCGACTGCGAGAACTGGTTTATGATGGCGAATATGACGAGGTCGTACCCGGTTAGGCCGAGGTCCTTGACCATCCAGCCCTGGGTCGTGAATCCGTCAGTATTGTTGAGGTTTGCCATAAAACACAAAAACCTGCCACTTTCCACGGAGGATGGCCCCCTCGCGTGTACTTGTAGCAGGTTATAACTTTCTATCGTCCGGGGCCATCGGACCTTCTGCTACTAAATATCGAAACGGCAAAAAGTGGAAACCTATTCCTTCCCTCCCCTCGGCTTCGTGAAACGGACGGTGTCGGTGGTGTTCGTGCTGAGGAACTCCGTGGCCCCCCATTCCTTGAGGGTGGTGGCCGTGGTCTTCAGGACGACGTCCACATAGGCCGGAAGGCCAGCGTCGTGCGCCGCGCTGGTGGCGATGTCCAGCCAGATCCGGTCGAGTTCCTCGGCGTTGACCGTGGAGGTCTCGCTCACGGACTTCGTGAAGGAGTAGAAGCTGCCCTTCACCTTCTCGAGGCCGGTGGCCTCCATGATCTCGGTGACCTTCGCCTTGACGAAGTCGATGGTGTTCTTCACGGACTTGATGCGGCGGTCTGCGACGGCCTTCTCGTCCTTCCACGTCTTGAGTTCGTCCTCCTTCGACTTGAGCCAGCGGCCCAGCATGTCGACGCCCTCGCCGGTAAGGAGGTCGGAGATGGCGGCCTTCTGCGCCTCGAGGCGTTCGGTCTCTTCGGTGATTTCTCCCTCGTTCTCGATGTACTTGTCCTCGAGTTCGTAGGACAGCCTGGCGAGGGTTGCCAGCGCGTCCTGGATGTCCTGATACTTCATAGTTTGAATGCGGGTTGGATGTTGTTGTTGAGCTTGTAGGTGGTGACGTCCCTCTCGAAGGTCTCGATGGTGGCCTCGTCAGGGGATGCGATGCGAATCCATTCGGTCTTGTAGTCGTTACCGGACTTGGCGGTGCGCCCCTCGGCGTAGCACTTCACGACCTGTGCGTAGTACTTGCCCCCGGGGAGGTAGTCGGCGGCTGAGGCCGCGGGCTTCTGCTGCTTCGGAGCCTTCTTGGGCGCAGGGGCCGGAGCGGGTGCCGCTGCGGGCTTGCTCTCCCGGATCGCCTCGTCCTTGACGATGGCGTCGATGTCGTCCTCGTCGGTGGCGATGTGGAAGGTCTTCATCAGGTAGTAACGCTCGGCGTAGGTGATGGCGGAGCCGAGGCCCTTGTCCCAGGCGTTCATGCCGTTGGCGTAGAATTCGTTGACGACGGTGGAGCCGTCCTCGGAGTCGATCCAGGTGAAGCGGATGTGGACGGTGGTGAACATCTCGGTCTTCTCGCCGTTTCTGGTCATGTAGGTAATCGGCTGGTTCTCGATGCCGACGACCTCCTGGGTGAGGATGAGGCCGAGTTCGTCCATGCGCGGACGGAGGATTCCCAGGAGCTTGGCCCCCGAGACGTAGTTGTACTTCGCCGCCCCCGTCTGCCCTTCGGCATTGGCGGCGAGGCTTCGCGTGGAAGCCTGGAGCTGGTGGAGTTTCTTGAAAACGGACATGGTATAAGGTATTAGAGGTTGAATTTCTCGCGGTAGTGCTTCTCCATCGCGATGTCCTCCGCTTCGTTGTAGAGGTCATCGTAGTTCTCTTTCGCGAACTGGTAGTCGGCCTCGGAGTCGAAGTCGCTCCTGTTGAGGCCCAGGGGGAACCGGTGGAGGTTGATCATCGTGCGCCCTCCAGCTTCTTCGAGGCCCATCCGGTGATGCCCGCAACGACGAGGCAGCCGACGGTCCAGAGGGTGAGACTTCCGTCGAGGCCTTCGACGCATCCGGCGAATACCGATGCGATGCAGACGAGGCCGAGAATGTCGCTTAACTTCTTTTTCATGGTATGTGTCATTTTATGTGATTCCTAAATAACCGGATGGAGTTCGCACCCGATCCGGGTGTCCAAAAACATTTAACTAAGACTGTGTTTATAGCCTCCCATAGTGCCTGGGCGGTTATGCTGTCCGTCTCACTATCACGGCCCCCTCGGCTTTGTTGTATCGGGTCTGGTACGTTCGTCCCAGCTCGCGGCCAATGAAGGAGGCGTAGTTGTAGATCGTGTTCGCCTTGTAGGTGCCGTTCGGCACGGAGATGGACTCCCCCACCTCCATCGTGGCGATCTGGCTTCGGAGCGATGCGTTGGTCATGACTGTGATGGTTATTCGGTTTCGGACTCGAACATCATGTCGCCGACGCGGGACTGGAGCTGGATGATCTCGATGGCCTTCCGCTCGCAGTAGTCGGGACGGAACGTCTTATGGCCTTCGGCTATCATTTCCTCCAGGGTCTTGCCCCAGGTCTTGGACTGGTGGATGTACTTGAGAGAGGCGTCGTTGAGCGCGAAGTAGACTATTTCCAGCTGCTCTTCGTTGAGTTCGAGATTGTGGGTCATAGCAGTTTGTGTATTAAGGTTTTACTTTGTATCTTTGTATCCTTGTTTGTGGCCAGTTGGCTGGGTTACCCTAACTTTCTTGGTGCAAATATACAAAGATTTTCAGTACTTGCAAACATTTTCAGGAAAATTTACTGAAAAAATTAGAGTTTGAGATGACCATCGAAGAAAAAGTCGCCTATGTGAACCGGGTGTACGGCCTCGCCTGTGCAAAAGGACTTTGCAATACGAGGACGGAGTTCGCAAAGATTCTTGACATAAATCCCACCACCCTCTCGGGGGCCATGCGCTCCCGCACTGAATACCTCACCGACCGGATGATCGGAAGGATAAAGCTCTTCGCCTCGGCCAACGGCCTGGACGTGGAGAACCTACGCATCCCGTCACCGGAGCCTGAGCAGACGCCGGACGCCGACGGCTTCTACATCCCGAAGGAGACCGCACGGATGTACACCAACATGTCCGAGTCCATCCGGCTCCTTTCCGAGACCATAGCGAAGATGCAGGGCATCACCCTGGCGCATCCCGACATCGTGCGGACCGACGAGAAGAAGGGATAAAAACAACGGCACCGAGGCGTCGCGCCCGGGTGCCGTCCAACCTTATACACATTTGTCTTCTATGAAGAAAAATTCACCACCTTCAAATATAGAACTTCCGGAAAATGTAAACCTCGAGGCCGACAAGCTGGAGGAAGATCCGGAACTTATGCTCCGGCTGGTGGACCTCATCTTCTTCCTGGACGACCGTCCCGACATCCCATCATAAACTCCACCCCGGCCAGCGTGGGGCCGAGGTGGAGAAAAAAACCATGAGTCTAAGAGTTTAAGCGATGAAACATCGGCGGACGGCTCGCGCCGTTCTGCATATAAATATACCCCGCCGGAAAAACGGAAAGGGGACGCATCACTGCGTCCCCGGACCACATGATAACACTAAAACTTTCGATAATGGAACCTATGCTTATGACTCTCACTCATAAATATAATACCGCCCGTTTCCGGAAACCTCCCCGAAAATAAACCTATAAGTTTAGTCCCAGCTAAACAGGGCCAGCACCTTCCGGTTCCCGTCGTTGATCAGGTCCCAGTCTCGCTCGGCATAGATGTCCGTCACGGGGAAGTCGCCGATGTGGCAGAGGCCCTCGTCCACGGTCGCCTTCTCCACTCCGGCCTTGCCCCTGGCTATCGTGGCCCAGGTATGCCGTGCCGCCCCGAACGTGAACACCGGCACACCCTCGTCCTCGCACCAACGCCTGAGGCCCTTGTTCACCTTCGCCGTGGCGAACTCTGCCTTCCCGGCCATCCTGTGAAGCCGCTCCAGGGCGTCGAGCCTTCCGTAAATTTCTTCCGGCACCGCCACCTTCATCTCGGCCCCGTCGGCCCTGCGCCGCCTTGTCTTGCGTCTCCGGTACTCCCACGTCCCCGACGTCCGTAATTTTCTTACGGAGACGATCTCGTACAAGTCGGCCAGATTTGCCCCCATGAGAGCGAACGACACCACGAACAGGTCGAGGGCTGTCTGCACCGTACCGAGGCCGTGGCGGGCGTCTATGACCCGCTGCATGGCGGCCACCGTCAGCGGCTTCTGCCCGTGCGACAGCGGGGCCTTTGTCAGCAGTCCCTTGAACGGCGAGCGGGGAATCAGGATCTCGCCGGAGTCCTCGTCGTTGTACCTTTCCTTCGCCTTCTCGTAGATGTGGCTCAGTTTGGCCATATGACGCGATTCTGCCCCGCCCGGTATCCTCGTCCGCTTGGTGGGAGATACGCCTTTCTGCGGGGTTTTATGCGCCTTTGTCGCCCGTTCGGTCCGGAGCCAGCCGAGGAAGCCGGAGAGCATCTGCCTGGAGACGTCGTTCACGTCAAGCTCGCGACGCCCCAGATACGCCGCGAAGGCGTTCACCGCCGTGACGTACTGCCCCCTCGCCTCGGGGTGCTTCTCCCGGATCACCTGGTCGGCGAACGAGAAGAAGTCCAGACGGAAGGTGTGCAAGGTATCTGCACACCTCATCCTGCGGACCACCCAGTCCACGTCGCGGCCCGCCAGCTCGGAGTCGGTGTAGCCGGACACGGAGTCACGCATCCGTGCCGCCATCGTCTCGGCCTTGTCGAGCAGATCCTGGTTCTTTATCCGTCCGGACCTGGTCAGGTCGGAGGGCCTGCACACCATCGAGGTCGGAATCCTCCTAACCTCTCCCCTGAAGTACACGCGGATATATATGGCGTAGGTGCCGTCCTTCCTTTTGTTCGACAGTACCACGATTGGCTTCACTGTTATCATCGCCTCGGTTTTTCAGACAAAATTAGACAAAAAACGAGGAATCAGGAACCGGACATACCGCCCCAGGGCCAAAAGGCGAATAGTTTTTTCATAGGTTAAGTTTTAGGTTAGAATTGCGGAAGGCGGCAGTCGTGAGACTCCCGCCTTCATTCTTTTTCCTACGCAGAACGGCTTGGAGGGCCGTTTTTGCTCCGGAAGCCGAATACATTCTATGCCAAAGGTTACGCGGTTTTAGACAAAACGCGGACAAAAACTGCTCATTCGTCGCGGATGTAGCGGTCGAAGTTGGCGAGGCAGGAGTGGCCGGAACACCGGCGAAGCTCGTGGACGTTCATGCCGCGGTCCACGCCCACCGTGATGCTCGTACGCCTTGCCGTGTGGCTCGAGATCATCTTCCACTTCGGCACGTCCTCGGAGGTCATCACGCCGTCTTCGAAGCCTTCCACCCTGACGGTCTCCGTGAACCCTATATCCTTCATAAGGTCGTGGAGGTGCCAGTTGTAGTTCCCGATGCTGGCCGTGTACGGGGCCGTGAATCCATACTCGTCCAGAATCTTGTAGGTGGTCTTCGGCTCGATGCAGTAGCGGTCCATGTCCACCACCGCGAGGACTCCCGTCTTCTGCTGGGAGATGGAGAACTTGTTCCGGTCGAAGTTGGACGGGGTGATACGCACCATGTCGCTGTGTCTCTGGAAGAGGTTGCACGACAAGACGAACATATCGCGCACCCGCTTCATCGTGGCGCGGTAGTCCTTCCGGCGGTCCTTGTAGAAGAGGTCCACATCGAAGTAGGTGATCCGGGAGACATCGTCCGCGGAAAGGGCGATCTCGGTGTTGTTCACCTTCGGGATGCAGTACTCCGTGTAGGTCGGGGAGACCGGCGCGTTGTACTTCGCCGCCCAGGAGAGGATGGAGCGGAGCTGGGCGCACATGACGGAGATGGTGGTGTCCTTGAGTCCGCGCTTCCGGCAGAACTGGATGAAGTAGCCGTAGAAGATGTCCGTCACCTGGATGGGGTAGACGGTCGCTTCGAACTGGTCCTGCATCATCCGGAGGTTGTAGAGAAGCCCGCGGATGTTCTCGGTGTAGTTGGGGTGGAACTTGGTCCGGGCCTTCGCAGCGGCGAGGATCACCTCGACAAGGGTGGCATCCTCCAGGTTGATGACGAAGGGGTTGCGCTTGGACTGTTCCAAGTAGTTTTTGAATCCGGACATCCCGTCCGGGTTCGGCTGTGCCATGAACGGCACGGCGAGTGCTAAAGCTGGCATAAACGAGTGTGATTAAGATGTGAAAGAACTGGACGAGTGTTTGAAAAAAAGGGGGCCGAGCCACTCGTTAAACTCTTCGCCTGGGTGTACGGGCCAGGTTGCCCCCTTCTTGACGCAAAGGTGGGGACTATTTCCGGGACTTCCAAAAAAAGTTATTAACAGGTGTGGATAAGTTGAAAAGTGAACCCCGGACCGTAGTGGCAGCTACCGTCCGGGGCATCCTGATCTATGCTATGTCAAGGACTGTGAGAAGTCAGTCAATTAGGGCCGATTGTCTTCGACTTTTTTTACAATTCTGCACCATTCTGCAACCGCCTTCTTGATGTTCCCTTCTCCATCTTGCAGATAAACACGGTTGTTGTCCATAAATCCGTAATGAACTACGATGTAGGTTTTATCTTCCTTCGGGAATCCGGGGACATCGTAGGAAACAATGTCCCCTAATCTAACACCATAGCATCGGTTTCGTTTCGTATTGTAGTCAGTTGCGAGTGTCCCATCGGAAACCATCTTATCCAAGATAATACCGAGCCGGGTGTCATTCTCTTTGCAGAATGTCTTGATTGCATCCCTCGTTTCTGGTCGTACCGTTGCAGACATTTGTACTCGTTTCTTTTCTCCTTTGCTCTTTCTTCCACTTCCGGGCCTTGCCCCTCCGTGTTTCGGTTTCGTGTTGTCCATAAGCGAAAATGTT
>Ga0310786_10001706_pt1 | contig 35211 bp, 45 predicted proteins | sample AusTroGonzalo_MG_FD_203881 | JGI IMG/M metagenome (GOLD analysis project Ga0310786, IMG submission 203881) | Bovine rumen microbial communities from tropical cattle in Woodstock, Queensland, Australia - Gonzalo_03 (v2) (version 2) | ecosystem: Host-associated > Mammals > Digestive system >... | reverse complement strand
TATCTCATCCATCTTATCCTGTTCAGCTGGAGTAATATCTTCCATAGTCTCTTTTGTATCTGTAATTGCTTCCATACCTTCTGCAGAAGCTTCATCACTTTCTTCTTTTTCTTCTTCGCTTTCTTCTGGTTTACATTCACCTTCGTGTTCTTCTCAACATTCAGGACATTCTTTACCTTCACCTTCTTCTGGAAGTTTGGGAGTTTCAGCTTCACCTTTATGCTCTTCGCTTATAGGTTCAGCTGAGATTTCTACAACAGCAACACCTTCTTCAGGCATAGGTGGATGTTTCATTCAGCTTATCATGTCTTGAATTCAGTCGACATTGAATTTACTTCAACATCTACTTTTAATCTCATCAATAACTTTATCTATTCAATATGACATTATATATATAATATTATATAAAACTATTTTCTAGCAGCTGCGGCTTTCTTAGCCATACCAGCTTTACCATATTTTTTAATTCAAATGCTTGCTGCGATAGCATCGGCACTCTTCTTTGAGTGCCCTTGCTTCTGTATTTTATTACTTAGTTTTTTAAAGTTACTAGTCATTATGCCATTACACGATTTAAAATATCTCACTCCATCTGAAGTCCAGCCTCAGGTGGAATATTTTGTTCAACATTTTGAACTATATCATTACCTGCGTAAATTCAATTCGCCATCTGTTCACTCTCAATTCCAGTCTGTGCCATGTTTTGTTCTGGCGCACCAGGATTTACCATACCTGGTTGTGGTTGCTGTGGCATTCATTGCTGTACAGCTTGCTGAACTTGTTGTTCTGACTTAGCCTGAAGTATCATTGACTTAGTCTTCTCTTTATTAACCTCTTTACTATTCATAACCAAGTCTTGAGACATTTCAAAGCTATCAATAATTTCTCTCCATAACTCACGCATATCAATGAAGTATTCACCAGTGTTTGGGTCAACTCCGCCTTGTATAGCAGTGTTAAGTAATTGAAGTAATTGGTCTCTCTTAATTTCACGAGTTGCTGACTTCAATGCTTGCGCATCGAATTCAATGTCATACTTACCAACTAAATCATCAATAGTAATATCCTTAAATACTGGTTTTCAGTCCTTACCCATCTGACGGATAGCAATCATGTCATCCATCATAACAACTGCAGTAGCAGTCCACATCTCAGCAATCTTAGCTAAAGCCTGGTTCATACTTTCAACCAATGGTAATAGTCTAGATTTAAATGCCTGTACCAACGCACTAACTCAAGTAGCCGAACGTTCAACCTTATTCTGATAACCCATTGAATATGAGTTAAGTCATTCACTCATTTCTCATAATTGCAACAAGAATTGTATCATATCAACTCAGGTAAACTCCGGACTTCATAGTTCAAGTCTATGCATTCACTCAGGTGTATTTACCTCTACAACCTTAAATGGTTCATAGAGTAAACCACTTGCATCTTGACTAAACATGTCACTTCCTTTGAGTTTCTGGAACATAGGTGCTATCTGGAACTTCGTATTGTCCATCTGCAAGTTTAGAAGTTCATCAGTAATATTCTGTATGTCTTCAAGTGTAACTCAAAGTCAGCTACCAAATGCTAGTCAAGGTGCTTTGTTGTATTCTATATCAACATATGGTTTCTTTTTAAGAGGTAATGGATTTTCTTCATCTAAGAATACTTTACCATTAACCATTGTACAATGTTTCTCGTCAGACCAATATTCAATAACTTCAACGTATTTACTATTCTTTTCGAATGATAAATAGTTTTGGGTGAACACATCGAATGTTCATCAATCATTATTATTATTTTCTACATAGTCATAGAAGAAGCGTTTTATTTCTCTTTCATCCCAGAATGCAGCATGTTTAATTTTATTATAGTCGTAAGCAGAGAAGTAATATGGGTTCTTTAATGCATACTCAATAATAGGTTTAGTATTATTATTAAAGTAACTTCCATAATACTTATTAAAAGCTTCAACAGACATTACATTTCTTTCGAATACGTAAGGACTTTCTTCAAAGCTTTTAACCGTTGGGTCTATAAATAAATTAAATATAGGTACATATCTGATGAAAGGATATTGTTCTTTAGTACTTTTACTAACTTTCTTTAAACCTTTTTTATATTCAATCTTCTTTTCTCTATCTATGAAACCTATTTTAAGATAACCAGGTCAGCAGATTAATGCTTCCTTAATAGCTTGCATAAGCTCCATTCTTGAGTTGCTAGCAGAGAAACCTCGTTCCAAGAATGCTTTAACATCATCTGCTTTTTTCTGGTCCTCTCTATCTCTTCCGACAACGCGGAAATTGATAACATTGTCATAAAGCCCAGTCCACATTGCATCAACATACATCTTAACTACTGGACTTTTAATATTAGTTTGAAAGTCTTTTATAAGTAAAGCTCTATCAAGCTTGTACATAAAATAATTTCTATAAGCACTAGCCCATTTATTCCATAAATGGATACTATAAAAATTCTTTACTATCTCTAACGTCTCCCTCATTCTATCTTCTGTCTTCTGGAATGGGCTTATTATCTGGTTTCATGTATTTGGTTTTGCCATAAATAGAACTTTAATATAAAACTTATATTATATATATATAATATCTATACTCAAAATCAATAGTTTCTTCAAGCTTTCAAATTTCTTTTACTTGCAGGAATATCACTTCTCATTACAAATGGTTCATATAACCCAGTTAGCGGATTAATTCATTCCATAGAAATTTGCTTCTCATTAGTTAATGTATATATATGTCATTCGATATAGTTGTACCAATAGCTTACAAGCATCATGGCATTTACAAAGTCGTCGTGTCCAGCACTTGCCTCGTATTTTGTATTTCATGCCGGAGTGGTATAACCTACGAAATACTTCATTTCATCCATTAAGTGGCTTAAAGTACTAACACCTTTAAGCATATTCTTTTCCATAAGTAATTGAGTACCATGTACTAATGTAGTCTTAGGGACCTTCCAAGTACCATAGTTATCAATTACAGGTCTAACTCCATTAGCAGTATATAATACTTTATAGTCCACTATATCACCAAATATTTCTCATACTGCTTCTCAAACTCAAGTAACATCCATTATTAACACACATGGATATCCTTTATATATAAATCATTGTTTCAATCATTTAATAAACTCACGCTGTTCGGTATATTCTCAATTCAAACCATATTCCTCAATTAGTTCAACATACTGATTATAATTTTTAGGATTTCTAATTTCTCACACCATTACAGCTCAGGTATCAGAACGCTTAGCAGGGTCGTAACCAATAACATATCATTGTATTTGCTCACCCATTGCAAGTGAAGTACCGATGTTAAAAAAGCCTTCCGGATTGAAAACATTCTGACTGTTCGGAAACGTCGCATATAGTTCAGCATAGTACCTCTGCTTGTTGTGCCTTAGTGAACGTTTCATTCTTTCCTTGTCCTCAGGTGCAATCAGCGTATTTTCTAAATCGTCTATCGTAACTCTCATACCTAACATTTCATCATCGTATCACATCTCCGCGTCTACAAGTTGTTCATAGAACCGGTTCCTCATGCTCTCCCATTGTATAGTACTTACTGCATAAAATTTAGCTCTTTCATTAGAGAGAATAGGCAATATGTTTAACCATACATCTTCACCAACAAAAGCGGCCTCGTCGACTAAAATAAAGTCCGAAGCCTTTCACCTACCAGGTTCATAACCCTTTGCCGAAACAAAGTCACAACTAGAGACAACCATTGTGACACGCTGCCCACGTCACAGTTTCTCGTCATATAGATATAGCCTATTCTCTTTCTTATTGAAATCCAGCACTCTAAGCAGACGAATATGCTCAGATGCAGTTTTAATATAATCCACTACTTCCTTGAACTTATCTTCACTAGGAGCTATGTAGAAGCTTTTAACAGTTCTCTGAGTTTGTTTAATGCTGTCAGGCATTCTGAACAACTCACGGACAATCAAGTAGCTTCATAAAAGCGTCTTACCACTACGTCTACATCATGCCAAGAACGTAATCCTCTTCTGCCCCATAAGCATATTGTACTGTCGAGAAAGCGGGTTAAAGTCAAGCATATTTCTAAGTAAATGTGTGTATGCTCCAATCAAATGTATGTACGTCAATCAGTCTCTTTCTTCAATACTGTAAGGCTTGAACCCAATTGCGGATACTTTATCCCCAGTCGGAGTAATAATTCGCCATCCTGTTTTATCTTTGACTGCATTGTATTTAGTATCTTCTTGTTTAACATCTACTACTTCATTACCATTTAAAATAATATCAACATCTCTACCAATTTTATAATCCTGCTGAACCATCTTGCCATCCATCTTATCTACTAATGAATGAGTACGAACATCGTAATATCAATCTTGCACTTCCTTCATTAATAATAATATATTCTCATAACGACCAATATCTAGATTATCTTCAATATCTAATTTAAACTCATTGTTACCAAAGTTAAAGCTAGTAGTTTTACTTTTAAATATTATATCGTTCTCGTCAAACTTCTTAACTTCTATAAATCAAATATGTCATTCGAATACTACAACATCCATATTCTCAAGAAGCCTGCTGATTACAGTTCCGCGTCTATCTCCCAATACTCCGTCCTTAATATATCTGTTCAAGACATTTAGATAGTCTTGCTTTATACTTTCACCTTCAGGCTTTTTGAAAACAGGAATGTCAACACTAACGACATCACCTAGAAACTTAATTGTATATTCTTTCTTCTCTATTAATCTATTATTATGCTCCCACCAATCCATAGCCATATTACTATCGATAGTAATACCTAGGTCTGTGCTATCTCAATTATAGAGAATTTTAAAACCATCCTTACTATCTTTGGTTATATGTGCTCATATGAATTCATGTAATAACTCTTCTTTATCTAACATAATATTTTTAATTATAAAAGGGAAGGGAGGAGTTATACCGGTCACGCGTTCTCGCCATATAACTCCTATTTTTTCTACAGTTGGATTAGGGGATACTTTCTCCCAACCGTATCGGTTTTCGTCCACGGCACCACAGTAAACCCCATCGGTGACAACTCTCGGTGCTTGTTTAGTACTTTAACGTGCGTCCCTATCGAACCGACAACCCAAATTAATTATTTCTTTTTACTTTTCTTTTCTTTCTTAGCTGGGTTTTCTTCCTCAGCTTGTTCGGGACATTCGTCAAAGAATGCATACAATATTTCATCATGTTCCTCAACAGCGTCCCACATCATATCTACATCATCTTCTAGCTCATTAAGTCTGTCAATAATAACTTCATCAGTATCACACATTAATTCCATTGTGTCAGTAATATCGTCAGCAAATTCTTTGCTAGCTTTTAATACATCATACACATTATGAAATTCATGATTGATTTCATCAATAGTTCTGTTAGTTTCATTATAGATATTATCTACATCATCTCTAACGCAGTCTACGAAACTGTTGTGTTTCTCAACTAAGTTATCAAACTTATTAGTAAGTTTGTGAATTTTGTTTTCCTGAATTATCATTCAGATACCGTAACAAACTAAACCGGCAATAAGTAATCAAATGTACATTTTATATATTTATAAAGTTAAAAGACTTTTTATCAATTTTGTATTCCTTCTGGTAATCCTTTAGACGTTCAACCTGTTGTTTCTTTAGAAGAGGCATATCACACCAATCCAATATAACAACGTCAGTTTTACCAGGGTACTTACGTAACGCCCTTCACACCGCTTGAACCACAGTTCATCTGAAGCGCACAGGGCTGAAAAGAAACAAAGTATCAATCGGAGGTATATCAACACCGCGCCCCATCTTGTCGATGGTTCATACAATCGTGAAACCCAAGTTACCATCTATTGCATTATTAACTAAATCCATTTGCTCTTCAAGCTCCTTATTACCTAGAGTACCATTTAATATGATACTCCCAGGTATAAGTGCGTGAATAGCTTCACTTTCTTTAACGCTTTTTGTTAACACTAAGTTCCACTTTCTTTTATATTTGTCATATATTTGTATTTGTTTCTTTTTTCTGTCTTCACATTCATTCAAACGTTGCATCAGCTCTCCAAACGTTTCGAAGTCGTATGTTCAAGTATATTTATAGAATACCTGTGTAATATTAGGAGTATAATTATATTCATCACTATATGTCCATACGTCCCCAAATATTCTATTTAATACCTCTACACCACCTTCAGCTCTATATGGTGTACCTGTAAACCCGTATAAGTATTTCGGGCTTAAGCATATCAATGCTCACACCATACAGTCGAAGTCATATCTTACTGGAAATGATAAGTTATAATCACATTCGTCATAGCATATCATTCAATAAGTGTTAGTTAATTGCTTGAAGTTCTTTACAAAGCTAGCATGTGTCATTACATCAATAATACCTGTACGCGGATGTTTACTTTTACTATGTACTAACCCAACCATTTCTTTTGGTACAGTAGTATTCTTAATAATACCTTCATACATAGTATCCGCGGTCTGTATATTATGACATAATATTAATGTCTTTACACGTTTCTCACATATAGCATTGTAGATTACCCAGCTCTTACCTCTTCATGTTCCCATGTGGATAACTCATTGGTCCTCATTGCGCATCTTTTCTGCCATATAGGACTGTTCTTCAGATAGTTTTCAAACCAATTTATACCCAGGAAGCAAACCGCCAGTAAACTTTCATCACCCAAAGCCATAATATTGTTTATCCTTCTTCCGGTAAAACCTCAACACTTTCGGAAACTTCTGCATTTGGTTCGTCGGCTGGAGTATCATCTTTTCCTTCTCCATCTCCGCTTGGCTCAATAACCTCATCTGGTTCATCTTTAATACCTAAAGCTTCTTTTACCTTTAAATGAACACCATCAGCTCTAAGTCTAGCTATATCAAGCATCTTAGCTTGTTCCTTGTATTGGTCAATACCTTTACATAATTCTATAGTCTTAGCCTTATCACTGCTTGTCTTCAACATCTGCTCCCCTTGAGCAATTATCATTAGATTATTCTTATATGTATACTCTATGAACCCTTTATAATCCGCGAGTACTTCATTAAGAATATCTAAGTCTTCTCAACTAAACGTCAATTGCTTCGTATTTTGTTCCGACGTCTCCTTCTTCTTCGCCATCGCTAGTAACATAAGTAAATAAATGTGACAACTTATACATCTTATCCTGGAATGTATTCCATTGTCATAAAATTTGACTGTAGTCAAACAGCCCAATAACCCATTTGTATTTATCTACAAACGGACTTACTTGATACTTACATCCGTAAAGTTCCTCAAGTCTGATACTGTAATCCTCAGTACCTAGGTGTTTAGCAAGTTCGTCATTAAATTCCTTACTAACTGTAATGTAAATACTAAAGTCAGGATACTTATCCTTTAGGAACTGTACCTGGTCTTTAATTTCTAATAGCTCTTTTTCAATAGCCATATATGTTGGTAGGATATAAAACACGTAAATTGCGTAGCAATTTTCGGTTGGAAACCCGCTACGCCGGGTTACCTAACTAGTTAGTTTTTCAGAACTTTCTTATGAAGGCTGAATTATCAACTTTAGCCTCCTCGAAGTACTTTCTACTGTAGAACTCTGTTCTTTTCCCTGGATTATAACCACTTACTGGTCTTATGTAACCCATAACTCTTGTGTACACTTCACATGGTGTCCTTCAATTTTCTGTCTTCTCTACCTCTTTTTGCATTTTTTCTACAATAAAAATTAAAACTATACTATATATATAGTAATTTGAATTTAAAAATCAAGAGGAAATTTTAAATTTCACTTGACATTTTTTAAAAAGCCCCTCCCTAAAAATTTTTTTGTGTGTGTATAAGAGGACAGAGAGAGAGATAAAAGAAGATAAAAGGGGTAGCCAGGGGGTTAAAGAGGTATAATAAGAGAGGAGATAAAAAGATAATATATATATAATATATAAATAATAATATATAAAAAAATCATTATGGTTAGAGTATTCACTACAAAAAAGGTAATCAAATCCGAAACAAAAGGTAATCACCGAAACAAGGTTTTGGATTTCGAAAAACTCACCGAAAACATTTTTATATTTTTACATATCACCGATGTTTACATTAATATATTATATTATAATCCAGGACGCGCGGAATGTAGGTTTAAGGATTTGCTCCTCTTCTTCGGATTGATGAAAGTATCCTTGGAGCAAGAGCCGAATAAAGAACGCGTCACGCAACGCGTCGCAGAAGAAACCCGTTGACATATACCTGTCAAGAACGCACAGTGAACCCGGAACTTCGGTATGCTGAGTTGATACATCGCGTTTCAGGGAAGACAAGCGGAGAACATCGTTCGGCTACTCACGTCTATGGACGGATATGAATATTAGTGAAATAGTTTATAATTATATTGACATTTCTACAAAAATATATATAATTTTATTTCCTGATATTCAAAAATGTTAAAATCTATATCTATTTATATATATTTAAGGGTAGGTAAAATTGATATATATATACTTCCCTTAAATATTTTTTATTTTTTATATATTATATAAAAAAAATTTTTTAAACTAATCCATATATATATTTAATTTACCTACATCTATATATATATATTTAGATATAGATTTATATATTTTATATTATTATATATTATTAAAATGAGATTGTTTATGAAATTATTAACAGCAGTTATAGCTGTATCATTATTCTATATTTGTTACAAAGAAGAAACATTAACACCACGACAACAGACACAGTTGTTGTTCACAGGTTTACTGTTCTTAATGTGAAGTGCAATTATTTAGTTTTATCTTTTAACAAAAACAAAATGCCAGATTTAAAGTTCTTTAGTTCCGCGGAGGAACGTCAAAAGTTTATGAAACGTAAACAGTTTACTTGGTTTAAGACTTTTGAATATATTAATAGACACTGATGTGTTGATTATGTTTTAAATTATATCTTACAATAATGTATAGAAACGAATTAGAACAATGTTTAGTTAGAGCTTTGGACAAAGCGAGGACAACTAAAATGCAACCGAGACAAACCAGCAACTTTCAGATTACTGAAGAGTATACATTGAGAGTTTACTGTTATGCTGGATTTGTTAGACGCTATTCAGTACGAGATGAATATGGATGTGTCGCTTCTTCGACTACAGAAGAAGGAATTATATATTCATTTATAGATTATTAATGTTTCTATTCTGTAGTACGCGCGGATGTGCTACAGAAATAGAAGCGTTGAGCTTCTAATTTTATATTAGTATTTTTGTATAGATGACTACAAAAAGAAACAGCTTCGACGTGCTTAACGTCTCATTCTACGGAGTGTATGTTGTTATTACATTCCAATGCTCTAATTGAAGTGTATGCCAGAATGCATACAAGTTCAAAGGAAGCGTGTGGACACACGTTAAATGAGCTAAACAACGATTGGATAATCATCCAATCAATCAGTTTTATTCAGCTATCAATAAGGTTGAGAAGGCCTGAAAGGTTCAACGTATTGATAGAAAAGATTGGAGTATAAGACACGATGTGTTCTATTATTCCAAAGGTGTATGAGGTAACCCAAGAGATTGTTACTTCTATAAACCACAGGGATTGTTTGCATAAACAATTCCTTATTTATACTTCGACATAGCTTAGTTGTCAATAGGAAGGACAAGACTTGATGCCTTCCTATATGACAACAGCTATAGTCTCAGTTAAAACAAAATGTTTTTATTTTTTTATTATAATAAAATGACTACACTTAAAACTAATGTTACATTCATATGTAACGACAAGGATTTAAATCCGGATGAAAAGCTTCAAGCTATTGAAGCAGAAGTACAACAGACTTTATATTCCGAAGAGGAATATGATGAAGCTGTGTACGGTAAATGAATTAGTATCTTCGACACAGGTATGGGTATAGAAGATGCTGAAGAGAGAAACAATACTTGTTTAGACCCATTGTTTCTTGAAGATTGAATAGATGTTGACCTTCTATTCACAGTTAGAGAACTTCATAATCTACAAAAAGAGATTACTGAAGATGAGCTTGATAACTACGACAAGCTCAGTGATTGTATGAGCATTAATCATTCTGGTAGAAACAAACAGAAGTTTACTGTTGTTAAAGTAAGCAGAGATTGAAATGGTACTCGTAAAGTTATTCGAAATGAGGAAGGTAATTTCGAAGAACGAATACCAGATGATAAACCAGATTGGGTTCTTGAAGCTGAAGCTAGAGAAGAAGCTATAGCAAAAGTTAATAGAGAAACCAAAGCACGTAAGATGTTATGGAAACAGATACGTGAAGATAGAAATAACTATAAAAAGTATTACGATGCTTACGATAAAGTTAAGGATACTAATCCTGAAGAAGCTATATCACTTAAGAAGAAGTGAGATAGATATTATAAAGACTATAAATATTATAGTAAACTTCAAGATAGATTAGCTGAGTTAGACGCTGAAGATAATGCTAAGATTAGAAATAAACAAGCTGATACTATCTTGCATATGTTTGTTACATTTCAACAAGAAGCACCAGATGATATCGTAGAGAAGTTGCTTCGAGAAGATGTTAAGTCTTATTATAAAAAGTATTGATACAATGCAACTATCAATTACTTGAATAAGTGTATTGTTAAAGCTAAGTCATTAGCTTAGCTTTAAGTATAGAGAGGAGTTGTAGATACACAGCTTCTCTCTATTACTATCAATATGTTTTTTAGTTATTAAAAAATAAAAATGAAATTAACAATCAAGACTACATCTTGGAGATGAAACAGATTACATTTAACAGGTACTAGTATAACAATAGCTTCAATTAGTTATGAGAATAACAGTACCACAATCCTAATCAATAACTTTGACACCCAGGAAATTCACTGGACGAACTTAAGTGATAAGGATACGATACAAAAGTATATCATTTCTGAGATTAGAAAAGATAAGAGACTATATAACAAATACAAAATGTTATAACACACAGCTTCTATCTATTACTATACATATGTATTTCTAAAATACATTTTTATTCTTTGTTCTATTATAGAATGGCAGACAAAAAACTTATCGTTGCAGATTTCGAAACTAAATCTGTAGTCGTATCAGACGACGCAATCGTTATCACTTTCGTTAGTGATTGAACTGAAAAGAAAAAGACTTTACCTTTCACAGACGCAGGGTTGAAAGTAAAGGATTGAATTAAATCAATCATTGAAAGTGAAGATTACCGTATAGATAATATCTGGAAAGATATTAAAGAGTGAGGTAATCTATATTGATTTGTTATTAATCTTGCTGATAAACAAAAGGCAATCAATGATGCATTTGCTGAATTAAAAAAGCAAGCAGGTTTATCAGTTGACCCAATAGACGCCATATAATGTGGCGTCTTTCTTTTACTATATAATAATACATATGAAAGAAAAACTACAATCTATTCTTCCAATAATAATTGTAACATTAACATTAACATTTAGTTTATGATGTACAATCTATGATAGTGCAACTAATAAAACAGTTAGTGAAGATACTATTGAAACTACGGAAGTAGAATGGTATCCTTGAAAGTTGACAGCAGACTGAAGTCAACAGGAGATACCTTTAGTAGAATGAACTTCACACGAGAAGTTCAAACAACTCTGTCAAAGGTATGGATTAGATGCCAGCTATATCCGAACACTTGAGAACAAGTATAACTTAAGAGAAGGTATACTGTTAGCTATACTAATAGCAGAGACAAGCTGAGGACATAACTGAAACTATGTAAATGAAGGTTGTTATAACTTAGGTAATGTAGGTAATACAGATAGTTGACAGAGAGTATGCTTCGAGTGAAAGGAAGTGAGCATTGAACAAGTAGCCATTACTTTGAACAACAGAATGTTAGGTAAGACTATAACATTATGATGTCTAAGTGATGCGGGTAGTTGTCAATGGCGAGACGACTGAGGATATAGATACGCTACGTCTAACTGAAACCGAGAGAGGAATGTTAAGGCAGTAATGAATATGATATATGCCGATGACTTAGGTGAGGACGTAGACCCAGCAAGATTTGTAGTCAAGAGAGTAAGCTTTCAATAGCTTCTCTCTTTACTCTTCATATGTTTTATATAAATAAATATATTATGTTTAAGATTAGTATCCCTTATAAAATTATCGTAACAGACGAGGATTTATGTAATGACTTATGAGTAAATCCTAATGTAGTCAATGAATGATTAGTTGACTGAGATGATATGCTTACAGTAGATGTAAGCTGAGAAGAGTTATGGTTAGTAACACGAGTAATGGATTACTTAATAGATAACGAAGTGTGATAGTTGCTTCTTTCATTTACTCTTCATATGTATTTATATATATTATTATTAATAATGTTTGATACATTTATACATAAGCGAAAGCTAAGAAGGATTAACAAACGTTATGAAAAGTTATTAGCTGAAGCTTGAGATAGATATCTAAAACAGAAAGAGGAAGCGTTAGCTTATCGTCTTGAGGAGGCAGATAGAAAGACGGAAGCTACTCTCACTTTCTATAAGAACGATGTTAGAAATTGAATACTAAAGGAGTTGGGAAACTAACTCCTGTAAATAACTGCATAGCTATCGACGAGAATACAAGTAGGCTATATACAAGGAGATGCTACATTGTAGCTGAAGGTAGCCTTGAGCTACGCCTAGTACCAGGGGGTCTAATGTATATGGTTATTCCGCTTATGTCGGCAAGGATAGTTATCAACTGAGCATCAGCCACCAGGTAGCAGAAGACCACTTATCATTTCGCGAATGATTAAGTGGGAGGTTATGCCCTGCATACTTACAATCGTGACGCCATGGACCGTATACGGCTAGTACCTTTAAGACAATCTAAGTTATTGATTGCACACTGAGAAAACCAGTCGGCGACGCTAGGTACGTACACGTCAGTGAAGGTGTTACCTGTATCAGGATAGGCGTTAACAATAAAAGGCAGTGAAGTATGTAGTCTAGAATTGTTATAGCTGAATGTTCCTTAACGCAGGATACGGTATAGAGAAAGGCTGAGGACTAAGCACATCCAGCTATGTAGTTATTTATATGAAGGCAGTAGCTCAATTGGCAGAGCTTTGATGCAGTAAAGGGATAGCGCATCTGAATGCCCTTGGTTGTTGGTTCAAATCCAACCTGCCTTCGCTTTAATATGATAAGTGTAGCTCAATGGTAGAGCGCTAGCAATGTAGGCTAGAGGTTATAGGTTCAAGTCCTATCGTTATCACATAGAATGCAGAGCACCATCCACTATGAACATTATGAATGTGCTCAGTTCATAGTGGACTATGTGTACCAGTAGCTCAATGGTAGAGCAGTTGGCTGTTAACCAATTGGTTGTAGGTTCAAGTCCTACCTGGTGCGTTTATAATTTATTATATATATTATGGTAATATGATTTTATATAGAATACTGAACTAAAACTAGCATACTTAATATTGAAAAAGCAAGTGAGTATATTAATAATATATTAAAAGAAAGATTTGATAACTGATATACTATTGAACGAATAGTCCCTAAGTGAATAAGTCTAAAGTATACATCTAATACACATCCTATGATAAAATTTGCATTAACTGAATGTAGTTTTAAATATGTTAAACTTAGATTTATAAACTGAATATATAGTATAGATATTACTATTACATCTATTTATAAATAAGAGAGAGTTTGAAATTGACTTCTCTCTTTTACTCATTAAGCGAAAACAATATGGATTGTATTAAAGTATTAATTATAATTCTGATTATAGAAGTGAGTATGTTTGCGTTGTGGAGTTTAACACGATGGTAAAACCTGGAATGTAACCGCCTATAAAGAGTGCCGTTATCCATACATAACGAGAGTGTAGTCATCTTCTAATAATAGAATAAAAGGTAATTAGAATAGTCCACAGGTTACGAGGTAGGTATGGCTACCTTTTATATATAATAATGTACAAATGAAACATCCATTATTACAATTTAAATGTATAAGAGTACCATTAAATCATAGACTAGTTAGGAAGCTGGTTAAATTATTATGAGAATATATTAAAAAGAATAATATAACTATGGCTTATGATTATGATTTAATAATGTCATATAAATATTTAAAGAGAATGTGGAGGCATCCTAATATTAGAAGACGAAGTGAGAGCTGAAAGAAAACATATTATAGTAAGAAAATAAAAGAGAATGATTTATATATATATACTAATGGTTCAATATGAATAGTTGACCAGTGATATAGTTATTATAAACTGAAGCCAGGTGAGATGAACATTGAACAATTAATGCAATGGATAATAGCTTGTTGAAATTATACACCTTTTTAATTTTTATATTATACTAATGTATTTACACAGTAGTAAAGTCTATAAATGTAACGACCAATTCTATAGGGATTGAGCTATATTTAAATGACATATACGTAGTACTATGGCAGATGCTTGGAGGGAATACACTTCACTACGAGCATATAAATATCATCAATGTCCTAAAGCAATTAGGCGTACATTTAAAGAGGATTACCAAGCGTTCAAAGAACGTTGGTGACAACAGGATATATATGTCAGGATAGTATGAGCATATGATAATGAAGTTAATATGTGACAGTTCCAAGTTGAACTACCTGTATATAAGATAGAGGATAATAAAATTAAAAAGATATATATAGAGAAACGTTGATGGTATCCATTATGAATATTAGAAGTAGTTCCTTGTACTGCAATGCCACGAGAACAATGAAGTACTATTGAACCAGGAGAAAAGTATATGGATTGTATTAATAAATACTGACGAGATGCAGATATGTTTGCAGCATTATGATGAGTACACGCTGAGCGTAAACTTGCTAATGATAATGAGGAGGAGAAAGAGAACGAAGCAAATATAACTTGAGCTTGAAAACCAATAACAAATATATATAATATGTGATATAGTTATGATAACAATAAGGTAATACCAATTACTAACTAGCCCCTTTCATTTCCTTACATATGGACCAGGACGGTATGTCCATATAAAAACTGTCGGCTTTATATCATTATTCTATTGTTAGAATGAAAGAGTATGTTGTACGAAATGTCAGCTGACTGACAAAGTTCAAGAAAGGTGAACACGTTTTAACTGACTGAGTTAAGGACGCTAACGGTGAGGTTAAAGTCTACAAATGTGACTGCGACTGAGAGGTATTAGTGAACGACAACTGAAACAAAGTTAGTTATTCATTAGCTTTTAATAGATTAAAGCCTACTGATGTAGAGAATAAATACTTCGAGGCTTGAACTATTGAGCAAAGGATTATGAATAAAACATTCACTGATGATGAGCTTGATAAAGCAGCAGACTTTGCGAAAGTTGTAACAGACTTTGCAGACTTAACTTCTAAATTAAAAGTTAAGTTAGGTAAAGTTGCTAACAACTTGTTAGGTAAAGTTAATGACCTAACAATTAGTGCAGATGCATACGATGCAGATGCATTCAAGAAAGCTATGTCTGATATGAAAGCATTGGCTGATTATCTTAAAGATAAACCAATGACAGACATTAAAGGATTGTACACTAAACTTATTGGTGATGAGCCAGAGGATAAGTACGACCCATCCACAGTATTAAAAGATTAGTTATAGACCCCACGTAATGTGGGGTTACATCATCCGAATACCCCTAAAGGATATGAGGATGAACCTTTCACCTATCTAATAAGCTGTGAGTAATTGGATAGTAGTTGATATATATTCATCGAGTTATGTTAATCCATTGGGGTTACTCGTGCAATAGTAACCTGCGTATTAAAGAATACATCCGGAGGTATTAGTTAATAGGATACAAGCATAGCTGTTTGGATATATTGATACACATTGGTTACAATATATAGTGATTTGTTTCGTTCCACACATATCAAGTGATATGTGTCAGCCATCGCAGGATGGCATTAAGTATTCCATTCCCAGGGTGTCCAAACCCTGGGGTTATGGGAGCTTTTTATTTATTGTACAAAAGTATTATGTCTAAGTTTAAAAAAGGAGATATTGTAACTACACTCCAACCCTGAGAAAACATAGGGACAAAAGAACTATGAGCAGAAGCTGTAGTAGATTTCCAAGACTGAGATAATGTATATATTAGTGAGTGGTGAAGGAACTTAAATAACCCAATCAGGTACATAGTACCTGCTAATATATTATATAAAAAGAGTGATGGTAAATTAACTATAAGCAAGACAGAGATTAATGCACTGATGGCTAGTGTATTACATATTAAAGATGCTGATATAGATAACGAACCATCAATGGATAATATGAAAGTATGAGATACATTCTATAATGAAAACCAGAAGTATACATACGTATGATTATTAGACTGAAAGATAGTACGAGATAAGGAATGATACTTTTGTATTGTAGATGAGGAGGATATAAAGAAACTATTCTGGAATAAAGATAGTGTGTGTCAAAAACTATTTGGTATTAAATATAATGAAATAAAAATTATTTAATTAATTATTATTGTAACTATGAAATGTTCTAAATGTCTTCAAGATATATGAACTATAGCTATTGAATGAGATAATAGTTGAGCAATGTATTGTGTTAACTGTCTCAATAATAAAGCAGCAAAGGATGAAGTGGTATATTTCAAATGAAAGTATTATACAAGAGAACATCCAGATATTAGAAGATGTGATAGTTGTTCTTGTTTAATACATAAAGATGAATACATTTGAAATAGATGATATTGTCTATGATGTATGATGAAATATAGAAGTGCAACTTACTGTCCTCAGTGTTGAATATGTCACGACTGAGTATGTAATGGTTGACTTACAGACAATAGTCCAGTAAGAGATGGTAGATTAAACTTTACTGTACGCAGAGAAAGTAAAAGCTGGAGTGCAAGAGGTGAGGCAGTAGAAAATAATACATACATCAAAAGCATATGACAATATCAAACTGAAAGAGAAACACCAAGTGATGTAAAAGAAATGCTACGTAAGTTTTATTATTGAAGTAAAGTATTCAATCATTATTATACACGAGAGCCAATTAATATTACAGGTATAGTTAAGTATAATAATACACAGATACTATCCTCAGTTATGAGAACATTAACTAGAGAAAGAGAAAGAGTTAGAGTTAATGTAGACGAATGATTAAAAGTATCAAGATATAGAAACTATTATCTACAATGAATAGACGACGAATGATTAATTAAATGGAAATTCATAGATACAATGTGAAACATTAGAGAGCGTAGTGAAAGTATTAATAAGTTCTTTGATGATTTTGAAATAGAAAAAACTAATAGTCAGATAGCTTGAGAGTTTAAGTATGTATTAAGTAGTGACTTAATGCATAAGGTAAAAGCATTCAAGCTAAATGAAAAGGTTCACAGTTGTCAGAAGAGTAGCAATAGTGATAGCTATGCAAAGGGTGCATATGATGCAATAACTAATGGATGTAATTGTCCTATACTTATATATAATAAATGAGGTAGAGAACCATTCGCAAGAATAACTACTAGAATATTATATGATAAGGAAGGACAAGAGTACATCCTTATAGATAGGTTATATCATAGCTGACAATTCCAAGATGCTTTAATGAAATGAGAAGTTTATAAATCTATTGTAAAAGATTTAAAAGCTAAATGATATAAAGTTATTGCAAGTAATTATAGTGCACACGATGAAAGTACATATGCATACCTTGCTAGCTTATGAATGCATAGTGATAAAATTATAACAGACTTATGTCAACCATTAAGAAGACTAGTAAATAGTTGTGGATATTATTGTGATGGTTGAACAGTAGTTCGTCAAGGTACAGTAGATGATATTGTACGAGCTACAGATTATTTAGATAAAGCTTATTTATTATAATGGTAATCGTAGATAAGGATTGATTAATAAGTTCAATCAATATGAGAATAAATGCTGCTAAATATTATTGTCATAAAGCTAAAATAACTTATCAAGCTAAGGAACAACACCAAGACTTAGATAGTATAACATCATTCCTAAGATATGATACACGAGTTAAAGATGCTATAGTAGATGTTATTTATAGTTTAAAGAGCTACTAATGCCAGCATTATGAGAAAGACAAAACGTTAAAATGTGTGCGTTTGATTATACTATGTTTGCTATATGTGACATAGAGCAAGCAGAGAAAGAAATTAAATACCAGAACGAATGACGGCATGAGATGGTATGAATGTATTTAACATACGCAAAGAATAATATAGAAGTAGCTATTTTTAAATTATCAGCAATGTATTAATGAGAGACCCTAAATGATTATATAAGAGATGGGTTAGAGCCTATATAAATGATGCTAGATATTATCTACATCAGTCTAAAGTACAAGATGGTTATGTACATACATATTGAAACCAGCAAAGTCATATAACATATAGAGATAGATATAAAAAATATGCAATAGAAAAAATAGAAGCAACAATTTCATATCTTAAGAAGTTATCATAATGAATAGAAAAAGATTGAAGACTAATTTAAATAGAGAAATATATTGGGGTATTGAATATTGTAAATGATGTTTAGATAATATTAACAAAGATGCAATACTTTCAAGGATGCAATTCGATTGGGTTGAAGCCAATATAACATATGCTTTAAATTATTTAAAACAATTGTAATGAATAGGATAGAAAAAATAGAGAAGGCTATTGAACTATTAAAGCCTGCATTAACTATGATTAAAACTGGTAAAGAATACCAGTTCAGTGACAAACAAGAGTTAACTTATGAGGAAAGATGTGTTCGAGTTAAACAAAGACTAGAACAAGTTCAAGAAATTGTTAGAGATATTTAATTTATATATACAATTAATAATGTCAGTAGTAAAGAAATGCTTTAGACTTATCCAATTAAAACAACACTTTGATAAGAAAGGTTATCCTGAGAGAGAGGTAATCGCTTACTTAAAAAGCTGGAACCCAAAACTAAAACAAGATGCATATGGTAATCTGTATTTAATTAATCCAGGTACGCCTTTACTTAATGCACATATGGATACAGTGCAAAGTGCTGAATGTGTTAAGAACTTAGACAGCTTACGTCTTAGAAACTGAATGATTGGTTGCATTAAACCAGCTGTCATTTGAGGGGATGACAAATGTTGAATAGCTATCGCAATGGAAATATATGAGAAGCTATGAGACAAAGTTTCATTACTATTCACAAGACAAGAGGAAGTGGGAATGGTATGAGCTGGTGCATTTGTAACTAGTCATTCAGATTTACTAGCTGAATGTAAGTATTGTCTTACATTAGATAGACGTTGAGCTGGTGATATAATTGGATATGATAACTGTTATTGTTCTAAAGAATTTCAAGATGAAGTATATAGACTGACTAAAGAGTTTGGATATAAACCTACTAAATGATTTGCAAGTGATGCAAATAAAATTAGTAAGGTTTTGAATTGTGTAAACTTATCTGTTTGATATTATAATCCACATCAGAAGACTGAGTTTATTAAGTGTGATGAAATGCAGAATGCTTGTGAAGCAGCGATGTATATATTACAACATCTAGAGGATAACTTCCCAATCTATCAAGCACCAGCTTATCAAGCTAAACAAGTTAGCTCAGTATATCAACAACCAAGTTTATATGATTGAGTTGGTTGACCTGCTGATGAAGAAGAAGATGATGGATATTATACTAGACTTAAAGCTAGACGAGATAGGTATAAAACAGATAAGAACTTAGACGATGAAACATTACATAAGTATTTTCAATATACAAATTGAAAATTAATTGTAAAGAAAAATGTATTCCTCACAGATTTAATAGACGATAGTAACTGGGCTGAGTTACCTGAGTGAGAATATTGTATCTGCGAGTATGATGAGATAGTATAATTTTTATCCCTGTTAAACCTAAATAAATGAAAAAATATAGTACAGAAATAAAATCTTTATTAAATGAATATTGAAAACTAGACGCTAGAGTTTTGTCTATGAAAATAGATATAGAAAAATATAATACCTGTTGACCATATAGACGTAACATAAGACATAAAATAAAACATTATTCAGAATATGTAGAATATAAAACAGAACGAAATAAAAATAATCAAGACAGGCTGAGAAAATCAAGAGACAAATATAACAATACACACAAAGAAATTGTAAAGAAATGATTTGAAAGATGGACAATTAACAATCCACGTAAAGCTATGCTATGTGCAGCCGCATCGCATATGGCTATGGCAATAATTAGTAAGCTATGAATAAGACCTACAGTATGTCCGCATTGTGGTAAAGCTTCACCAAATATAGACTTCCATCATCCTAACCATTTGTTCTGGTGGAAGTGAACGTTCTGCTGTAGGTCTTGCCATTATTATTTTAATAGAGATAAAATACCAGCATCAGATAAGATAATAGATTTAAAAAAGTTATTAAGGGAAAGCAACTCTCATTAACTTTCACTTGATTTATATCATATAATTATTATAATGATTGACACAACAAATTTAGCTAGTAAACCATTACAGGATTTATTGAGAGATAAAACTTGGCTAATGGATTACATGAAACGTGTAGCTACCAAGATAGGTATAGACGTTTCAACTGGTAGATGGATGTACAAGTTTCGTACAAGCAAAGTAAATGACTATGTATTACCACCAGATTGGCCAGACAAATTGGGTAAGCTGTTAGATATACTAGACATTTACATTGAATGTAAGAAAGCTTGAGCATCAGTTAGTAGTACAACTCAGGAGAACTTATTGTTCTGTGAGTTTAAAGCATTAGAGAAAAAAGTTTTAGAACGTAACAAGAAATAGTTATGAAGAAAACTCAACTGTCAGTCATTCAAACTAAATTGAATGCACCAAAAAACCAGAGGAATAACTTCTGAGGCTTTAACTATAGAAGCTGTGAGGATATTCTCATGGCAGTTAAACCATTGTTAGAGGAAACTAATACATCTCTAACAGTGACAGATGAAGTGGTTCTTGTATGAGAGAACCGTTTCTATATCAAAGCTACAGCAACACTATATGATAATGAAACTTGAGAGGCTATCACTTCAACATCAGCCCTTGCAAGAGAACAAGAGGACAAGAAAGGAATGGACCAGTCACAGGTCACAGGTGCTGCAAGTTCCTATGCGCGCAAGTATGCCCTCAACTGATTATTCTGTATCGACGATAACAGGGACGCCGATGCACAGTCTCCAACAGTAAACGTAGAAGAGAGCTTCGAAGGAGTAATGAAAGCAATAGCAAGCTGTAAAACATCTACCGAGCTATCACAGATAGCACCTGTGATAAGTAAAGTGAAGCCTAATCTTACAGCAGAAGATTTCGCTACAATCAAAACAGCCTACAATGATAAATTAAAAGAGTTGAAATAATCAACAAAAATTATATTTATATTGTAGGGCTAGCCAACTCCTGACGATAAACCTTTTTAGCTTACTGTCAGGGTAAGCCTAATTACTAGCTATGGGTAAACTTAAACTTTTATTTGGTTTGCTACTTGCATTACCATTATTATTCTTCTTCCCAGTGTGAGCTGATGATGAAGAAGTGCAAGCTGAACAGGCTGATACTGTTGAGGTAATATGCGAGACGTGAACTGTAGTAAAGGTCAAGTGATTTCCAGAAGGTAGCTTAGCTAATCAGATTGCTACTTATACGTACAATACTTATTGATTAGATTATCTTCTATTGCTACGTGCAGAGAACGGAACGTTCGAACCAGAGCGCAGACATAATAGTTCTGTTAAGCGCTGTATAAGAGGGTATAACGAGAAGACCCAAAGACGAATTCTCTGACAAGTCAAAGATGGTAAGTGTTACTGAGAATGGAAAGCTATGTATGATTGGTGACTGTGCGGCTTCAATGAGTACTGGCATCCTGAGATTACTATGGATTATCGCTTCGGCGATTGGCAACGGCAAGTAGATAAATGCGTTGAACTAAAGAAAGGATGAACAGTATTCTATTGACGAAACGGTAGATATAAATACAAGAATGATTTTATATTTACTGAAGAACAAGTATGTCATTAGAAGAACTTGAAGACATAGAGTGGGTTAAACAACATCTATGAGAAGTAGTTAAAGCTTACAATATTATTGAAAGACAAATAACTACAATCAAAGAGGAAGTTAAAACCGCTCAAGCTGATAAGCAATACTGAGATACAACTGCGAAGTACAGTAAATATATCAAGCTGAAACCTAAGAACTTACAAGAAGTTCTAACTAGGTATCCTATCCAGGATTATCCGCAGGTATATAATGTAAGTCTCAGTAAAGAAGCACAGCATATAATCACGGATGAAGAGCTGTTTGATACAGTTGAAATTACTTCCGTAAGAATAGAGCTACCACAATAGGTGGCTCTTTTTTTATTTTATAAGTATTATTGTATGTCAGTTTCATTAATTGTCAAATCAAAATATAAAGGAAATGTAAGGGACTATATGACGATTAACCAGTTCTCGACATACATTTCTACTGGTATCAAACCTCCTCAAACGTGGTGAGAAGTTAGAGAAAAAAGACTTGCAATTAAAAAGAAAAAATATATAAAGAAATAGTCTATGTAGGTTTTATTAATTTTCCCTGCATAGAACCCTCTCTGGATGAGACTTGGATATTTATGTAGGAATTCACTCTAACTGATGTGTGCGATACATACCTGTGAACCAGGTCGGCTCATCGGACTAAGGCACAGACGTAATGTCGAAGATTAAACCTTTGGAGAGTGGTGGGTTCAATCCCCACTTGCATGGTAGTGGACATAACATTTCCCAGTTATGTCCCTTAACGAGATTTATTTCTTTATATACATATATGATAAACTTAGATTGAATATATGAAACGCGTATATTTGAATGAGTACCTTGAGAGAACGATGCAGACTGACATCAGTTCAGTACATACATTATGTATGGTAATCGTTTACTTGCTAAGGTATATCAATTAACAAATGATGACGTAGACTGAAGTATTATATATATCAATAAGAATTGAAACTTTAAGAAGTATGTAGTGTATTGATATTATAATACTAGTGCAATGTATTGATTTATATTATGAGTTATGTATAATGGTGAGCGTGAGAGCAACCAATCTAGAAACGTTAACCAGTAGATGAGTTAGAAGATATTGATATAAAGATTGAGATAAAATCTTTATTCAATGTACTCATTGTAAAAAGGTTAAAGAATTATGTGACGACAACTTTTATAAAAATAAGAATTGATATATGTGATATTATTCTTATTGTAAAGATTGTCATAAAATTATGAGAGATAATTCTCCAAGTCACAGTCAAGAATATCATATAAATTATTATAATAATAATAAAGATAAATTATTGGAATATGGTAGAAACTATAGAAAAACAGATAAATGAAAAGCTATACATAAAAATAGTAGAAATATGGAAAAACATTGGATAAGACAAAAGACGCAAAAATTTATAAGAGAAAATAATTTACGTCCATTGGTATGTCCAATATGCTGAGAAGAAAGATTAGTACAAGCTCATCATATAGACTATGATAAACGGAATGAAATAGTATTCTGTTGTAATAATTGTCATAGTAAAATACATTCGTGAGTAATTAAAGAATATAATATTATAGATTTATTACAAAATACAATTAAATGATAAATGTTAGAGCTACAAATTTAGAAAGGTTCTTGACGTGTCCTTATGCTTATAAGTACGAACCAACTCCTAGTCCTGATAAATTAGCATTCATATTTGGAACAGCATTACATAAATTAGTAGAAATGCATGTCCAATGATTAGAGAACCAGGACGCAGTTGATATTGTACTTAATAGGTTTGGAGTTAAGGAACGTAAGATGTTGAAAGCATTGACTGAATGTTTCATTCAACATCTAGAAGAGAGACAACTTACGTATGTCTTAAGTGAATACAGTTATACTCATACCTTTGAGGATATAACTGATGAACAATGAGAACACCCAATACTTGAATGAACATTTGACTTATTGTTTAAGGATAGTGAATGACAGTATATCATTGTTGATATTAAAACAGCAAGCAAGCATTGGGATGAAGAACACATTAATTCAGTTAATCAGAAACGTATATACCCTGCGTTAGCTAAACTTGAAAGCTGAATTAAAGTAAGTAAGTTTGAATACTGGGTGATGAATAAAACATTAAGTCCAAAGCTACAAGAAGTAGTCTTCGATGTACCAGAGGACAATGTTGAAACTGTTACAGATTATATGAAAGCTCTAGTCAAAGCAGAAGATGACATAGACTTTCCAGCTAACTATACTAACTACTCGTGCTTCTTCTGTGCTCTTAGAAAGAGTTGCCGAGCAATGAATAATTTAAATGATTTAATAACTACAGATGACACTTGAGATTAGAGCATTACTATGGACAATTGCTATAATAGCATGACTAACATTAATAATATTAGGCTTTGTATTCCTACCTACATTTATGTGAATACTATGCTGTATAATAGCATGAGGGTTCTTAATACTATTAACATATGTAAATGTATATTGTTATTTAGAAGATAAAGAAAAAGAGAATGGATATAAGAAAACTAAAAAAGTTTCATAGGCTAGACAAACTACCACATGGGTTGACGTGATACGAAGACCCTATGTGGTATGACTGAATAGCTTACTATGAAGATAATAAATGAAATAGGTATTCACGTAATGGTAATCCTATAGAGAGATATGAGATGTGTAAGCACTGATACATATTCGAAACTATAATAATAACAGATTGACCTGGTGCATATGAATACCATTATGAAGTAACAGATGCTAGGCCAGATACTATATGGCAGTATGAATGATGGCCTAATGTGAAACTAAGAATTCTACAATATAATAGAACTTTATATAATAGAATATATTAATGGCTACAAGTCTACAACGTATGAAAAAACGAAGTGATTTGGAACGTGATATATTATATTGGTATCTGTTCTGCTGCTATTATAAATGAACATGGTGGCGATATGATTACTTTACTAGGCCATTCTTAGAGCGTCCTAAGTTTAGGAAGCGAAGTACATTAGAAAAGTTTTATAATCTATATTATATATAATGCCATTATATCAATTGCCAGATAAAAGAAAGCGTAAGTACGAATATAAAGTACATGCAGTAACTGCTATTGAAGAAGACCTATTAAATAATATGGCAGGTGAATGATATGAACTTGACTATGTAATAGCTAAGGATACGTTACCTGTAATCTATTTAGTCTTTAGAAGATATACATATAATGACTAGGAAACAAGAGGAGAGGTTCGTAGCATTCTATGAATGGCTATATTGAACCAACCATAACGAAATACCTTGTATCTTTAAAGATGAAGAAGAACTTCATATTAATTTATGGAAGATAGAATTAGAAAAGATATTAGGTAAGACTAGGTATAATAAAATATATTATCCTAGTTTAAAACGTAAGATGAAATACTGAGAGTATGTATTTCAATGGCTATGGCTATCTTATTGACCTAGAGTTTTAGATTATAATACATGAATTGATGTGAGAAAATAGCGCAGTAGAAATGTTATTAGATAAAATTAATGACTTATCACGTAGGTTAGAAATACTAGAGACGAGAGTAAGTCCTAGCTATTCTAGTTGTACTAACATTCCTATTACAGGAACACATGGTACTTATACAAATATATGAGCTACGCCTACTATATCTAGAGCAGAAGCAGTAGCATATAGGAATGTATATGAAGATAGATTACGTGACATGGAAAGACAATTAGATGAAATGACTAATACTCGTTTCGAAGTAAGAGATGGCAATTTATATATAACATGAATAGGTAATGATTGAGAAAACAACTAAGTTCAAAGTGCCTAAAGAGAAATCTGCAGTTGAAATACTATTAGATAAAATTAATAGCATGCAAGAAGAAATAGAGTTTCTCAAATATCATGTTCAAATATATGATTATAATATGATACGTAATGCACCTAATCCAATAGTGAGAATTAACTCACAACCAGATGCATTACTGATAGAGTATAATGATTGACGTACACAATTTATTCCAATAGCAGTAACACAATGCATGAGGAACTTCTAACTAAGTTTAAAGAAGAAACAGGGATGGAATTCTTTGATGCCGTCCCTCGTTTCTATGAATACTTCCCTGAGAATATACTTCCATTTGTTCCATTTACTGAGGAACAAATAACAGATGAGAATAATTTTAGAATTGTGTACGATGCATTGCTAGCTATCGTAACTGATAAAGCTAACAAGAGAGAAGCTATTATATGAAAAAGGATTGATAGTTATTTCGATGAAAGCTTTAAACGTTGCTTAGGTATTAGAAGAAAAGATACAACTTCAGAGTATTACTTAATAATGGAGAACTTCATTGATGAGGATAAACTTAGGGATATTATAACTAAGAACCCACATAAATGATGGAACCCATTGTTATTATGTAATGGTGTTAAGTGAACTATACCATGTATCTTTCAACCAAGCCAATCACTTAGGAAGAAGTATCCATTTATAATACAGAAGTTCTGACCAGCTTGACAGTTAGCTTGAGCTGAAATAGATGTAGAACAGCTAGATAAAGAGCAAGCTATATATATAAATGAAGATGATATACTAAGTTTTGACTTTGGTTTGTATCATCCATATATATGGTCTTTAGTTCAAAGTAAGCAGTGGAATAAATTAATCCACGAAGTTAATTAGTTTTATATTATTATATTATAATTATGGAAATATTCATTAGTATTTTATGTGGTATATGAACAATGTTATTTATATCATTTCTAATTTATCTATCAGATAAATATGAAGATTTTACTGATATAGTTTTTACCATATTTGCATTAGTAATAATACTAACATTCTTTACATTAATACGATATTGAATACTATTTAATTAAATGTCAAGCTAAATTTAAAAATAGACTTGAAATTAAAAATAAAAAATATATATGTTAATTACATTTAATTTAAAAATAATATTAAATGAAATTGTATCCTAAGAAAGGTTATAAGTGAGGTATTAACTTTCACTTTAAACTAGATGAAACATGGTTTAGTATTAAATTTGCAGGTAATCCATTAGTAGTAATTAGACAATTATATACTGATGCTTGATGAGAAGATTTTGATAGAGTATATGAAACTGCAAAGACAGAACCAAGTAAACTTAGTAAGGATGAGAAAGAGAAACTTCAGTTTGCAGTAGCAACTACAGAAGTATTCTTACAAGCTCTATCTAATACTAAGCAACCACCAATAGTTGTATATACTAACTATTGAGAACAAGCTGGGTAAGTATCCCATATATTTTATTTCTTATTTGTATTGCGACATGGCAGACAAAGCGAACAGAGTTTATATCAATCTCTATAAAAAAGGTAGCGACAATTTTACAGGAGAGAAAGACGGTAAGTATTTCTACGTATTTCCATCTTCACCTGAGAGACAAATGACTTCAGACATTGTGTACTGGTTATTAGTATTCAAAACTAAAGAGGCATTTGATAAGAAATGTGCAGGTGAAAGAGTTGATGCTGACTTAATTGCATCTATTAAAGATAGAAGCAATGATAAGGGAAGTCGACTATGAGGTATGTTATTCGACAACGATGAGAAGAAAGCATACTTTATTAATATGTGAGACAATAGTTTCAAATCTCCAGGTAAAGATAATGACAAATACATTTCTTTAACTGAGACTGAATATAGGGAAAGACCTACTACCAACAACGAAGAAGAGAGAGCTAATCTCCCATTCTAGGCACAGGGGGCCTAGTGCCCCCTTTCTTTATTTCCCTTTTATTTAAACAAAATGTCAGAACTAGCGAAAGCTTGGCTATCATTATTCGGAAACAGTGCTGTGTTTCTATTACCAGAATGAAGTGCTAAAGCAGGTAAAGGATGAATAAATTATAATAACTATTTTGGAATTGACAAATCAATTGCAATAAATAATGACCAGTCTTACTGACTATTTTTCACACCCAACTGAAATCTAGGTAGAGTTAATTCAGAAGGAGAACCAGTAATGCGTAAGCAGATTAACTGCGAAGATTACATATGTTGTTTTTACGCAGACCTAGATAAGAAAGATAGTAGCTTCGCTGATAAATCTATGGAAGAATATTTTGATTACATAAAAGAGACAATACAGAAAAGAGACTTTGTAGTACAATTCATTGTACAAAGTTGATGATGATTTCACTTATATAGTTTCGTTGAACCTAGTCAACGTGCAGAAATGTGACAACGTTTTAGAAGTGAGTTTAGATTTATTCAGAACTGTATTGCAGATATCTTCGATGGTTGAGACCACAATAGTCACAGTATTAATAAACTTATGCGTATGCCTTTCAGTAATCACTGGAAGACATCTATGCCTAAACGCTGTAAGTTATGGAGAGTAGATAAACCAGAAGATAAATATATATTTACTGAAGTTACTAAACCAGAACAGATACATCTTGAAGGTAAGAACTTAACTAAAGTAAATTGAATAGCTCAGTTTATAGATAATCAAAGAGCTATTATTATTACTAACAATAAATGACAGGATGTAACTTATAGTCCTATGACTGAAGATGTTAATAAGCTACCTATTATAGATGTTATTAGGAAGTTAGAAGCATATCCTAGAACTAATGAAAGACAACAGAATATAGTATTCAAAACAGATGGTGAAAGGATATGGTTTAATGTAGACTGAAATGTGGTTTATACTGATTGATATAAAATTAACAAGTCAGAGAATTATGTGCATAACTTCTCTATGTGTTTGCATAATAAAGACGAACGTCCACGCTGACCTGTATATAATTTCTTGCTTAATTACTTTAATAAAGATATGATGGCTATGTGAGATTTCCTTAAAAAGGAATATGACATAGACTTTCTGGATGGATGAAAAGAAACATTCTTACAATTACCTACAGACAAATGAGTTATAATGTTTCAAGATGACTGAGTATATTACAGAACTACAAAGACTAGATGAAAGGAGACTGAAGACGCTAATGAGAAGCTATTCGATGTACCATTCATAGTTAAATGATGAATGAAGATATGACAGGATAAGTATTGAGAGACAGATGATATGAATTACTATTATATTATATCATTACTTGATAGAGATGAAGATGACCCAGAGGAAATGATTATAGAATATAAGCCAGATAAATCTCGTTTCAATAATGAATACTGAAAGAAATGAATATCATTTACTAAGACAGATACTTATCTTGTAGATTTCTATTCAGCATTAAAGCTATGACTTAAGTCAGGTAAAATTAGAAAATATGAATACATTAATATGAACTGATATTATCCTGATATGTACATAGAATGAGATAGAATATATAATCCTAGTTGAGACTTATTAGATGATACTAGTTGATTAGCTATGAAGTTTGATACTCCAAGAATAGAAACTTCACCTATAACTAATGAAGTTACTATGAAAGAATACTGAAAGAAACTTAGAGAAGTATTCGTAGATGAAGAGAGTATGTTATGTTTCATTACATTCTTAGTACTTGCTATGTGAGATAAGTTCTGGAATATATATCTTAATGGTAACGAACAGCAGATTATAATACCTTGACTATTTATTAGTTGAAAGACTAAGTCAGGTAAAAGTACAATGGTAAACTTATTACTTAATTGATTTGGTCTCAGTAGTAATTGTCGTAGAGCTTCAGTTAAATGAACTACATTACAACCATTAAAGCAGTCAGCTACTGATGATTTCATCCTACATTGGGAAGAGTTTACAGGTAGATGAATGACAGAAGAAAAGGAAAATTTAATACGTGATGTGTTAAATAAAACTAAGACAGCTAGATGAATGATTGATGGTACTAATGCTAGATATACATATAGAAGTTCATTAATACTGGACTGAGAAAGACTGCCAGATAGTGAGAGTGTTATCAATAGATGTGTAGTAGTTCCATTCAATATCAAAGGTAGAATAGGTACTATGGAAAAGCTAAGAGCATTTAATTGAATGTGATTTAAGAGAGACTTTATTGAACAGTTATATAAAGTAAACGTACATAATATAGAAAAGAACTTTAGAGAAGCTCAAGATAAATGTATTGAAGCTGGTATATTAGATAGATATAGTATGTTATATGGCTTCCTATTATGTGTAAATAAATGGTTCGATATATTTGAAGAAACAGATTTACTTAATATTATTAAGAAGAACTTAAAAGAAAGTGATGAGATAGATAGAGAACAAACACCATTAGCTTCAATACTTAATGAAGTTATTAACGAATACAGAGTAACTCCTACAATATCTGAAGAATGAGATTGAGTATATAAGGTTATCATACCTATACCATATAAGATGTTAAGTCAAGTGAAACTTTCAATTATGGAAATGATTAAGACTTATGGTTCGAATAGAATGATATTCCCTAAGTGAAACCTAGTAGTTACACTTGATGCAAATGATAAAGACCCATTGAATATAGAATTATATAATACAATTATACTTCACAAATCTCATTGTAAGTTTGACAAGTTCATGGACCTAGATTGATTTATCTCTAACTAAAATAAAATGAATATTAGAGTAATAGAAATATCTGACAAGATAGCACGTAACGAAGACGTTACTATGGATGAGTTTAAATTCCTTAAATGATATATTTGGAAAGCAAATAAGAGTAAGCCGGGTAATCCAGATGATGTACTCAGTAATTTTGTACTAGACGTTAGAGAGAATTATAATCCAGATATGCACGAGAAACAAAAGGAAGCGTGGATATATGCACATATTAAATACGCTATCATAGTACAATCTAGGTTCGATTGATGATGAATGTTATATTGACCAGTACCTGTATCAATGACTGGCTTTGAAATGGAATGATGAGTATGACCTGAACTAGAATATCAAATAGCATTAGAGACACAAGAACTAGATGAGATACTATGAATGCTACATACTCCATTAGAAAGAGATATATATATTAATTGTATATTAGGTAACAGCCCAGTTGCACATATAGCTAAAGAGCATTGAAAATCTGCACAATGGTGAAAGATTGTAAAGGATAGAATTGGTAAAAAGATTAAAGAATATATTGAAAATAAAGACAAATAATATATATATATAATATATTCATTTATTTTATATATAATATCTATGGCTATAGACTTAAACAAGATTTTCCAAAGTTGATGACAACAATGACAATGACAACAACAAGATGATAAGAAAGATAAGAAAGATAAGTGATTAGATTTGAATAGAATATTTAATGGTTGACAATCAAGTGCAGCACAATCATTAAAGGATAGCCTTAAAGATGAAGAAAAATATACAGTATTTAGTACATGACAAATAAAAAGCCGATGAAAACAAATCGGTAATTTCTTCGATAATGCATGGCACACAGTTACAGATAAAGATGAAGAACACTGAATAAAAGATTATTCAGAATATAAACATTATAAAACATTATTAGATTGAGCTAATCAAGATATAGATAAGACAGCTGTTTATCAACAGATGGCTAAAGAATGAGTAATTGATTATGATAAATTTACTAAATGGCAACAAGAAAATAAAGATAATAAAACACCTTTTGAAGATTATAAAAAAGCAGTTGAAGATATTAAAGAAAGCTTTTCATTAGATATAGAAAAAACATTACAACCATATATATCACAAGTAGATGATAGTTATAAATTAAATGCATTGACTAAGGCAGCTGAAAGAATGAATAATCAATTCTGATATTTCTTAGATTGATATGCTACTACATATAAAGACACAAGAGATGAGGCATTATTAAACGATTTGGATAATATCATAAATGAATATAAAAAAAATGTAAATCAATTCCTATGAACTTGGGCATGACATTTAATAAAAGACAATGATAGTTGAGCTTGAGCATATTATAATACATTGAATGATGCTTGAATGAGAGAGTTAGCTAACTGAATAGTTAAACTAGAATGGCAAGCAGAAGATAAGATGGCTAAAGCAGCAATTAAAAGTAATTTCTGAGACAGCCGGGAAGCATTAAAAAGCTGAAATGTATTATCATCATTTGCTGAAATAGTATGAGCAGCACTTAACTGAGCTGACTGGGTATTAAATAAAGTATGAGATGTAGTCGAAGAAACAAAGCAAGCTACTATGTGATGGTATGATGTAGTAGAAGAACTTGCTAATTTAAATGTATATAGTAATGATGCTTGAGCATTAGAGAAGGCATTCTGAACTATGTGAAGCTGGGTATGAAGCATAGTAGATGCTTTACCAACAATATGACCAGCAGCTGCTGATATAATATGGTGAAGTAAATCTTGATTAGTTAAATGAATTAGACAAGCATGAAAGACATATAGAGTAGCTAAGACAACTCAATGGGCAGAGAATATAGATGATGCAATTAACTTATTATTTAAAAGTAAAAAGAGCTATAAATCTATAGCAACTACAAAAGATATAGTATTATCAGTAGAAGAATGAAGTACATTTTGAGTTAAATGGATGAAGAATATTATGGATGATATAGTATTATTTGACTTATCATTCCAGCAATTTGAATGACATCCATTCAGTGATGATAATATGGCAATGAATATGTTATTCAATCTTCCATTCGATGCATTAGCAGCTAGACTTGCACAGTGAGGTAGGTTCTTTAAGGAATGATTAACTGAAGCAGACTTAGTAACAGATACTATTTCAGAAGATATGCTTAAAAGATTTCAAAAAGCTATTAAATGGAATAAATGAGAATGAAAGAGTGTAGATGTTATGGCTGAAGAATGGTATATGTGACGTTCAATAGAAACAAGTTACGCTCCTAAAAAAACATATACTAAAGAACAGATAAAAGACTTACCAGATTGAGAGAAGTTATTAGAATATATTGAGAAAGTACAGAATAATTCTAAATGAATATGGGATAGATTAACAACATTTCAATGAGTATGAGCTAGAGATATATTACTTGAAACAGAAAGTCAATTAGCTAAAGCTCAAAAGAACTTATCATTAAATCAGAAATTAGAATTATGAATGAAGAAACTTGTAGACCAAAATAAGTTTCTTAATTTATCTGCTCAACAAATAAGTAGTAAACAAATAATAGCTTACTTACAAACATTAGTACACACAGGAGAATTAGATGCCGCAGCATTAAAAAAAGCATTAGAGAGATGAGTTAAAGAAGATGATTGATTTAAAGAAATCATCTATTCTATTATGACTGATGATGTAGAATTATTTAATAAAGCAAGATTAAAAGTAGAAAACAGCTGAGCACAATTATCTCAGACAGAATTAAGTAGAAGATTAAATTCTACAGTATGAGAATTAATACAGAATAATCCTAACTTAGTTAAGATAAAAGATATTGTTTGATGATATGTTAGAGAATGACAAGATACATGGAAGAATATATTTAAAGATGAAACTATTACAACAGAAGTATTGCTATCTAGATTAAGAAATATGGATACTGTAGATGGTTTCTCTAAGACAGAGAACGAAAGTATGCTAGATAGAATAGATGCTATGTTAAAGAATATATGAAAGAAAAATGAAGATGTATCTAGTGTATTCGAAAATACTCAGGTTGAAAGTATAATGAAGAATTGGGACCCTAATAGATGGGAATGAGTAGAGAACTGAGTAATAAAACAATATCGAAAAAGTAATAATGAACAAGTAGCTTTATATTCTATTATGAAAAAAGCTTGATTTAATATTAAAGTACAAGATTGAAAGTTTATAATAGAATGAAATAAGGCTTCATTGCAAAACTTAAAGAAAAGTTTTGAAATGATGCAATGAGCTGTTAATATTAATAACTTAACTGGATGAGATTGGGTAGCATATAAAATAATATTTGCTAAACAATATTCGCAGATGTTTAATAACTCTGTAGAAGCTATTAATAAATTAAATGCATCATTAGGTAATGAAGCTTTAACTCAAAAAGAGGTATTAACTTTAGCAGATAACTGGACGCATTGGACAGATAGATTATATCAAGAAGTTTGATGAGCTACTGAACTAGAGAAACAAGTACAGAAGAAAAAACTTAAATCTTGAATTAAATGAGATAAAGTTAATAAAGCTATTAATGGTTCGCTTAATTGAAATTGAAGTGCTATAGATGTAGAGCAAGAAGCATGTAAGGAAGTTATTAATAATATAATGTTAAATCCTAAAGTATTAGAGGATTGAAACTTCGATAGACAATCATTATCAAATGAAATAAAATCATTATTCAAACAAAGATTACAGAAGAATGTAAAACCTTGAGACGGTAATAGATGATATGCTACTATTAGAGAAGAAGAAATATCTATTATAGATGAAGAAACATTGGATGTTATCACTAATAAGTTAATAGATGTAATGGATACATTCAAAACTAATAGTATAGAAGATAAACAAGATATATATTCTACTATAGCTAACTGGTTCTCAGTAATAGCTATGACACCTCAGGCAGCAAATACACTAAAGGAACAATGAATGGATTTCTATTATACTATATTAAGTTGATTAATAACTAAAGACACTAAAGTTACAACTAAATATATGAAGAAGATGCAAAGTTTCATAGACGAAACTATCCAATGATATAAATCTATAGTAGAAAATACTAAATGAAAATGAAAGAAAATAGCTGAAGAATATAAATATAATGGTAAAGTTTGAAATTTAAAAGCAGGTATATTACAATTACAAGAATGAATAAATGAAGTTAAAGCTTATATGGATAACTGACAGTTAAAATGAATGATACCTGGAATAGAATGAGATATAAAGAAAAGATTAAATTTCCTAACTAAGAATATATTTAATTCTAAAGACTATAAAGACTGACAGAAAATAGCAAATGAGCTAGTAGATAATAAGAAATTTGCTGATAAGTTTATGAATAAAACATTAGATACTAATAACTTAACAGATGATGAGATAGATGAAATAAGTAAATATCTAGCTAGAAGATGAATGGTAACATCAAATGTTATATCAAAGAAGTTCTATGAAAACTTGTATAATTGATATAAGAAATGATTTGATGTAGTTAAACAGATGTGAAACTATAAGATTAAGATAGATGAATGAGTTAATAGATATAGTGTTAAATGATGAGAAAGCGTATTC
>Ga0310786_10001705_pt1 | contig 35221 bp, 32 predicted proteins | sample AusTroGonzalo_MG_FD_203881 | JGI IMG/M metagenome (GOLD analysis project Ga0310786, IMG submission 203881) | Bovine rumen microbial communities from tropical cattle in Woodstock, Queensland, Australia - Gonzalo_03 (v2) (version 2) | ecosystem: Host-associated > Mammals > Digestive system >... | reverse complement strand
AACTATTTTATACATCTTCCAAATATTCCTTTTTCTTGTTATATTTTTTAAGCTTACCAATAATGTTTCATATTGATTTTATTTTGGCAGTGTGGCTAAAGAATGTTCCTGATTATGCTCCAATATTTGCCAAACTTATATTAGGTTATTCTTTAGTAAATGTTCTTACTCAACCGACATGGTCTGTAGCTTTGGCTTTTGGTGATTTAAAAAAATATATTGTAATAGGCTCCCTTGTCTCTTTTTCTGCTTTTCCTATATCCTATATGCTTTTACAAAATGGAATGCGACCATTTGTAGTTCTTGTTGCGAATATAATAGTGCGGTTTGTTTATCTTTGGGTTGTTTTGCTTATTATAAAAAAGTACATTCCTCTTTCTTTAAAAAAATATTGTAAATCAGTTATGCATCCCATAGTTCTTGTTGTTGGAACAAGTTGTGTCTTATGTTTTGTTTTAAACGCTCATATGATTAATCATGTTTTTTTGTGTGGTGTGCTTAATATTGTTATTACGTTTATGAGCATTTTTGTGATGGGGCTAAATGAATATGAACGTTTGTGGGTGTGGAAACGAATAAAAAAGGTTTTAAAAAGATGAAATTTCGTAAAGATAAAATCTATAATCGATTAGGAAAATTCTATTGTCAATGGATAGAGAGTATGCCTTATCGGAATTGGTTTAATCCTTTAATGACTTTCTATTTAAATTTTAGAAGTTTCCCATTGAAACAAGCTATTAAACTTCCCGTTTTTGTTTATGGATGGCCGAAATTTTTTTCGTTATTTGGAAATATGGAATGCATTGATGTTTGCAAAATGGGTATGATTAAATTAAATCAAACTAATTCGGGAGCTCCATCAAATTCTGGATTTAGTACAGCTATAAACAATTGGGGAAAAATAATATTTCATGGTCCATGTCTGATTTATACTGCTAACAAAATCAACGTTCTTCATAGAGCTGTTCTCGAATTAGGTGCAAATACCAAAATAATGAATTTTGTTAATATAACGGCGCATAATCAAGTATTTATAGGAGAATATACTTGGATTGCTCATAGAAGCCAAATTTTTGACTCAAACTTTCATTTTATTGCAAATATAAATAAACGGATAATAGACAGATGTAACAAACCCATATATATTGGTAAATCTTGTTGGATTTGTAATACTAGTACAATTACTGCTGGTGCGAAAATTCCAGATTATACAATTGTTGCCAGTAATAGTCTTGTGAACAAAGACTTTACAGATATTCCAATGGATTCTATTATCGGAGGAATTCCGGCAAAGCATATTGCTTCTGGTTATAGAAGGGTGAGTAATACCAAAATGGAAATTGAACTTTGGAAGTATTTTGATGAACATCCTGACGAAAAAATGTTTGCGTTAGCCGAAAATTTTGATCGGTTTATGTGTGAGTGATAAAGAAACATCCTCATAATCTTCAACTCGGTGAAGTCTGCGGAGAAGAGGGGCGGAATCGAATACCGGGGCAAGAAGATGTCTCATTAATTAAATCTAAAAAGTATGTTAAGGAAGATAAAATAATGGATTCATTTCTTCAACTCTTGTCAAAACATAGAACTTCTATAATGGGTTTTGCAATAATATGGGTGATGTTGTTTCATCTACCGCCGATTAATTCTGGCTATTTTCCAATTGATTTTTTCAAAACTATTGGTTATGGTGGAGTGGATATTTTTTTATTTCTATCAGGATTTGGCTTATATTTTTCCATGTCAAAGCCCAATTGTTCGTTAAGACAATATTATAGAAGTAGATTAATTCGTATATTACCAGAGTTTTGGATCGTTATTTGTGTTGTATTTTTGCTAAAAATGAATTTTAGCACTAGAAGCTTTATATTGTTTATTGGTGAAGCTTCAACATTAGGTTATTGGGTGTGGGGGTTCCCTATGGAGTTGTGGTATATATCTTGCATCCTTTTCTTATATGTAATATTTCCTTTTTATTTTAAGTTGTTTAAAAAAAAAGGTATGCAAGTTTCTGTAGCATTTATTGCAGGGGGAGGGGGGCTGATTTTGATTTATGCCTTAATTTGTATTTTGTTTTTTGACAAAAAAAATGTTGGAGGCATTGCTATATTGACATATGCAAGAATACCGATTTTTTTTATAGGAGCGGTATTTGGTCATTGGGCTAAAGATGGTGTTATTTGGAAATTAACAAAAAAAATGAAAATAATAGGATTAACAACATCTGCTATGGCTACATTTGCTTTAGCGTGCTTTATAAAATATATTCCTACAGAAACACTATGGGTTTGTTCTCTTTATTTTATTCCATTTATTTTTATAACACCCGTTTTGTGTTTTGTTCTTGCAATTTGTTTTGACAAATTAAAAAATATCTCAAAAATATTTAATCATATTGGATTGATATCTCTAGAATTGTATATGTGTCATGTATATTTATACAAATCAGGTTTGGTGAAATACATTTCTGACTATATGAACAGATACTTGTCGTGGTTTTTTGTTTGTTTGGTTTCTTTTATTGTGGCGTATGCACTTTTCATTCTGAATAAAAAAATAAAAAGGCTCTTCTAAGCAAAGTGTAGTGTGCCGCCCAAGGTGAACTTGGATTTTTTTCGCAAAGCTAATAATCTTAACTTCCGCGATTTTTAACACTAAAAAGCCGGCGTAAGCCGGCTTTTTGCTACCCTTTGATGAAGTTCATCACCTCGTCAAAGGTGCGTCTGCTTTTTGCGATTGCGTCCATCAGCATCTTTCGCCTTGATTCGTCGCGTTTGGCAAGCAAAGTCTTGTACTCGGTCTCGATCCTGTCGCACCGGCCCCGCGCTTTCTCCAGTTTCAGCCTGGTCTTCTCGATTTTCCCGTCGATATTCATGGAGCGCCTTTTGTGTCTAGCCGTTTCCATTTGCGATATCCCCCTTTTCTGATTTCGCAATCTTCTCGGACAGCGTTTTCGCCTGTCCGGATACATAGTCCGCGTCCAGACCGAACGCGGCGAGGATTTCCTTCTGTGTCGCGGTCACCGCGTGGTCCAGCACGTACACGTTGTCCGCCCTGCGCGACATCTCTATCTTCTCCAGCTCGCGGATGGCGGCGGGGACGGTCATGTAGTTCCTTTTCCTATCGTTCTTCAGTTGAGCGTTCTTGAGTCCTGCGTAGATCCTGTTGCGCAATATCAGGGCCACGAACTCGATGAAGATCTTTCCCGACAGGGCCTCGTCGAAACACACGCGGGCACTGTTGTTGCCGAGGAAACTCTTGTCGCCACGGAAAAGTTTCTCCGATGCGTCGCGGCCCCTGTATATCCGCAGCGCCTCGGCGGCGGTCATCTCCTCCGACGTGACCAGCGCGATGTAGCCGCACAGGCCGATTTCGCGCTCGACGACATCCTCTTTCTCTTTCGCATAAAGGAACGTCTTCTTTTCTCTGTCCTATATTTAAAAAGAACGGAAATCTCCCCTTCATTAGTCTATTTTTAGAAATGGGTAGGAGATGGGCAACCCGGGCACTCGGTAGCGCTAGACGCAGTCTATGACATTGGGCCCCATCTCCTTCAACCCAGAACCCCGAACAAGTATGCTGGCAAAACGCAGATGCCGAATACCTTTGGACAATGGGGCGTGGGGTGATTACCCGTCAATAATATAGTAAAGGAGTCTTGATATGGAAACATGGGTAGGCATAGATATCTCTAAAGACACGTTTGATGCAGCGTGGTTGTTGGACGGTAAAAAGAACCACCTGAAGCTGGAAAACAATGTTAAAGGCTACAAGCGTCTCTTGACAGAAGTGCCGATGGAGTCTCATTTTGCAATGGAGGCTACAGGCGAATATCATCTGAATTGTGCGAGATACCTATCCAGTTGTGGAAAACCGGTTGCCGTCTTGAATCCATTTGCCGTGAAAATGCATATGCAGAGTGATCTAAGGCGCTGTAAAAACGACAAGGCAGACTCGTATTCGATAGCAAAGTTTGCTGCGGAAAAGAAAACCGATTATTGGACTTGTCCGACAGACGATGAAATAAAGCTAAAGCATCTTGATGCCGTTGTGGATGGCCTGCAGAAACAGATCCGTCAAAGCAAGAATATGTTGCATTCTCTAACCCAGGTCAGCCAGCGAGATGACTTGGCGGTATCCATAATCAAGAAAACAATATCTAGTCTTGAAGCTCTTATGGAACGGGCTAAGAACAAACAGCTTGAGATGATTGAGTCCAGTAAGAAAGAGGAAACAGCATTAGCATGCTCCATTCCTGGAATTGGTCTGGAAACATCGATAAAGTTCTTTACTCACGTAGGGAATATCAATAGATTCGACAGTGCCAGAAGTCTGATATCCTGGATTGGTTTGACCCCCCGAAATGCGCAATCTGGGACAAGCATTCATAAAAACGGAAGTATCTCGAGGATGGGTTGCACGAGACTACGCGGGCAATTCTATATGTGCGCCGTTGTCGCAATAAAATACAATCCTGATTGTAGGGCTTTCTATCATCGTTTGAAGGAGTTGGGCAAGCCAAGCAAGGTGGCCTTAATTGCGGTAGCGAATAAGCTGCTACGCCAGCTTTATGCGGTTCTTACAAAAAAAGAGGCCTATGTACCAAATTTTTGTACAAAAGCCTCTTGACATTTAATACAGTATGTCCCATATTGAGTCAATCGAAATTGAACTTCGTTTAGCGCTGCCAAATCCGATTCGAAATTCGGTTTTAAGTTCAAAGAATCCTTTTTCTCATTGAACTTTTTAATTTCGTCTTCGACCAACGCAAGTTTGGAACTTAACATGCTCTTGTTGGCCTCTTTTTCGAGACGACGCTTGAAGTTGTATTCCGTTTCCAGTTTTTTTGAAATTTCTTGCCGCCGTTCGCCATTTTCAAAATCACATCCAAATAGGAACAAGTGTAACGATTCGTATTCAATGTTTTTCGAAAAATGGTTTATTGTCCTTAGGGCGTTTTCAATTCTGGAATCGTCTATACGGATATTGTGCGAAATGACTTGTCTAAAAGACGGTTTTGAAAATATCCGACCAAAAAGAGCTTGGCTCAGAACGTGTTCTAGTTCTTCTTTGGAAACATCTTTCCCGTTGACTTGGCAAACGGAATCCTTGCGCAACAAGAAATTTCTCCGTACAATGACGTTGTTTGTGTCGTTGTCGAGACTTTTTGTACATGTTAAGGTAACAACAAGATGGGTTGACTCTAGGAAGTTTTTCACCTCTGTGTTGATATTCTTGTTTTCTTTATCGGTGTATATGTCTGCGGCTTTGCCTCCAAGGCAATAATCTATCAAGCGCAAAACGGTTGTCTTGCCGACATTGTTGCCTGTTTTTTCGTCTCTAAAGGGAGTCTCGTCAACGATTAAATTGAGTCCCTTGCGAAATTCAATTTGACGGATTAGGCCGGAGTCGTTTTCTATTTTTAATGATTTCAAGAACATAAAGAAACGATTCCTTCCTTAACAATTACAGCATCAATCAAGAAAAGCCAATCCAGGCATAGCAAGAATATAGAATAAGTCAGGTTCTTCTTTTCCCTTACTTTGGTAAATAGGTCTGCAAGGCTCATTTGTTGGCGATGCTGCAAAATTTCGAGTATGATACTACCGTTGTAATAAATGCAGTCTTCCGGGTGTATGTTGTCAGGCAATAGCATTAATTTGGCCTCTCAAAAATCTTGCACCTCATAAAGGCGTCAACAAGAATAATGCTTATGTTGAATTTCAGTTCTTCTTTTGTAATAGACTCGTTGCAACAGGTATCTCCATCTGCATCTTCATAAACTTTTTCAAGCAATTTATCAAAGAGTTCATCCCCAGTGTAAGAGTCCTTCAAATTCAGGTAGTCGTGTCGCAAAGAAAATAGCACAGCGTTGCTTTTGCTATTTCCTTCAGAAGCGAAGGTTGCGTATATTTCACTGACTTTTGAGGTGTAAATCGCTAATTCGGCAATGTCAATCCCCCAATTATCAAGGCCGTTGTGGATAATTTTTTCCGAAATGTCAAACGGTAGTGGCGTCTGAGGTAAATCGTTATTAGAAGTTTGATTCGCCAGTCTGTTTATAATTTCTGTTACAATATTTGGACGGATAAAGAACTTTTCAACCAACTCTTTTTGCAAGAACTTGCCAATATCCTCAATTTTATCAATGTCTGGGATATTTTTGATGATTGCGGCGAGGGAATCTACATCATGGATATCATTTAGGGGATTAAAAGTTATTTCTTGCGGAATATTATATTTCCCGTCTCTAAGGTTTGCCGCTGATTTTGAAATGGCGAGGTATTTGAAATTAAAGCCACTGTAGATGGATGTGTCAATTTTCTCTAAGGATGACCGAACTTTGCTCAGATCATTTCGTGATGAAACCTGAAAAACGACTTTGTTGACTTTATCGACCAAGTCTATGGCAGCGACATTAGATTGTGTTGTGTTGGCGTTAGTCAACGACAAATCAAACACCTTGTTTAATAGGATGACAATAGGATTGACGACCTGAAAAGGGAAGTCGAACTCTCTTTTGCCAAGCGTAATGCCGACTTTTATTGAGCATGAGGCCCAGACTGCGTCTAATCTCGCCTTATCAAGAAATGCCACAAGAATGTAAGACAATCTAAAGATGCGCTTGACAAGATTGTAGCTTTCCATAAAACCAAGTACGAATCGTCGCTGCCTTGACTTCGGTCGATGGATTTGTCAACTTCCCGCCTGGCTTGAGCGTGCCCGTAAACGAGCCGACACACTGGGATTACTTGACACATAGTCTTTAATATCTTAAATTTACACCCGTTAAATATTATCCTCAATAAAGGGATGATTTCAATTTACACTTTGGAGCAAAAATGAAAATTGCAGTCATGGGTGGCGCAGGTTATATTGGAAGCCACACGATTATTGAACTTTACAAGGCGGGTCATTCCGTTGTTGTCGTCGATAACCTCGTCAATTCCAGTAGCGAATCCCTTCGCCGTGTAGGAGAACTCGTAGGCTCCCCTATCCCATTTGTAAGCGCAGATGTCCGTGACGCAGTCGCTATGGACAAAGTCTTTAGCGAGAACAAGTTCGACGCATGTATCCACTTTGCGGGCCTCAAAGCTGTTGGCGAATCCGTCGCAAAGCCGCTTGAATACTACGAGAACAACATGAACGCCACGTTCGTACTGCTCAATGCCATGCGGAATCACGGTTGCAAGAACATCATTTTTAGTTCGTCTGCAACCGTCTATGGCAACCCGGCCATCATCCCGATTACCGAAGAATGCCCCAAGGGAGAATGCACAAATCCCTACGGCAAAACCAAATCCATGCTCGAAGAAGTGCTCAAGGATGTGCAAAAGGCAGACCCGGAATGGAACGTGGTGCTGCTCCGCTACTTCAACCCGATTGGAGCTCATCCGAGCGGACGCATTGGCGAAGACCCGAACGGTATTCCGAACAACCTCATGCCCTACATCACGCAGACCGCAGTCGGCATCCGCAAGGAACTCGGCGTTTTTGGCAACGATTACGATACCCCAGACGGTACTGGCGTTCGCGACTACATCCACGTTTGCGACCTCGCCGCAGGCCATGTCGCCGCCCTCCAAGCCATCGAACGCAAGTGCGGCCTCGCTATTTACAACCTCGGAACCGGCCATGGCTACTCCGTTCTCGATGTCGTCAAAGCCTTCGAAAAAGTGAACAACATAAAAATTCCGTACAGCATCAAGCCGCGCCGTGCAGGCGATATCGCCACTTGCTACTGCAATCCGCAAAAAGCTTTCGACGAACTCGGTTGGAAGGCCAAATATGGCATCGAAGAAATGTGCCGCGACTCGTGGAACTGGCAAAAGAACAACCCGAAGGGATACAAAGGATAAGAACCTACTGCACCGAAGTCGGTTTATACAAAAAGCTCCCAAACATGGGAGTTTTTTTATATTAAATTTACCTTGATGTTCACGGACATCGTCATTTTAATTCAAGGAAAATGAACATGGCAAACAAGCGTGAAAACTGGGGTTCCAAAGTCGGTGTCATTCTCGCAGTCGCGGGTTCTGCCGTTGGACTAGGCAACTTTCTCCGATTTCCCGTGCAGGCGGCAACAAACGGCGGCGGAGCATTCATCATCCCCTACCTCATCGCGTTTGTATTCCTAGGTATTCCGCTCGCGTGGATTGAATGGACGCTTGGCCGCTACGCGGGCTACCACAATTACGGGACCTCTCCCAGCACTTACCATATCATCTTCCGCAAAAAGAAATCTTGGGCGAAATACCTCGGTTCGCTCGGCCTTCTCCCGCCGATTTTCATCATTTTCTATTACGGATTTATCCAGTCATGGATTTTGGCATTCGCATTCTACTCCGCAACAGGAACATTGATGGAAGTGGTCTCCCAAACCCCTGATGTGATGACGAAATTTTTCAGCGACTACATCATGCTCAAAACTTGCGTTGGCGGCATCCCGGTTGCAATTATTTTCTTCCTCATTACGTTTATCGCAAACATGGTTGTGCTTTCGTTCGGTGTACGCAAGGGCATTGAACGCGCGAACAAAATTTGCATGCCGATTCTTTTGATTTTGGGCCTCGTGCTCGTGGCACGCGTGCTTACGCTCCCAGGAATTGGCAAGGGTCTCGCGTTCATGTGGAACCCGGACTTTTCTGAACTTGCAAGCCCGAAGATTTGGATGGCGGCCGCAGGCCAGGTATTCTTTACGATGAGCCTTGGCATGGCAATTATTTTCTGCTACGCAAGCTACCTCAAACCCAAGGAAGACCTTGTGCTTTCTTCGCTCACGGCTAGTGCAACAAACGGCTTCGCCGAAGTGATTATTGGTGGTACAGTCGTGATCCCGATGGCCGTGCTTATCGCAGGGGCAAACATCGAAGAATGCGCCAAGCTCGGCACCTTCGGACTTGGTTTCCAAACGATGCCTTACGTTTTCGGCAAGCTCCCGTTTGGCGGCGTACTTCAAACCGTTTGGTTTACCATGCTCTTCTTTGCAGGCATCACAAGCGCCATTTCCATCATCCAACCGCTTATCAGCTTCTGCGAAGACGATCTTAAGTTTACTCGTAAAAAATCCGTCACGACAATTAGCACGATTACATTTATCGGTAGTCTCACCGCAATTTTCGGCCTTGCAGCAGGAACCGTTGACGAACTCGATTTCTGGGGAGGCACGTATCTCATCGTGTTCGTGGGCATGATTCAGGCAATCCTTTTCAGCTTTGTACTTGGCCGCCGCAAGGCAAAAGACGCACAAGCCAACGGCGACCTCCCTGCCGAAGTGAAATTTGAGCCCGACGAGAACGAAGCTTTCGCCGCCATGAACGACGGTTCGCAAATCAAGCTTCCACGATTCTTGCGTCCTATTATTTTGTACGTTTGCCCAATTTACTTGATTGTACTCCTGATTTCATTCACAGCAACGGATGGTCTCCCGTTCATCACTCTCAGCAATGTCGATCCAAACGCAACAGTAGAACTCCTCGGCCATACGTTCTCGAAAATCGGTTTCACGTGGGCATTCCGTGGATTCTTGCTAATTTTGTTCTTGCTTTTGAACCTTGCCATTGCATACGCTTGGCGCAAGGGAGGACCCGCAGAAAAAGGCCGCAGCAAGAAAATAAAAAAGATGGAAATCGGCAACTCTGACGAAAACATGGATAAGGAGGCTTAACAATGGACGCAGAATTCACTACAGGCGGACTCGTATTCATGATTTGCTCCTGGGGAGCGATTACGGGGCTTTGCGCATTTTGTTTTTACAAAGTATTTAAGAAATAGGCGGGCGACAAGCCTTTCGCCAGTTCATTTTTGCCATTTTATGCTACCAAATACACTTTTAAAGTGCAAATGGTAGCATTATTTTTACGTTGTACAATATTTTTGTGAAGTTCACAGCCCCCAAATGCTACCAAAATCCGTTTTTTTACTTTTTTAGTAGCACAAATACGACACCAAACTTTCAATTTTAGAGCAAAACAGATTAATTTATTTACAATTTATGCTACCAAATCATTTAATTTTTGACTTGTGGTAGCATTTTTCGGCAATTTTCACCATATTCGTCTTTTTTCAGCCCCAATAAAGCGAGCGATTGCTTTGTTTCAACAAGTTTTTCGCCATTAAAAGAGCTCCTGAAATTTGCTATATTTTCCTCATCATTTTTATTAACTTTTTATTTCAAAAGGACAATTTTTACAACTTTAGAGAACGCATTCACTAAAGAAAAATTGACTAGATTACAGGTTTTATGAAACGCAAAATTCATCCCGGCGAGATCCCCTACTACATTTCGATTTTTTTCAGTTCATTCGTGCAGTTGGGGCTGTTCATCCACTTTCAACGCTGGATAACTTTTAATTCGGAAGGAACCCGCTTTTTCTGGCTAAGCCTCTTGCTCCAGTTCGCGATGTTCTCGCCTAGCTTCATCATGATGCATGTCGCAAGCTACTTCGCCGGGCGTTTTCCCAAGAGCAAGGTCATGGGCTGGACTTCTGCCGGCATGGCCCTCTCCCTTTTGCTGATTGCATTTTTCTTCGGCGATAAGCTAGGCGTTGGCGCGTTCGCGTTGCTGTTCTTGTACGGCATTTTCCTTGCTATTTTCAATCCCGCAAAAATTGGCATCATGAAGGAAATCTCAGACGGGAACGATCTTGTAAAAATCAACGCAAAGCACTTGATTTTCATGGCCCTCGCCATTACAATCATTTCCGCAATTACTTACAATTACAGCCCTCTGGATTCCTCGAACATCAGCTATTCGATGCTCCCCTTCATTCTGTCTGGAATGGGGCTCGTCTCGGCAATTTCGTCATTTGCTATCCGCGTGAGCAAGCGCAACGAGTTCGTCAAGCTCCGCTCCCCCATGCGCAATTTCTCTTCTACGTGGTCAAACCCCATGCTCAGGCTTTCGATGCTCGGCATTGCAGCATTCTGGGGCGTGACGCAGTTCATCATCATGATGTCGCAAAACATGACGGGAACGCAAAACGCAACCTTATTCCAGTGGATATTCATCTTTACGGGAATCAGCTACATGATCGGCGCTGTCTGTGCCGCAAAATCCTCAAAGAATTTTGTCGAGACAGGCCTTATCCCCATTGCCGCCATAGCCTCGTCCATCACGATGTTCATAACACCGTTTTTCAGCAACCAGTACATCCTCACCTTCCTCTATGCGTTTATTGCATTCTGGGCCGGTTGCGCATTTGTCATCCTTAGAACAATCATCCAAAGCATGACGCGCCCTGACACCTCTGGACGCATTCACGCCGTTTCGTTCATGATCCAGATGGGATTCCTTTTCATCTTGCTCGGATTCCAGGTTGTACTCTTCCTTACTACGGAACTGAGTCTCCACAAACAGCTTTTCTTCCTCGCCCTGATTCTTGCGCTGACGTTCGTGTTCACGCTGATGAGCACCCCGATGACGCTCCTACGCGCAGGACTCCGCTTTGCATTCACCTTCGTCTTCCGTTACAAGGTCAAGGTTCACGGCGTACAGAACATCCCCGAATCGGGTCCGCTCCTTTTGGTAGGCCCGCATTTCAGCTTTATTGATTGGGCCGTTCTCCAGATGGCAAGCCCGCGCCCGCTCCTCGTCGCCAGCAACAGAAACACATTTGCAGACTGGTATCTGCGTTGGCTTTCGCACGGGAAATCGCTCATCAACATCAATCGCCGCGACCCCGAAGCCGCCATGGCGCAAATCAACGAAGCTCTTAAGAAAGGCGAAGCCGTCGTCATTTTCCCCGAAGGCGAAGTCGCAAAGACTCCATTCATTTCCAAATTTTCGCTCGACTATTCCAAGGCTATCGAAGGAACCGAAGCCCAGATTGTTCCGTTCTACATCCACGGTCTTTGGGGCAGCCGCTACAGCCAAGCCTCTGAAAGCGTGAACCGCCCGCAATACTTCAACCGCACCATCAGCGTCGGATTTAGCAGGGCAATTCCAGCGACAACGCCCGAAGAGACCATCCGCAAAGATTTGCAACTTCTCGCTACCGATATTTGGAACCTCGCCATGGACCATTCCGCGACCATCGTCCCGCTTTGGTTCCGCGCCATGTGCAAGCGCCGTTCCCGCCCCATCTTGATTGACCCCGCTGGCCGCCATGTGAACGGCTACGGAATGATCCGACTCTGCCACCACTTCGGAAGAATCATCAAGTCCGTCACCAAGAACGACCAGAACGTAGGCTTCATGCTCCCGACTAGCCGCGATGCCGCACTCGGCATCATGTCGATTCTCGGCACCGGAAAGACGACCGTGAACTTGAACTACACGGCACCGGTCGATACGATTCTCGGCTGCATCGAAAAAGCAAACCTTTCGACAGTCGTAACGACTCGCGCATTCTTCGTTAAGCTCTGCGGCAAGAATGCGGACTTCAAGCACATTGCGGACAAGTGCCAAATGATTTTCTTGGACGAGGAAGAGCAAAAAATTTCGACCGTTTGCAGGTTCCTCGCTTCGTTTATCGTTTTCGCAACTCCGAAGAAGCTATTGAGAAGGCTTTGGTTTACATCCGCCAAGCTGGATGACGATGCCGTAATATTGTTCAGTTCCGGCTCCGAAGGCACCCCGAAAGGCGTGGAACTCACGCACAAAAACGTCATTTCGAACGCACAGCAAGGCGACCATATTCTCAAGCTACGCCGTACCGATGTGATGACAGCGATCCTCCCGCTATTCCATTCGTTCGGTTTCACCTTGACGTTCATGATGCCGCTTTTGGACGGCGTGCCGATGGTGCTTTGCCCGGACCCGACCGACATCAAGACACTCGCCCGCGTGTGCGCCGAATACAAGGCGACCATCCTCATGGGCACCCCGACGTTCCTCCGCGCAATCGCGATCAACCGCTGGGTACATCCGATGTGCCTCGATACATTGCGTTTCATCATCGCCGGTGCAGAAAAGCTCCGTCCCGAAATGCGCGAAACGTTCAAGCTCAAGTTCGGCAAGGATATCTACGAAGGCTACGGTTGCACGGAGCTGACACCGCTTGCAACGCTTAACGCCCCCAACGTGCTTTTGGACGACTTCTTGACCATGGAAAAGTGCTGCGACACCTCCAGTATCGGTCTTGTGATTCCGGGTTCTGTGGGTGCGATTATCAACCCCGAAACAAACGAATTCTTGCCGCAAGGCGAAGAGGGCATGCTCGTCATTACAGGGCCGCAAGTCATGCTGGGGTACTTGAAAGACGAAGCCAAAACGGATTCCGTCATCCTCGAAGTCGATGGCCGCCGTTGGTACAAGACAGGCGACAAGTGCACGATTACGAAGGACGGGTTTGTACAAATTCTCGGACGCTACAGCCGTTTCGCAAAGCTCGGCGGCGAAATGATTTCGCTTACCGCAGTGGAGCTGCGCATCGCCGAAACAGGCATCATGTGCGAACACGAATTTGCCATTACCGCCGTTCCTGATTCTGTGAAAGGCGAACGCATCGTGCTCTTGGTCAAAGGCGACAACTCGCTCGATACCGAAGAACTTTCCCGCAGTTTGCGCAAGTCAGGCATCCCGCCGCTCATGCAGCCGGGTTCCGTGTTCTGCGTCGAAGCAATCCCGAAGCTTGGTTCTGGCAAGTGGGATTTCAACGGAATGAAGAAAATGGCAATGGAATTGGTTGGGACGAAGTAGACGAAAGACGATAGACGATAGACGAAAGACGATAGACGAAAGACGATAGACGATAGACGATAGACGATAGACGATAGACGATAGACGATAGACGATAGACGATAGACGATAGACGATAGACGAAAGCAGCGCGCGGTGAGCAGTGTGCATTGAGCTTTGAGCATCGAGCCGTGAGCGGTGAGCATCGAGCCGTGAGCGGTGAGCATCGAGCATTGAGCCGGAGAGCAGCGCGCGGTGAGCATCGAGCATTGAGCGGCGGACGGCGGGCTGTGCGCGGTGAGCATTGAGCGGCGGACGGCGGGCTGTGCGCGGTGAGCATTGAGCGGCGGACGGCGGGCTGTGCGCGGTGAGCATTGAGCGGCGGACGGCGGGCTGTGCGCGGTGAGCATCGAGCATTGAGCGGCGGACGGCGGGCTGTGCGCGGTGAGCATCGAGCATTGAGCGGCGGACGGCGGGCTGTGCGCGGTGAGCATCGAGCATTGAGCGGCGAGCGAAGCAATCGCGTATGGTAGACAGATGGCGGATCAGCTCCGCCATGACGATTAGAACTTGACTTTATAGATTTGCGGCCAAAGCTTACCGGTTATCCAATAGTCCTTGCCATCGTAGGCGATGCCGTTCAGCACATCCACGCCGGGGAATCGTTCGCGAATCTCCCCCGCTTTTTTCGAAAAGTCGATGTAGCGCAATACCTTCCCGCTGGGGAGTTCGATTTCGGCAATCAAATCCGTCTGCCAGATATTGGCGTATAAAGTATTTCCAACAACTTCAAGTTCATTCAAATTTTTGATTGGGCGACCACCGTCGCTCACCGAGATCATCCCACTCACAGTAAAACCGCCAGGAGCAATTTGCAGAAGGGCATCGGAGCCATTGCTCATCAAAAGTTCATCGTGCCATAACGTAAGCCCCCAACCTTCGGTCGGAATGCGGAACTCGCCCTTCTTTTTAAACGGTTTGCGGGAATAAATAAAAGCCTTGTGCGATTTCCAAGTCAGGTAAAAAATATCATCACCCATCACCACAGAACCTTCCCCGAAATAGCGTTCTTCTAGACGAGCCGAATCGAGAATTTTTCCGTCAAGCGTGCGGCGGTATAGCCCGGACTTTCCGTACAGTCCCGTTGTTTCAATCATTTCCTTGCCGTCAAACGAAAGCCCCTGCGTAAAGTGCGTCATTTCGTGCGGAACAGAATCAAGAATCGTAGGTTCAACTCGCGGAGTCTCGGCATAGGCATTAGACGAGAGACTAGCGACGAGAGATAGAAACGCAATCGCAAACAATGCGGAAAAATGAAAACGAGAATTACTTTTTAACATATTGGAAAAATACAAAATTCAAAACATGCCGCGGCACTTATATTTTTCTAAATTTGCGTCCATGGGTGAAATTAGAACTCCAGCCAAAGTTAAAATTATCGTAGGCATTCTTGCCAAAGATGTTGATTCTGTAAACGCAGTACGCGACGTACTCAAAGCGCATTTCGGAGAAGAAGACCTAAACTTGGAACCGTTCCCGTTTACATTCACCAATTACTACAAAGAAGAAATTGGCGACGCTCCGATGCGTGCATTTTTCAGCTACGAGCGGCTAGTTGAACGCGAAACGATTGTCGATATCAAGCTATGGACAAATGACGTTGAACTCGAAATCGCCAAAGAAAACGGTACACCGGGACTGAGACCCGTCAATCTCGATCCGGGCTACATGACTCTTGGGCAGTTCTTTTTGGCCACCACCAAGGACCAACGTCAAAGAGTTTATATGCAACGAGGTATTTTCGTAGAACCGACGCTCTATTTTCAAGACGGGCATTTCCATGCCTTTGACTGGACATACCGCGACTACCAAAGCGAACGCTACATCAAGTACCTCGAAGAAGTCCGCAAGCGCTTGGCCTACCAACACACGACAGGAAGACCGTATAGATTGAGACGAATGACGAAAGACGAAAGAGATGAGCCGCGAGCAATGAGCGCTGAGTAAGGAGAGTGAAGAGCTATGAGGTATGAGCACGGGCCTACGGCCCTTTGAGCTAAAGAATGTCGCCGAAGGCGCGATCACAACCTAAAAATCTCAAAGCGAAGCGACCTCAGAGTGCAACGCACGACCTCATACCTAACCCAACCCCTAATCCCCCTAAAACCTAATACCTAATCCCTAACCACTGTTTACTAACCACTAATCACTAAAACATGAAAGCCGGTATTTTTACAATTCTCCTTCTCTGCTGTTCCAACATTTTCATGACATTCGCTTGGTACGGCAACCTTAAACTCAAAGAAATGCACATCAGCACCGACTGGCCGCTGATTCTTGTAATTCTTGCGTCGTGGGGACTCGCCTTTTTGGAATACTGCTTCATGATTCCAGCAAACAGCATCGGGAGCCGCATCAATGGCGGGCCATTCAGCTTGATGCAACTAAAGATTATCCAAGAAGCAATTTCGCTCACGGTATTCACGACAATCGCAGTGACGGTGTTCCACACGGAAACGCTCCAGTGGAATCACATCGTCGCATTTTTGCTGATTATCGCCGCTGTATTTTTCGCGTTTTTGAAATAAACCGTTAGAACATCACGCGGTACGGAATCTGCTTGTCGTAACGGCGACCCTTGAGGTCATGGTAGTTCTGTTTCGGTTCAAGCGGACGGCTGGTAGAGTTAGCTCGGCGAGCATCGCGAATCCCGACAGATGATGTATCCGCCACAGCGAACTTGATGTTCCCGACAAGAGTTTCACCATTGATACCTTCCGCAGTCAGATAGAAATCTTGAACGCCGCTCAGCTTGGGCAAATTAGAGCACTTGACCTCAGCCCACTTAGACGCATCGCCACTTCCGGGCAATTCACACTTCGAAATCACATCGCCCTTCTTGCTTTCCCTGCGAAGATTCAAAGAACCGCCCGAAGCGTTTTTCACCAGAACGCTCACACCAACGCCAACAATAGAATCCGTAATCACGTTTTCGAATATCGCGTAGCCGCCATCCTTGATTGCAAATTCGTCATCCTTTGTAAGCCTTACACGAATGCCATTGTCAAAGCCATTCGCCGGAATCGTATCACGAATGATGCGCAAAAAGTCCAAGCGGTCAAGTTCCGCATAATGCTTGCCCTTCGTGATTTCAATAAAGTTCGAACCGCGTTTGAGTTTTGCCGGAATATAGACAACAGATTTTTCAGGGAATTCGCTCCACGCTCCAGTCAGCGGCAACTGCACTTCTTGAGTTTTACCGTTAACGTCAACAAAATGCGAGCTACCATTCGCACCATCTTCAGTCCAGTTGTTGTCGTAGCGATAACGGATAAGGTAATCACCCGCCTGCGGGATAATCATCGGCAAACGAATCTTGCTATCATCGTAGTTGATGTAAGCGACAAACTCACCGTTCGACGCCTTGGAGCTGCTGGAAATATCCACATGCGTAAGAATACCGTGTTCCGCCTCCGCACTCAAATAACGTCCGAGGAACGGTTGTCCCATTTCGGGCCAGTTGTCCTCAGTAAACACAAGGTCACGCACTTGTATATAAGAATTGCCTTCATCGTTCTTGTCATAGTAATGGTTCACGAAACGCAAGCGGTTCACGTCTTCAAAAGCTTCGCCGCCAGCAGGTCCATAATAACGTCCATAGCGGCTCAAGAGAATCGTTCCACCACCATCGAGCAAAGCCTTGCCACTGCGATCGACATAGCCGCCATTGATGCGGTTAGAGCGTCCGACTGTAGTTTTGTACGAATTATTTTCAAGGTCTTTACCTTTTTTGCAACAATTATCCCAAGCGGTGAATAAGAAATATTTTCCGTTGTGTTCTATGAGGCTTGCTCCCTCGACACCAGCACCGCCACGGTTCGCAATATTCTGCATTTTCGCACCAGACTTCACCTTGCCAGTCGTTTCGTCAAGTTCCAAAATGTGAATGCCCGTGCCCCAAGAACCAAAAGCCATCCAGACCTTGCCATCTAAATCCTTATAGACAGCGGCATCAATGGCGTTATACGAATCGCTCTTGACCGTATGAATAACCTCGCCCATGTCCATCCAACCGTAGCCGGGCTTTGTCGGGTCAATTTCCTTGCTCGCCATGAAGCCCATGCCCGACGAGCGGATGCCCATTTCGGAACCGCAATAGTACATGCGATATTCACCACCGATATAGTGAATGTCCGGAGCCCAGATGTCAATCATATTCGGAGCGTAATTGTAAAGCCACTTCGAAAACACAGGCATCGCAGTGTCGCCGTTTTTCCAATTCAAAGCGTCTTCGGAAAACTGCATGAGCATGTGATTGTCTGTCGTCGCAAGAGCGTAGCCGTCCTCGTAACGGATGATATCGGGGTCATGCCCCGCCCAGCGATGTTCCTTCGCATACCAATCTGCGGAAAAAACAGCAGGAGCAGCAAGCAAGACACTTGCAGCCAAGAGCAACTTAGACATAGATAGTCCAGACATTGAATTCTTCATAAACCCCCGCTTCCCACACTTTCAAAATAAATATACTATAAAAAGAGATTAGAGGTTAGAGACTAGAGATTAGTAATTTGAAAAAAAAGAGCAAGGGGTTTAAAAATTTGGAAGTGTAGGTTCTATGCGGTCAAACACAACAAAAAAAGAATCGCGATATGCAATTTGCCAATTTTCAATGGAATCTAGCGTAAAAATTAATTTACTCCAACGAGCATAATAACGCAAAGGGAGTACCGCGCGATCCATATTCAACGAATCCGCATCATGAAGAAATAATTGTGGAGATTTTGAATATTCAAGATATCGTTCAAAAAAATCAGCGGTCTTGAGGATAAAACGACCGTCGATAAAAATAGAATCCGACGGGTTCATAAACGAAAGGTAACCGCCAATACGGTCGTCATTGAATAACTTACCTGAATGCGGATGATTTTTTATCCATTCCGTTGCCGCAACAGGAACACGTTGGTACGCAATCATGGACGAATCATAAGCCATAAGAGACTTTATCCAAAAACCAAGGAGAAAAGCAATAAAGATCGTAGAAAGTAGGAGGTAGGAAGTAGGAGGAATTTTCCTATTTTTAATTTTTAATTTTTCACTATTCATTCCTATAAACACAGGCAAAAAAAGAACGAAGTTGCGTTCAGCGGAAAGTGCGAGAATCGCAGTAATGAGAAGCCACAATGCTTTGACACCAATCTCGTCCAGGGGTCGCAGCAAAAATACATAACGAATAGCCTCAAAAATTCCAACAAAACACAGCACAATCATCAACACAGATTCAAGAACATTCTCCCCCGTCATCAAAAGGGTTATTGGCGAACGATTCTCGGCAATTTCACTTGCAAAAATCGCAGCAGATGGAGAAAGTCCAAGTAAACGGTCTAGCAATCCAAATGGATACAAAAACAAATTCAGCCCTTCACGATGCAAAAAAGGCATTGAGAACAAAAGCAAAACAAAAACAATTTGCAACATCGCTTCTTTTGTACAAATTTTCTTTTTCTGTTTCCAAGGCTCAAATAGACTCATCCCCAAGACAATCAACGCAAAAATCGGGCCAAGAATGTATAATCCTTGGCATTTACACCAAACCCATTGAATGAAAAACACAGTAAACACAAAAAGCAAGGTCACAGGAGTCAGGTTACAGAGAAAAAACCTCGGCAACAAATTCCAATATATGCCAAGGAACAGAAGCGAAAACAGAACTGGGCGAATTTCAAAATGGAAACGGAAAATAAAAAGCAGGAGAACGAACACAACAACAGCTCCCGGCACAAGGCCGAGATGACAATCGTTCGATTTCTTTTTCAAAGACGGCAAAAAGAACAACGCGAAAATACAGCCCCACAAAACAGCTTTAAAAGCAACAAGCAGCGGAACTCCACCAATATTATAGACAAACGCGACGGTTTGCTGAAAGAAATCATGTACGTTCACGACAGGTTCACGAACAGGAGTCCATGTTGTCACCCACTCCCGTGCACAAGCCAAATGCCACCAAATATCGGTATCCGTCAGCGGAAATATTGCAAACAAGGTCACCGCAAAGGTAACAATCCACAAGCAGAACTTATTTGCAAATTTATAATTCACACACAGTCACTATTTCAAAGTTTTGAATAATGAATCCAATCGAGCAGTCATTTGCTTAGCACCATTAGCACACAAATGGTCGCGATTCTGAGCCATCGCATCCGTATAATCATGAGACCCCATTTTATTTTCATCAACATAAATAAAATGCGGATACTCCTTAGACAAATCTTCAAGCTCTTTCAACAACATCGGAACCTCGCTACGGCGAAGACCATAACGCCCGAATGCTCCAGTATTTTTAAAACCAGGACTTTGTGGAAACACCACGCCAATTACATAGACACCATAATTTTCAGCCATCATCAAAATATTTTTCAAATGATTGAAGCTGCTGTAATAAATAGATGATTTAGACGATTTCCAGGTACTGTCATTATCAATGGCAGGCGATTTTTCCCACGAATTACAATTTTCCTTGTTGTAGCCTCGCGTTCCTCTAAAAATGGAAGCATAATATTCAACGCCCATCGCATTTTCTGTCATCTCAGCCATTTTATCAGGAACCCCATTTTCCCAGAAGTCATGTTTTTCATCATAAACATATCCCAAATATTCCTTATACTCCTGAGAAAAGAAATTATAACTACTTTGTTCTTCATGATACCACAAATCAATATCCAAAGAAATTACAAGGTACTTGAGTTTTTTTACATGAGGAAAAACATAATGAGCGGCTAAATAGTCTGACACAGCCACCATATTAGGAACATTCGCCATGTTGATTGCAAAATATTTATCGCTAAACAGCAAAGGATCGACTCCATTTAAAGCCCTTGACGAACCCAAGACAACGACATTTGCTACATCCCTATATTTCCACAACAATTCCAATTTATAGCGTAAAAATATAGCAGCTTCTCCGCCTTTTTCATTGAAATAAGCACCAGCACTATCCGACGATAAATCTACTTTATCCGTATTCGTATTCGGTAACATCCACAAACTTGGATGCCACAGTTCATCACCTTCGACAAGTTCAACAATGGAGCTATCCGATAAATTCACAAGGACAATCTTCGAATGTACGCCATTTATATTCGCAAGCGTAGCTACAGCAAAGTTTCCCCCGCCAGAGACCCATTCGCTGTGGTCAAAAGAATATCCCTTAGATGCAGCTACAGTCCGAATAAGTTTTCCTGTCGAATCCGCGATTAGCAAGCGTTCATGCGTATTATAATCATATCCAACAAATTTTCGTCCTGTTTTACCACCAAAATCAAGGAACATGGTACGCTTAGAACCATCCTTAGCAATGGATGCATTACAAGCTTGTTCGCCATTGTACCAAACAGTATCACGAGCTTTCGCATTCACCGATGAACCTTTATTTGCAACACGAGCACGTAACAATCTAGCTCCAGTCACAGCAAGAGTTTCATCTTCACTTATACCTCCATGATAAGCTCCATTAAATAATTTTTGGGGAGTTCCAAACTTGCCATTCGCAAAACGCACTTGCCACGTTGATGCAGACTTAAACGAAGACTCATCCTTATTGTTACCGGGATTCGTCACATAAACTATCACTGTATCGCCATTGTCAAGGACACGCCAACGCGGGATTGACGCGCTTTTCACATTCAACTTCACAAGGTTAGAGCCTTCTGCATTCAAATCGCGAACATAAACTGCAGACGTATCACTAGCAATTCCCTCCACCCCCGTACAGAAAGCAACCTTCTTTCCATCCGGTGAAATTTCGGGATGATAAACGTTAATGGAATCCACAATTTCTATTACAGACAAAACAGCACTAGAATAATCAATATAAGCGAGGTTTCCAGTAAGATCATTACGAAAAGCCAACTTGACTCGATAAGATCCAGCAATAGAGCGAAGTACAGATAAACTCACAACAGGACTAATTCTGCTGCCACTAGCTTTACCATCATTACCCATCCAAGTTGCATCAGGAACAGAACCAAATGCTAGACGAAATCCCACATATTCCGCACGAGTCGAGGAAGTCACCGTATAAATATCACCGCGATTATAGGCCTTAATAGACTCCAGCGTATTACGATAACTGCCACCCTTTACAACACGACGCCCTAAAGCCCCCCCATCAGGAGCACCGACATAATTTGTCAAGGACGTATCACGGAAATTGCCGAACCAATCATTCACCCATTCCATTGCATTTCCGACCATATCACAAACAACATCATCCGAAGATGTTTTGCTACAGACTTTATGCAATTTGTAATCCGAGTTCTCGGCAGTCCACCCTTCAGACGGTTTCCATGCAGTTTTAGCCACAAGCATCCACTCCGCCTCGGTGGGCAAGCGGTAACTATTCGTTTCTGAGTGAAAAACAAAGCCCTCCAAGTTCGTACAATGTTTTTCCTTATCAAACAAAGCATTGCTGTAAGTATAAACAGTATCGCGTTTTTCCGATTTACTCCGCGCATTTGCAAAAAGAACTGCATCGTAATAAGTAACATCTGTTACAGGCAAACTATCATGAGAACAATCAAGAACAAGCCCCGTTTCTTTTTTCATCAACGAATTAAATTCACCACAAGTGACCTCGTTCCTCGCAAAACCAAAATCATAATTCAGCAAAACCTTCATCTGAGGGCGTTCATCCGCTTTTGCGTCAGCATCTTTTGTACCTAAAAGCACAGGAACATCAATCCCATTCACCCACAGCATTCCTGAAAGAGAATCGCTCGAAGCTTCAATCTTCGGTAAATTAGGGGAATCGTCACCAGAGCACGAAACAACTTGCCCCAAAATTAAAAAAAACGCTAAGCTAAGAAAAAAGTATTTCATACGACCTCGCAAACTCTTAAAAAATAACTTTTTAATTCATCAAAACCAATAAAAAATAGTCAATATTACAAAAACAACATCAAAAACAAAGTTTCATCATAAAATTATAACGAATCCGGCAAACGTTTTTTGGCAATCGCCTGATTTACTGCAATTCCCGGATATTTTGGGAAAAATTCTTCGGCCATTCGATACCATGTCAACGCTCGTGAAACATCAGAATCAAGATACAAATTTCCAATGTCAAAAGCAGCAAGTCCCACAAATTCTTTAGGTTCAAGCGGTCGAAATTCCAGACCGGTCCAATTTCCATCCTTGTACTTTTCGCGGTATTCCGCATCAGTGTAAGAATATCCACGACGGTTCGGCTCTAGATTAAACGATGCGTTCGACGATTCAAAGCGTAAAAAAACATGCCCCGGCAAGAGAATCGCATGCAAAGGCAAATGCCGCACTTCGGCCACCATCAACGCAAGCCATGAAAGTCCCATGCATCCAGACGTTTTATTTTCAAGAACGCGAAGCGGAAGCACGACATCTTTCGAAGTCGCTGCCGAACCCGCCCCGGCAAATTCAATGTTCCAAAAATTCCATAATAGGTTCTTGAGTGATTGCAATGAATCGCCAGATGCGGCAACGCTACTATCAAAGTAAGCAAGTCCTCTATTCCACTCGCTAACGGAATCTAAGCACGACGGCAAACGTTCTTCGAAAACACAAGCCATTTCACGATAGCTCATTTTTTCGGAACGCCCGCTCCAAAGCAAAAGCGTCAACGCCACAACTACGGCAATAATTAACGCAGGCCAGAAAAACTTAGACGAGAGAGAATGCATAGTGAGCGTTCTCTCGTCTATAGACCATCCCATTCCATCGGACTTTGCCAGAAGTCACGAGCAGTCATCATGTAAATCACGAGGCGTTTGCTCTGCATGTCTTTTTTCATTTTCTTGAGGCGGCTGCGGACGCCGGGGCCACCACCCCAACTTGTAAGCACTTGTACGTCAAGCCCCGTCGCATACGCGAGAAGCGAACCCGGCCCACCGCTCTTTTGATCCACAGATTCAAACACGCCCGTAAACGAATCTCCCATCAAGAGAATCGGAGCATTTCTGCCGCCCTTGTACGGTTTATCGCCCTTGTAGATTTTCATTCCGGCAAGCGTATCCGCAGGATACTTCGGCTTTTCTTTATCCGGCAAATGAGCCACGAGATCGCCTTCGCGAAGCACAACCGTATCCTTCATCACGAGACTTCCTGGCTGCGGATTCGCATCGGCATACCAGCTATACTGCGTCACACGAGAAGCAAGCTGTTCCATCGCAGCAAGCATTCCGGGCAAAGCCCAATGCGTATCGTAACGCTGGTAGCTATAATGAGGCGGTTCATCGCCAGCACGAGCGGCAATCAAAGACGGATAGAGGTCCAGCACATCAATCCCAGCCAAGAGCATTTCACGGATAAATTCACGACCATTCACGTTTACACAGAGGTTTGCATCAGTCCCTTTGATAAGTTTGTCCGCATAAATTTCTTCTTTGACAGGAACTGGCACTACCAAAAGCTGAATATTCATCGAATCGAGATACTGTTTGAGTTCAATCATACGCGGGAGAGGATTATGCAAGCTATCTTGACCACTAATTTTATCTGCAATAAGGTAGTTAGCGTTACGGCGGAACCAAAGCATTCCGCTATCAGCCCAAGCATTTTGTTCCTTCGGAAGTTTCGAAAGTTTCTTCTTCAACGCATCACGGAACTTCTTTGTGGCAGGTGTCGCAGGGCAGCTATTTTCAAGTGCAGCAAGCGTTTCTAGACGAGCATACGAACTTGTATCGAGCGTACGGTTCACAGGAACAACTTCACCGGCGGCAGCTAACGAATCGGCAACTGCGGCGGCACGGAGTTGTTCATCCGTCAAGCGGAACGCGGGAACTTCGAAAGCAACCCACATGGGACTCCCCATCGGATTACCACGCATCACTGCAAACGGTCTATTCGCACGAGAATTTTCCCAAATGGCCCCCGGAGTATGTTGTTCCAAATCAGTGTTCAAAGTCGGGTACCAATAGGACGAAAGCGTACGAGCCCAGTTCATAGCCTCTTCGCTATTCATTTCGGCTGTCATGTAGTAATTCAGCACTTCAGCAGATTCACCGCCAGAAGCAAATTTCAATCGGCCATAAAACGGAGCACGATTCGTCCAAACCGCAGGCATGACCTCGACCCACCATTCCACCTTGCCCTGATTTTCGCCAGTTCCAGGAATGCCCCATAAACGGCTCACCGTTTGGAAAGCACGGAAAACATCGGGTTCATCCCACTTCACCGATTCGATTTCATTTAAAGTTTTGGCAAGCGAATCAACACCCGTCTGCGCATAAAGTATTTTTGCAAACGGTTCCCATGCAATCGGAGCTACGCCGGCAACAGCATCGGGTTCATATTCCGAAATCGAATCAAGCATCGGAAACGGATATTCCGCAAGCTTAGCATTCGCCATCTTGCCCGTGTAATTTTCAGGTTTTTCATCCATACCCGCCATGCGAATCGGGTTTGAAAAATAAGCCGCAAAGTCAAGAGCCGCAAGCGTTGGCTTTTCAACGACACGCACCTGCTTGTCTAAATCAAGTACCCGCATTTCGAATACCGCGACAGGAGCCGCATAAACCGGAACATGAATCGGAGGCGCTACGGACTGAGTCTCAGTTTCCGCTTTAGAATTTGCAGAAGGAGCCGCACAAGAAGCAGCAAGGAACATTCCCGCAGAAAGACCTGCAAGGCACAATAAAGAAGTCGATATTTTTTTCATTTTCACAACATTAATAATAACAAAAGAGTACGCATATTGTCCAACATCTCCACAATTTTCTAAATTATATTTCAACAAAAATAAGGAGTCATTATGCCCGCTACAGGTGAACACAACAAATGGATAGCCCTCGCCCTCTGCATTCTTCTTGGAGTTTTTGGTTTACATCGTTTTTACGAAGGCAAAATCTGGACAGGAATTCTTTGGCTTTGCACTGGCGGCCTGTGCGGTGTCGGCGTTATCGTTGACGCAATCTTGATTATATTGAAACCGGAACATTACTAATTAGTAAACAGTGGTTAGTGGCTAGTAAACAGGATCGAAAAAACTAAGCCCTAACCACTAATCACAAACCACCAACCACTAAATAATGAAACGTTTATTTGTAATCGCGACGGGAAGTGCCGGGAAAATTAGAGACTTCGCACACATTCTGGGCACGGACCACTACGAATTCAAAACTCTGAAAGACATCGGTTTTGACGAAGATATCGTCGAAGACGGCAATACCTTTGCTGAAAACGCTATCATCAAGTCGAACACGACAGCACTATGGCTCGCCAAGAAGAACATCGAAGCGACCGTACTTGCGGACGACTCTGGTCTGGAAGTTTTTGCATTGAACGGCGAACCGGGAATTTACAGCGCCCGATACTGCGGAAAACACGGCGACGACGAAGCGAACAACGTAAAGTTGATGCAAAAGCTTGGCGACAGCACAAACCGCAAAGCGAGATACTTCTGTGCTCTTTCGTACCAGACCGTCACCAAGAATGAGCAAGGCGAATTCGTTATCAGCAAGCCGATTATTTTCGAAGGCGAATGCCGTGGCGAAATCAACCACGCCCCTGTGGGCGATATGGGCTTTGGCTACGATCCGCTCTTTGTCCCTGATGGCGAAACCAGAACATTCGCCCAAATGGAACTTGAAGAAAAAAAAGCTATCAGCCATCGCGGTAATGCAATTCGCGCATTAAAGAAAGCGCTCGGAAAGTAAAGCATTCGAAGTCTCGCAAACATAGTTTCGCAAAAATCGAGCCATGTTAAAAGTTCTATTCGCTCCGCTACAAGGTTACACGACAAGCATTTACCGTAAAGCGCATGCGGAAATCTTTGGCGGAGTCGATGCGTATTACGCACCGTTTCTGCGAATAGAAAATGGCAAGCCCCGCGAAAAGGATTTGCGCGATTTAGAAATTTTGGAAAGTGCGGGGGCTGCAGAAGAGAAACGCACGAATGCTAAATGCGCGGGAAATGTTGATTTAAAATGCGCGACGTTCAAAGTCGTACCGCAAATCATTGCAAACAGCGTAAGCGAATTCAAAACGCTTGCTGACGCACTTCTGCAAAAAGGCTTCACTGAAATTGACTTCAACATGGGATGCCCTTTCCCGATGCAAGTCAACCGCCATCGCGGAGCAGGCCTCCTGAGCGACGTGCAAGCCGTCCAAGAAATCATGGACGAAATCAGAAAAAAATCGAGCGCAGCAAATGGAACTGCGTCAGTAGAATTTTCCGTCAAGATGCGACTTGGGCAAGAAAATTCCGACGAAGCATTTGCGCTGTTGCCCATTCTCAACGAGACGCCGTTATCGCATATCACGCTCCACCCACGGCTCGGCAAGCAACAGTACAAAGGCGCACTCGACTTCAATTCGTTCGAACGGTTCTACAGCGAATGCAAACATCCACTTGTTTATAACGGAGACATTACAAGCGTTTCGCAAATTAACGAACTCGAACGCAAATATCCGAAACTCGCAAGCGTAATGCTTGGACGTGGCTACTTGCCCGCCCAAGCCTAGCCACGGAATACAAAGCACAATGCAACGGCGAATCAAATTTCGTACAAACACGCAATTTAAGCAGCATCACCATCCTGCAAGATTTTCTCGGCAAAATTCTACAAATGCATCAAGCGATTTTCGAAAACGCTTACCAGACCTACCAAGGCGATAGCCAAATTCTCTCGCACGTCCAAAGCTTCTGGGAATATCTAGAACCGAACATTCCTAAAAAAATTTTCAAGAAAATCAAGAAAGCCGGAAAACTCAGCGAATACTCCGAAGCCATCGCACAACTAAACTCCATCCATCACCCCAAAGAATAATGGATTCTACCGGCACTACGTGCCTCCAGAATGACAGTAAAGAAAGAATTCCAAATAAAATTTAGATAAGCAATAATGTTATACCAAAACTTAAATTATAATTGTCACTCTGGAGCAAGGCCATAAGGCCGCCGTGATAGAGTCAATTAAGGCAACTCACCATGAACAGCGTCTATATCGAAATCACGAATGTTTGCAATCTGCATTGCAGCTTTTGCCCTTGCGGAAAGACGCCATCAAATGACAAGGCTGATTCCAATATCGCCGAACAACGATGCTTCATGTCTAGCGAACTGTTCGAAAAATGTATCGCGGGAGCGCAAGATATCGGCGCCACAAACGTCTATTTTCACGTTCTCGGTGAACCGACGCTCCACCCCGGCTTTTTGCATTACGTCAAAAAATTGGAACAAACGCCACTCAAGCTTACACTCACGACTAACGGCACGACAATCGTACGCATTGGTCGCCAAATTCTCGCCTCGCCCGCCATTCGGCAAGTCAACTTTTCGACACACGCCTACGCAGAACTCCCCCGCGAAACAGCCGAATGTTATTTGCAAAACGTACTCGACTTCTGCCGTCTCGCCATCGCAGAACGCCCAGACCTCTACATCAATTTGCGTTTATGGAACGTCGGTGCATCCGAAGCCACGCCATGGAACAGCTACATGCTGAACCGCATCCACGAAACGTTCGGAGTCGAAGTTTCACCAGGGCATTTTTGCAGCCGCCACAAGAGTTTCAACATCACAGGGAGACTCTACCTGCACGAAGACACAAGATTCGAATGGCCAAGTTTAGAGGATAGACGAAAGACGAAAGACGAAGGAGACGAGAGTCACACAGATAAGCACGCTTATCTGTATGACCGAGCCGAACAGTCTTGCACGGAGTGCAAAGACGAGAGAGGCAAAATCGTTCCCGGCACATGCCGCGCGCTGGACACTCACGTTGCGATTCTTCATGACGGTCGAGTAGTCGCTTGCTGCCTCGACCATAGCGGACAAATTACGCTCGGAAACATCGCCGAACAAAGCCTTTCCCAAATCATAGACTCGCCCCTCGCCCGAGACATCCGCGAAGGTTTTGCACAACACAAACTTCGCCACCCCTTCTGCCAAACTTGCAGTTTTTGCAAGCGGTTCAAATAGCTGTCTTAAAGAGCGAAACAAGCATAATCCTTCAAAAAAAGAATAAACGGAACGCTTATCTGCAAACAACGAGCCTTTATTAATAATAACATCAAAAAAAAGACTTGTTTTTACCGCATTATTATCATATTTTTTACTATTTAATTATCATTGTAGTCAAAATAAACATTAAAGTATTTACATGTCGAAACAACCTATTGAAATGCACAATCTTTACGAGCATGAGACAAACGCCTACAATCTGGAAGGTTTCCAGCCGCAAATTGTCGATGCCGAATATCTTAAACAGCTTGGAGTTACGATTGAACCTTCTGAAGAAACTTTGCAAGGACTTATCCGCGGGTCCAAAATGTTCAAGAAGCGCTTGGAAGAGCACACCGTCATTCCCAAGTCTGTACTTTATTTAGAAGACTGCGACCCCGATGAAGTGGAAACGGAAATACACAATTACACTGGACGCTGCCCGACGCTGACCTTTGAAATCAACCCCATCAAGGGCTGCCATCTGGGATGCCAATACTGTCTGGTGACCGATGGAGTTCACGAACAGAAACTCGTGGCTTACGAAAATTACCACCTCTATGTGCGTAAGCTCTTGGAAGAGATGAACGGTGCTTGCAGCGAAAATCCTAACGCCGTTACGCCAGAAGACATCAAGGAACGCAGCCGCCTGTTGCAAGAATTGGCTACAGCCATCGTCGAAGCTCCAAAAAAGAAAAAGGAAATTGAACGTAAAATTGTAGAACTGAGCCGTGGCAAGAACTGGAACCACTACTACTATTTTTCGCCCAAGACCGAAGCTTTGCAGGAACCGACGCTTTATACCGGCATTGCCCATCGCATTTTGCGCGAATTTATTGCCCATTTCAAAAAATATCCCAACTCCAACGCCCGCCTTTTCATTGCATCGAAAGCTGGCACCAAGCACCTCTTGGTGGAAAACGAAGGCAAAACCATTCTTGACCTCTTTGAACAACTGAAAGACAAGATGCAGTTCAACACTTCCGTGAGCATCATGCCGACGGAATTTCGCAACCTTTTGGAACCTTATGCAGCTCCGATTGAAGAACGTCTCGGTGCTGTGAAAATGTGCCAAGAACGCGGCATTCTCGCAAACTCTGCCTTGGTGCAGCCCATCGTCGTGCCTTATCTCACCGACGAACGCATCAAGGAATTTTTCGACATGCTCCACGCCGCAGGCATCGTGAACTACAAGCCCGAATTCCTCACGGCCTGCATGGAAAACTTGGCTCAGCTGGGGCAATGGCTCGGACACTTCGACAAAGCTATGGAACGCGACCTTTACATGGACTACATTAGCCCGAAGAACGCCGACCATCGCAAGCAACGCGGACGCACAGCTCCTAACCGTGCACTCTCGATAGAGAATATCCAGCGATTGATGAAATATACCGAAACAATCGGCATGTCCACCAGTATCTGCTTCTGGGTCCGCAGCCAGCTTAATGTGCCCACAAGCATTATTCCTATCATTAACCATAATGGATTCCAGTGCTTGGGATACCAGTCAAAACTTTTTAGAAGCGAAAAGTAAAATGAAAAGTGAAGAACTTTCGTGTCAGGAAGTCAGCTTTCAGCTTTTTGCCGACAAGACTGACTATTACCACCACTGGTATCATGAACGCCCGATGCTGATAACATCGGAGCGGCGAGACGAACTGCGTCGTATGCAGGCTTTACTCTATAAGTGCATTGTTTATATGGCGGAACACTACCGAGAGTGGGTTCCCGAATACATGCCTTTAGAAGATAACGTAATGGAAATTTTGGATCGTCAAAGCCGCCACCCCTTCCGTGCAGGGGCCTACCGACCCGACTATATCATTAGCAATGAAGGCCGACTGCTGTTAGTCGAAATCACCTGTCGCTTCTTTGGGCATGGCCTATGGTTCTCCTATCCTTCGGTAATCAAGGCCGGGCAGTTTATGGCTGCAAATCCCGGCATATCTTGGGAAAACCGCTACAACGAGATGCTGACTTACATGCGCGACGCTATCCCCGCTGGTAGCCCCATTTATGTGCTGAAAAGCAGTGACCGTACGAGCGAAATTGCCCTTTACAAAAAATTCTACGAATATTACGGACATGAAGTAACCGTCTATGAAGCTCCCGAAGTAGAAAGCAACATCGACAAATGGTGCCATGACGCGGTGGTCTTCAGTGCGCTGAACCAGCAAGACCTTCTATCCTTTAAGATGGAAACGCTGCAAGCCATGATTGACGTGCGGATGATAAATGATTTCCGTACCATCTTCCTTGCTCACGACAAGCGCTTTTTGCGCCTTATCTTTGTTGATGAATTTACGCGCCAATGCCTCACAAAAGAGGAAACTTCGTTCTTGCGAGAACACACTATCCCCACATATATGTTCAGTAGCCATCCTGAAATATGGAAAGACGCTCTGGTGCATAAAGACCAGTATATCCTCAAGCCGTACGACTTGGGCAAAAGCGTAGGCTTATATGCAGGCGTGATGACTGACGAGGAAACGTGGAAGAATAGCCTCAAGGCTAGCGAATGCGGCGGATATATCTTGCAGCCATTTATCAAGCAACGAACTTATCCCTGCGAATGGGAAGGCAAGCACTACGACGAGTATGTGTGCGGCATGATGCTGAGCATGGACGACCGCTATTTCGACAGCGGCATGTTCCGCACCAGCAGCGCTCCCGTAACAAACAAAGTGGATGATCGCAAGATGTGCTATATCCATAGTGACGATGAAGAATTGAAAAAGAGCTGTTTTGTGCTATGATTGACGGAAAGCGCCATATCGCCATCATGCAGCCGTATTTTTTCCCTTACATCGGCTATTGGCAGCTCATCCATGCCGCCGATAAATTTGTGGTTTATGATGACGGAACATTTATAAAACAAGGCTGGATAAGTAGAAATCGCATCTTAGGAGAAAATGGCCAACCACAGTACTTTGGTATTGAAATTAGCCACGCATCTTGCAATCACCTCATCAATGAAACGAAACGGGTCATCAACAGCAAAAAAGCAGATAAACTTTGTCGAACATTGAAGCAGAACTATCTGCGAGCACCATATTACAACGAGGCGATGGAAGTTATCAAGCCAATCCTACTGGATGAAGAACCTGACCTGACTCGCTATCTTTTCAAGCAACTGCGGGCCGTAGCCGAGTATCTAGGCATAACCACAGAATTTCATCTTTCATCGACGATTAGCAAAAACGGGCTCAAGAATGTGGATGAAAAAGTATTCCGCATCTGTCACCACTTTGACACCATCGACTACATCAATCCTTCAGGAGCCGGAATGCAGTTTTACAACAAAGCTTGTTGGAAAAAGAAAGGTGGTATCAACCTCCACTTCCTGCGGCGCAATGAGGACATCCGCTACAAGCAACGTTCCGACGAGTTTGTTCCCGACCTGAGCATCATCGACCTGATGATGTACTGTTCACGAGAGGAATTGCATGAGATTTTGAATCGTTATCATCTCTTATAATGTGAGAATTAAGCTATAACAAAAGGATTCAACAAATCAATAACATTTTTTATCCGTTTTTGAAGCCCATTTTTTGAATGCAGCTATTGCTTCGTTCCTCATAAAATGATCGCACTGAATTGCACGATTTTCATACGGCAAATCTAGCTGATCATAAATAAAGGAATCGTCGAATTCAATCTCGGCGGCATCGGCTTTTGTATTCGCATAGCAAATGCGCTTGACTCGAGCCCAGTACAATGCGCTCAAGCACATGGGACACGGTTCGCAGCTCGTATAAACCGTGCAGCCGTCCAAGCTGAAGGTACCCAATTTTTTGCAAGCATTTCGAATTGCAGTCACTTCGGCATGAGCCGTCGGGTCGTTGTTCGGCACCACGCGATTAGCCCCAGTCGCCACGACCTCGCCATCCTTGACAATCACTGCGCCAAAAGGGCCGCCACCTTCATCAATGTTATCCACAGACAACTGAATTGCCTGCTGCATAAAACGCTTATCTTCTTCTGAAATTTCAATCAACTCTTTTTGCATAAAAACTCCTTAGTACATTTTTCAATATATAAACAAAAAAGCCATTGAAACCAAAATTTTTAAACTATTATTAAATCATGAAAATTACAGTTCAAGATTTCACGGGAATATACGAATACCAGCCTTTCATGCAAGATTTGCGGAAAAGATCCGCAAAAACAACTGATTTTCATTGGCTGGATTGCACCCAAATCGTAGGGACCGACTGTTACTGTGACGATGAAGCGGTTAAAGAAATCAACGAATTAATTGACAGCACCAAGCGTGATTCCAGCAAAAAAGAAGGATTCCTTCCCGAAATCCATTTTTTCGACAACGGCAATTACCATTACATGAGCAAGCTCTGGACGGACCGCATCCAAGAACCGTTTACACTCATCGTTTTTGACCATCATCCTGACATGCAGCCACCTCGCTTCGGAGGCATTCTAAGTTGCGGAGGTTGGGTGTTGGAAGTCCTTAGGACGAACAAGTTTGTTCAAAACGTCATTATCATCGGGGTGAAAGATGAACTCGTCGAAACCATCCGCGAAGAACTTTTGCAATCCGGCGAAGATAAAATTTTAGATAAAGTAGCATTTATCAAAGAAGGCGAACTTAATTCAACATTACATTTGCAAAGCATCTCAGACCTCAAAGTCCGCGACAGCGGACGGCCTCATACCTCATACCCCATCTACCTATCCATCGACAAAGATGCCCTCTCGCCCACCTACGCAGCCACCAACTGGGATCAAGGTTCGCTCAGCACAGATACACTAAAAGCGATTATCGCAGAACTCTCCGCCAATCACAAAATTCTCGGAGTCGATATTTGCGGAGAACGCAGCCAAGACTTCGAAGGAAACGAACACCACTCCATCCAAGAAGCAGATGCAAACAACAACGCATTAAATCAAGAACTCGTGAAATTTTTGCAAAACCTTTAATTACGCCCACCCTTAATTTTATTATAATTATAGCATGTCAATTATTTCTATGACCGGGTTCGGCAAAAGCGAATCCACTTTAAACGGAGTCAGTTGCGTTATCGAAGTCCGCAGCGTGAACAGCCGTTTCCTCGAAATTTCTAGCAAGATTCCAAAGAACTTCGCCTACCTCGAAAATGACCTAAAAGCGCAAATCAAGGACAAGCTGGTCCGCGGTTCCGTAAACTTGTCCATTACGCTTGGAGCCGGCAGCGCAGGGAATATTCCCGTATGCTACAACGAGGCTGCGGTTTCCAAGTTCGTCGAAATAACAAAATCAATGCAGGCAAAATACGGCATCGCCGGAGAAATCAAGCTGGAGCATATCCTTTCCATCCCCGAAGTATTGCAGTTTACCGATGCAGGCGCCGACAACGAAGCATGGGAAAAACACTTGAAAACAGAACTCGACAAGGCGCTGGACGGTGTTATCGCCATGCGCAAAAAGGAAGGCACGAACCTCGCCGCAGACCTCACCCGCAGAGTCAACCACCTGAACGAAGTCATTGATAAAATCGAAGTTCTCGATCCGCAACGCATCGAGACTTGGAAGGTCAAGTTCCGCGAACGCATCAACACGCTGATGAAGGATTCCGAAATCGACGAAGTACGTCTGTTGCAAGAAGCCTGCATCATGGCCGACAAGCTCGACATCCACGAAGAAATCACCCGTTTCCGCAGCCACAACAAGCTCTTCCTCGATGCACTCGCCAAAGGCGGCGCCCAAGGCAAAAACCTCGGTTTCATCTTACAGGAAATGGGCCGCGAAGCGAATACGCTTGGAACCAAGTGCCAAAACGCGGAGATTGCAGCCCTTGCCATCGAACTCAAGAACGAAATCGAGTGCATCCGCGAACAATCCCTTAACATCGCTTAAGGCGAGAGTCGCATAGGATCATTTTTCAACAGTATTTCTCAACATGGATTTTTTATCCATAAAAAGCCTTACAAAAGTAAGGCTTTTTGCGTTAAAACAATCTAATATTAAGGATAGAAAGAATAAAACATCCACACTCCAACAACAAGCGTCCTGAGCAAATCGCCCAGGACGCTTTTGATTGTTATCAAAATTGACGCAAAACTAGTCGTCCGCAGTAGAGGCGCCGACGGCCTGTTCAAGAGTCGTATGCCCTTGCAAAGCCTTGTTGATGCCATCCATACGGAGTGTAATCATTTCGCAAGACTTGATAGCCTCGCGCTTGATTTCGTCACCGGAAGCACGCTTAATCACAAGGTTACGCACAGCTTCGTTCGGCACGAGGAACTCGTAAATACCGCAACGACCCTTGAATCCCGAACCATCGCACTTGGGGCAGCCCTTGCCATGATAGAACTGCATGTCCGGCGACAAGTGAAGTTCGTCGCGGAGTTCCTGCGAGATTTCGACCGGCTCCTTGCAGTTCTTGCAAATGCGGCGCACAAGACGCTGGGCCAAGACTCCCTTAATTGCCGTAGAAACAAGGAACGGTTCCAATCCCATTTCGAGCAAACGAGGGAACGCACCGGCAGCATCGTTCGTATGCAACGTACTGAAGACCAAGTGACCCGTCAAAGCAGCTTCGATAGCCATCGTCGAGGTTTCTTGGTCACGCATTTCACCGATCATGATCACGTCCGGGTCCTGACGGAGCAAGGCACGAATGCCCGCCGCG
>Ga0310786_10001704_pt1 | contig 35271 bp, 38 predicted proteins | sample AusTroGonzalo_MG_FD_203881 | JGI IMG/M metagenome (GOLD analysis project Ga0310786, IMG submission 203881) | Bovine rumen microbial communities from tropical cattle in Woodstock, Queensland, Australia - Gonzalo_03 (v2) (version 2) | ecosystem: Host-associated > Mammals > Digestive system >... | reverse complement strand
AGACCGAAAGGAACCTCCAGGAGGCCTTTGCGGGCGAGTCGATGGCTCGTAACAAGTACACCTACTACGCGTCCAAAGCCAAGAAGGACGGCTATGTGCAGATCTCCAAGATCTTCGAGGAGACCGCAGCGAACGAGAAGGAGCACGCGGAGATCTGGTTCAAGTACCTCCACGACGGCGTGCCCTCGACCGTGGAGAACCTGGCTGATGCCGCTGCGGGCGAGAACTTCGAATGGACGGACATGTATGCCCGCATGGCGAAGGAAGCTGAGGAAGAAGGCTTCAAGGAGATTGCCGCCAAGTTCCGCATGGTGGGCGCCATCGAGAAAGAACATGAGGCCCGCTACCGCAAGCTCCTCCAGAACATCCAGGACGCCATCGTCTTCTCCCGCGAGGGCGACTGCATCTGGCAGTGCTCCAACTGCGGCCACATCGTCATCGGCAAGAAAGCTCCCGCGATCTGCCCCGTCTGTGACCACCCCCAGAGCTACTTCCAGCTCAAGGCGGAGAACTACTAGACCTGTCATTCTGAGCAAAGCGAAGAATCTCGTCATCCCCGCCTTCTTATAGTCATTCCGGGCTCGACCCGAAATCTCCAAACAAACCGTCATTCTCGAACTGATCAGGATTTTTCATTACCTAGAGTTTCTTTCAATTTAACGGCTCCTTAGAGGATAATAGCCAATGGATCACATATGAGATGCTCTGTTCAGGACTTTCCATGTCGAGTGATATAATATGATCTGTCTTTTTTAGTTTTAAATCGTATGGAATATATAAATGCTTTCGAGTCTAAAACGAACTTGATAACCCAATATGGTAAAAATGCTGCCTTTGTCGTCTGGGGGATGGGCTTGTACCTTGACGATCCTGATTTACAGACTCTAGCTGACGAGAGCCTTACTGATCGTGGCGACGATAAGAAAATTGATTTTTTGCGGTTCGACAGCGATTCTGGAGTACTGTATGTCGTTCAAGGTACAATGTCCCCAAATCCTAAGGACGCCGCAAAGGCTAATAAGGCAGGAGATCTTAACACGGCAATGGCCTGGCTATTTGATGGTGATGTGAAAGGCTTCGCATTAGAGATGCAATCTTTAGTCTCCGATGTCAGAGACGCATTACGCCGTGATGAGATTAACCAGATAGTTATTATTTATCTTCATAATTGTGGTGAATCAAAGGCTGTCGAAGATGAGCTCAGAACGGTATCAGATTCAGTTAAATCAAAACTCAAGGATTATACCATTGATGTTTCTTATAAGGAGATTGGGAATCAGACTCTAGAGCGTCTTTACTTGCGGCAGGCGGTTAATTTGTTGGTTAATGATGAGATCGAATGCCCCTTTTTGCCAAAATTCGAAGAGAAAGATGGAGAATGGCAATCTGTGATATTAACAGTGTCTGGAGAATGGCTTCGAGAAGTATATACGAAGTATGGCGACTTGATCTTTTCTGCGAATTATCGTGGTTTTTTAGGCGTTAATCGTAAGAAAATCAATAAAGGCATCAGAGGGACTGCGGAGAACTCTTCGCAGAATTTCTGGGTGTTTAACAATGGAATTACGGTTTTGACGTCAGAGTATAAAGAGAAAGGGGGTAAACTGATCCTTTCCGGCATGTCAATTATTAATGGCGCTCAAACAACAGGAGCTATCGGCTCATTACCCCCAGAAGTTGACTTGAATGGAGTTAAAATTTTAACGAGAGTTGTTCATGCGTCATCCCCTGACCTAATCGGAGATATTGTGAAATTCAATAACACCCAGAATAAGATAACATCATGGGATAGTTATGGAAATGATGAACAGCAGGCGGAAATTCAAAGGCAGTTTAAGTTGCATCATTATGAGTACAACTTTAAGCGCGGGTTTGAATCAAATGATGCTATCCTCTCTATTGAAAACTGCATTCAACCTCTCTTGTCTTTCAATGGAAAGTATAAGGATGCTAATCGTAGCAAAACAGGCATTTTTGAGTCTCGGACACTATACTCCGATGCTTTTGATAATGTGTCTGCACGCCACATTCTGTTGGTTAGTTGTATTAACGCTGCAATCTCTGAAATTAAGGCGGCGAATCGGCTTTCAACAAGAACCTCAATTACAGATAAGAGAGTGTATGAACTACTCGCGCCAATTAAGGCTCGTCATTACGTACTATCAATATTAGCTGAAGTAATAACCAGGCTTAACGGAGAATTGAGCAATAAGAAGACGATGGCCTTCATGCCCGTAATTGCTGATGGAGCTGTGAATAGTTTTGCAGATTTGGTGAATATGGTAAAGCCTTTTGTAAAACTGGTCGTAATCCAGATTGCTAATTATGACAGCCCCAATGAAGTGTTCCCTCATTATAATGATTCTAACAGTGTGGACGCTATCGCGACATATGTAGAGCAAACAATATCAACATTGAAAGCGACAGCTCCGGAGTTTGAAGAATCTGTTAATCATTTTTTCAATTTGTTGTGTAATGGATAGCTATTAATCCATTAAGAAGAGAATACCATTACTCGCAGTTCTCTCTACAACCTATTTGAAAAGTTTAGCTTAGTTTGGATGAATACAGAAGATGCCAGGTATTTTTTTACCACATTCTTCTGAATAAAGAACAATAAAGTAAATAACGTATCCGTTAAGTTTTAATCAGCATTGGCCGCTTTCAGTCTTATTAAGTTAACTCGCTATGGCTATATATGTTAAAACGCCTGCCCCTGGAATGTTAATTGAGGGTATCAAGAAGAAGATAGATGAACACATAATTGATACCTGGAGTATTGATTCGGATGGGGATTATACACATAATACAGATCAATGGCGGAACCGCGCGTGGATCCGGCACAAAATTGAATCAGGGCGAATCGTATTCTTTGTGATTTGCCGTAATGATAGTAATATGAGTGTCGTAGAATATGCTGTTTATCATGGTCGCTTTGTCGAAATGCTCCTAACACATTTTGACAAGGAATGCACAGGAATTGAAGTGAGTCCCCTTGCAACAACATATGATAGTGTTGTTGCATCTAAGAAAAGCGAATAATGAGAAATAGTTTCCCTTTATTCTATCACCTTTCTGAGAACGAGAAGAAATCCCTCTTTTCGTCTCCGCATTGTTATTTTGTATTTGATACGAACGCTTTACTGGACATATATCGGTTAGGCAGGGAAACAGCAGAAAAGGTATTACAAGTTTTAGACAAGTTTAAGGATAGAATCGTCATTCCTAAGCATGTTGCGAAGGAGTATCATGAGAATATGCTTGATATTATAACAGAAGTATATTCTAAGTATGATGATTTCCTTCGTCGGAACAAAACCGATGACGTGTTAAACATGGTGATCACCACGTTGAAAATAGATAATTCCCCTTCAATCAGGCGGAAAACCACCAAGTTCCTTAAACCTGCGATAGAAGATTTGTTTAACGATGTTGGAAGTGAGCGGGGTTATACTATGGCTCAGTTTCAAACTTGGGATTTACAGAATAAGCTCTCAGATGCTTTAGGGACCTTGGTGTTGGACGGTTTTTCTGGCGACAGGTTGAAAGAAATTGAGAAAGAGGGCGAGGATCGTTATTCAAGGGGGATTCCGCCTGGATATATGGACCTGAAGACAAAAGATGAAAACGTGTATGGAGACTTCATCATTTGGAAAGAGATTCTTGAATTTGCCAAATCCAAGCAATGCTCTATTATTTTTATCAGTCGGGATATGAAGGAAGACTGGCTTCAAATACTTCATGGTATGACGTGTGGCCCACGACAGGAGTTGCTTGATGAATTTAATACGTATTCACCAAAAGGGAGGTTTTATATCTATACTCTGGATCAGTTTCTTTTATTTGCTAATGAGCTCAATAAGGTCTTGGATGATAGTGAATTGATAGAGGTTCAAGATCTTGCGCTAGTGAGCCCGATAGAGAAGAATGATGAAACCAAAAACAAATTAACTATCCCTCAGAGGATGAGTTCTCCGGAGGATGATAAATCAGAGGCTCTATCTGTTGAGAAGGAATCGGTAATGTGTCCAGTTGGCCCAAAGTGCTCACAGTGATAGTTATGGCGGGGGCCGGCTCTTATCTGCTCCCGGATTCTAAGTTCCGGTCGCTGATTGCAGCTCTCGCGTTCTACGATGATAGTTTAAATAATGCGTTTAATTTGATGAATCATGTTTTGGTTTCCGGCTCGGTCGGTTTTATTGAGGTGTGATTGACGCAACTGCCGTTCGACGAGGAGACAACCACTTTTGCTTAAGAGCCGCGAACCTGTTCTCTTCAAGAAACAACTGAGAATAGAGTGATTGCGAGATACTAGATAGAATTATATAAGTAAAATATAAACCATGAAAATCACCGTTGCTGGCGTAGGCTACGTTGGACTGAGCCTCGCCGTGCTGCTCGCTCAGCACCACAAAGTCACCGCCATCACCACCACGCCGAAAAAGGCGGACAAACTGAATGACTTCATCAGCCCGATTCAGGACGATGAGATCGAGCGCTTCTTCCGGGAGGTCAAGGAAGGCAAGCGCAAGCTCGACCTGACCACCACCGTGGACAAGGACGCGGCCTACAAATCTGCCGAACTGGTCATCATCGCCACGCCGACCAACTACGACGACGAGCACCACTTCTTCGATACCAGTGCCGTTGAGGATGCCATTGAGCATGTCCTGAAGGTGAACCCGAAGGTGTTGATGGTTATTAAGAGTACCGTCCCGGTAGGCTACACGGACAGCGTCCGCGAGAAATACGGCATTGACAATATCATCTTCTCGCCGGAGTTCCTCCGCGAGAGCAAGGCCCTCTACGACAACCTGCACCCCAGCCGCATCGTGGTGGGTGCGTATGACCACCAGCAGAAGGAGGCGGAGATGTTTGCCGAGCTGCTGAAAGAGGGCGCCGAGGATCAGGATATCAAGACGCTGATTGCCCATCCGACAGAGGCCGAGGCCATTAAGCTCTTCGCCAACACCTACCTCGCCGTGCGTGTCAGTTACTTCAACGAACTGGATACCTACGCACAGGTCAAGGGCCTGAATACGCAACAGATCATCGACGGCGTGTGCATGGACCCGCGCATCGGCGGCCATTACAACAACCCGAGCTTCGGCTATGGCGGCTACTGCCTCCCGAAGGATACCAAGCAGTTGTTGGCTAACTACAAGGACGTGCCCCAGACGATGATCGAGGCCGTGGTGAAGAGTAACATCGTTCGTAAGGAATTCATTGCCGACACCATCCTGAAACGGAACCCCAAAACCGTGGGTGTCTATCGCCTCACGATGAAGAGCAACTCCGACAATTTCCGGGCTTCCGCCATCCAGGACATTATCAAACAGCTGCGGGCCAATGCCGTGAATGTCATCATCTATGAGCCCACCCTGGAGGACGGCAGCGAATTTGTCGGCAACATGGTGGTCAACGACATGGCCAAGTTCAAGGCGCAGAGCGATGTCATTCTGGCCAACCGCTTTGATGCATGTTTGGAGGATGTGGAGGAGAAGGTGTACACGAGGGATTTGTTCAAGCGGGACTAAATGAAAATAATCCTAGTTACCGACTCTGTCGGTTTCGTCGGTGCCAATCTTGTGCGATGGCCACTGGAGAGGCTGAATAATACAAAGAGATAAAGATTCTTGCCTCTCAATTTAATAGTAATGCAACTATACCCTTTTCTTTTTAAACCAAACTTCCATATTACGGTCTGGGGTGGGAACCAACTCAGACCCTACAAGGGATTAGGGCCTTCAGAAGAGCCGATAGGCGAGAGCTGGGAGGTGAGCGCGGTGCCGTCAAGCATTAGCATTGTTGCAAACGGTGCCTATGCGGGAGACGACCTGATCTCGGTAATTGAAAAGGATCCTGCAAAGATTCTGGGCGAAGCGGTTAACGCGAAATATGAGGGACAACTTCCACTATTGGTGAAGTTCATTGATTCCAAGCAAGATTTGAGCATTCAGGTTCACCCGAATGACGAGATGGCCATGCGGGAGCATGGAAAGAAGGGTAAGTCCGAGATGTGGTATATCATCAAGGCAGATGAAGGAGCGCGAATCTATGCTGGTTTCAAGAAACAGATAACGCCCGAAGAATACCGGCAACGAGTCGCTGACGGAACGATCGTCGAAGTTCTGGCTGACCACCAGGTAAAACCCGGCGATGTCTTTTACCTCCCGGCCGGCCGCGTCCATTCCATTGGTGGTGGCATTATGCTGGCAGAAGTTCAGCAGACATCAGACTTGACCTATCGCATCTTTGATTATAACCGTCCCGGGCTAGATGGTAAGCCGCGTGAGCTGCACACCGATCTTGCCGCAAAGGCGCTTGACTATCATGTAGAAGAAAATTATCGTACAGAGTATTCAAAAACGTCAGATCAGGCTTTACAGATTATGGATACCCCTCACTTTAGTGTTCGGGTGATCGATCTGACGAAACCGATGCATCGCGATATGATGAGGTATGATAGTTTTATTATCGTGATGTGTATGGAGGGGGATTGTAAGATTCGGGTGCGTAGCACGGGAGAAGAAATAATCCTTAACGAAGGGAATAGCACATTGATGCCCGCGGCGATTGCAGATTATGGTATTCTCCCAATTCGTGAGACAGTGCGTATCCTGGAAGCTTTAATTGACAATACGAAATAGAGATTCTTATAATGATACAGACATAATTAATACATTAACAAATACTAGTATGAAGAAAGTATTTTTCACTCTGGCTTTATTGTTCGCCGCCATGTCTTTCCCGATGATGGCGCAGAGCAATGTGCAGAGCCTCAACCAGACTGCCAACCCCAAGGCAAAGGTTGAGGTGCGGCAGGGAAAACAATGTCTTGTTCTCGACACGGGAATTAATACGAGCGTGGTGCTGAGTTCCACCGGGTCCGTGTTTTCGATGTCCACCGCCTGGGTGTAGGCGAAAGTCTCGTACGCGTGCGTGCCCGTGAAGGCGGCTGCGACCGGGCTGGAGAGCTCGAACGGACTACCGTCCTTGGTGGTGTAGGCGACGGCAATCATGGTGTAGCTGTCCATCCGGAGGGCAAGGCTGAATTCACCGAAGGTACCCGGGCCGGTCTTGAACTGGGTGGTTTTGTAGACTTCCGTGCCTTCCGCGTCGTAGAATGCGAGCGTGATGGTGTTGACACCTGAGTAGCTGCCCGGGGCGACCGGGTCCGCCTTGGTGGCCGGGAGGGTCTCCTGGGAAATGGTGAAGCCGTCGATGTGGGCGGTGACGGGGTCAGACAGGCAAGGCGGGCGTCTTTGACCGAGCAGGCCGCGAGCAGCGCGAGAGCTGCGAGGGAAAGGGTGAGGTGTTTGAACATAATTGTGTGAGTTTTAAAAGGTTATTTGGAATTTTGGGATTATTGCTTACCTTAGCGGTGGGAACAAATCCGGAAATAGCGGATTTCAACTCTTTGCGCCGGTGAGTTCAATTCAAGAAGGAAGCAAATCCGGAATCAGCGGAGTCAGAAGGACTCTTAGCGTCGGTGAGCCTCCTTTTTCTTTTGTATAAGATGCTCGGGGCCAGTTCAGAATGGCCTTCCCGGACTTCTTCAATCAGAGTGAACTCTTGACCTTCGACGGCTTTTGTGTAGATGATGGCGGGGTTCCCATTCCTGTATCGACCGGAAGAGCGGGAATCATAATGCATGAAGATTTCAGGTATCAGGAGCAAATCGGCCAATGTGATGGGTGTTTGCCCGCGTAGGTGTACTCTCTTCGTCCACCGTGCCGATGCATGATATGGTTTACGGCAAAAGAGTCCAGGATATGGTGATATGAACGGTTGACAATACCGATTTCATCCAGCGTTGTGGCGGGCGCAAGACGGATTTTGACCAGACGATTGTCTTCGATCTCTCTTATGTGGCTCAGGAAGTCCTCGAGGCTTCCGTCGAAGTACGCGAACATGGCTTTTTGTATCAAGCCGGCAAGTTGGGAAAAAGAAAGTTGAGGGGCAAAGATTAATCGTTCAAGTGATAGGTATTGATAATCAGTGAGTTGTTGGGCGTTTGTGCAGAAAAATGAAAAACTTGCCCTACTAAAAAAAAGAGTAAGTATAAAAAGAATAAATATAGATTTCCGACAAGTTAACTCATCATCAGAACAAACATGAAGATATCTTAATTAACAACTATATGTAAAATAATCGTCAGTTCCTCTGAAAATTATCTCGTGAATAAACCTTATTTTTTACATCATCAAGAATCGAATCGTACCTATTATCGATTATAGCTTGACTCTGAGTTTTTCTTATGGAAAGAAGTATTGATAGGAAAAATAATAAATTACTATACCCTCTCCAATCTTTGATGGGATTAATGGTACATATTGCCATAATGATTATTAAACCCATTGTCCCTTCAAAGTTTAGGGGAAAACTAAATGAAATTGAATCAAATAAAACATTAAATAATATATTGGGCTTAGCTTTTTTTAATGCATTAGGCGGTCTGATTATGATGCTTACAAACGTAAAGATTGCAAACGTTTTAGGCGCAACAGTATTTGGGGTTTATTCGTATTATTTGGCAATTGGAGAGGTTGGTTCTAATTTCGTTAGGTATGGACGTAATAAATCAATGACACGGGATTTAATCCAGAGGCCTGATAAATTTGACAGCTTGGTTTCAAATACGTTAGCGTTAGGTTTATTTAATTTTTTCATATTCGCAGTAGTCGTTTTGTTATTTAGGAAACCATTAGATGTTGAACTATCTGTTACAGCTTTTCTTTTGATTATGGCTCCATGTATTTGTTCTCTGGATTTTCAATCTGTATATGAGTCGTTAAAAGAAATGAGTTGGCATTCTATTTATAATTTCCTACAACGTCTTTTCTTCCTCGCCGGCGTTTGGATATGTGTTTTAATGAGCGGCCGGTTGACTTTACCTTTCCTGGGGATTGTTCTGTTCCTGTCTTGGGTAATTGTTGTTGCTGTTCAATATTGGGAGGTTATAATTGGTTTTGGAGTTAATCTGTTAAGAGAAGTATCCTTTAGGAGTATTTGGTCATTATACAAGGAAAATTTCATAATTGCATTGAGTTGTATGACAGGGGTTGCATTTGGACCAGTAATCAGAATGATTCTTAATGAGTTCGCTGATAGCCATGTTGTTGGTGTATATTCTGCTGGGATGCAAATCTTTTTAATCAGTCAATTCTTAATGCATCAGGTTAGCCGTATCGGAAATCCAATGATGGCTGAAGCTGGAAAAGATGGAGTCTCTATCCAGCAAAGAAAGAAACTATGCAATAAGTATTTTGCAATTATGTTATGTTCGGTTATTCCGTTTGTGATACCACTCGTTGTCTGCCCTCAGTTTATAACAGACCTTTGTTTTATTGATGATTATAGTGAACTAGGAAAATATTTGCCAATATTTGCGATTTATTTATTGGCCCTTTCTTTGGGCATCGTATATACCCAATTTCTTATTTCAATGAGAAAGGATAAGGTTTATTTCGCAATATACATTGGATCTGCAGTGGCAACAATCTTGTCCTCACTTGTGCTAATTCCACGCTTCTCTTTATTAGGAGCTATTTTATCGTTATGTATTCCACATAGTATAGGGTGCCTTTTTTATTATCTCTGCTCTATTAAGTATCTTAAGGTTTAGGACATGAATTATTATAGAATACAATCTTATTTGGCTGGTAAGATTAAGTCTTTTTTAGGTATCAATAATCTTACTGTATATTTGAGAAGAAGAAAACAAGGTTTTCAAAAACTTTTCTATCACAAAAAATATACTGCTGATGATATTATTGATTGCCTTATTAAAGCTGGTGTAAAACCAGGGCGTCCTATTGTAATTCATTCTGCTTTTGGTAATTTCTATAATTTCAAGGGTTCTGCTGAGGATTTAATTAATAAACTGATATCTTTCGTTGGACCCCAAGGGACATTATGTATGCCAGCATACCCTTACGATAAGTTTAATTCTGAAATCGTTTTCGACGTTAGGCATTCAGAATCAGCTGCTGGTTATTTGACCGAGGTGTTCAGAAAGTATTCAGGCGTTAAGAGAAGTTTAAATCAGCTACATTCTGTGTGCGCTTTAGGAGCTGATGCAGAGTATATTACAGGAGAACATCAGCTTTCAAGGATTTGTTTTGATGAGCATTCGCCTTATCAAAAGATTGCCGAATTAGGTGGGTATTCTGTTAGCTTAGGCATGCCAAAGTGGTACATAGGAACCGCAGAGCATATTTGCGAAGCGAAATTATACGGAGTTGTCCCTCTTTTTACAAATAAATTTAGCATAGAAAAAGAGTTTACATATATAGACTATGATGGAATTATTTTTAAACATCGGATGTTAGCCTCTTCTAATCTACAGTATGTGAGAAGTAAGAGTACTTTTATAGTCGATCATTTTTTTGATAAGACAAAGTATTCAAGAGTAAAATTGTCCAATATTTGGGTGACGGTTTTTGATATACAGTATCTTAGTCGTAGACTTGAAGAGCTGGCATTAGAGAATAAGACAATTTATGCTTCACCAAAGAACAATTTATAATACATTTCTTAGAACGAGAAAAATGAGAGTAACGAGTAAAGAAATCCTATTTTTTTTCTTACTTGTATTTCTTTCCAGGTTTTTTATGGACGAGGTTTATGCTTTATCCATAAGCCCTGTTTTTGATTATGCGAGAATGGTAAACGAGTCTACAAATAGCAGTACATCATTATCATGGCTAGTGTTGTTTGTTTTGACTCTATTCGCTTGTCCGTTTATTTCATCTTCTAAAGATGATTTCATATCAAGTGTGGTGTTAGTATTATTTGTTATTAGGGTTATTTCATTCACTTCTTTTATCAGATTTTCGCCACAGCCGCCCTTGTTTGTTGTTTATAATGTTTTTTACTGGTGTTGGTTTTTATTGCTTCTTAATAGTAGTGCATTTAGTTTCTCAAATGGCCTAAAGGATAAGAGTAATCATATTATTGTCAATGTATGTGCTATCGTTGCAATTATTTCGGTTGTAATTGTTTCTGGTGTTTACACAGGTTTTAGACTTCAGTTTTCTCTAGAAGATGTGTATGAAATTCGAGAGGAGGCAAGAGGCTACTCAGTACCATTTGTCTTATCTTATTTAACAGCAGCCACTGGTAATGTAATACCTGTGCTTGTAGTTTATTACATTATGCGAAATAATAAGTGGTATGTTTTAGCATTGGCCTTTGCCGGGTTTTTAAACTTTGGAATAGCGGGACAAAAAGCGACTTTATTTAAAATTATCGCATGTGTAGGAATGGTTTTCATAAAGAATAAAAATCTTCGAAGTGGTATTGTTCCTTTTTGTACGGCAATGCTTGGCTTGGCATTAGGTTTATATATTTTATTTGATAATGTTGCTATATCATGGGTTGTTGTTAGAAGGATGTTTTATATCCCTAATGTAATAGACTCCATGTATTTTGACTATTTCTCTTCGCGTAGCCCTCTTTTTTTTGATAGCGATGCGACAGGACAGTTGGCGTTTGATATAACAACAGAATATGGGGGGCGAGAAGGTGCACGGTCAAATAATGGTTTGTTCACTGATGCTTTTCAAAATTTGGGTGTACTAGGGCTTGTCATCATGCCAGTGGTATTGACTATTCTTTTGAAGGCTTTTAGTCAGGTATTAAAAAGACAGCCGCAAAGTATTGCATTCTTCACTGCAATTGTAATTGCAACGACTCTTCATGGATCCTTATTGACGCGTTGCCTATTTACCCATGGTTTTGCATTATTATTTGTTGTACTTTACTTTATGCCAGGCCTGAAGATTATGAAGAAATGATTTTTATGGAGAGTACTAAATAAGTACGATGTACACTCATGGGTGCCAACAATCTTATAGAGAGTTTAATGTAAAAGCTGATTTGTAATTCGTTTTTACGATAATAAAACATTGATAGTATGATTAATAAAGTGGTATTTTTCGTTTTTGGTATGTCGCCCAGAATCGACAGGCGTATTAAAGAGTTTGTAAATAATGGATTTGACGTCGATGTATATGGTGGTCGTTCTGAATCAACAAAAAAGTATGAGGGGAATGATGTTTATACATTTAACGCCGTTTATGAGACCGATGAGACATATACTTATTTCGAGAGATTACGTGATTTACCCAAATTGCGAAAGATTGTTAACAAGTATGATAAGGAGAAAACACTTTTCTACTTTTTTTCTCTTAATACATCTGTATTAACTTTATCTTTTTTGCGTTTATATTATGTCTATGAAGAATCCGATATGCTTTTTGATAGGTTTAATAACCAAATGGTTAGGAAAACAATTATTCGGATTAATAAACATATCATAAAAAAATCGCTATTGACTGTTTTTACTTCTGAAGGATTTGCTAGGTTTTATTTTGGAAAGCATAAACCATCAAATGTTATTGTTATTCCTAACAGAGTTAGTCCAGATATTCAAAATGTTCCTTGTGATGATAAGCGGCCTGTCAATTATGAGCATTTGCGATTCGGGTGTGCAGGTAATATCCGCTATCAGACTTTGGTTAATGTCTCAGATGTTATTGTGGATAAGTTTCCTCAACATGAGGTTCATTTTTATGGCGATATGATGGGACTTCCTTCTGAAACAATTGAACATTTAAAGACACAGCCCCAAGTGTTTATACATGGCAGTTATAAATATCCATTTGGGCTTATTGATGTTTACAATTCTTTGGATTTTATTGTGTGTACATATAATGTTAAAACCACCAATCATAGATTTGCGGAGCCGAATAAATTATATGAAGCAATATACTTTAATACGCCAATGATTGTAAGTAGTAATACATTTTTGGCTGAAAAAGTTGAAGAGTTAGGAATTGGTTTTTCTGTTAATGCGGAAGATAAGAACGAGATATATAATAAACTTAAGTGTATCACACCTGAGGTTTATAATAAATATATGGATGCGCTAAAATCTATACCTAAGGAACAGGCATTAAATATTAATAAAGACTTCTTCACTGAACTAAGGAGTCGGTTAGAGAGAGTATCGTCGGAGATTCGATAGAAAGGGCCAAATACGTATGAAAAGACTAAAATTAGTATTAAAAAGGATAGTTACCTTCTCAAAAAAACCTTTTTATGCATTCTATCATAGCAAGGTCGATTCTACTTCATGGGTAAAAGGCATTAGTAGTATTAGGTATAGTACAATAGGTAAATGGTCTTTTGTTAATAAAGCAGTAGGATTAAACAGAGTAGAGATTGGTAATTATTGTTCCATTGCAGCAAATGTTCTGATTGGTGGTATGGAGCATGGCACAGATCATTGCTCTACATCGACAAAACTATCTAATGCTCCTTATTCAGATAAAATTACAAAGATAGGGCATGACGTTTGGATCGGGTCATATTGCGTTATTAGACAAGGCGTCAGTATAGGGAATGGGGCTATTGTTGGAGCGATGAGCTTCGTGAATAAGGATGTTCCTCCGTATGCAATAGTGTATGGAGCACCGGCCCGTATTGCCAAAATACGCCTACCTGAGGATATTATCAATGAGCTCGATAAATCAAAGTATTGGGAATTGCCACCTGATCGGGCTCGTAAGGTAATAGAAGAAATAGAAAAGTCTTTTCTCAAGTAAATTCAGTATTTAAAATGAAAGCATTAGTTGCCGGCGGAGCCGGATTTATAGGTGGTCATATCTGTAGAAGATTGGTTAAAGATGGCCATCAAGATGTAGCCATCGATAACCTATCAAACGGCAGCATGGAGAATTTGAAAGGAGTTGGAAGGTGACTCTCAGTTTACTTTGTACAAGTTTGATATCAATAATACCATCAAACTCAGAGGTGTGTTTGACCAATATCCGTTTGGAATGGTATTCCACTTTGCCGCCAATGCGGATGTGAGTAAGGGAGAGATGAGCACTCTGATTGATGTTTCGGGCACCACAGTATACAGCTGAGGAAGCTGTAAGAAAAGCAATTAGAGAGAATTTGAATAATAACTAATGATATACAATATGGCAAAAAGAGCTTTAATAACCGGTGTTACTGGTCAGGATGGTTCTTATCTTTCCGAGTTTCTGCTTGAGAAAGGTTATGAAGTACACGGTATCATCCGCCGTAGTTCAGTTGATTTCCGTGAGCGTATTGCACATCTGGAAGGACACCCCCAATTTCATCTTCACTATGCTGATATGAGTGACTCCATGTCACTTGTTAAGGTTGTGGATAAAGTAAAACCAGACGAAATCTATAACTTGGCTGCACAAAGTCACGTTCAGGTATCATTTGATAGTCCTGAATTTACTGCAGATGTAGATGCAACAGGTGTACTTAGAATTCTCGAAGCTGTTCGTACAAACCATTTGGAAAAGACTTGCCGCATCTATCAGGCTTCAACTTCTGAGCTTTACGGTAAGGTGGAAGAGGTTCCTCAAAATGAGAATACTCCATTCCATCCTTACAGTCCGTATGCAGTTGCAAAACTCTATGGCTATTGGATTGTAAAGGAGTACCGCGAAGCTTACGATATGTATTGCTGCTCAGGTATCCTGTTCAATCACGAGTCTGAACGTAGAGGTGAAACCTTTGTAACACGTAAGATTACACTGGCTGCTGCTCGTATAGCCGCCGGTAAGCAAGACAAGTTTTATCTGGGTAATCTTTCAAGTCTCCGTGACTGGGGTTATGCCAAGGACTATGTAGAATGCATGTGGTTGATTCTCCAGCAAAATGAGCCGGAAGACTTTGTGATTGCCACCGGTGTACAGCATACGGTTCGTGAATTTGCTACACTTGCTTTCCATCATGTGGGTATTGAACTCCGTTGGGAAGGTGAAGGCGTGAATGAGAAGGGTATTGACCAGAAGACCGGCAAGGTGCTGGTTGAGGTAAGCCCTGAGTTCTACCGTCCTACGGATGTAGTTAACCTTTGGGGCGATCCTACCAAGGCTAAAGCTCGTCTGGGTTGGAATCCTTCTAAGACCTCATTTGAGGAACTTGTAGCCCTGATGGTTAAGCATGATGTGGCTAAGGTTGCTGTTGAGCGTGCCGGTGAGCAGGTTAAGGTGAACCTTGCTGAGAAAGAAGAATGGTCTGGAACAATGTAATATAGGAAGGGAAGATATATGGACGTAAAAGATTTTGAGATTCACCATTCAGAGATTATCCCTGATTTGGTTTGGTTTAAGACTAAGAAGTTCTCTGATTTAAGAGGATCCTTGTTCACTACTTTCCACAAGGAAGTGATGGAGAATTTCATCCCCAAGGATTTGGAGTTCAAACACGACAAGTTTGCACTTACCTTCCATAACTGCCTTCGTGGTATTCATGGTGACACCAAGACTTGGAAGCTTGTTACCTGTGTGTATGGCGAGATTTGCCAAGTGGCAGTTGACTTGCGCCCGGGTTCACCTACCTACGGAAAGTGGGAGAAGTTCATCATCAATCAGGACAATCAGGTGTCAGTATTGCTTCCCCCTGGATTTGGTAATTCATTCTTGGTGTTGAGCGAAGCTGCCATGTACCACTACAAGCTGGCTTACATTGGTGATTATGTGGATGCAGCAGACCAGTTTTCAGTCCGTTGGGATGATCCCAAACTGGGTATTGACTGGCCTGTTAAGAATCCCACACTTTCGGAGAGAGATAAATGCTTAGATAATTTAAAATAATACAGATATGCAGAGAATTGAACACGATGGCTATCTGGTAGCCATCATTTACCGTGATGAAGACTGGGTGGAAGGTTTGAACTTTGTCACCCCTAACGAGATGTTTGTCCAGGTTGGTTCCTGGTGGTATAAGAAAGGTCGCAAACTGGCCTCTCATATTCACAATGACTTTGAGCGTAGTGCTATGCGTACACAGGAGATGACCTATGTAAAGAAAGGTTCCATGCGTGTGCTGCTTTTTGATGAGCAGAAGAACTACATTGGTGATTTTATTCTTAAAGAGGGCGACCTGGCTGTTTATGCTTACGGTGGTCATGGCTACGAGATTCTTGAGGATGACACCAAGATTATTGAAGCCAAGAACGGCCCGTTTGTGGATGTTGAGACAGACAAAACCAAATTTGAAGATCATTGCTAATAATTAAAACAAACAATACAATGGAAGAAAGATTTATCCCCCAGATGGAGCCTTGGTTCGACGAGAAAGAGAAACAGGCTATTAATGAATATATGGATGAAGGCGGTTGGCTCACGGAGTTCAAGCGTACCGCCAAGTTTGAGCAGATGATTGCTGAGTACACCGGTGCAAAGTATTGCGTGGTGGTCAACAATGGTACTATCAGTCTGACCCTGGCAGCAATGGCTTGTGGCATAGAGGCTGGTGATGAGGTTATTGTTCCTAACTTTACCATGATTGCTACACCTAACTCTGTTAAGATGTTTGGTGCAAAGCCTGTTTTTGTGGACGTAGAGCCAGAAACTCTTTGCCTTGATATTGAGAAGGTAAAGGAGGCCATTACTTCTAAAACCAAAGCCATCATGTTTGTGAATGCCAATGGCCGTTATCCTAAGGCTGGTATTGATGCATTTGTAAAGCTATGCAAAGAGAAGAATCTGGTGCTGATTGAGGACTCAGCCCAGAGCCTTGGCTCACGTTATCCTGATGGTCGTCATCAGGGTACTGTTGGTGCAGTAGGTAGTTTCTCTTTCTCTGCCCCTAAGATTATCACAACCGGTCAAGGTGGTGCACTCATTACCAACGATTATGACGTTATTTATCGTTTGAAGAGACTGAAAGACTTTGGACGTTCCGGTGGTGGTAACGATGTTCACGATAGCATTGGTTTCAACTTTAAATTCACTGAGCTGCAGGCATGCATTGGTCTGGTACAGATGGAGAAACTTGCTTGGCGTGTTGAGCGCAAGAAAGAGATTCTGAAACTTTATCAGAAGGAACTTGCAGACTGCCCCAACGTGAAGTTCTTTGAGCAGGATCTGACTTGCACAACTCCTTGGTTCATTGATGTGCTTGCTGACAATAAGTTGGAACTTCAGGCATACATGAAGGAGCATGGTGTTGGAACCCGCGTGATGTATCCGCCAATCAACCAGCAGGTGGCTTATAAAAACATCTATGGTGAGCCGGATAAGAGCAAGTTCCCTGTCAGCAATCTGGTTGGCGAGAAAGGCCTTTGGTTGCCTTCTGCCGGTCAGTTGACTGATGAGGAGATTGTCTCTATCTGCGGCAAGATCAAAGCGTTCTATAAAAAGTAATTAATCATGCGAAAGCTGTTTCTTCTGATAGCATCTCTTCTGTTTGGTGTTACCCTCTATGCCGGGGACTTCTTCACGGGCGAGTTGAAATCAAAGAGGCTCCACCTCATTATAGAAGGAGCAGTGGGTGGTGATTTCTATAGAAGTCCATTGAGTCCGTTGTACAAAACGGACCAATGGGCTTACCAAGGGGCCCTGACATTAGGATACAAGTTTAACGATAATATCTTTGCCGGTCTTGGTGGTGGCCTTCGCCATTGCCAGAACGATCAGAAAACAAGATTCCCAATTGCCGGTTCATTTCCCGCCTATGCCATGGGCCGTTACACATTTTCAAAAGTGCGTTTTCAACCATACTTGGAAGGAAGAGCGGGCATAGTTGTATATCCCAAATGGAATAGTTTCGTGAAGTTTTATTCTTCGATTGGTGGTGGAATTCATATTTCGTCTCGAATTACAGCAGGCGGACAATGTGGGTGGTATGGAACGTTGGACAACAGACATACCATAGGAGTTCTATTCTGCATAGGTTTTATTTTATGAAAATTATGAAGAGGGCAATTAAGTACATTATGTTTCTTTGTGGACTTAGTACTGCTATTTCTTGTACACAAGAACCTATTGCAGGATTTAACAATAAAAAAGAGCTGATAAGGTGGTACAATTATCAGTTACCCGGATATCTAGAGTTGAATGAATGTAATTCTTCCTGTATGTATGAACTTCTAATGTCGGATAGTGAAGATTTGATTTATTGGAAAATTAATCACAATTTTAGAGAAGAAGTTGTATATAAGGGAATGGAAGATGATCGGTTTAAGAACCTTGTAGAACTGTATTTCAAAAGGAGAATCCATAGATTTAACGATTTTAAGGTTAATCCAGACTTAAGCAATTCTTCTGAACCGTCTTCTCTTGTTTCTGACGATGGGGAGAGGATAGAGTTATTTAGTCCTACTGGAAAGTACTATGAAAGCAGTGACGGCTTTAATTGGACTAAGGGTGAGAACATAATCTTCTCCGATGGTCATAGGCCTCGTCACTTTTCAGTTAACAAAATAGATGGTATATATTACCTCACAGGCAAAGTGAATGTTTCTGGTCTAGACTATTTGGATTTGTACACTTCTTTAGACAAATTACATTTTGAGTATCAAGGACATATTGTATCAACGGGCGACAACCTAGGCGGTGGATTCAAATTTGACGGCTTTGGTAATTCATATTTGTTAAAGACTAAAGAAGGGAAGTTTTATTTCTATTACGAAGGTTCAGAAAATCGGTCCAATTACAGTATTTGTTTAATGACTTGTAATAACATCCTTGAAATAGGGGAGCAGGGTTTTATTGGGGATTGGGAACAATATCCTGATAACCCCATCCTTCCTTATGCAAAAAAGAGTTTTGCAGGTGAAACGCCACAATCGTACTGTAATCCCGAAATAGTGAAAGGAGAAGACAACCAACCTCTGGTGGTTGATGGGAAATACTATATGTACTATTTAACAGGATTCTATAAGGCTAATACTCTTTACGCGACGATTAATCGGATGTATAGCACAGACCTTATTCATTGGACCGAAGAGGGAAGTATGTTTGATGTACGTGATGTGCCTGCTGGAGGTGAAGCTCGTGGCGATAATGGTGACCATAGTCTTTGTCAGTTTAAAGGGAAATCATATCTCTTCTATACTCTGAATGCAAATAGTTACGGATATGAGTCTCCTAATGTAAGATATACTGTCGATAATAGGTCTTTAGAAGAGCTTATGAGAATAAAACCATAGTTTATTTTATATAGATTAAGATGAAAATAAGACGAATACATTTTTTTGAAGTAATCCATTCTTTTTTGTTGAGATATGTACTGTATAAGAAAAGAAGTGGATATGGACACATAGGGGCAAATAGCTTTATACATACCCCATCCATTAGCGGCCATGGTCAGAAGAACATCTTTCTGGGTAATAATGTTAATATTGATTGGAATAATGTATTATACTGTGATAGTGCACGTTTCATTATGAAGGACAATTCGGGGGCGGCAGTTGGTTTAACGGTTGTTACCGGGAATCATGTTAAAACCCCAGGAGTCAGTTATGCAAAAGGGTCCAATGAGAATTTAATTGGTAAAGATATCATTGTTGAGGAAGATGTTTGGATTGCCGCTAATGTTACGCTGTTGGCCGGGGCTCATATTGGCCGTGGAGCTATTGTTGGTGCGGGAAGTGTAGTGCGTAACTGCAAAATACCACCATATTCAATTGCTATGGGCAATCCGGTTAAGGTGGTAGGGTTTAAATGGACCATAGATGAGATTCTTGAACATGAAAAGGTTACTTATCCTGAAGAAGTAAGAATAAAAGAAGAGGAAATCATTAAGAACTATAAAAAATATTTTTTGGACAGAAATAAAGAAATTAGACAATTTGTTAAACTATAAAAGTATTAAAATTATGGAGATTAAAGAATTTATCGAAAACTTCGCCAATCAATTTGACGACACTGATGCTGTTATTATCAATGCAAGTACTGAGTTTAAAGAATTAGATGAGTGGTCTTCACTCGTGGCTCTTAGTGTTATTTCTATGGTTGATGAAGAGTACAATGTGACCTTGAAAGGTGATGACATTCGTGCTGCAAAGACCGTGGAAGATTTGTTTAATGTTATTAATGCTAAAATGTAGGATATGTACAACCCGTTTTCATTAGAAGGTAAAGTTATCCTTGTTACTGGTGCATCTTCTGGCATTGGCAGACAAACTGCCATAGAATGCTCAAGACTAGGAGCAAGAATGATTGTTACAGCCAGAAATGAGGAAAGATTAAAAGAAACAGTAGGTTTGCTTGAAGGCTCAGATCATCTGATGATAAAAGCTGATGTGACTGATTATAAGCAAATAGAAGAGTTAGTAAATAATATCCCTCAGATAGATGGCTTCTCATGTAATGCGGGTATTGCAGATACTAACCTAATTGGTTTTTACAAAGAGTCAGAAATAGAGGAGGTGTTTAGGACAAACACCTTCTCTATGATGATGTTCATGAAATATCTAGTAAAGAAAAAGAGGTTAAACAAGGGCGCGTCCGTAGTATTCACTGCTTCTGCTGGTAATATTTATTGGGCAACAGTGGCAAATGGAATATATGGTGCCTCCAAATGTGCAATAGATGGCTTCATGAAGACTGCAGCTCTTGAGTTGGCTCCCAAGGGAATAAGATGTAATAGCGTTTGTCCCACCATGGTTGAGTCCAATATGATGGATAATGCTTCAAGAATATCGTCTGAGCAGTATATTGAGGATATGAAAAAGTATCCCCTAGGTAGATACGGTCTCCCAAAAGAGGTGGCACTGTCAATAGTATTCTTGTTATCAGACGCTTCGTCATTTATTACAGGAACTTCTTTAAAGATAGACGGAGGTGCAACGCTATTATAAATCGCTTTAACTAGATACAAATATGGCATTTTTATCATTTGATAACGTTAAAATAAAGGGTATTACCGCTGTTGTCCCAAAGAATATCAAAAAGACAGCGGAACTTCCTTTCTTCACCCCAGAAGAAGGAAAATATGTGGAAGAACAAACTCAAATCAAAGAGGCACGTATTGTCTCAGAAGGCACATGTGCGTCTGATTTGTGCTTCCAGGCCGCAGAACGGCTCTTAAAAGAAGTTGGTTGGGAGAAGTCAGAAATAGGAGCATTGTTCTTTGTGGGACAAGCCAGAGACTACATAGCCCCGCAGACAGCATCACTGCTGCAGGACCGTTTGGGGTTGTCAGAAGAGTGCATGGTGGCAGACCTACCGATGGCATGCCAAGGTTACATCTACGGACTATCAATTCTTGGCTCTATCATGTCCAAGGGTACCATAAAAAAGGCTCTGATGCTTGTGGGCGAGACAAATTCCACCTTTATTTCACATTATGACAAGACAACATGGCCGCTTCACGGTGATGCCGGTACGGCAACGGCTCTTGAATTCTGTGAAGGTGCGGCTCCGATGCAGTTCCATTTTGCCGGAGACGGCTCGACCTATCAGTATGTGTTTATTCCGGCAGGTGGTGCTAGAATGCCTATTACTGAGAAAGAATTCGAATATGAGGAGCCTACACCCGGGCGTAAGTTCAACAAGACTCACTGCATTATGGATGGAATGAATGTGTTTGCTCTGGCAATCTCACGTCCTCCAAAATCAGTAAAAAAACTTATTGAACAGTATGGCATTAATGTCGAGAATGTAGACTATCTGCTTCTGCATCAGGCAAATAATCTGATAGACGAGAAGATCGCTAGAAAACTGCACGTTGATACTTCAAAGGTGCCGATGAGCCTGGAGTATTATGGCAATACCGCAGCTTGTTCTATCCCTCTCAACATTGTAACTCAGTTGAGCGATGTGATTGGTCAGAAAAAAGCAGAAACTATCATGTGTGCAATGGGTACTGGCTTCTCTTGGGGTAGTGCACATATAGAACTTGACCATATTGTCTGCCCTCCTGTAATGGAGTATGAATGATTAGAAACTAATTTTGAATTAAATAGTTAATTGATATGGAAATTAAAGAATGGCTTTTAGATTGGTTTGGCAAGCACTCGTCGTTAAATGCCGCTGAACTTGAAGCTTCTGCTAAAGAAGACTACCTAAAAAAAGGTATCATTGACTCTTTCGCTTTCGTTATGCTGGTTTCAGACATTGACGATGAGTATGATATTACCTTTACAAACGAAGACTTCTTGGATCCTCGTTTCTCCAATATAGACGGCTTGGCCGCTATGATTAACGAGAGAAAAGCAGAATAATGGAATTCTCAGAAACCTCAAAGGTCGTTGGACCGCTTCTTGCCCGCCAGCTATATATGATGGCCAAGGAGTATGACAATGTCATTGACTTCACGATTGGCGATCCGGATATTCCAACCGACAAAGCCATTTGCCAGGCTGCCTGCGATGCTGCAATGACGGGACATACCCGCTATTCAGCAAATGCAGGTATCCCTGAACTGCGTGATGCTATCAGCAAATGGATGAACCAGTCCCGCGGGACAGAATATACGGCCAATAACATTGTAACCACGATAGGAGCCACCGAAGCGCTTTTCATAGCGTATATGGCTTTGCTAAATAAGGGTGACGAGGTGATTGTGCTGGCACCTTATTGGATACAGTATGAGAACATGGCCAAGTTCTTCGGTGCAAAGGCGGTGATAGTTGATAAGTTTACAGAAGGCTTTGAGCCGGACATTCAGGCTATCAAGGAGGCAATCACAAGCAAGACAAAGGTAATAGTAATCAATTCACCCAATAACCCGTCGGGATGGATTTATCGGGATGACACCCTGCAGGCTATCGCGAACCTGGCGAATGAGTACGGACTGTTTGTTTTCGCTGATGAGTGCTACGAAGCGCTGACTTATACAGGTAAGTATCAAAGCATTGCTCAGTATTGCGAAAAGAGTCATCTGGTGTTGTTTAACAGTTTCTCCAAGGCTTTTGCCATGACCGGATGGAGGGTAGGCTACCTTGCTGCTGACGAAGAACTGGTTGCGAATACCATCAAAATGCACCAGAACATTGCGATTTGCGCATCCGTGCCTTCACAGTATGCCGCTTTGGAGGCCATTACCCATGCGGATGAGTATTCATCAAGGGTGCAGAAAGTGTTTACAAACAGAAGAAAAGTATTGCTTGCTGAATTGGGAAAGGTTCAGCATATCCATTTCAATGCGCCAGATGGAACATTCTATGTCTTTATAGATATATCAGAGACAGGCATGAATTCGAAAGACTTCACATTCTCCCTTCTTAAGGAAGAACATGTGGCTGTGATACCAGGTATAGCCTATGGTGATGCATTCGACCATTACATCCGCTTGGCGTTTACTATGAATGAAGACAAAATAACGGAAGGTGTAAAACGATTAGGAAGATTTATCAATAAAATATTCAAGATACAATGAAGCAGGAAATCATCGGGAGAATGAAACAGTTCGATTTCTCCAGAGAGTTTGTAATTGATGCCTCCAAAGACAGGCACTACACATACGAAGAGTTTTTCAGTCGCTGTCTGACTCTGTCAGAGCAGTATCGCGCGACAGGTGAAGCCCTCAAACACATTATTTTCATTATGGAGAACAGTGTGGAACTGTTGGCCGCTTATTTTGGCGCTATGATGGCTGGCAAGATCGCAACAGCCATCGATCCGGTCAAAGAACAGGAAGAGATTGCAAAGATTCTGGAATCTGTAAAAGACAAATATGTTGTCGTGGATGCAGCTGGGAAGGCGAGGGTGAATTCTTATGATGTAGTTTTTGACGCTGGTGAATTTGAAAAAACTAAGGTCTTTGGAGAAAATATCAAAGAAAAGACTCTGGAGAGATTTGAAGAGCGTAATTTCGATGATGACTTTTTGCTTACGTTTACCTCTGGCACAACCGGAAACACCAAGGGCGTAAGGCATACGTTGAACAACTTGATAAAGACAGGAGATGCTTTCAATAGGTATTTTTTTGTTGGGAAAGATAATGTGCTTGCGCATTATATGCCTATGACCTATATGGCCGGTATCCTGAACTCCATCATCCAGCCTTTCATTGCAGGAGCAAGGATCGTGGTAATGGGCCGATTCTCACCTTTCAAAGCATTCACATTCTGGCAGGATGTTGTTAAGTATCAGGTCAATACATTCTGGCTTTCGCCCAGTATGCTAACCATTATTCTGAAAGCCAGTAAACACAGTCTTGGACAGGAGTACTGCAAAGACAAGAAACTATTGTTCTTTATTGGAACTGCACCATTACATCAAAAAACAAGAGATGAATTTGAGGCCAAATATCCTGTCAAGCTATACGCCAGCTATGGGCTTTCAGAAACCTTGTTCCTTTCCACCGAGACACCGGAGACCCTGGCACTTGGCGGAGGTAATGTCGGTAAACTATTGGATGGTGTGGAATACAAATTCGGACAAGATGGTGAGTTCCTTGTAAGAGTGCCATGGATGTTCCTGGGTTATACCAACGAGCCGACGGAAAAGTATTTCGATGGAGACTATTACAAGACAGGAGATCTGGCAGATATTAAAGATGGAATCCTTACAATCACAGGTCGTTCTAAAGATTTGATTATCAAAGGTGGAATGAACATCAGCCCGGCTTTGATTGAAAGTGTTGTTTCTAGTGTGGACGGGGTTGAGGAATGTTCGGTTTTCAGTGTGCTGAATAAATTTAAAGAAGAATTGGTTGTACTGGGCTATTCTACGATGCTAAAAGACACAGAAGACTTGGAGAAAAGAATTTCTGCTTCTGTAATAGCCGCACTTGGCAAAAATTATCAGATAGACGGTTTTTATCGAGTGTCATCCATTCCTAAGAATGTAAATGGCAAAAACGATAAAAAAGTACTGAAAGAAAAATATAACAAGGAGGTGGGTGTATGTTAGTGAAATTTGACCATCTGACGCTGGTTGTCAACAGGAACGACGCACAGCGCACCATAGAACAGTTTCAAGAGAAGGGTTATCGATTGACTTTGACTGATGACAATGCGGTTAACATGCCATCGAAACTGAATTATATGCAATTCAAGGATGTGACGCACGGGCTCTATTTTATGGAAGCCCCCAACGCAATGGGACTGTCCGTGGAAATCATAGCCTACGAACATACGACACAAAACAAATCATGGATAGAGTACAATCCTCTTGAAAATGCGCTAACCGTCCTTTCAAAGGAGTTAGATGCCTGTAAAAAAATGTTCCTGACTTTCGGGTGCGATCAAGGAGATAAAGAGATCGTTTTTAACGGAGCATTAGACCCGGCTTCCTACATCATATCCTTTAGAGAGGATAACGGTATGGCAAAGAATCTGGATAATGAAGGTTTTTGTTGCCCCACCATTTTCGTAAAACCCGGTAATAAAACAAAGACAAAGCTGGAAGAAGCCGGTTATTATTGCACAGACCCAGACGTGTTCGAGACCAGTGGAAAAACAATGTTTGTATTCTTCGCCTTGGGCAAGGATGGTGAAATAGTAGAATTTGTAACAAATAAACTATAGAATAATGAAAATCATCGATTTGTCGTATGTCATTGAAAACGGGATGCCCACTTGTGGAACCCCGTGGCACGAGAATGTAAATATCAAACACCTCGGCTTCCTTGATGTGGTTGGCCGTAATACTCACGCCCTGACGATGGGCAGTCATACAGGAACCCACATGGATGCACCTTATCATTTCATTGAAGGCGGCAGAACCATCGAATATACTCCATTAGAAGTGGTGTGCGGTGAAATACAAGTTGTAGATTTTACGCATATCGGCCCCAATGGAACTGTTAAACTGGAGGATGTGAAGAAGTTGAAAGTTACCGAAAGGATGCTTTTCCGATTCGACTGGTTTAAGACCTGGAAGACTACAGAGTTCTACAAGAGCTTTCCTTATTTTGAGGAAGATGCTGTTGACTATCTGATTGAAGGTGGTGTGAAACTTATGGCTATGGACACCCCTTCGCCTGATTATGGTGGTAATATACAGTCTAAGGAAGATTCCCCTAACCACAAAAAACTTTTGAAAAAGGATATAGTGATTGTGGAGTACCTTACGAACACCGATCAGCTGGATTTGACAAAGAAGCACAGAATTATTGCTTTGCCTTTGAAATTCAAGAATTGTGACGGTTCGCCTTCGAGAGTAATCATGGAAGAGTATTAACATTATAGAGTGAGCGATATGAAGACACAGATAATGGATGTTACGCTCAGGGATGGAAGCTATGCTATAAACTTCCAGTTTACTGAGCATGACACAAGAAAAATAGGCCGCATTCTTGAACAATCAGGAATTCCTTTTGTTGAGATTGGTCACGGACAGGGTCTAAATGCCAGTAATTATAAGAATGGTATAGCTCTATGTTCGGATGAGGAATATCTCGCATCTGCGCAAGAAGCTTATCAGACTTGTAAATATGGTATGTTTTGCATACCTGGCATTGCTAGACTGGAAGATTTGGACCTTCTCAAAAAATATGGAGCCTCTTTTGTCCGCATAGGATGTAATATAGATAAGGTCAATGATACAGAGCCTTTTGTAAAAAAGGCGAAGGATTTAGGTCTTATTGTGGCGGCCAACTACATGAAGTCTTATACTGCAACGGAAGCAGAGTTTGAGGACTGCGTGAAGAAATCGATGAGTTATGGTGTAGACTACGTCTATATTGTTGACTCTGCTGGCTGTATGTTGCCGGAAGACATCAAAAAGTATTATGATGTAATTAAGAGAATTGACGGCCCTAAGGTCGGATTTCACGGACATAATAATCTTGGCTTGGCTAACTCGAATAGCCTCTATGCCGCAGAATTGGGTTTCGACTTGATTGACTGCTCCCTTCAGGGCCTTGGCCGTGGCGCTGGCAATGCCTCCACTGAGCTGCTAGTAGCACTGTTCCAAATGAAGTTTGGTGCCGAGGGTTATGATGAGAAGAAACTTGTTCAGTTTGGAGAAGAATATGTGAATCCGCTGGTTAGGAATACCGGTCTTTATGGCCTTGACGTTTATTGTGGCATCGCAGGATTCCATAGCAGCTATATGAAGTATATACATCGCTATGCAGCAAAGTATTCAGTGAATCCCTACGATCTGATTATAGAGTATTGTAAATACGACAAGATAAATATGGATAAAGAGAAACTCGAAGAGATTGCTAAGACCCTACCTAAGAATTTTGATATCAATCTTTCCAAATACGGATTTGCCAGGTATATTGGTGACGAGCAGAGTAATCCTAAATAATATTTGTATTCCATGAACGAAGATAGTCAGTTAGCTATATTGGTACTTTCTTGCGACAAGTATAGTGATTTATGGAATGATTTTTTTAATTTGAAGGAGAGGTTCTGGCCGGATTGCCCGTTCCCTTGTTATTTGGCAACAGATACAGTTGATTACCAAAGAGATGGTGTTAAGGTTATTCATTTTGGCAATATCCGTTTGTGGACAGTGTGCGCAAGAGAAGCTCTAAAGCAGATTAAGGAACCATACATTGCTTTATTCCTTGAAGACGCGTTTATATATAAAAGTATAGACACGAAAGTCGTAGAGGATAATCTGCGTTTTATGATAGAACATGATGCAGATTATCTTACTATGGAAAGGAACCGATCTGGACGCGAATTATCTGCTGATGATCAGGTTGTTCCACATATATGGCGGATAGACAGACACAGAAATTATGGTATAGATACGTCTGCTTCAATATGGAACAAAGATTTCTTTAGAAAAGAATTAGAGAAGGGAGATTGTAATCCATGGCAGTTTGAGGTAAACTACTGTAAATTGTCAAAAACTAAGGAAGGACTACCCGGTAAGATTTTTTTTGATGACAGACAACCATTTAACATTTCACCTGAAGAAGTTGTAGTTCAGGGTAAGTTTGCACCTGACACTGTGGAAATGTTTCATCGTCTCGGATATGATATTGATACATCAAAAAGAGACGTATTGGCACGAAGAAAAACTGTTATAGGTGGACTAAAGCGATGGTTTAGAAACCATCTTCGAGAGAACCCTTTTCTTTCAAGTGTAACAAGAAGAATAGCTAGGTTATTTGGCGTTGAATTCTTCTCTTAAAAAGAATAGTATGAAACCACGAGTATTATTAGTGAATGGAGCGATTTATTTGCCAGGTGAAGGTGGATATAAAAGGACACTGTACTTGTTTAATATGATGAAAGAACTCGGTTATCAAGTAAGCTTGTTAACCGGCGATTATAATCATTATGCCAAAAAAGTTAGAAACGTTGAAAAGTTTAGGAAAGAGTATCCAGACTTTAATGATATTGAGATTGTACACGTTACACCTTATAAGAAGAATATCTCTTTTCAACGCTGGATATCAACTTTAGTATGGGGGAGGGCGGTAAAGAAATGGGTAGAGTCCCATATTGATAATTATGACATCATTTTTCAGTGTATGCCTGATATTTCAGCTACATTAAAGCTGAAGAAGATTTGCCAGGAGAGTGGCAAAAAACTAGTAATTGATGTTAGAGATTTATGGCCGGAAGCTTTCAGGGTTGTCCTAAAGAAAGATTGGCTATATAAAACCGTTATGTATCCGATGAAACGCCAGGCCGATTCCTGTTATGCGGCGGCGGATGAGATTATGGCTGTTTCTAATGAGTATTTGCAGCGAGGTTTAAGTGTGAACACAAAGGCTAAGAACAGAACAGCTGTATATATTGGGGCTATATTTGACAAGTTCTATTCGGGAATTGATAAATATGCATCTCAAATAAAAAAGAAAGATGGAGAAGTTTGGGTTACATATGCGGGAACCCTCGGTAGCACATACGACTTATACACATTGCTTGATGCTGCTTCGTATCTCCAGAAGAGCGGTAATAATCATATTGTTTTAAAGATACTGGGACAAGGACCAGAAGAAGACAATCTAAAACGTTATGCTGCAGATAAGAGCCTTCATAATGTGGATTTTGTTGGTTTTGTAGATTATGAGATGATGGCGGCCTATTTAAGTAAATCTGATATGACTATCAATTCTATTAAGCGAAGGGCCGCTCAAAGTATCATTAATAAGGTTGCTGATTATTTTGCGGCAGGAATCCCTTGTCTCAATGGTTCTCTTTGTAAAGAAATGATGCGGCTGATAGATGATTATCAATCAGGTCTAAATTTTGAGCCGGAGAATGTTGATAGTCTGGTTAATGCAATATTAAAGATTGATAACAACAAAGTTTTGGCAAAGCAATATGGTGAAAATGCCAAGAAACTCGCAAAAGAGAAATTTGATCGAAATGTAACATATCATAAGATTATCGAGCTGTTTGACGCGATGATGCCAAAGTCATAGTTTGTATATAAATGAATATGAGTGAAATAAGATACCGTTTAGCAAAGCCATGCGATGCAAAGCAGATAGCTGATTGCCATTGGCATGTAAGAGATCGATACCATCAAGGTATATTCCTCTCGTTAGGTAAACCTTTTTTAAGGAAGTATTATGAAGTAATACTAAATGATCCGAATGAAGTGATGGTGTGTGCTGAACATAATACGCTTGGCATTGTTGGCTTTTCAAATGCAACACTTGATGCCAAGGAGCAAGCCAAGAGAATAAAAAAACATGCCGTGAGCCTTGGTCTCTCAGCGGCCATCTCTCTTTTTTTAAATCCATCCTTAATCAAATCTGTCTGGCAAAGATATAGGTCATTGAGTAATAAAGGCCCTCAGTTTGTGCATGTGGACGGAGTGAGGTCCGAGTATTGGTGCTGGATGAAAGAGGCTGGAGATGGTTTTCAAAGTATGGAAATGAATCAGACTTTTAAGAATGTTCTATACGACCTTGGTGTGAGAGAAATGTATGCAGAAGTAGATAAATTTAACAAGCATGTCTATAAATACTTCACCGCGAAGAAAAACATCGAGGTGTTAGAAGAAATTACTCTTCCTGACGGCAGGGAACGAGCTTTTTTGCTAGAGCATATTGAACGTAAAGATAACTGAGGTGAATATCGCTGCACCCACCATACATAGAATTGTAAACGAGCCTATCCCTTCTAACTGTTTTGTCGTTTACAATAAAGCATTTGGAAATGAATGCCTTATTATTGATCCGGGGAGTAATGATGAAAAAGACCTTGTAGAGTATATTACGCAGGAGAGATTAACTCCACGATATATTATTCTTACCCATGAACATTTTGACCATTGTTTAGGTGTTAATTTTCTTGTCGCGAAATATGGAGTTGATATCGTCTGTTCAGAGCATTGCTCTGTAAATATTAAGAGCGAGAGATTAAACAATTCTTATTTTTATGAGGACATCAGACCGTTCTGTATAAATAGTAAAACAATTAGCATTGAGTCACTGGGGATGAAGCTTCTTTTTGGTGGCACTGAAATGCGTTTTTATAGTGCGCCTGGACATACTGATGCTGGTATTATTATGACCTTTGGGAAAAACTTGTTCACTGGTGACACGCTGCTTAAAGGTATAAAGACGTTTACGAAACTACGTTCAGGTTCAAATAGCAAATTAAGAGAAACAATTTCAAAGATAAGAGGTTTTCAAGGATTGGGCTACATAGTTTACCCAGGACATGGGGATTCTTTTGAATTGGATAATTACGAATTAGATTTGTCACTTTAATATCTTTGATAAGATGAATATGAAACTAAGAAATATAACTTTCTCTCCGCCAGATATGACGGAAGCTGAGGCCAAAGAAGTACGTGAAGCGATTCTTTCAGGTTGGATAACAACAGGCCCGAGAACTAAGAAACTTGAATCAAAGATTTCAGAGTGTATTCACACGGGAAAGACTGTGTGTTTGAATTCGGCTACCGCAGCCCTTGAGATGGTACTCCATCTACTGGATTTGAAACCAGAGGATGAGGTGATTGTCCCGGCTTATACATATACTGCTACAGCATCAGTAACACAACATGTGGGTTGTAAATTAGTGATGGTGGATAGCCAGAAAGACAATGTGGAGATGGATTATGACAAGTTGGCAGAGGCTATTACGGAGCACACTAAAGTAATTTGTCCCGTAGACCTTGGTGGTATCGTTGCAAATTACGGACGCGTGTTTGAGATCGTAGAGCAAAAGAAGGGTTTGTTCAGGCCGACCAATGCGTTGCAAGCAAAATTTGGGCGAATAGTCGTTTCCGCTGACTGTGCACATTCGTTTGGCGCAAACCGGAAAGGGAAGATGGCGGGCGAGATTGCGGACTTCAGTTCATTCAGCTTCCATGCGGTGAAGAACTTCACAACTGCAGAAGGTGGTGCTTTGACTTGGAATCTTCCATTCGGGAACGAAACTGTACCTGCGAATGCAGACTATATGCTTTCAGTACCCAAGACGGCCGGTGAGACTTGGAATGAAATGCTCTATCGGCTCTGTCAGCTCTTTTCTTTGCACGGGCAGAATAAGGATGCCTTGGCAAAGACAAAAATGGGAGCCTGGGAGTATGATATTATTGGCCCGTGGTACAAGTGCAATATGACGGACATTATGGCGGCTCTTGGCTTGGCTCAGATGGAACGATATCAAAAGTTATTAGAGCGCCGATATGAGATTGTCGCCAAATACAATAAGGCGCTAGAAGGACTGAACGTGGCAGTATTGAACCATAGAGATGCGGATCATTGTTCTTCCCACCATCTGTATCTTGTCCGTTTGCTGGGCAAGAGCCGGGAGGAGGTAAACGAGGTGATGGAAAAGATGGCAGAACGGGGAATAGCAACCAATGTTCATTACAAGCCACTTCCCATGATGACTGCGTACAAGGCCCTCGGGTTTGATATCGCCAACTACCCTAATGCTTATCATCTGTTCGAGAACGAGATGACGCTACCGTTGCATACTTGTTTGAGTGACGAGGATGTTGAGTATGTTATCTCCAACTTTGTTGATATCATAAATAATTCGTGAAAAGACTTTTCGATATAGTTGCGAGCGGGTTAGGATTAATAGTCTTGAGCCCGCTATTCTTAATTCTTGCCATCTGGATTAAACTGGATAGTAGGGGTCCGGTGTTTTACCGCCAGGTGCGGGTGGGTCGGTTTAATAATGATTTCAGAATCTTTAAGTTCCGGTCCATGAGGGTGGGCGCGGATAAAGGAAGCTTGGTGACAATTGGCGGTCATGATCCGCGTATTACCCGTTCTGGGTACTTTATTCGAAAGTTTAAGTTTGATGAGTTGCCTCAGTTGATTAACGTGTTTGTCGGTGATATGTCATTGGTTGGCCCGAGGCCGGAAGTCCGTCACTATGTGGATTACTGGACCCCGGAGCAGATGCATGTGCTTGATGTAAGACCAGGTATCACTGACCCGGCATCCATTAAGTTCCGGAACGAAAATGAGTTGATGGAAAAGGCGGAGAATCCTGAAAAATACTACGTCGAGGTTATAATGCAGGAGAAGATAAAGTTGTATTTGGAGTACGTGGAGAAACACAACTTTTTTTATGATATCGCGTTAATCTTCAAAACATTTTGGGTAATTGTTGCGGAGAGATAATCCTGTGAAAAGGTATTCCACAGAAGCCTTCTTTTCTTTAGTTAGAGCTGGCCTTTGGGAGACGGAGGCGCGGCTCTTGCCGTTTAAGGAAGTGGACCCCTCGCAGGCGTTAAAGCTTGCAGAGGGGCAGGCCGTTGTCGGTTTGGTCGCTGCGGGGCTTGAGCATGTTGTTGACGTGAATCTTCCAAAGGAGGAGGTGCTGTTGTTTGTTGGGGAAGCATTGAAGCTGGAGCATAAGAACTTGGCTATGAATCGCTTCGTTGGCGAAATGGTGGCGAAGATGCGGAGGGCGGGGATATATACCTTGCTCGTGAAAGGGCAGGGTGTGGCACAGTGTTATGAAAGACCTTTGTGGCGAGTGAACGGAGATGTGGATTTATTTCTGAATGAGGAAAACTATGATAAGGCCAAGAGTTTTCTTTTGCCCATTGCTTCTAGTGTTGAGGTCGAAGGCCTTTATAATAAGCACCTATGCATGACCGTTGATTCCTGGGTCGTGGAATTACATGGGAATCTTCGTTCTGGGCTTTCTAGAAGGATAGATAGGTGCCTGGATGATGTCAAGAAGGATAGTTTTTGTTGTGGAAGCGTGAGATCTTGGATAAATGAGGGGACGCAGGTGTTCTTACCTAGTGCGGAGAATGAAGCCTTCTATCTGTTTACCCATATACTCCAGCACTTTTATAAAGGCGGAATCGGTCTTCGGCAGCTTTGTGATTGGTGCCGGCTGCTGTGGACATTTCGCGAAGCGATGGATGTTGACATGCTGGAGAGACGAATCAGTGAGGCAGGTTTGGTGAGCGAATGGAAGGCGTTTGGGGCATTCGCCGTGGAGTATCTCGGGATGCCTCCTGTGGCCATGCCGATGTATTCGCCGGATTTGAAGTGGAAGCGTAAAGCTGACATGGTTTGCTCTTTCATTCTGGAAGTTGGGAACTTCGGGCATAATCGGGATATGAGTTATTATAAAAGCAAGCCTTATGTCGTGCAGAAGGCGATCTCGATGGGAAGGAGGATGGGCGATCTGGTGAGACATGCGAGGATTTTTCCGCTTGACTCATTCCGTTTTTTTCCTAGAATTATGCTAAATGGGTTGAGCGCGGTAGCGCGGGGAGAGTGATTAGGGCTCTAATGAAGAAATAAATAACCATGTCTTTACTTATCTTGCCAAGTATGAATGATTGGACAGCGTTGATCGCACTTAACGTTACTGCTGTCGGTTTGTCTTCGCTGGCCGAGAAGAGAACGGTCATCGGGATCGAGTATGAGTATTTTTAGTCAGTTTTAGATGGAATCTCCAGAATATAAGAAAGCGGAGGAGCTGTGGAAATCATTTCGCGACGAAGTGTTTTTCAAGCAGCGTTTTTTCTTGTCACATCCAGTCTTGGATAGGCTTGCGACAATCGTAAAGGGTCTGGAGATGACCATTGCCCCGGGTAAGATATACTATCGGGCGAGGATTATTGATGACAAAGCTATCATGGAGCATTCGCTTGGGAAGTGTTATGGGCCAGAGGCAACGGAGGAAGATAGAAAATGGTATTTTAGTAAGGCCAATAGATTTAAAGGTTTATCCAAAGAGGGCTCATATGTGCCGACGGACCCTAAGTTGATACGAGACGCTCGCTCCAACCCTAAGTTTATTCGCTATTTGTATGTTGCCGAGAGCCCCACAACGGCTATTTACGAAGTTCGGCCGATTCTGTATAGTTCTGTCAATGTGGCTGGGATAGAGGTTCGGGAGCCATTGCGTATAGCAAACATCGCGGTGGATATTGATAATGATCCCAGGAGAGAGAAGAGCCCGGATGAGTGGCTGCTGAGTTTTGTCCAGTCGGCGTTTTCATCGACTACAAATAATCCGGATAATTATATCCCTTCACAGGTTCTCGCGGAGTTCTTCCGCCATTTGGGATATGATGGCATTCGGTATAGCAGTTCGTTGCATGAGGGGGGATTCAACCTGACGATCTATGATATTAAGAAATGTGAGCCGGTGTTTTCCACCGATATGCGCTTCGAGAAGATGAAAATATCTCTGAGGCCGGCAATAGGGTCGGAAGTTTTTGATGCAAGTTTTCAGTGGATCGTAGATAATGTCCCTATGCGGGTGGAGAAAGAGACTGGGAAATTGGTCGAGGCAGAGATTTAGTACTTCTCTTGAAGCACTGTTTTGTGCGGTGGATTGGTGACGGTTGTGCGCGAGGGGTCATTTTCTGAAGAGCTGGTTCCCATTTCGCGCGGCAGCGCAGGATACCTTTTGAATTGGGTAGAACGGCGGTTGGTTTGATGGGGGGCGGCGAAGGCGTTGCCGCGGATGCGGATGAATCTGGATTTGCGGGCGCTGGATGTGGAGAAAGATATCATCAAAGAAAACATTTCGCATTATTGTGAAGCAACGATAGACCATTCCCAGCTCTCATATCAAGAGAAAGAAGATCAGAAGCGCCAAATGAAACTAAGCCTGGAAGTGTATATCAAAGGCGTGAAGAATGAGATGAGGGCGAAGGGGAGAATGGTGTAATTGTGGTGAGTGGTTCAAAATAAGGTATTATAAAATTGGTTGATAGAATAAAGGAATTCGTGGAAAGTGAGGCTCGCTCATGCTCTATGGATTTTGGGTGTGTTACGCCTGAATATGTTTATAGGATGTGGGGAAGAAGCGTTGCAATTGAAGAGATTGCTAACATGATGGTGGAGGTAAGAAGAATGATGTAAGAGTAATAAAAAGAAATAAAAAGAAAATGAGTCAAGGAGCATTATTCTACAAAGCAGATTTACATATCCATTCATATGGAATGGGTACAGGTTCGTTTGATGTAATCGATACCACAAATACGCCACAAGCAATAGTTGACTTGGCAATATCAAAAGGCTTGAAGATTATAAGCATCACTGACCACAATCAGTGGCTAAACAGTTTAGCAGCTGTTCAATATGCCGTAGATAAAGAAATATTGGTTATCCCAGGCATTGAGGTGAGTACAACACAAGGCCATCTTTTGATATATTTTGAAACGA
>Ga0310786_10001703_pt1 | contig 35289 bp, 69 predicted proteins | sample AusTroGonzalo_MG_FD_203881 | JGI IMG/M metagenome (GOLD analysis project Ga0310786, IMG submission 203881) | Bovine rumen microbial communities from tropical cattle in Woodstock, Queensland, Australia - Gonzalo_03 (v2) (version 2) | ecosystem: Host-associated > Mammals > Digestive system >... | reverse complement strand
TCATCTTTTGACTATTTTTGTCAATGGCATCGCCATAGGAAGATACATCCGCAACTCCAGATACAAACGCCTTTGCACTCGCCACTGTAGCCGCCGTAGTAGCCGCAATAGCCGCACCTGCGACCTTCGCCCCTGTTCCTACTACCGCACCAAGGTTTTTCCCGAAATCAGATCCTTTCTTCTCAGAATTCTCCAACCCCTTGTCGTATTCGGAAGTGTCTAAGCCAAGTTTTGCGAATAATTCAAAAACATTCATAATCTTTCTCCTGCCAATCTGTTCGCTTTATTGATAATGCGTTCCCTGATCTCCTCCGCATTTTCTTCTTTCTCAGGCTGGTTGTAACTTCCCATGATATCCCGATATTTTGAAGAAAACATTTGGCGATCATTGTCATTCTCATTCTGAGCAACAAGGTGTTGGAGAAAAAACAGCGAGTCAGTAACATACATTTCGTATGCCTCCGCTCGCTGTCTTTCTCTCACCCTTGCAATAAGGTAATTTAGGAAGAACTTTATTTCTTCTCTGTTTCCTCTGTATTCACCATAGGCGAGCCAGAATAACTGTTCTCCATCTGCTCGCCCTGTGAGAAAAAAAGGGACATTAATTCGGGATCCTTTTTGAAATCATAGGCAAACCTGATAACAGTTCCCATGCTGATCTCATCCTTTTTTATGTCGGGGTTGAGAATAACAAACATCCTCATCCAGATATCAGAATGATTGCTAAGGCTATCAGAGAAAAACTCCATAAGCCATCCTGTCTTCTGTTCCGTTGCGATCTTTCTCAATTTCTCATCCTTAAACATATCACGCAAACATCCGACAATCTCACCAATCGCCTTGAATGCGTTCTCCCCTTTAATGTCCGATAATCTCATGTGAACCTCCTCGGAAATTTAATTAACCTTCGCCCTCTGCCTCTGCGGCGGTAACAACTACAACACAAGTAGCGGCATAGGTCTTGTTGTCCTCATCAACAAATGATGCGACAATAACTGTCTGTCCTTCACTTTCTCCAGAAACAACACCTGCGGCAACTGTCGCAACTGATGTATCAAGGCTCTGCCATGTAACAGATGCAGATACAGGAACTGTGGTTGCTGTGATGGTAACTGTTCCATTCTCCACTACGGAAACACTGGACTTATTAAGCACAATGCAATTCTCCTCTGCATCGCCCTCAATAACATAGAAATTCATCGGTACTGTATCAACAGCATCAATGGAATAATGTCCCATGAGTGTAACTGTGGTTGTAGCCTTTCCCTTCTTTACTGTTTTAAGGGTGAAACCATCCGTAGAAAGAGCATTGAGCAACTGTACGGCTACCAAACCGCCATCGGCTCTATCTCCGACAAACCAAAGGCTTGTAAAATCTGAAAGTTTCAGATCCCTTCTCGGTGTGATCCTATTCGTATCGTTGGCATCAATATCTGCCGCACCCAACTGAATTCTTACAGCCTCGGCTGAGGTATCAAGTGCCGTGAAACCGAATGTACATTCCCAATCATCAACCTGCTTGCCCTCTTTCGTATTATTCGGGACATTATCAACATCCTCAAAATAATCGGTATATGTGGGTTTTGCGGTGATTGTGATACCACCTGAGGTTGTGAATAAAATGTTTGCTCGATCAAGGATAGGGTTTGAGGGGTCAAATGCCTTGACAATTACACCAGCCTCAATCTGTATCTCCTTGAAAGCATCAAGTTTTACCTGTGTAAATCTCTTTGCCATGATCCTTTTTCTCCTTCTCAATATTCTGTAAAGAATTCCACTCCCAAATTGAGCAGAATTCTCTTTATTGAAATATCCCCATCCTCAAACATGTGCTGAGCAAACGGAGATCCTTTTGTGATAAACATTCGTCCGCCATTATCCAACGGAATTGTTCCCATGTTCTGTATCCTCTCAGATATCAGATTGCTAAGAAGATCCGATCTCTCCCATGATGTAGATTTATCAAATATAGATGCAGATGGATATATACTCCCATCTATATCATCAATCAAAACCTGATATGTAATATACGGATATTTTGAATCGGCAAGTCCATCCTTTACCATCTCCGCAATTACATCATCATCGGGCACAGAATTCTCCTCAAATGCCAATACCCCGAAACCGCTCCAGAATGAGTTGTAAGCCTGTTGTTTATTCATCATTACTCAATTCCCATTCTTCCGCCTCAACCGCCCTCAAATCGAGTCCAGCACTCTTAGGAGTGCGGTTATCATCTCCATCGGAGGTTACACGGAAATACTTGCCATCGCTATCACGCTTTACAACATCGGGAAATCTCAAAATAATTGATCTCTTGGTTAAAAGAGTATAACGATTATTGACCTCCTGCTGTTGAGCAACCCTCGCTTGTGTTGATGCATCAAAAGAGAATGCAATCATGATTTCTGCACCCTGTTTCCAGATGGTTTTAACACTTCCATAAGTATCCTTAATGGTTGTCTTATCCATGATGTAGGCTTTTTCCATAGCCTCAGAAATCAGGCTCATGAGCATCCCCTTAATTTGCGATATTTATTCAACCTTCCACCAAAAGCATCCTGCCATGTGATATTGCTACCTCCATTGGCATTACCGCTCCCACTTTTTGAATAGGAATATGTTGAGAAAGATTCGGAATTGAAAGGAGACATAGCCGCAGAACCTGCTGATCCATATTCTTCCTGCCATTTCCCGATATCTGAGGTTATGGCAATGACTGTCGCAGGGACAGCCATTGCCCATATATAACCATCAAACTCCTCATCAATAAGGAGGGTTTTATCCGTTATAGGATATTTGTGAACGCCATCGTTAAATGTACTACCAAGGATGCGAAAATACTGTCCATTCTTGAGTCCATCAATCTCCATCCTACCATCTGTAATGGTAAAATGCCCCTTGATCTTTTTATCCCAAAAATAATTGTTCAAATACTCGCAAACTTCAGTAAGTACAAGTTCCATGGTTAACCTTCTCCTGCCTCCTCAAGCACAAGATCCTTGAGGCTGTAAGCCTTTGTCCTTGTCTGTGTTCCATTGGTTGAAACAACTGTAAACAACTGCTGTGCCTTGTCCGTAACCTTACAGATACCATTCTTTGTATCATCGGTAAGGATCTCCACAAGTCCACTGCTGACGCTGGGTGTAAGTCCTACCTTAACGCTTGTATAGCCTGTCCATGTAGAGTCAGCCATATTGAAGCAGAGGAAATAACCCTCACCCCAAACATCAGTAATTGCATTAGATCCCGAAAGATACTTGAGTGTACCCGTTACCTTTCCATTGCCGAATGAAACATTGCTCTGCATGTCGTTTACAGGAACATCATAGAGCGAACCCCCTGCAGGCTCGGCTTTCACTACAAGGGTATCGTTAAAATTTCCGATTGTACCTACGATAACGCCATCAAGCCTTTCTGCGAAAAGTGTGATACCAGAAACAGCGATTGTTTCTTCCTGCATTCTCGTATAGTTACCATCCTCATGGATACCGATCATTCCTGTTTCTGCATCGGTTGTGAAATCGAATGCATCACCAAGTCCATTAGCCTCAGAAACATTGATGTAATAAGCAACAATGTTCTCAGCCGCTGTTGAATAGAATGATCCCTTAGAAATTGCACCTGTCATGATGAGTGTGCCAAGTCCAAGGAAATTCTCAACATAATTCAGACCAAATGCTGTCTGTACTGTGATGTTTGCAGATCCGAGGTAATCAGATACATCCATCGGGTTAACGAATGTAACCATCTGTACAGCATCATCCTCAAAAAGTACCTGCATCTTTCCCCATGCATTTGCGAGAGCCGCCTGCAGACCTGTACCAGATGCGGTAGCCGTACCAGTTGCAAGGAATGTAACGAACTGAGAACGGATTGCTTTCTGAATATCAAGGATCATCTTCTTATTCGTTTCGTTGACAGCCTGATCGTAACCACCCTTGAGGATAGCCTCTGCGGTTGTAGCCTTTCTCCACTTATTAAGTGTAGCCTCTGCAACTGTTTCATAGGTTGTAGCATACTGAGAAAGAGGAATGATATCACCCTCTGCAACAATACCACTCTGGAGAGTACCTGTAACCTTCAGAACCTTGAGTGCTGTACCTGCTGTAACAGGGATCTTTCTTGTAACTCCGAGCATCTTGAGAAGGTTCTGGACATTCTCACCAAATAACTGTGCGAAATCGAGTTCACGGACTTTCGCCATCTGTGCCTTTTTAATTACATTGGTTTCGGCATCTGTCGTAACATTTCCCATCTTTTTTGATCTCCTTTTTCAGATTTTAATTGTTGTCTGGCAATCCAACGGCTGACGGGTTTTCAAGCATCGCTTTCTGTCTTGCGATAGGATCTGCGATTGCCCTGATCTGTTCCTTTGTCATTGATGTTTTGCCAACTGTTGACGGAGGGTTTGCTGACGGGGCACCTTCAACCTTAGTGGTGGTGATAAAATCACTCCATTCTGTTTTGAGGTTCTCCTTTAACTTATCTCCATCCTTGATCTTTCCCTCCTCATCAAGTTCGATCTTGTTGATATCGGAAACCTTGATAATCCTATCAAGCCTTTTTTCGGCAATACCGATATCTAACAACATATTACGGAAAGCATTTTCTTTCTTGGCAGAAAGTTCCTTCTCAGAAACATCCTTTTTGAAATCATCAAATTCCTTCTGTAACGCCTCAAACTTTTCCTTGTAGGGATCTTCTCCTGTAGCCTGTGATTTGATTGCCTCCAATTCACTCTGTACAGCAGATAACTTCTCTGCATCTTCCTTGTACTTGTCCCTTTCATCCTTGATCTCGGTAACAACCTCATTGTGTTTCTCAATTACAAGATCCTGTTTGTCATCCTCAATCCCGATTGATGTTAAGAACTTTCTTGTCAATGATGCCATATAAAATCTCCTTTGCCTCGGTGGCTATGCCTCGCCATTTGATTATGTTCTTTTTATAGCACAAATGATTTTCGTTTGCAAACAAATGAAAAAGGGCAGAGTGCCTGTCTGCCCTTTATTCATGAATATTCTTTTGAGGTCTAAGAATGATTTAAGCATCATTATATTATCATTGTTTTAGATATCGTTCAAGCATCTGTTTATATTCCTGTTTATGTGCCGTGATCCCGAATTGAAGAAAATGCTTAGGCTTTACACCCCTTGTCCAATGCCATTCTCCATCTTTATCTTGAAACATCCAAGGTGTTTTACGCCCCCCACTCTCGGCATAAATACCTGTCCCAAATTCATGCCAGATTGCATAATCCACATTAGTCCCGATATACACGGCTTGCTCATTCTCATCAACTGCAGATGAAATACTATTCTTTAATCTTCCTGTATCAATAGTGCCCGTTTCAGTAAGGACATTTGCCGCCGTAGTAGCCGCATCCTCTCCAACCGCCTCAAGCCATGCCGCAATCTGATCCTTAGCCGCATCCAAAACCTGATCTGTATTATCAATCATTTCAACCGAAACAACCTTAGCCATATTGTCATGCCTCCTCCCTCTCCAATTCCTTCTCATCAACTCCATTCCCCTCCAGAAACTTCCTGTAAAGTTCCCCATCCTGAGAATGGTCTATGCCAATCAACTTGATATTCAATCTACACCTGCAATTATAGGTTTCCTCAGGATCTCCCAACGGGTCTGCAGGAAATCTCAATGGCGTATCTAAGATATCTGCACCAAAATATCCATTTTCATCCCTTTCAGTTCCATCCAATTCAAGGTGTGTTTCTCTTGTCCGATTGTCATGGGTTGCACTCCATTCCTCTGTAACAGGCACACCTTTATCCCTGAGATCATCAGCCGCCTCGGCTCTCCCCATATTTTCCGCCGCAGTAGTACATGTTCTCGCTGTCCTGATTGCAGAATTCTTATCCATATCTGTTACTCGTTGAAGATCCTTCGCTATCTGGTTGATAGGCTCACCCTTGACAATTCCCTTTGTGATCTCCCGATTAACCTTGTTTTTGTTCCATTGTTTATCGCTCGGCACATCCACATACGGCAATAATTGTGGGTTTTCCCTGATAATCTTTTGTACTGTTCGGGCATTATAGATTTGGAATGATCCCATTGATAAACCTGCCTCATCTGCCGCTTTCCATCCTAACGATTGCACAAAATTATAAGAAGATGCCATCACCTTTGGCAATTCACCTCTCACAATCGCCATAGCCTCCAGATCTGTTTTAACCATTACATCGGTTATGTGGTCTATCGTGGCTTTGTATTTGTCCGTCTGTAAGATCTGCACATTTCTCCATCGGATATACTCCTCTTTTGTGATCTCTCCAGATTGAACCTTCAATGCCATGCTCTCATCTTTCAACTTGAATGTGTCCGTGAATTTCTTGAATTCCTTGTTAACCTCAAAATCTGCATTTGCATAAAGAGCAGATAGTCTGCCCTCTATCTGCTCTAATTTATCATCCATCTTTCGGCTCATGTAATCGGAATTATAATTCCGTTGTTTCTTCTTCGCCATTAGGTTCTCCGCCTGTCATTCTTTTTGTATCGGTTTCCGCCTTATTATCCAATACATCCTCAATCTTGTCCTTGTCCCCTAATATCGTCATGATCTTCTCGGTTATATACTCATCATCCAGATACATTGCAGAATTGATAACTGTATTAACCTCTTCCGCCTTATTAACAATAATCGAGCGTGTATAGGTAGGTTCATCTTCAACCCCTGCAACGATTAAAAGCCTCATGATGAAATCTGATATTTCAGCCTCAAATGCATCCAACTTCTCATTCAAAGGTTCGTATGCCGCCTCAATCTGAGTTGCCGTTACAGCACCATTGGCTATATCATAGGTATTCAATGCCATCGCATCCTTATATAACTGTTTTTCCAACCTATCAAGGATAGCCTCTCTACTTTGGAATGGTACTTCAACTGAATTCGCTGTTACCTGCTGATCTCCATCTACTTGTGCCGCATGGATCTTTCTCATCTTATCCAGAAACTGCACAAGGTCTGTATCATCCATTCCTCCTGCATTGGTAATTGTCCAATAAATCAGATTTGCATCATCAATATCATTGGCATATTTTGCATTGATTAAATCGAACGCATCAATCGTGGCTTTCAACGGCAGAAACTCAGATTGCTTTACCTCATTTGCCCAACAAGGCACAATGGGGAATGTCGGATAATTCCTGTATTGGTAGATCTCATCTCCATCTGCCTCAGATGAATTAATAACGGCAAGATATCCCCTTTTCTGCTGTCTTACAATTCCAGATGCATTGTCCTTGTCCCATTGATATTCGGTAAAACCATCCAACTCAAACATGGTCGCTCTGAGAGGCTTTTGGCTGTCTATCTGCCAGAACCTAACTCCAGCCTTTAATGCCCCATCCTCCTCATCATACAAAGGTGCGAACTCCGTTATTTTGTAGATCTCCACTTTGTTGTTATTGAAGAAACCGAAACAAACTCCTCCAACCTGAGCATTCCGCCCTGCTTTTATGATCTTTCTATCAAAATCAGATCCTAACTTATCCCCTCCAATTCCATTCTTCCATGTAATACCATTTCCGAGGAGGGTTGAATTAGCCTGCATAACTTCCCTATAAAAGAACCTTGATGCAACTTTGTGATTGGCAGAAAAATAATCAGGCACGGCATCTCCATGTGCCGTAAAAAGCAACTTCTCATATCTCTTAATTGTGGTGTTCTGCCCTGTAAAATAATTCTCAGCATCAACCGCCTGTTTGTAAATCTCAGAATTCTTATGCTCTCCGATTAACTGCTTGATAAAACTCATTCTCTCAGCCTCAGAATGATCTGCGACTTTGAGCCAATCCTGATATGTTTTCATAGGCTTTCCTCCTGCCTGATTAATCCCATAAGCACATTATAGCAAAAAAATCAAGGTATCAATATCCGAAAGCGGAAATCTGCTTGCTATCATCCTTCCTCGGATGTAACAATCTCATCATACAGGCGAGGCTGTCTGGTGCATCATCATGTTCCGCATATTCGTTATAATCCAATATCTGCTCAATGTACTCGGCATCTGTTCCCTTCACAAAACAGACATTCTGCCATTCACCTTTCAGATGCGTAACAATCTTGATATATTTATTCGTGGTTTCTGCATAGGTAACAACCCTTTCCCCTTTCTCACGCAGATCCCTCGCAAGATATCCTTTATCTCCATTGGTTTCACAATAGATCTTCCCTGCTAAGAGCCGTTTGCGATCCTCAATAATATCATTCAAACAATCCCCAACGGCTTTCTGCCATAATCGTCCATAAACAAAATATTTTCCGTCTGATTTCTTGACGATTGTAAACGCTGTATAATCTTCTCCTCCATAAGCCGCATCAATGTGACAGAATGTGGCATTTTGTACCTTCTCCAGAGGGAAATTTGTCTGTGCATTTTGGAAGATAACATCCTCCGATGCGATATGTTTCAACTCATAATTGGCGGCAAAAAGAGATGGAGACATTTTCGCCCTCAATTCCTCCAACTCCTCATTATTGAAGATCCCTGTTGAATAACAATCAAACTTTATCGGCTCGGGCATCTTGGTAAAGGCATCATCCTTATGCCAAGGCGTTCCCGTATTAAAGATCCTTCCAGATCCTTTCTTCTTTATGTTCTGCAACTCATCATATACTACCTTGACCTGTTCCCTCTCAGCACGGCTTGTTCGATCCTTAATAGTAACAATATCATCCGTATATATAATGTCATAATGCTGTCCCGTTAGCGATGAGCCTATGCCCGTTCCTACTAACTGACTTGTACCTTTAACATCATTCGTTAGATTGGTTGATAATTCCATCGCATTATCAACTGTAAAATTTAACTTCAATCCATAGATACATTGTATAAGGTAAATGGTCTTAGGATGTGTGAGGATCTTTTTAACCTGCTTGATAACCTCCTTCACATCATCATCTGTCTTTCTCATGAATAAAACCCTGAGATTAGGATGTAAGATCATCGTCCTCCCAAGGTTAAGAGAAACACATGTTGTCTTGTATGAATTTCTGTGAGCCTGTAATGTTCTATCCTCCTTAGAGGTTAACATCAAATTCATCCAATATTTGTGCATCTCATCCAGATCCTCAAACCCGAGCATCTGTCCAAACTTCTCAGGATGATGTATCAGAAAATCAATCGCCTGTTTTCTCGTCAGCATTTTCCTCTGCCTCTGCCTCATTAACAATGTTATCAACATCATTCATAATCTCGGCATCAATCTCCGCTATCTGAATTCTATCAATCGGTTTCTGCCCTGCCGTATCTCTTATCAATTCCCAAAATTTCGGATTTCCCTTTTTCATCTCCTGTACGGCTATCTGTACCATATATTCTGCACCCGTAAGATAATTCCCATTGGCATCCCTCGCAACATCGGCATCAAGCCAGATCTGCATCTGTCTTTTGAGGTCGGCTTTTTCCCTCCTCACTTCTCCAGATCTTATGCCTCCTTTTCTTCCAATTTCACGTGCTTCATCCGTGGTTCTATGGTCAAAACCTTTACCCTTGATATTGTCATAATTCGCCATCTCCAGAAACCTCCTTAGATCCCCTTGATAGGTATTTTGATAATAGGGTTATAATCAAACCTTTTCTGTTTCTTTGTCCTTCCCTTATTTGAATTATCCTCAGAAACTATCTTCTTTCCCCATTTCTTCTGCAATAACTCAAACTGTTCTTTTTCTCTCATCATTGATCTATATGTGGCACAACCTCCAGCCTGTTCCGATTGCTTGACATTATAGGTTAAGAAATTCACCCTAAGGCATCCCCTATACCGATTACATTGCTGTAAGGTCATATCATAATCCTCCTTTAACGGCAGGCTCTCATCATATCGGCACTCGCCTCCTTTCAAAAAGGCTTGGAAAGGACCTCCGATATACGCAGAGAAAGAAAACGGAGAATATTGTCTGTATGATAGGCTATCTTGATTGCATTGTGCTCCCCAAAAGAAGAACCCCAAATCTCTGCAGATCTCAGAATATTTCTCCAGAATAGGCATGATATCATCCGTAGGTATCTTTTCTCTGGTGATCTTTCTCTCCTGCTCATTCCCTTTCCAGAGGTATAATCCCTCCATATCATCGTCTACAATAACCACAGCGTCCGCTCCCTGCTCAAACTCGGTATCAATGATATAATTTCTCACTCTGCAGAGGTTGCCCTGTATGCCGTCTTTGCACTTGATTATTGCCGCTGTATCTGGATTGGCTTTCATATAATCGTCATATTCCTTCCCATCAACATACACCTTGCAGAATGGTATATATTTCAAGGTTTCAACCTTAGGTCGCTTATAAGATGGACAACAAACAGAAACCCTCATAATTTATCACCTGTCAACTTTCTCAGGACTTCCGCACCATCAAGAACCCTGCCAACTCCGATCCTCTCCATCTTCTTTGTGATCTGTCCATCTTTCCTTGTCGAATAACATTTCACGGACTTGATATCGAAAAATGATAGAGCCTGTAGCCAATCTATATCTGTCTTGAATTGAAGAACTATGTAATTGTTCTCCTCTCCAATGATCTCAGAAAATTCTACCTCAGGTTCTTCTCCATCTTCCTGTTCAACCTTGTTCTTTGTTCCTCCCCAATCAATTTGGAAACCATCAAAATCTAACTGCTCAACCTCAGGCAATAATAATTCCATATCCCATGCACTCTCGTTGAGTTTATTATCCAAAAGTCGCAACTTTTTGACCTGATCCTCAGTGAGTTCATCCAACTTCACAACGGGAACCTCACGCATCTGCAATTTCTTAGCGGCTAATAATCTACAATGACCGATAATAAGGCTGTTATCCTTGTCAACTACAAGGGGTTGAACCATCCCAAATTGCTTGATACTCTCCGCAACATTATCAATCTGAATTTTATCGTGCTTTTTGGCATTCTTCTCATACGGAATAATGTCCTTGATCTTCATGTTTGTAATTCTCATGTGTTACCTCCTCAAATTGCAACAATCATTAGGGTTCGGATTGTGTTCTCTCCAATATTGATATGCCTCATCCTCATCCTCACATACAGATATCTGCTTAAAACCTTTTATTCGGTTGATATATTTGATCTTCTCCTCCAGAGGTAAATGTCTATAACCTCCCTGTTTTATGGTATAAGGCGAATAATCAATATCAAACCATTTTTCAATCCATGAATTCACCCTGAGAAATTCAACAATAAGTTTGTCGCACCTGATATCAGATAACCTTTCATAATCCACATATTCAGGAATAAAAGGCGATAATCTCACCTGCACATCAAACCCCTCATCAAACAACCTTTCAACGGCTTGAATTCTCCTGCTCGGCATCGGTGCTTTCTCATAGGCTAATTTGGTATAAAGATCATCATCAAAACAGGTGATTGTTATCTGAATGTGTGCCAGATCCCTATCAAGAACCTCCAGATACTTATCCGTTGCCACAAGGTCAGACTTTGTAACGATTAAATATGGCTGTTTCTTCTCATTCAACGCCTTAATTGTTTCATAGGTAACATTAAACATATTCTCGATAGGCTGGAAACAATCCGTCATTCCTCCCAACCTGATTGCATCCACTCTCGGCATCTTGGAGATCTTATTCCTGATCTTACGGATATCCGCTATGCTCGGTTCATCTGGTTTCCAGAGATTGCGGAAAGATAACAGGCTTTTTGCATAACAATATGAACAATCATGCGAACATCCACATCCATAGGTATCAAGTCTTGTAGAATAATGGCATTTGCTACCCTCATTCCCTCCAACATCCTTAAAAAATGATTTGAATTCTCGGATCATGTTTCACTCCAATCTGTACCATATCGGTCAATCACAATCTTGAAATCCTCATAATCGTGTGGCTTGATGCTGTACTTCTCAGATCCATCATCCAGAAACTCAATCCCGACATGGAGAAGTTCATGGAATAATAAGATCCTCATCTGTTCTTCAGTGAACCCTACACAATTAGGCTCAAATACTGTAATGGTGAAATCTGCAGGTATCGCCCACTTATTCTTGTCGGCAACCTTCTCACATTCCCCGAAAACTGTCTTGCCTTTTGAGGTCTTGGCATAATCAGAACCCAAATAAACAATCGTTGCCTGCGAATTGGCTATATCCGTAAGCAATAACTCCTCATCAATGATCTTCTTCGCCATCTCGGCATATTCTTCCCTGATAATCCTACTTTCCATGTATTTCCTCCTTTTTCTCATTATAGGTTGGCATTTTTGTTATTTCAATTTCTGTCCTCGGATGATCCCTATCAATATATACTCGGCTACCATCATGCCCGACTATTATGTTGTGATTATCATCCTCCAGAATTCTGTATCTCACTAAGATATCATCCACAGCCTCAAGCAAATTCGTTAAGTCCACTCTCCTCGCACTATCCCGATAAAATACACATTTCACATTAACAGGCTCGGCTATGGGCTTTGCTGTCCGTTTCAGATACCATCCACAATCACGCTCATATTGCTTGTATTTTTCGCTTTGGGTAATGAATGGCTTTCTCGTCTTCCTATTTATCAGAATTTGTTGGCTATTCTTCTTGGTTATAGGATTCAATGGAACTATCGCTATATATAACAGATCCCCATTTTTGAAGATCTGTTCTCTCGGTATTCCATCAATCAGGCAATCCCTGATATCTTTATCTGTCTGCATGATCTTCTCCAGATTGACAATTAGGACAATGTTCGCCCTTTATCAGAAACAACCTTGTATTAACTGCGATCATTCCCCTTTTATCTCTCATCTCTCCAGAAACCTCCCTGCTCAATACCTTTCCACATTTTTCACACTTCACAACCTTGATGTTTTGGCTCATTCTTCTTCTCTCCTGTTATCAGATCCACAAAAAGGGCAGAAATCGGGAAGATAATATGACTTTTTGCCATTCTTGTCATACTCCTCATGTGCTATCGAATTACAATTTGAACAGTAAAAATATTTCCCAACAGCATCCGCCTCATCACAATTCCACATTCCAGATGCCAAGGCTTTCCCCTTAATGATCCCCCTGTCATAAATCTGTCGCAGGGTAAGATTTTCGATATTCTGATAATTACCTTCTTTGTCAATATAATTCCCCATCATTCTTCTCCTCTCATATCTACACCACAATTAGGACAAAAGTTTGTTGCCACATCATATCCATATTCACTTTTAGCAGGTCTGCTCTGACATTCAGAACAATACATGATAGATTCTTCTCTTATCCACTCTTTTCCTCATCTAATATATTGGCAATCTTATAGCCTGTCTCCATTAACAAATTGAATATCTTTTCGTTGCCAAGTTCTTCCTCAATTTCCATAGCCTCTTGAATACGATAAAAAATTGACATACATTTTCCTGTATTGTTCATTCCGCACCGCCTTTCCAATCTGCACCCGTACTTCCGTCAATATAGCCTTGTGAATATCCCTCGTCATAGCGGTCTGAAACTGCGGGTGCGTTGTCGATAGCCTGCATTATTCCCGTGGTGAACATTCCATAATCGGTAGAATTATTTTTTGCCGATAACAAATAATGATTTGCAGTTATTACTTCTTTCAAAGCACTACGGCTGATTAAATCGTTGTTCATTCCACTTCCCCTTTCCATTCAAATTTGTTCGGATGATTGCACCTACAAATCGAGCAAGGATATTCGGTTTCAGGTTTGAGTTCATGCTTGCAATTCTCGCATGTCCTCTTGCCTTCCTCGTAATCTCTCAATTCCTTCAGCCATTCTGCTAACTGTTCATGCTCCTTTGCACATTTAAGGCAATCCGCTTTCGGAGGTATTCTGTAATTTGCCTCTATTCTCTGCTCTTTTGCCTTTTCTTCACAATGCTTTATTGCCTCATCAAGTGTCATTCCGCACCGCCTTTCATATCCGCTCCACAAATAGGACAGAAGTTATAATCTTCTACGTCATTTCCAATAAATTCATCACCGCATTTATCACACTTTACAATCGTTTCGTTGCTTAATGGCGATTTAATAATTATCCAATTGCCTTGCGGTCTTTTCTCTGTTCGTACTCTTTCAAGTTCAGCCTGACACTCAAATAATTCTTTTGTTGCGTTATCAAGCACCTTTTCGTGAAATTCAAGCGGTACGGCTTCAACTGTCGGGGCATTGTCGATAATATCCAAAAAGTCATTCACGGGACAACAATGCTCACACCAACTTTTCATTGTTTCCTTGCAATTTTTACAAGGCGATTTTGTCGCTTTCAACAAAGCCTCACGGCTGATTAAATCGTTGTTCATTTTTCGTCTCCTTCAATCCTATTCGCTATTGCCGTGAGTATTGCCGCTATCATTATTCCGACTACCACACCGCCCGCCATTCCACTCCAGAAAGCAATAAAACAATCATCAAACATCATTTACCTCTTTCTATTGATAAAACAGATCATAACCAATGTGGCACAAATTATTGCCGTAATAATAATTGCTTTCATAATCTCATCTCCTTTAATGCCTCACGGATAGCCTCACTCTGGTTCTCCTGTTTTTCTAACCATCCAATCAATTCGGCATCCTTCTCCCTGTCCAGAATGAATGTGATCATTTTCCTTTTAGTCATGTACCTCGCCTGATATTCAGACTTTCGGCTTGTTTCCTTCTCCATCATTTCCCTCCTTATTCGGAAAATCTACCAATTGCACTGGTCTGCATGAGATAAATGCATTCCAACAATTCAAACATACATCCCAATGCCTTGTAGATATATAGATAGGTTCTGTACTGCTGTCATTAACCTCTCTATATCTTCCATTTATCTCTTTCTTGCAGATATCACAAATAAATGCCCTCATTGTATTTCCTCCAGATTCTCAAACCTCAAAAGGCATCTCATCATCATTCTTTTTCTTCTCATTGCAGAAATCAAAAGAATTGACTACAACCTCAATCGCTGTTCTTTTCTTTCCATCCCTGTCCTCATAATCCCTTGATATGATGATGCCTGAGATCCCGATCCTTTCACCCTTATGGAAGAACTTGGCGATATTTTCAGCCGTGCCATTCCATGCCGTACAAGGAATAAAATACGCACTTTTGTCCTTTCCACTATCAATGGCTATACGAAAAGAAAGAACCTTCTTTCCACCATTCGTTTCCTTGATCTCAGGTTCTGCAACCATCCTACCGATTAAATTAACATTATTCATTCTCAGATCCTCCTCATTCAATCTTTAATGATTTATTCTTGATAACCCTTGCACCTGCAACCACTTTTCCAGAATTGATTGCATTCTTGATTGCTGTTTTATCGGGTTCATATTTGATCTTTTCTCTCATATACTCCTTAGGGATAATATTCTCATCCAGAATATCCGTAACATCCCTCTCAGAGATCCTTGCGAAACAGCGTGCCGTTGAGAATTCCTTGTCCCCATTCTCGCTAATGCTCTTAATCAACAATCCCCTAAGTCCGTTAGCACGGGTTTCAAGCCGTTTCTTTCTCTTGGTTAAGGCATCAATCTCATTCTTTATTGCATCCGCCTCAGCCTCAAGATTTTTAATATAAAGGGTGATATTCTCCAACTTCGTCTGTCTTTCTTCTTTCAACTGTTCCAGAATTGAGAAATCAACCTCTCCAACCTCTCCATTCTCATCCATTGCATCATAAAGGTTATCAATGATCTCTTTTATCTGTCTGTCGATCTCATATAATGTCATTCTGTATTTCCTCCTTAATTCTCTCGGTAATAATCTCTATATTCTTCCTCAGATTTCATCCTTTGGTTATACCTTTTTCCCCTGAGGTTAGGTTCTTTCTCCTGTACCTTTCTTCTCGCTCGGGTGATCCCCTCATAACTCGGTATGCCTCTTTCCTTGGCATGAGCCATAACATCATAAAATTTCTCATACGAGTGCACAATCCTGTTCTTGTGAAGAAAGATGGCATAAAGCAACATATCATCATCTCGGGATGCTGGATACTGTGTGAGGATACCCTTTACCTGTTCATAATAATTCCTCATAATCATTCTCCCAAAAGATTTCTGGCATAAATCAGAGCCATCTCATAATCGTGATCCTTGCTGTTCTTATTCAAACCACATTCAGCAACAATCTTCTTTTCGGTATCAGTTCCCTTGACTTTCTTTTTTTCAAGAAACTGCTTTAATTCTGCCCTGTGGTCTGTAATCTCAAACGGAATATCATTGAACGGCTCAGGTTCATTCTTTCCAGATCCTGCATCCTGATTTTTCACGGCATTTGCAACCTCCTCATAGGATGCAACCGAAACATCAATGCCGATCCCTAACATCCCTAACGCCCTGCCAACGGCAGAGGTTTCAGCATTCTCAATAAATGATGTTTTGTTGATAAAGGTAGAACCTTCTTTCTCATAGGCGTGTCCTACCCCTAAAATGTGCCCATTCTCATCCAATACAATGGCTTTGAAGATAACAACCCCATTATCAAGGCTTACCATCTCGGTTGAAATAGTGCCGTTAGGAAACAATTTACGGAAACCCTTGATGCGTGAATTGACTTCAACATAATCCTTGCCCTTGATATCCGTTGTCTTCAACCCTGCATTGATCTTCTCCAGATCTTCAAATGTCATTCTTTTTTCCTCCTTGGTAATATTTGGTCTTATTAAGAACCATTATCATTCTAATTCTCTTATTATGATATGTCAATCACTTATAACAGAAAATCATCAAAATCTGTCCCCGATGGCAATTCTTTATTCTCTCCAGATCCTTCAATCATCCGATTGTTCTGCTCAAAAGAAAACAAGATCTCCGCCCTCTGTATATTTTTCCTGATATCGAATATTGTGGGGAAATATGCTGAGGTTAACATGTGCAATCTTGCTGATTTATAAACCGCCTCGGCAGAAAGATCCCCAAGTCCCATCTCCCATGCAGAAACCATCATGGATGCATCCTTGATCTTGGTATTTGGATAGGCACTAATAACAAACTCCAGAAGTCTTGTGATCTCATCCCTGCTCATAAATATCCCTCCTTAATCCTCAATTCTGTGAATGGGTTATCATTACCATTATTTGAAGATCTCTGATAATTGTTCCTTTCCCATGTCCGTACAGCGGCTCGCCAATCGATCATCTTATTTCTTCCAACCTTCCATCCATTAGCGGTGTAATAATCAATGAATTTCTGAGGATCAACATGATTATTCCGTTCAAAACAATATCCAGAAACCTCCTCCAATGTTGGCGGTACAAATATCTTTCCCTTTCCTTCTTTCTTTTCTATCTCTTTATTTTCTTTATCTATATATTTATTAGTCGGTTGATTTTCTACCGATAGAAATTCTACAGGTAGATTTTCTACCCCTTGTTTTTTAACCTCTTGTTTTTCTTCCATCGGGTTCTCATAAAAATTGTACTCATACTCGATCCTCCCCGATTGAGTTTCATTCGGCATCTTCTTTATTACCTCCAGATAGCCGTTTGCCTTTAATTCCCCTAACGCAGACTTGATGGATGTTTCGCACTCCTTAGAAATCGAGGCAAGTCCGTTTACTGAATAATTCCAATCATTAGGCAGAGATAATATAACAGATAACAACCCTTTGGCTTTTAGGGTTAAATTCCGATCCCTGAGATGCCTGTTGCTCATTACAGTGTAATTGGTAGTCTTGTTTACCCTCACAATCATTCTTTTATACCTCCAGAATAGAAAGAAAAACCCGATAGAGTGGCAATTCTATCGGGTAGCGGATCTTTAATACACCTGATGTCGCATCGTTTGCCACATCCGATGCATGAGCCTGATTATATCGGCTTATTTCTTCAATTTCAACTCCTTTCTTATCTCATCCAGACAGCTCTCGCTCTGAATTTCAGATCTCATCTGGCTCATCAATTCCCTCTGCAACTCCTCAATCTTTTTCTTGGTGTGCTCAATATCCCTCTTTCTCCATTCGATAGTCCACTTAGCATCATGTAACCTCTCCATCTTGATCTTGGTATCTCCTCTCCAATCCCTTCTCCTGTTCCTAACCTCAAACCATTCTGTATTGTTCGGGGTTCTCAGATTTTTCTCAAAATCAAAGTGGAAATTGATCTCAACTCTCCTGTGATCCCATCCATAACTGATGTATGTCTTGTAATTGTTATAAGAAACCCAAACAGATCTCCTTGTTTCGGGATTATATACCTCCCATCCTCCTGTGATCTTTCTCGGCAGAAAACCTGCATCTGTTACGATCTTGTAAGCCTCTCCCATATCCTTCTTGTACTGAGTGGTGATAACCTTGTAAATTGCCTGATTAAGTGTCATTTTGATTTCCTCCCTGATAATCTCTTTATACTCCAAAAATGCTTTTACAACTGCTTTTCATTATATTTCCTTGTTGTAAATGATCTTGCCTGTTGTTGTGTCTGTTATTTTAATTCCTATAACACCATCCCTACCATTCATCCTCTCAAAATCTCTTATTATTTCGTTAAAATCATCTGCCATCCCTGCATATTTCCAGACCTTCGCTGTACCCGTTCTTTTATTAACCTTGTATCTTTTCATGGTTCCATACCTCCTTGGTTGATATTCATACTATATACTACCGCAGATCCCATGTAAATCGTCAATCTCAGATTTTCTCCAGAAATTTTCTCATCTTACCTCCTCCAGAAATACGCAGATCATTTCAACCCCGAAAACCGCCTTAGCCTCAGAAATCAGATTGTCAACATGATCCTTAGCCTCATCAACTCCATCTGCCATGAAAAACAACTCACTAACTGTAGAAACACCCTTCTTGTAATTCTTCTTTAAGATTGCCAAATACTTATTCATTCTTAGAACCTCCCATTAGCATCCTTTCCTCAATCTTCTCTCCAGATCATAAGCGGCGAGGAAGAAATATCCCCAATTCTTGTCCTTGGTCTGTACCCCATAGGCAACCGCTTTTTCCCTGAAATAACCTAATGTCCCTATAGCCTCCCCTAAATCACAACTCATGGTAATATCCACAAATGCATCAATCGCCTCCCGATATTCTCTCTGCCTCCTCAGATCCTTCCCATTGCTATCGGCAACCTTAACCAAAATTCTCTCAAGATTTTCGGGTCTATATGAATAATCATTGATTTCTGCAATCCTCTTTACTCTCGCCCTGATAAACTCATACGCTGTCATGATCTCATCCTCCTTATAATGTCTCTGCGATTGCATCTGCTATAATCATCATGCATCTCTGATATCCTTCATGATCTCCCCTATTGAGAAGAACCTGAGCCATTTCCATCGCCCTATTGATAAACTCTTTAATCGTCATATCCGTGTCCTCCTTGGTGATCTTAAGCACACTATATACTACCGCAGAGATGCTGTAAATCGTCATTTTCATCCAAAAAATAAGAAAAAGGGATTGATCTCTCAATCCCTTTCTCTCATTCCTTTATCTGGTCGATTGTCGCTCGGTATAACTTCGGCTGTAACATTTCCAATGTAGCCATAAGTTCATCCATGATCCTCCATATATCCTCCGATTTCTTGTCTGTTATAGCCTCCAGAAAATCAGAATCCCCATATCTATCTATTGTTACTTCTCTGGTTGGTTCTATTCTCTGTAATGGCTCCTTTTGAATATACAGATGGTCATAAAGCAAATAGAAGGTTGCCAACTTCTCTGCGTTCTGATAGGTCGCAGGTGAATTTTCCAACTCATCTATTGCATCAAGCAACTCCACTTTTGAAAACATCAATCCTGCTCCATTTTCCTCATGATCTTCTGCAGGGTTCTTCTTTCCTCATCAGTAGAAACCTCCTGCATCATTTCTCGGAGCATCTCAATCTTTTCCTGCTTATCTCCATCATCATAGGAATATCCAGATCTTCTGGAATATCCGCCTCTTCCGCCTCTTGCATTAGAATATCCGCCCTCGGAAGAATATCTGCCCATATTATCCCTGCGAGCCTGTGAACCTCTGCCCCTGCCGTCTCCACGGGCATAGGAATAATCACTTATATCCCTATCAGAATCCACATAGGAATAACCATCTTCTTTGTATTCTTCATACATTACGATCTTGCACGCATTTTTGATAGAATTGAGCAATTTATCTATGGTCTCCAGACTTCCTGCAGATAACTCACCCTTTCGGACAATCTCATCCAATTCCTTTTTGAGCATGTCCTTTACATCATAATAGGTATGCATAACTTTTCCTCCTTCCTTTTAAGATATTCTGTTGATAACAAGGTTTGCATTTTGGACATTAATTGTCGGTGTCGGGTCGGTTGCAGGGTCGGCAACTGTGGCATCAACATATCGAACGGCTAAACCAAAACAACATCCCTTCGGAACTGTTATGATTGCCGTTGATGTTACATTTCCATACTCATCAACCGCCTGTGGAGTGAAGATCGCCCTGCTCGTTGGTCTCTCCTCACCCTGTACCGATAATGCCACGGCAATAGGTGTCAATTCTCCACCTTCAGGAACCGATATATTGCCGTTGAATGTTACCTGATATCTTGCAAAACAGCATGAAGAATTATTAACGATCCCACGCAGAGTAAAAATCCCCGTTTCGTCCTCATGATAAACATATCCTTTGGTACAAGGGATAGAAGCACTAAATAATACAGGACTATTCAGAGATACCGCCTGTACAGCATTTGCTAAATATTCTGCCATATCCAGAATCCTCCATTAACCACAACCACATCCACATCCAGAATTGCTCTGTGGGCATGTGAAGATCGGCTGTCTGCCATAAACGGGCACTGTACTAACAGGGCAATTGCTCAATCTGTTATACAGGGCATCAACCTCATCCGTAAATCCCTTCTGAATAAATGCATTCTGTGCCGTCTGAGATGCCGCCAGATTTGCCATATTCAACTGTGTACGGAGGTTCTGATTATCCTGTTTGAGATTATCCAACTCTAACTGGCACAACTTATCAAGAATAGCCTGTGTACCATTACTCTGGCTCTGGATGATATCTCTCGTATTATTTGCATCTGCAAATCTTGTAGCACTTGCCTCACTCTGAATAATATTCTGTGTCTGGCAGGTTGCGAGCCTATTATCACAACAACACTGTGCTAACTGTGCCTGTGTTGAATTGAAACCCTGATTAATGGCATTCTGTAAACCAAATGTCTGGTTCATGGTTGCCATCTGCATATCAGAGCAACAATTGCACAACTGCGTAGAAAGGTTACCGATCCCTTCTCTAATTCCAGAAATATTGGAATTAATCATCTGATCTCTAAAACCATCATTAATGGTTTCTGTCTGGTTCATCCACGGGTAGAGATTTCCTACACCACTTCCAGACATTCCGCCATTGTTTCCCCATCCTCCATTGCCGAAAAGGCAGAGGAAAAGCAGAATAATCCACCATCCAGAATCTCCACCAAAACCAAATCCACCATCATTCCTGTTGCCTACAACCGCCGCAAGGTCAGCCGCAGACATTTCACCTGTTGTTAAAGACATGTTTTGTCCTCCTTTTTAGATTTTTATTTTCACTGTTGCAACATTTGAAAATCATCAAAAAGTGTTTGAAAACTGAAATATAATTTTGAAATTTGCATTTTTATTTCAAAATCTGGTAAAATATTTCAAAATTGAGCATTATTTCATCAACTTATAAATCTCATTCGCCTGTTTTACATATTGACTCATCTGCGATTGGTTTATCCTTCCAGAATTGAGAAGGTTCTGCACCATCTGCTGTGGGTTACCTGAAAATGTCTGCTTGAATTGCATAATCCGATTAATCAATGGATTATTTACTCCAGATCCTCCATTAAGTTGGTTATAAAGGGGATTTGCCATCATCCCTCACCTTCTTCCCTGATATCATCAAGAACCTTTTTTATGCCATCTCGGAACTCCTCAAATTCTTTTCGTGATACATAATCACCCTCATCCTTCTTCACGGCTCCCACCTCAGAATGCCGTGAGTTTTTCTCCTTATAATCAAACACTCTCAACGGCTGTGGCATTCCAGATTGATCTGTACTTTTGATATAGAAAACAGAATCCTCACTATCCATCAAAAGAACCGATTGCCCAGATCCTACGGGATAGGCTTTAGCCGCCGCCTCACCCTGTACCCATATAATTCCATTGTTTTGTGCCACGGAACCACTCTGTGCCGTTTGCAGGGGATTTCCAGATACCTGCGGATTGCCATAATATTGTGGATAATAACCCTGCGGAAAATAATTGTTGTATGCCATAATTTATGTCTCCTTTTTGAAAAAATATAAAACTATCTCTCCTCCAGAATCCCATGTGTCGTAATAATTACCATCCACAACGGCAACAACATGACTCTGGCACGCAAGCACATATCTTCCCTTCGGATGATCTTCTGCGAATTTCTTAACTGTGGTACATTCTGGACATATTGAAGAAATCATGTGCTCTTCAAATCCATATTTTTTCAGATACATTCCCCATACATAATTTGCAGACGGCATATCCCTCAATGCCAATCCTTCTGCAGATAACCCGATAAATGCATCACTCCAATCCATCCCGATAGCCTTGGAAATGGCACGCACGGCACAATCTCCTACTCTCTGATTTTTTGGATTTGGATTATAAAAAACAAAAGGCATAAGGAAACCTCCTCTATGCCTTAATAATTACAAAATAAAAACCCTCCAACAATGAAATTGGAGGGTTATTTTCGTGCAATTTTCGGGAGGATCCTTAATCGGTTAATTCCCTATCAATCGCTCGCCTGATAAACTCAGATCTGTTCGGGCAATCCTCCAGAAAATCTATATATTTCTGGTCGAACTCCTTTCTTAATCTCAGGCAGAATGTTTTACACTTCTTGTTGTACCTATTGAATTTCGTTTCCTTCTTTTCCATTGTGTATCTCCTTATAAATGCTTGAATAATCGGACTTCCGCCCTATATACTATATTTTTGATGTGTCTAACCGATATGTCAAATTCAGCCGCCAATGGTTCATAACAGATCCCATCTATCAACCTTCTTTTCAATATCTTTCTGTCCCTCTCTGAATGTATCCACTCATCAATTAATTTCTCAATCTCAGAATTCGGCATCTCATCCAGATCTCTCATCATTTTCTCCTCGTTCTAATTCCCCTGCTTTTTCCATCTTTACGCCTTCTCGTTCTTGTTCTCACTACTATCCTTGCCATTGTTTATATCTCCATCTCTCCCGATATAATTTGCCGTGCCATTGTCCGCATTAACCTCTGTATGAGTTTCAGAATAATCATATTGGTTCCATGCCCATAGCCACGCCCCATTTGTCAATGCGAGCAGAATGATTAGGATGATAATAATGATATTACGCCATCTGTCATTTCTCTCATCCTTAGCCTGCATCCTCTCAAATGCGATCCTGCTCATTGTTATATTATCATTATTTTCCATCTCTTTCCTCCTTTATTATCTGTTCAACAATATCCATATTGTTTGCATATAACGATATCAATTCAATTATATGCTCATGAGCCTGTCCGTAAGCAACATTACCTAAACCAGCCTGCCCTTCACATAATGCCTTTTTGTGGTTCTCAATTTCCCTGATAAGAAACCTTGCAAACTCCTCATTAGTCATTCTCTTTCCTCCTTGGTTAAAACTTTCAATCTCACTATTGCATAATCCAGACATATCGGACAACATCCTCCTGTTTCTTCCAGAAAATAATTGCGGATCTCCTCCAGATCATGTATCGCGATTTCATCATTCATCCCTGATAGCCTCTCAGATCTCTCCTCTTTACTCATCATCATTCTCATCCTCCTCATTCTCCTCCTCGTAATCATCTATTTCATCCGATCCACATTCGGGACAAACCATGAAAGATTGAAATGCTGGCGATCCCCAAAATTCTCCAACACATTCCGACCTCTCATCAGCCTCATCCTCATCAAAAATGCATCCGCATTCATAACATTTCAGCATCTCATCATTCCTCCTCTTTCCATTCATTCAAGATTGCATTTGCAACTCCCCAAACTATCACCAAAACCATAAAACCGAATGCCACGCTTGCCATATTCTTAGACCTCCTCAAGCAATCAATGTCGGGCATAAATCATAATATCCGAGTGGGAATGCCGTTTCCCTCTTATTCAATACAGAATAATGTTTACTTATCTGGCAGATCCTCTCCTCAGTGCCATCCGTGATAGTGATTGATCCTGCCGTTCTTGATATTACCTTATAACTCCAGATCTTTCCCTCATCAAAAAGATCCTTCATTGTATAAATTCTCCCGATCTTAAACTTTCTCATCTTAAACCTCCTTGTCCGCCACAAGAATAGGGCACATAGAATAAGAACCTAATGGGTAAACCGCCTCAGCCTTGAAAAATTCACTTGAATGTCTGCTAATCCTGCATCTCTTTTCCTCTTTACCATCCGAAAGGATGATCGTCTTCTCTGTTCTTGAGATAACCTGATAACTCCAGATGCATTCATGATCGCAGGGAGAACTCATGCTGTACCATCTTCCAACTTCAAACTTCTTCATCAATCTGTACCTCCTTGGTATGATGGTTAGAATATATACTACCCGAAAATCTATGTAAAGTCCTTTTTCATGAAATACGGGCATTTTTTATATAATCCAGAATCCTCAAATATCCTCCTGCAAGTAGGTGAATTATAATCCTGATATTTGCAGATCCTGCATCCCAATTCCTCCGCTCGCTGTTCCGCCTCCCTGATATCCCGTGCCATTTCCTCTGCAGAATATCCCTGATGTAAAGCCTCCTCATATTCATTCCCCATATTAAAACCACTCCTCTGCCGCCTTATAATGTGATGCTCTCGCTTCCTGATATTCTGGTATCAGATCTTCCAATCCTGCCTCATATAGATAATCTTTGTAATTCTTATCATCTCCATACTCCAGAGGCTTTTTGGAAAAACATCCAACAACTTCCCAATCTCCTTGATAATAGTTGATTGCGTACTCATGATTGTCCATCTCATAACGGAATGCAGAAACCGCAAAATCATGATCCTGCATCAACTCCTCCAATGTCTTATCCTCTTTCTCCTTTTTGAAGAATTCTCGGATGATCTCTGCATCTTTCCTGAGATAATATCCTCCTGTATCTCCTAACCGATAAATCTTGTCCACATCATTCTCGGTCAATCCCCTCTCCTCCATCGCTTTTCTAAACTGATCCCTGCCGAAAGCGAAAAAGATCGGAAGATCATTAAATGCCTGCTGGTTCTTCTTTTTCCATTCCTGATATGTCATGTGTATCTCCTCCTCATCAATTATCAAGGATGATATCATCCATCTCGCCAATCTTCTCCAGAATGGTCGGAAGATGCTCTCTGCCGTAACCCCAAGTTTCATATCCTCCATTCTTGTCATACCAGATATTAAAGGCATACGCATTGTGTCCCTTTCCACATACACAACACTCCCATCCTTCTTCTCTCCCATAATACTGTCCGATATGCTCTGTTCCGTCCTGTTCCTTGAACCTGTACCAATTACCTGCTACCAACCTGATGTTTGCCATAATTCCGTACCTCCTTGGTATGATAGCCATACTATATACTACCGCAGAAGAAATGTAAATCGTCTTTTCAGAAAAAAGGGGAGAAATCCTCCCCTTCCTTCTCATCTGGTTTTTCCATTAATCCAGATATATCCATCCTCCTTCGGCTGTAACCGCCTTATGCTTATGCTCTCATATCTCTCCCTGCCCTTATCATCCAGATACTTAACACTCGCCATCAACTCCTGCTTGCCGTTCCTGAAATCAAAATTGCCCGTAAACAGATCATTAAATGTCATGGACTTAAAACGGGTAACATTATGCAATCCAAGGAACTCCCCTTTTTGATACCATCCATTGCCCAAACTCCACTGTACTGCAGATCCCTTCTTCATCTTCCTTGCATCTTCAATCTTCATCTCCAGAAACCTCCTTGTTAATTCTTCTCATATCTCTCAATCCTGAAAATATATCTCGTTGATCTTCCTGCCAATCCCTGATATATAACAACCTCCTCATCCTCATTGCTTGCCGTGATATATTCATCATTTGCCTCATCTATTGAATAACCACAATCCCTGATATCATCAAGCATCTCATCAAATACTGTCCAAAAACTTCTCTGCAGATCTTCCAGATTTCCCATATTAAACCTCCTTAACCCTTGCCCAATATTCATCAATATATTCACTTGTTATCCTTCTCCAGATGGATCCTCCATTATGATTTTGGAAAATCCTCGCCTCAACTAATGTGTCAAAATAATCATCATGCGGATCATTAACACCCTTCAACCTGCGAACCATAAAATCCTTCATTCTCAAAACCTCCCATTTTCTTCTGCATAACAATAAATGTAATCCTTATCCTCATCATCCAGATCCTTATACGCTATTCCAAAAACCTCTTTAGCGACCTTGTTCAAAACCTTCAATTCTTCTTTGGTGAAATCCATGATATTAAACCTCCTTGGTTGATACTCGTACTATATACTACTTGGAGATGGCTGTAAATCGTCTTTTTCAAAAATCCAGACATAACAAAAGGCATCCAGAAACGGATGCCCTTTGCTTACCAAGGAAATACACATATTGACATTATATGTGGTATCTTCTGTATGTTATCTCATTCCCGATATTATTTCAAGAATTCCATGCAGATCCACTTTTTCGGCTCAATCATTCCATATCCCTCAGAGATCTCCCTGATGGTTACTTTATCTCCATCCTCAAGCCTGCCCACTATGCCGTAATTGCGACCTGCTCCCTCCCGTATATTAAGGAATGATTTGGTTGATACTGTATAAACCTTTCCAGAATTATCATCCTTCTCATCCAGATCCTCCAGATCATCAATGATTGCGATCTTAGGCTCTGTCTTAGGTTCAACTTTCTTTCTCGGTCTTCCAACCTTCTTGCTATCTGATGTTTTGAGATCCTTTTTGGTAGCCATGTCTTTTCTCCTTTACTTGTAATATGGAATTCCATATCCGACTATACACTTATTTGATGCAGAATAACTGAAATGTCTGCATCCAACTGCATCCTGTTTGTTTCCCTCAAAAGAATAGGCATATCCCTTCTTTTTGTAATCGGCTGAGGTTATAAATCCACAATGCGTAGGCTTTCCATCTTTCTCCTTTTTGAAATCGAAAAACACAACCCATCCGACCTGTGGCTTTGTCCCTCTTACCTTCCATCTCTTTTTCTTCTTAAACCATCTCATCTGCTGTAAGCATCCAGATGATTTGTAGATCTTATTCTTAGGTACTCCAGATTGATAAAGGCAACTAACGATTGTTATCATGCACCACTTTGTTGTCTTACAATTCAAATGCCTATGTGTCAATTTATTGTAAGGCTGGATGATATACTTCTGTGCCTTTCCATTGCTCTCAGAATAACCTCGCCATGATTTGATCTTCAATCTTGCCGCCTCGGCTGTTCCTGTGGTAGCCATAATCAGATCCCCTCATCCTTCTCATCATCTTCTGTTACTGTCAATTCATCATCGGTCTTATCCTCAATAAAAACCTCCTGTGCATCATCCTGAGCGATTGATGCCTGAGATATTCCAATAAGTGTTCCGATAAATACCCCGATTGCGTTCAAGGTAATGACAATAGGCTTTACATAATCAACACCCAAATTCCATGCAGGCAAAACAACACTAACAAGGATTGCCAACGCTGGCAGGAATATCAATGCAAACCATTTCAAAAAATCATAAACTCTGTCATTAAGTTTCATCTTCTTTCCTCCTCATTCTTTCATATTGATGTATAAAATTATTGCTAACAGTGTTACGAAAAACCCTGTAATTGCAAACTGCATAAAAAAGATCATTCTCGTTTCTCTTTAATTGATAACTGAGCAACAATTCCATCCAGACGCTTATGTGCCGATTTCGTACTTTCTTCAACCTTCACAATGCGTTCTCTGATCTCATCCATATTGTTCGCATATTTATCAATCTTTTTCTCCAACTGTTCAAGGCGGAAATTGGTTAGTTTATTAGAAACCAAGACACCTGTAACAGATCCTATTATTGTTCCGATAAGCGATATTGCCGCCACTGTAACACTCGGATCATTCATTTCCAGATACCTCCGTCAATGTGTAGGTTACTACCATGCTCTTTGCATTTGTCTTTTCGATCTCATTAAACTTGAATTTTGTCGCAAGATAGAATTTTGAGATTGAGGGATAATACTGCCCCGATCCCTGCAATTTCAATCTTGCCATCTGTACAAGCCCTACACCTTGGTCGAGTATTGTAGTTTCCATGTAATTTGCACTCGTAGGTCTCATAACAACATCAGGAGATCCTACAGCCGTAGGGTACATTACTCCATTGTTAATAACAAAACTCTTGCCTGCAATAATTCTATTATCGGCATTAGGAATGAAAACTCCAGTTGATCCTGCAGATCCTTCACTCTGTATCCTTGTCTGATTTCCTGTACTGCTAAGTTGAATTCTCAAGAACTCAGATGCATAAGTTGTATTTGGTCCAGCATTGATCTTAGGGAGATATACATATCCCCTACTAATGGGCAACGGGAAAGGCTGGGGATCATTTCCATAAACAGCCAGAATTCCAACACTGCTTTGTAACTCCCATGACGGATGTGTAATTGTCATTGAAGAATTGCCCCAAGTAGAAATATCAATGATATGCACATCAACACTTGCAGAAATACTTGTATTGTAAAACAGATACAATAATTTGCTCGACTTATCATAGGCGAAATACGGCTGTCCTCCCATTGATGTCGAAAGTGTCAATGTTTTTATATCGGGTACTCCAGATACATAACTCCCCGATGTATAACTAAAATTCATCCCGATAAGTCCAACTTTATTGTATGCATTCGGAAATCTTGTCAATGTTAATGTTGTTCCAGAAACCGAAATAATATAGGCATAATCATCATCAAAAAATGAAACCTTTTTCTCAGGTGATAATCCATAATATGCATTGATATTCGGTGTCATAGCCTTGAATGCATTGGAATAAGATCCAGTGCCCGCATCTCCAACATCCGAATGCGTTAATCCAACTGATTTGATCTTTCCATTTCCTGCCGCAGATCCCCACTCCCAAGCAAGCGTTACAGCACCATCTGTTACTGTCATGCTTGTACTAAGGGGGTTTCCCCTTGTAATATCATCCGACTGATCTGTTAACGCTGTCTGCCCTGCATGAGCAATAACTGTATTAACAGAATTATCGGGGATGAAATAATCATCATCGGCATGTTCTGATGTTACATCCAGATCATTCCTAAAGCAGAGAACTCCTCCAAACATTTTGGCATATAAAGGCAACATAGAATTATAATTCATAACTCCACAAAGGTTAGATGCGAAAATATCAGAAATTGCATTCGTGATCATGTTATCACCTTCCACAATTTCCTGTTTCCATGTGTTCGGGTTATATAACCTGATCCTTACATGTCCCTTCAATTTGGGCATCCTAACTCCGCTCATTTTCTCACTTCTTAAATAATCGTGTATCATTTTATTTACCTCACCAATATTTGAAATTTGATGTGTAATACAAACTATCATGTCCGCACGGCATTTTAACTGTTCTGCTATCCGTAAATTCTTCTGTACTTCCGCACAACATAGGGTTAGAGAAAGCGGTGTAAGTTTCACTTGTCGGAGTAGCGAGTTCGTATATGAGATATTTTCCCGACATTGCGGTCTTGAAGTCAGTCGTGTCTGAATAATCGGTGTCGTGGATAATAATTCCATTACCCCAATTCAATCCAGCTATAATCTTATCTTGTGCAATTCCGCCTTGTGCAACTGTCGTATATGTATCACAAAGAATGTTAGCGACAACAGTTGTTGAAGATTGAATTTTAGCACCAATATCTTGAACGGGAGTAAATCTATTATTTCCTTGATAATCCCAATCAAGTGAACCCAAGTCCACAATTCCAAAATACTTCACACCCGTGCCGTCAGAGTTATGCACATCGCCATAAGCGACAAGTTCTCCGTTCTCAATCTTGAAAATGCCTCTTATCTCGTCAGAGCCTAAAGGATATGTGTGTTCTTCGTATGGCTCGTAATCCGAGTCCTCAAAAGTTACGCTAACATTTTTTAACCAAGTCGCATTATTTGACGTACCATAGTCGAAAAATATTCTTTTAACTTTTCCGTGGCCGCTTAAACTTACTCTTTGAAAATGAGTAAAAGTTGATACGAGAGATGGAGAGGAGGCGGATATATAGCCGTCTTCATACTCAATACTAAAACGAATACCAGCCGACCCTGTCGAATTTTGATATTTATAATCATAATCGAGATAAATCGTACCGTCATATCCGATATTATTCTCCCATAGAGACTCGTTTAAAATAGAGTTAAAAGAGTTAGAGTAAAAAGAACCGTCACTCTCTTTTGTAAAATTATAATATTGGAGTATTGTATCCTCGTCAAAAAGATTTTTACCCACAACCTTTTTAGCCACAGGCTTTGCACTAATCAGCGTTGCGGTCTGATATGCGTAGTAACTTTCGGGGAAAAGTTGACGGAATTTTGCTACTCCTGCACCTGCCGTTTGTGTTTCAAGGTTATAGAAATAATCAGCGACTTCCGAACTTCCGAAAAGTGCGGTGAGGTCGATAAGATTAAAATCGTCATAAGATACACCGCCAACTGTCGAAACATCAGCACCCGTTACATCAATATTTAAAAGATACTTATGTCCTGAAATTACATTAAAAGCATTATCACTATAACCAATAATATTACTCTGTGAGCCGTCATGATAAAGCATTAACCCTGTAAAACTTGCCGTTGCATTAACAATGGTCTGTATGTGTTTTGGTGTGGTCAGATTTTCAAGGAATAATAAAGTGTAGGGTGAATTTATCTCACGAATTCTCAATGCAAAAATATCACGGGTATCTGTGCTCGTGCTTGTAAATGAAATTCCCGAATTCTGTACCAACTGATTAAAAGCACAAGAACAGCCTATCAGTTTTTCGAGTGTGCGGTTGGCGGTGAGCGGGGTTGGGCGGTATTGATAAGGGGTTTCGTTTTCCTTGTAAAGATATACTCCGTTGTGTATCTCGTTTAAGGCTCCCACTATTGTTTTATTATTGAAATTCGGCAATTCTGTATTATATTCAAAATCTCCATTGATAGATTTTGCAACATTTCCAACTGTGATCTTTTTTGATGTATAACCTGTTTCTGCCTGTGCATCAACTTTTGATGTAGCAAGCAGATCATTTAATCCAGACGCTGTAATTGCATCAAGATCGGAAAATTTCTTCTTTCCCATTGATCTCCTCCTTTATCCTTGTACTGTGAATTCGTCCTCGCCATCCTCGGTCATGAAATCATCAACATCCTCAGTGGCAAGTCCGATCCATTCAGCCATAACAGAAACACTTTCTGCAAATGCCTTTACTTCAATTCCATCAATCTCATACAAGATAATATTATCAGAAACTGCGATAATTTCAGCATCGGGGGCAAGAATTGTAACCGCCTCGGAAAGATCCACAACATCCAATCCAGAAATATCAAACTTGGTAATGTCTTCTCTGATTTCAAGCACGCCATCCCAATACTCAGAACCATAAAGCCTCTGTCCCTCCAGAATGATGTTTGCATGGTCGATATCAATGGTTGTTTTCTCAATCCCATGTGTGATGATCTTTACCTGCCATGTGTGCCTGATATTTGGTGCAACATCCCTGATAATGTAAAAGAAATCTCTTGTAATTGAGATATTTTCATCCTCAATATCAGCCTGCACATCCTCGGTATATGGTTCTTCTGCAGGTTGAGGCACAATCGGCACCTCCGTTGTGGCAACGATCCCCGATAAACTCTCATAAGGACTATATGTTTGAAGAACCTCATCATAATAATATCGGATCTCATACCCTCCATCTATTTCCAGATCCTTCAACATATCGAATATAAATTCATGCATGATCTTCACTGTGGTTGTCTGAGCCGCTGTGAAAGAAAAACTCGCTATTGTTGTTTCTTGCTCGGGTGCAATATTCTCAATCGCATCAAGGTTCTTGAATGTGTAATATGTAACCTCATTTTCTTGTGTAGATTGCATCAATCCAGCGATATTTTTATCGGTTTTACTCTTTCCATTTGCAAGGGCAGGGTTATCTCCATATCCTTCAAATGTGAAATTGTCAAGGCTGTAATTATACGCCATAATACAGCCTGTGCAATTTCCTGAGATACCACCAATAAAATTGATCTCATCTCCCAAATCAAAAATGGGATCTCTTGCAGAATTCACATAGAAAGGTGTGTACTGAATTTCAGCAACGGCATTAAGTACCGCTCTCCTTCTCCTTTCCACAACCTCAAATGTTCCCAACTGCAACAACGGATTGGCTCCCAAATTCATCGTCAATCCATCATCAACATCCAAACCATAATATTTTGTGGTCTGGCTTGATATATTAACGAATGATACACCTGTCCATTTTGTTTCATATCCAGAGAAAACAACATCGGCATCTCTGTGATCCTCATCAAAGGAAACATCATTAGAAACGCCCATCTTTCTCAATGTTATTCTTCCATATCTGTCCGCACATGCGAAACATCCACATGTCTGTGCTATCCAATAAAGAAGATCCCTGTATGTTTCGATATCATTCTCCTCATATAACGCAAGTGCCTGATCCCCATTCGGCAACGCCTCAATTTCCTCCTGAGTGTTACCTAATTGCACCCCACATTGTGTCGCAATATATGACAGATACCCAAACGGGGTAGCCGTAGTAGCATCGATCCTAAAGGACTTATCCAATTTCTGCATATTATCATATCCAGAAATCGCTATGCCCTGTTTTGAAATCTTAGGTGCTTGCAGGTTATAAACTCCAATAGGCACATCAACCCATGCAGGGTCTTCGCCCTCCTCTGTTACAAACAACCCGATATTTACGGAAAGTTCTTTCCCCTCATACTGATCCCTTGCAACTTTACTGAGGAAAGAAGGTACAAATGTGAATTCGACCTCTCCCAAATAAACACCGCCAATTTTGGTGTTACTCTCCTCCGTGCATCTTCCAGATACGGAAAATGTGTCTAAGACAATATCATCTCCAGAAAAGGCAACCGAGCCGATTGATCCTGTCAATCTTCTCCGTGTTCCTCTTTTCATCATCTGCTCAATGTATGCCTCAGATACCGAAAACATCAAAACTCCTCCAATGTAAAAGATACCTGCCAAACGCCATTTACTGTTTCAAGATTGGCACTTTTTTCCTTGAGTGAATAACTCATGGAATTCGCCCCGATCCTCACATTTATTGTAGCATAATCATTTATGGCAGGGTCATATATCTTAGCCTCAAACTCATCCATATCCGCCAATCCTAACAATCCTGCCAAAAGGGGTTGCAGACATGTAACTGTAACCGCTATTGATCTCCTCCCCTTTCTTGCAATTACATCCTCCTGCGTACCGCCCTCTGTTTCATGGGTGGTAACATAATCATTTCTGGTTATTCCCCATGTCTTGAAATACTGATATTCAACATTATTCAAGGTAATCGGATAATTCTTCTGTAATCCTGTTACGGGTGTTTCATTATCTGCCATTATTATCTACCTCCCGAAACAACTGCAATTCTCGCATTTGCCGTTACTATCTGCTGGTCGATCTTCTTTCCTCCGATATAAACGGGTACAACAAATTCCATTTTTGACAATCTGTTGTCGATATACGCCATTATGCTATCCATAGATGCCGTGCTACCGCTCGCAGAAACCTGCTGAGTGCCGTTCGCCATCATTGAATATCCATTCATATCTGCAACTCCAGATACCGCTAAGCCATCAAATGCGAGGGCATTATTGATATCATCAGTTATCTCCCCTGCACTCTCCGCCATATCCTTCGCAACCTCATTGATTTCATCTGAGAAACCTTCCCCGATGCCCAACGCAAGGTTTTTACCGATCATATCACGGAAAACTGTTGAAGGTGAATGTATGCCGAAAAATGTCTTGAGGCTGTCAAGAATTCCCTTGCCAAATCCTTTGATCTTCTCTCCGATCCATTTACCCATATCGGAAATGCCCTTCCAAAGTCCCTTTATCAGATCCGAGCCTACTGTAACAATCTGTGCCGTGCCTGCAAGCAATCCCTTGACTATCGCACTAATGATTGTCGGCAACTGTTTCCCGAGTTCCACAATGATATCGGGAATTGCCTTTACAATCCCCATGAATAACTGTATTGCCGCCTGTATGATTAAAGGCGTGCTATTCACAATGAAATTCACTATATTTGTAATGAGTGTAGGGAGGTTCTTAATCAATACTGGCAACGCTTTGAGAATTCCCTGCACTATGCTTGTAATAACCGATAAACCTGCCTGTAACAGAGGCATCAAAACACTCTCATCTGTCAATGCATTGAGCATTGTCATGATGATATCCACAATGGCAGGAATAACTGTCGGTGCGTTGGTACTGATTGCATCCGATAATACCAGAATTATATCAACCGCTGATTTTAACAATCCAGAAAGATTTGCAGGATCTCCCAACGCAGATGCTATTGTCCCAATTACCGATAAAACAGCCGACAAAATGGAAGGTGCATTTTGTATCAATCCACTCGCTAACTCCAGAATTATAGGTACTGCCGCATCAAGCAAAATCGGTAGATTTGTGGTGATTGAAGATAACAACGCCTTAAGGATGGATCCTCCGATTTGAAACACCTGAGGTGCCTTAGTCACAAGTCCGTCTGCAAGCCCCTTGATGCCGTCCTCAATCTTTTTCAATCCTCCATTGATATCCTTTCCCGAAAAGATGGCAGAAAGTCCATCCATCGTGGTTGTGAACGCTGGCAGAAAACTTGAAAGCATGTTGTTTTTCATTCCAGAAAGAGCCGTGTTCATATTCTGTAGGCTATCCTGATAATTTGCAGATGCTTTCACCGCCTCATCGGACATTACTCCGCCAAGGTCATGCACCTGTTTTCTCATGTTCTCTGTTTCTTCTGCAGAAGTGTTAAAAAGAGGTCCTAACTCAACCGCACCCTTTCCTAACAACTTGGTTGCAAGTGCTGTTCTTTCTCCTGCATCTTCAACCTTCTGCAACGCATTGATTGTTTTATTCCATGTTTCCTCAGGAGACATATTTTTAAGGTCTTCCTGTGTGATCCCCAATTTAGAAAAAGCATCATTCCCCTCCTCGGCAGAAGTGGTTAACTTTTTCATTGAGGTTTTCATACTCTCAATGCTTGTTCCTGTATGCTTTAATATGAAATCCCATTCCTGATATCCCTTAGCCGA
>Ga0310786_10001702_pt1 | contig 35298 bp, 30 predicted proteins | sample AusTroGonzalo_MG_FD_203881 | JGI IMG/M metagenome (GOLD analysis project Ga0310786, IMG submission 203881) | Bovine rumen microbial communities from tropical cattle in Woodstock, Queensland, Australia - Gonzalo_03 (v2) (version 2) | ecosystem: Host-associated > Mammals > Digestive system >... | reverse complement strand
CCCCTTCCCCCTCCGTCCCCGCGCGGGTTCCCCTCACCCCTCCACCGGACAATCCCCGCACCACGCCTTCCGCCCGCATTTCCCGCAAAACGCCCCGCGCCACACCGCGTCGAACTGCGCCTCCTGCGCGCGCACCAGCGCCGGGTCGTCGGTCCAGATCCCGTTCTCGAAATTCCGCCGCGCCGCCGATTTCGCCCCCATCCCGGCCCCCGTCAGGTTGGCGCTCCCGAAATACGCGAGCCGCCCGTCCGCCACCACGCACTTGAAATGGACCCGCGGGCAGAGCATCCGCTCCATCCCCTCGCGCAGTTCCGGGTAGCGGTCGAAATCCGCCCGGAAGTTCGGCCCCGGCTCCTTCGCGTGGATCAGCCGAACCTCGACGCCCCGCCGCACCAGCCCCGCCAGCACCCCGGTGAACGGCCCCATTCTCCCGCTTGGCCCCTCCACGTACAGGTCCTTGATGTCCGCCGTGGCGATCCACACCCGCTTCTCCGCCCGCGGCACCGCCTCCCGCACCACCCGCTCGTAGATTTCCCGGTCGGAAACGAAGGCGGTCGTCATGTCCGGGCCTCGGGTTGGCGGGTGCAACAGGCATCCAAACATTCCGCCGTGCGGGCGAACGGGACGAAGTCCCCTCCGCCGGGAATCGGGAACGGCGCCCCCCGGTAAATGACCGAAACCGACCGAACGGGCAACACCGCGGCCAGCGAACGGAGGTTTTTCGCGAGCGCCCCGCCGGAGGTCCGCGAGGCCTTGATTTCGAAAAGATGCAACTCCCGCCCGGCATCCAGGACCATGTCCGCTTCGACGCCATTCGAATCGCGGAGGAAATGGAGTTCCTCGAGCCGTCCCGCATGGGCTTTCCACTTCAGCGCCTCGGAAACGACGAGGTTTTCGAAGAGTCCTCCGAAAAGCGGATCGCGCTCGACCTGGTCTGCCGTCCGGAGGCGGAGAAGATGGGCGGCGAGTCCCGCGTCGGTGAAATACACTTTCGGGGTTTTGACGAACCGCTTGGCGAAGTTTCCGTGCCAGGGTGGCAAACGGAATACGACATGGCTTGCCTCCAGGACCGACAGCCACTTGCGCAACGTCGGCGCGGTCACGCCGACTTCCCCGGCCATGCTCTCGAAGTTGACAAGCTGTCCCACCCGTCCCGCGAGAAGGCGGATGAAAGTTTCGAAAGCGATGCGGTTTTCCACGTGTATCAGGAGATTCGCGTCGCGTTCGACGTAGGTGCGGTAGTAATCCTCGTAGAGGCGGTCCGGGCGCAGCGACGCGGCGTGGAGTCGCGGGAGGAATCCCTTGCGGATGCATTCCGCCGCTTCGGACGGCAAAAGACCGGCGGCCGCGAGTTCGGCCATGGAGAGCGGCAGCAGCGTCAGCAACGCCGTCCGCCCCGCCAGGGATTGGGAGACCGCCGCGCGCAGGACGGGTTGGTGGGAGCCGGTGAGGATGTATTGGCCGGGGGCGCCGGATTCGTCCACCCGCGCCTGGATGCGGCTCAGGAGGTCGGGAACCCGCTGGGCCTCGTCGATGATGGCCGGAACGGGAAACGCCCGGAAGAAGGATTCCGGGTCTTCCGTCGCAAGCGCCCGGACCTCCGGAAGCTCCAGGTTGGCATAGGCATGGCCGGGAAAAGTCTTGCGGACCAAAGTCGTCTTTCCGGCTTGCCGCGGACCGTAGAGGGTCACGACGGGCATTTCCGCCGCCCGTTCGCGCAGCAACGGTTCGATGGTTCTGGGAATGATCATTCGGCGTCTCCAAGGCACGTGATTTTGCCGGTTCCTCCCGGAAACGCAAGGATTGTTTTATGCAAATCGAAAGTTGAAGTTTTGATTGGCATGAAAAATCACGTCCCATCCCGCTCACACCCGCGCGCGGATTTCCCGGTCGGAAACGAAGGCGATCATCCCGCACCTTCTCCTTCCGCCCCTTGTCCCTCCCCCAGCAACCGGCCGTACACGGCCGCATCCCGCGCCGAAAAACAGCAGAACGTCACGTCCATCTCCGCGCGGGCCAGAAACGCCTTCACTTCCCGCACGGCGATTTCCGCCGCCTCTCCGACCGGATAGCCGTAAACGCCCGTCGAGATGCACGGGAACGCCACCGAGCGGCAGCCGTTCGCCGCGGCGAGGGCGAGGGAGTTTCGGTAGCAGGCGGCGAGTTTTTCCGCTTCGCCGCGCGTCCCGCCGCACCAGACGGGCCCCACGGTGTGGACGACGAACTTCGCGGGCAGGGCGAAGCCCGGGGTGATGCGAGCCTCGCCGGTGGGGCAGCGTACCCCGGGCCGCACCTCCGGCACCGCGAGGCACGCCTCGAAGAGCGCCCGCCCTGCGGCACGGTGGATGGCGCCGTCCACCCCGCCGCCACCGAGCATCCGCTCGTTCGCCGCGTTGACGATGGCATCCACCGCCAACGTCGTGATGTCGCCCTGGACGATTTCGATCATGGGGTCTCCTTTATTCCGCCGCCGCACGGCCCTGTTGCTTGATTGCGCATGCTCCGAGTCTTGGCCTTCCTTCCCCCTCCCCTCAAGCAAATTCCCCGCCCAATGGCCGAACCAGGCGCGGTGCCCCCCCCGCGTGAAAGTGCCCGCGCATCCAAGCCGTTTTGCCAATGTCTGGCAAAATCAAGCGAAATTTGCCAAACATTGGCAAATCGCCGTTTGACCGTTTGCTCGTTCGACCGTTTGCTCGTTGGGGGGTGCGACTTTCCAGTCGCGCATTTCCGCAATCCCGCACGGAGGCACGGAGCCGCAGAGAATTTCGGACATTGAACCCCATTGAAAGCCGCCTCCGGCGGACATTGAAAAGATAGAATCCCGTTCCACGCGGTCGGGGAGAAAACCGGACGGACGGGAAGAGGGCGAAAAAGAAGATTTCGGCGAAAAATCAAGGATTTTTCGCCGATTTTGGCGGGTCTGCCAAGTGGCAGGCATCGTTGATTCCACCGAACCCGCTACCGCAAAGGAGCTTAACTAACCGGCATTCGGGACAGACCCCGTTAATTCTGGGGTCTCTCTTTTGCAACAAATACTGGGCATATGGCTGAAAAACGCATTCCTGCGAAGGGTACTTGTATTTTACCGGAACAAAAATTTTGGTTCCTTGCGATATTGCATCTATCAACAACTGTCCACACACCACACAAGTGCTTGCGGTTTCCCTACTATTTAAAGTAATATATCGAGCAAGCGAATTGGTGCCGTATTCAAGCCATGTTTCGTTTTCCCAATCTTTCTGCAAAATAATCATGTCTATTTCATCTTTTACGGCAACAGCGCGTTCCTCCATGTTTACAATTGTTATCTCAGCCAGAGGAAATGCCCCATCTCGTAAATCTAAAGTTATAAAAAGTTGGAATGAATGTCTTGTATCATGCTCGTCAAAAGAAAAATTACCATTGTCCCTTGTATCTGCCGCAACCTCCCTCCCCCATAAATTTGCCACAAACATAAATGTTAATACAGAAAACAGAAGGAATATATAGTTAATTTTCATCGCAGAATATAAACCAACGGGGTCTGTCCCCGCAAGGCGGCAAGGCGGACGGGAGGGGGCAGGCTTTTCTTTCGGGGATTGGGGCATGGAATTCTTTCGGGCGGGGGAGGAGTGGACGATTCCAAGCAAAGCTTTTTTCCCGCCGCCCCGTCAAATCAAAATTCCCCGCTGCCGCAATGACGGGGCCCCCGCGAAACTCCGTTTCGTGGGGCAAAATTGCGCCCCTTTCGCGCGCGGCTGGAAGCCGCACCTCCAAAACCTTCCAACCTCTTGTCACTCTTCTCCGCGCGGCGCGTTCCGCGCCGCGCCCTCCGCTCAAAACCCGATCCTTCCCTTTCCGCCGTCACGCTTCAGGGCGGCTTCCGCCGCGAGCGCGTCCAGCAGCGCCGCGTTGCCGCCCGCCCCTTCCGCGCCCCCCAGCCAATGCAGCGACTGCCGCACCGTCCGGTAGTCGCCCGGCGCCAGGTTCCGGATGCCGTCCAGCCGCGCGGCCTCCTCCTCCGTCAGCCGTGCATGGAACATCCGCTCGAAAAAGAGCCGTTTGCCAGCTTGGTCCAGATAGCCGAACCGCAGCTTGAACGTGAACCGCCGGAGCACCGCCGGGTCGAGGTTGTCCATGAAGTTGGTCGCCCCCGCCATCACGCCGCGGAAGTTCTCCATCCGGTGCAGCAGCTCGTTGACCTGCGTGACCTCCCAGCTCCGCTGCGCCCCGGCGCGGTTTTGGAGAAGCCCGTCGATTTCATCGAGGAACAGGATCGCCCCCTCCTCCTCGGCCTCGCGGAAGGCCTCCCGGATGTTCTTCTCGGTGCCGCCGACCCACATCGAAAGCAAATCGCTTCCCATCCGGACGCACACGGGGGCGCCGGCGGCGGCTCCCAGATGCCGCACGAATTCCGTCTTCCCCGTTCCCGGCGGCCCCCACAGAAGGAGGTTCATCCGCGGCCGGTCCGGGTCCCCTCCCGCATCGTCCTCCTTCAGCGCCTCCCGGAAGCGCCGCACCGCCTCCACCACCCGCTCCGGCGGCACGTCCCCGCCCACGTTGAGCCCTTCCAGCGAGTAATCCCGCGGCACGCCCTCCTCCCCGGCCCCCGGCCGTTCCGAGACCGCGAGCTCGCAGTGCGGCCGCATGAGTTTCGCGACCAGCGCCGCCTCCTCGCCGCGCTTCGGCCGCATCCGCCGCACGTTCCCCAGCACCGTCGCGATGCCCCCGGCGCTCGTCCGCCACTTCCGCGACCACTCGGCGATCTGCTCCTCCCCCACGCGCCCCGCCAGCCCCGTCTTGGCGACCGTGTTCCGCCACACCGCCCGCCGTTGCGCGTCGGTGAGCTTGTCGAACCGCACCGAATAGTCGAACCGGCGCCGTACGCTCCCGTCGATGCTCTCCGGCGGCGCGTTGACGATCCACACCGTCGGGATTTTCGTCCCGTCTAGCAGGGAGTTGACCGCGCCTTTTTCCGTGCCGCCGCCCCCGCCGCCGAAACCGGAGAACAGGCCGAAGAATCCGCCCCCGCGCGAGCGGAGCAGTTCGTCCGCCTCGTCCACGAGCGCCATGCTCCCCGGCTTCGGCGCCCGCTCGTTGCAGAGGAAAATGCCCGTCATGCGGCTCTGCGCCTCCACCTTCTCCCCGTCGCGCGTCCCTTGCAGGATTTCGTAGAGCGTCATTCCCAACTCCCGCGCCAGCGCCAGGGCGAAGCTCGTCTTGCCCGTCCCCGGCTCGCCGTAGAGCAGGATGTTCGCCCCGCCGCGCCCGTCCGCGGCCTTGAGGAGGCGCTTGAGGACCGTCCCGTGGTTCTTCGCGAGCGCGCCGAAATACGACCACGGAAGCGCGTCTTTCGTGTCCCGCCGCTTGTAGAAGCGCCCCTCCAGCGCCATCGGCCCGACGCCCTCCAGGTAGTCCCGGAACGGCCCGCGCGCCAAGTCCCCGTCGCAGTCGAGCACCTCGTGCTTGCGGAGTGCCCCTTCCGGTGAAAGCGCCTTCTCCACCTCGCTCTCCGGGCAGTCCACCGCCATCGCGAGGAACATCGTCCGCACCCGTCCAGACTGTCTGCTGGGCCCCTGCAGCGGAAAGTCGTCGAAAACCGTCCGTTGCCGCACCAGCGCATACTCCAGAAGTCCGCGTTCCGCTTCCCCCAGCTTGAGCGCCCGCCACACCTCCCCCACCCGCGCCTTGTCCCCGTCGCAACGCTTGGCCGTGCCTGCCCGCGCCTCCAGCTCCCGCGACCATTCCTCCAGCATCGCCCGCGCGCGTTTCCCGGACTTTTCGTCGTTCCACAACGTCTGCAATGCATTCGTCAACCCGCCGCGGTTGAACTCCAGGGCTCCGGAGGAACTGCTTTTCCACACCACCTCCGCATCCAGCAATTCCTTCTCCGTGAAATGGCGCAGGAATCGCGCCACCGCCTCCCGGGGGCTGCCCCATTTACCGACCTCGAAAAGGTCGAAAAAGTCGCAGTCCCCGACGCTTGTCTTCCAGTTCTTGGCGAGATTCCGCCAATACGTCAACGCCCGCCGCGCGAGCCAACTCCCGCCGCCGTTCTCCTTGTACCCCTTCATCGTCCGTCTCCGTTCGTTTGTTGTTTCCGTTCTCCTCCGCAGCCCGCGCCGGGAAGGCCCCGGCGGCCCGGACAAGCTTCATTCGTCCCCGGTTCCCCGCCACCCTGTTTCCGCCTCCCTTTGCCGCCCCGCTTGCGGTGGTCCCACGCGGCGGTCATCATTTCGCAAACGCCCCGGAGACGCCGCGCGAATTCTTCCTCCCCGAACAGCGCCGCCACGACTTCCGCCCGGAGGCCTTCCGGCGCTCGTCCCGCATCCCTCCCGCAGTGGCGATCCACGAGGAACGACAGCGTTTCCAGCTTCCGCATTGCGAGTTGGAGAAACGGGTGCATTGCCGCCGGATCGATTCTCCCGCTGCCCCTTTCGAAGTTTTTGGGCGGCACGGAGGCCAATCCGCGGAACGCACCCGCACGCGGGAACCGCGACCAGCGGACGAAATCGCCCCATTCGCAACGCCGGATGCGTCCGGCTTCGGCATGGCGGCAGTTCCAGGCGAAATTCAGGTGGTGTTGCGCGTGCTCGAAGCTCACGGAGAGCGACCCTTCCGAAAGAGGTCGCTTCCACGCCTGCCGCGCAATGCCTTCCTCCATATCCTCGAGGCACCCGTCGCGCAACGCGCCGAAGGCGTGGTACTCCGCCCGAGCCACGAGCTCTTGCAACTCTCCCAGCGCCTCGCGCAGGTTCTCCGACACGTGTTCCCAAGCAATCTCTTTCATGCGTTCTTCTTTCTCTTTCTTCACGGGTGGTGTGCCAGGAAGTGCGCGCAACTTTCCGCCCACGCCGCACGCTCCTCCGCCGTGCACCCCGGCGGAAAATCCCGCTCCGTCCATACATGCGGAAACGCCCGCCCCGTCCGTTCGCCTTCTGCTTCTCCGCGGCACCGTGTCTCCACGCGGGATTCCGTCTGTCTTTTCCGGCTCATGCCTTCTGCCTCCCGTTCAAGGCCGTCCGGGGCCAGTACCGGACGAAATGGCGCGGGAACTTTTCGTTGCGCGAGAATTGCGAATCGGCCTCGGCCATCGTTTTGTTCCGTCCGTTCCAGGCGAAATTCAGGTGGTGGTAGGCATGTCCCAGGCTCGCCGCAAGACGCCCCTCGCGGAATTCCCTTGGCTCGCAGAAGGCCGCTCCGCCCTCCGCGGGCTTCTCCCCCTGCGCCAGCCGGATTTCGAGAAGAAGGAACTCCAGTTCCTGCTTCGCTTCCGTCACGTGGAACCGCAGCAAGTCCAGATTCAGCTTGCACCGGCGTCTTTTCACGGCTCTTCCTCCCCGAACCCGTCTTCGTCCGCGTCCCGCCCTTCGTTTTCAGGAACTTTCACCGCCTCCAGGTCGGTCTCCGTGGCGTCCGGCCCCGGAAAGTCGCAATAGGCGTAGCAAAACGATTCACTCAGCTCATACGACCACGCCACGACGCGGATGGGCGCCTTTCGGAAGACGTGTTCCCGGACGTCACCCAAATCAATGCCTTCCGCCTCGCAGAGCCGGAGAATCGTTTCCATCGACAGGGCGATTGGCCACTCGATTCCGCTCCCGTCCACGAACGTCTTCTGGAGCGTGAACATCCCGTTGTCGTCCTCGTCGGGGTCGCAAATCGCGAAATCCCGCAAGACGAGCTCCCCGTTGACGGCACCCGCCCGTTCGGCCAGTGTCTGCTTCTTGCTGTCGTTCTTGTCGTTCATGTCATTCTCCGTTCTTCTGAGTTGCCGATTTGTTTCACTCCATCTCCCCCCAGTTCCCGAAGCGACGCGAGTCACTGTCGAAATGCAACTTCACCTCGCCTACCTCCCCGTTCCGGTTCTTTGCCACGTTCAAGATTGCCAAATGCTCAGACTTGTTCCACGACGCCCTCCGCAACAACATCACCACGTCCGCCTCCGGCTCGATGGGCGCGGAATGCGGCAACTCCGGAATTTCCGGAATCCCGCTGCGCAGGTCCCGGATATTCTTCTGCAGTTGTGACAACACCAACACGGGGACATCCAGCTCTTCCGCCATTTCCTTCAAGGCCCGTGCAATTTCCCCCCTCTCCCGTTGCAATCCTTCCCGCGCATGCATCCCGAATCGAACCAATTCGAAATAATCCACCACCAATAGCCCCACTCCATGGCGCTCCCTCATTTTGCGCGCCGTCTCCCTCAAGTCCTCCACCTCAAACGAACTGTCATCGACGTATATCGGCAACTTCTGCAAAACCGCGAACTCCTCCATCAATTTTGCGGGGTCTTTCTGCCGCACCAGCCTTATCGCCAAGTTCTTCGCGCCCATTTGCAAGCTGAAAATTCCTGCCAGCAACGAAGCTTGCCCCGGCATCCCGCGCGCCACGTTCTCCGCGATGGTCAACGCCAGCGCCGTCTTTCCCATCGACGGCTTCGCCGCCAAAACCAGCAACTCCTGACAGCGCATCCCGCACAGCACCCCATCCAAATCCCGGAAGCCCGTCAAAACCCGCCCGCCGCGGAAAAGTCTCCCGCCGCGTGGGATTCCGTCCCCGGCTTTTTGCCGCAGATGGCCGATTCGTTTTTTTGCCGCGTTGCCCATGCTTCCGGTTGTTAGCAAGTTCCGTGCCAACTCCCCGACAACCCCGAAACGGCGCGTTTTCCGGCCCGACCTCGCCTTTTGCTGTCTATTTTCCGCCATGAGTGGAAAATTTTCGCCATGTTCCCCGTGTCGTCGCGACCGCCGCGTCTCCTCCCCTCTCCCGCTCTTTCGCGCCATTCCCGGATTTCTTGCGCCCCTCCTGGAAAATTCCCCGACCGGCCGACACCACGTAGGTGCGCGGGAAGAATGCAACGATGGTCCTTCCCGCGGGCGGACCGGCACTATTCACTCGCAGCGGGAGGGACACCGCGCTAACTTCGTTCCCATGAAGATGCCCCTTCCGTCCGCTCTCCGTCCGTTCGCGCTCCTCGCCGCGCTTTTCCTTCTCCCCGCCCTCCCCCTGCGCGCCGCCGATCCGCCGCCCGCCATCTCCATTCCCCCGCGGCTTTCCTTCGCCGCCGACGGCCGCGTCCTCGCCGCCTTCGACACCGCCTCCCCCGCCCGCGCCACGCTCCGCTGGGGTTTCGCCCCCGACGCGATGACTTCCTCCGTCTCCGATCCCGGCGGCACCCACGCGCACGTCCTTTCCTTCCCGCCGCTTCCGCCGGGTGCCACGGTGCACTACGCCGCGACCGCTTCCGACGGCTACGCGTTCTCCAACTCCTTCCCCGCGCCCCCCGCGCGCACGCCGGGCGCCTCTTTCCGCTTCGCCCTCCACGGCGACCTCGAAGGCGGACTCGAGGACAATCCCCAGCACTTCCCTTTCGCGCGCGCCGTCTCCCGCGGCATCGCCGCCTTCGCTCCCCACGTCGTCATCTCCACCGGCGACCTCGCCGACGAGGCGTACGGCAACTTTCCCTCCCACCCCCCCTATCTCGCCTGGACGAACTTCATCGACATCTGCTCGAACGAGTTTTCGTCCATCCCGTTCCTCCCCGCCATCGGCAACCACGACGGCCGTTCCCCCGCCTCCGGCGGCCAGGAGTATTCCCGCGACCAGGCCCGCTCGTTCTTCCACCGCTTCTTCGCCCTGCCCGAGACGGCGCCCGGCTCCGTCAACCACGTCGCGCGCATCGGAAACGCCACGTTCGTGTTCCTGAACTCCGACGCGGACATCCCCTCGCAGAAGGATTTCCTCGCCCGCGCGCTCCAAAGTGCCGCGTACGACCCGTCCAACACCTTCGTCTTCGCGGTCTTCCACCGCCCGCCCTATTCCGTTTCCGGGCACGGCGGCAACGACGAAATCAAGGAAAACTGGTGCCCGCTCTTCACGACCTACGAAACCGACGCGGTCTTCACCGGCCACATCCACAACTACCAGCGCTTCCACCCCATCGACGGGGTCCGGTACCTCGTCTCCGGCGGCGCAGGCGGGTACCCCAAGGACTGGGCCGCCGACCCTTCCCTCGCCTTCACCACCACCTGCTTCCACTACGTGACCGCCACCATCGACGGCGCCACCGCTTCCTTTGAGGCCTGCCGCTCCGACCACGACCCCGCCACCAACCCGCAGGTGTTCGACGCTTTCACCCTCTCCGCCGACCGCCGCGTCCGCGTGTCCCCGCCTTTCCCCTCCCCCGGCGGCACCGCCACCGTCACCTACAACCCCGCCGGCGGCCCCCTCGCCGGTGCCGGCGCCGTCGCCCTCCACTGGGGCGTGGACAAATTCGATGCCGCCTCCACAGCCGTCATGTCGCGCAATCCCGGCGGCACCTTCACCGCTACCCTCGACATCCCGTCTTCCGCCACCAACCGCCTCGCCTTCTGCTTCAAGAACAATCCCGACACCGACAACGCCACGATCTGGGACAACAACCACGGTCGCGACTGGCAGGCGCTCTTCGACCCGCTCCCCGACCTTCCGGCCCCCCGCCCCGTCCCCTACGCGCCGTTCCACAGCCCGGTCGTCACCGACGACCCGCCGGACAAGGCGATGAACAACACCGGCCCGGAGATCGTCGACGCCTTCGATTTCGACACATCCTTCCCCGTGTTGCCCGCGGCGGACCTCCCAAGCGGCTTCGGCTCGTTCGGCCCGGTGTACGTCAACCTCGACGCGACCAACCTCTACCTCGGCGGCAACGCGCTCGACCTCGCCGGAACCAACAACGCCGCAATCCTCTTCGTCGGGCTGGACACGCTTTCCGACAACGCGTGGAACCTCTGGCACAAGTCGTCGCTGCCCAACGCGCTGGACCTCCTCCACAACGTCCGCTTCACCGAACCGATGGACCTCGCCATCGTCCTCGGCGACCAGCACGGCGACAAGACCGCTTACACCAACTTCACCTACGCGGGCCACGACTTCGGCCAAGGCATCTACTACCTTTCCACCAATTCCTCCGTTTTCACCCCCGTCCCCACCAACTCCGGCGCCCGCCTCTCGCAGTTCGCCATCCCGCTCCCGCCCGCGACCGAAACCGGGAACCACCCCTCGACGGCGTGGGAAGTGGCATTGCCGCTCTCCTGCCTCGGCGCGGGGAAGAAGCCGCCCGAGCACCTGTTCCTTTGCGGCGTCATCGTTTCCGATTTTACCGCGGAAAACGACCGCTATCTCTCCCGCTCCGTCCTCGCCGACCGCGCTTGGTCCACGCCGGACGCCTACGGCAACACCGGGACGAACACCTTGATCCTCCGCCCCCTCCGTGTCGCCCTCCCCACCGGCCACCAGCTCGGCGACGAAATCCCCAACTCCTACCGCGTCGGATACTACGGCACGCCCGACGCCCCTTCCGCCGGCGCCGACACCGACGGCGATTCCATGACCACCTTGGGCGAATACATCGCTGGAACCGACCCCTGCAACGCGGCCTCGTTCCTCCGGCTCCGCCCCGATTTGAGCCTCGACCCGCCGCCCCCCGCCGACCGCATCTTCGGAACGGAATTCGCGACGAACCTCCTCGACCGCCCCGTCGTCTGGCGCTCCCCGGCCCCCGATCCGGCAACCGTCACCGGCCCCCTCTTCCTCCGCGCCCGCGTCTCCCTCCCCTGATCCCGTTGCGCGATTCCCCCTTTTGCCAACTTGGCAAAATGCGCCTGCAACTTGTGCCTTGCCCCCCTTTTTGCCCTTTTGTGCTGCAAAATCCTGTTTTCATGGTTGCGCGGCTGGAAACCGCTCCTTCCAAAATCGTCTCTCTCTTTCCTTCTCTCTCATAGTCCGTCACTGGCGACGCGCCGCGACGGACTGAGGCGGCGCGTCGGCGCAAACCGCGTGTCGGCGCGCGCAGGATGGCGGGCTTCCGCTCCGCCACTTGCAGGTACGCGGCCATGGCCGTCCAATTTGCCGCCAGCCGTTCCGCCTTGTTTGCTCGCCCGTTCACCGCGCGCCTTAAAAGGGCGGAGAATTTGCAATGTGCAAATATTCCGCCCGTTTCAAATTGCCCTTCTGGGCGGATTTTTTGCAAAATGCACATTCTCCGCCCGTTATTTGTTGCCAGCGTACCTGTCTCCGTGCAGAATGGCGGTCGTTGTCGCGAAAGGATGCCCGATGTTCCACGGACGCGAAGAAGAATTGACCCGTTTGACGGGGCCGTGGAGAAAAGCCTCGCGCGAAGTCCGCAAGGTTCGCGAAGGGGCGGAACATGGAAAGCCATTGAACCCGCTTCGCGGACATTGAAAAGAGACCGGGAGGGGCGCGCTTGTCGCGACCGTGGATGCAGCGACGGCGGAGAAAGCCGTCGTGCGTCAACGTTTCTCGCAGAGAGTGAGACATTGAAAAGCATTGAAACCCGCCTTCGGCGGACATTGAAAAGGGGGTGCGCCATCTTGGCGCGCGGAAAGCACGAAGAGCGGGGAAGAGGGAAAGACTCTTCGCGCAAAGTCCTCAACGTCAGCGAAGGGCAACAAAAATCTCACGCGGAGGCGCTGAGAGGCAGAGAAAAGATGACAGAAAGGGAAGAATTGAAAAGGTGCGTTTTCCCGTAATCTTGCACCACGCTTGGCGCCACCTCCGGGAACCCCGTTTGTTGCCTCTGGATACCTAGAAATCCAGTCATCCAGTCACCCCGCTTGGGCCATCCATGCCCGCCGAAATCCCCCCGGTAGGGTGCCAACCCCCGCTTGGCATCACCTTCGGACGCAACAAAGCCTCGCGCGAAGTCCGCCAAGTTCGCGAAGGGGCGGAACATGGAAAGCCATTGAACCCGCTTCGCGGACATTGAAAAGAGGCCGGGAGGGGCGCGCTTGTCGCGACCGTGGATGCAGCGGCGGCGGAGGGAGCCGTTGGGAATCAAACTTTCCCGCGGAGACGCGGAGAGTTTTCGCCAGGATTTGCAGGATGGCCAGGAGAGGGTTTTCGCAGACGGGTTTACTGACAATCAAAAGATTTCAGGGAGGGGAGATGCTGTCATGGGACTGACCTGGCTTCACTTACCCCTTGGCATTTCCCATGCCAGCACCACTCTCCTGCTCGCTCACAATTATTCTGGAACACAATCTTTCGCGATTCTCCAACAATGTGACTAACTCGTTGTAATGATCGCGAATTTGCTCTTCTTCCCATTTATAATTTGCCTCCCTGGTTTTCTCGTAGATGATTCTGCGGTTGGGTCCCAAGTTGCCGTGCCCATATTTGTCAACTTTCTCTTGCACAAAGCGATCACTAAGCCGCGAATTTGAATTCTTGTTTATGAGAAAAAGATTACCCAAATTGTCAATGTATGTGCAATCTTCCTTCACATTGTTCCGGGCAAGATGATGTTCAACGGAGTTCCAATACTTGAACTCGAATTTGCCGAGGAACTTTTCCTGACTTTGGCAACAGTAAAGGTAATCGATGAAATTGAGAAGGAAATGAGGTGCGGCTGTTCCCGGTGAATACGAATTCGTCTTTGACGGAGTCTCTCCCACCGGAATTCTCGGGATTTGATATCCTTGTTTGTCGTAGTACTTCAACATCCAGTCATGCAGAAATTCCAGAAAGGTATCAGCCGAAACAGCCTCGAAATTCCCGTCCTTTCCACACTTTCCTTGGAACCATCTCAAAGTGTCATAGAGCCAGGTCTTGTAGATGCGGGTGCGGAATGTGACTTGCAGCATGGAGAGCGCCGCCACAAGTTGCTTTCCCCTTTCGCCCTCGAAGGACGAAGTGAATTTCCAGTTGCTTTCATATTTGGTCGGCTTCAGCAAAACCCATTTCCGGCCATCCTCCTGATCGGCGGCATCCTCCGTGGTTTTCACGACAAAGCGGTCAAACACCGTCCGACAAAACAGAAGCAGTTCGATGAACTTCATGGAATCAATTTGATTCCCGTTCTCGCGGTAAACGGCCAACAAATCCTTCTCGTTCAAAGGGACATCTGCATTCACTTCATTGACATGGCAATACAGGCGCAGGACGTGCATGAGAAAATTCGGGAAGTCGATGATGGAGCTGTAGGCATAAATCTCCGTCTCGGTTTCTTCCTCGCCTTCAACGCCTTTCCCGACACCCCCGCCGATTTTCGCGTCAATGATGTCTGACAACGAATACGATTGTTTCTTTTCCCCTGGCTCGGAAATATCGCCAACAGGGGTAAAACGGTCATGCAAGAATCCGTCGTATTGCGTTCCGAAGTAACTCTCCCTGTCTTTCGCGGCAAAGAGCCGGTGGATCGGAATGTCCATCCGGGCGCAGGCATCCCAAATCTTGGCGAACTGGCTTTGCCGGATGGAGTCGTGAAATTCCTTCCCGTCCGGGCGCACGACCTTGATTTTGTCCATCATCTGGGCCTTGACGATTTCGTGCTTCTGCAACTGCTCGCCGCGGTTGTTCATGATTTCGAAATACGCCGCGACATCTGTGTCTTCGGGAATCTCGTTCCTGACCAAGATGACATGGTTCATGAAGAACTCGGAAAACTGCGGGTCAGCAAGATATCGGGCGTGATCTTCCGACCCGTCTGGCAAATCGGCCTTTGCGTTTTGGAGGAATTCGCACGCTTCTTTCAAATAGAACAACGACGGGGCCGCCAAGCGCAGAGCGTCTTCCGGCTTTCCCGGATGTTTGCAAAGTAGTTCGAAAAACTCTTGGACCTCCGGCCGCGAATCATAAAACAAAACAGGGCGAGACAGTTTTTTCAGCAAGATTGCAATCAAGGAAATCACCGTGAGCCGCTGTTGTCCGTCGATGACTTCATAGTCTCCATTGTGGCGTTTCATCACGACCAAGCTACCGATGTAGTAATTTCCCTCGGGCTTCTTCCGGCAAGCTTCGTGGATGTCCTGCAACAGCTGGTGGATTTCTTCCGTTCTCCAGGCAAAATTTCTCTGATACAGTGGAATCGTGTATTTATCGGCAAAAATATCGGCCAGCGTTTTTCCTAAATCGTTGCTCATGGCGGATTCTCCTGTCAAATAGCTTTCCCTTGGATGATGAAGTTGCTCAAAGCTTCCGGCATTTTTTGGGGATAGGCGAATTGCTTCTCTTTCAACTCGGCGACAAGTTTGTCGAGTTGCAAAAGGTCCAATTCGCTTTTCGCCCGTTGGATGATGGCGAAATACGTTTTTGGCGCCGACATGGCCGTCGGATACTTGACGGCGTAGACTTGGAGGCGAACCTGGTAAATCAATCGATAGAGAATCTTGTGGTATTTTAGGAGTGTTTTCTCGCCAAACTTGTCGAGCAAAACGAAGCAAATTGATTTGTAGGCTTCGCGCAGATAAGTGTCGCCCGTTCGCCGTGAAAGATAATTCGTGTCCTGGAAAGCATTAGTTCGATATTTTGCATCTTCCCAAACAGTCGTTTGTGGATTGTAGATCAAGCACTGCAAATAGAAAAATTTCTTGAATTCGGCCAATTGATAGCTGCCCAATTCAATGAACATCCTCTTGTAAAGTTCCACATATGTCCCGACATACTCGAAGAAAGCCTTTCCGTTGATGATGGTTTGGCTGATGTTGACGAAAGGATTCGCCTTGTCGGTTTCACCGCTTTCCAAACGTGTTTTCGTGCCAATCGCCCCGGAAAGGACGTTTCGGTAGAACTTTTCGGTCAGATACTGCAACAAAAACGGATTCTGGAATGGGAAGTTGATGGGATGGTTCTTGTCGATGGTGAATCCCTTGAACTCTCCAATATCGTCCTTGGTAAAATCCTTGGCATCGTCATTCCGGCACCAAAGTCTGCCTTTGAAGAGCTGTTCCCGGAAGAGTTGTCCGAGGATATCCACGTTGGGGTCGTTTTGGATGTCGGGAGTCGCGTCATACTGCGTTGCCCCCTCCCAGTCACGGTCGCATTGGATTCTCTCCTCTTGAGTGTTCTGTTCCATGGCGCGGATGTGGTATGCCTTCAGCAAATTGTATGCCTCCAGACTCTTTCCTCTGCCATTCTGCGTATCAAACATCTGGAAAGCTTCGGAAAGGTCATCCACAACGATTTCCATGAACTTGCAGTTTTTTAAGAGGTATTCGGCAAGGGCCTTGCCGCGGTCATTTGTGTTTTCACGCATCCACCCTTCGATGAACCGGTGATTTTCCTGAATCGCGTCAACTGAATTTGCTGGATACAGAAGGGTACTTTCTGCAGTGATGCCACCACTTCCTGCCACCTTGGCAATGAGCAGAATCGTAGTCAGTCGTTGCTGGCCATCCACAATTTCAAGTTTTCTGTTCTCGTTGTGGAAGAAGATGGTCGTACCAATGCGGTATTCCAACTTTCCCTCTACTTGGCTTCGTCGTATGTCTTCCAGTAGCTGGAGAACGTTCTCGGTTGTCCAGCGATACGGCCGTTGATAATCTGGAAGTGATAACTCTTGATCCAAAATTTTCTGCGTTGTTTTGATGCTGGCTGCGATGCCCATACTACGCTCCAAATAAGCTTTGATTGAATATTTCATCCTTGTCCGAGAAGCGGAAGAAGACCTCTCCCATTCCTCGGTACCTCCGCATCTCCGCGGAAAACAAATCCCTCCCTCCCCGCGCAACGCGCAACGGGATGCGGAACGAAACCCCGAATGGGGAAACGGCGGATTCCTGCGTTGTCCGGGCGCTGTTCATTTTCCCTCATTGTCGCCGCCCGGGAACTTTGCATCAAGCGCAAATCCCCCCGGGCCGGACTTCTTCCCTTGCGTTTTCCTTCCCTCCCCCATCCCGTCCGAAAGCTTCCTTTCCATGTCCGCGAAGCGGCTTTCCATGCTTTTCAATGTCCGCCGAAGGCGGCTTTCAATGGTTTTCAATGTTCCATTCTCCGTGTCCCCGTGCCTCCGTGCGCTTTTTCCTTTCCCCGCCGCCCCGTATCGGCAAGCGATGGCGCCACTTCGGCCCCCCCCGTCACCGGCGGGACGTCTCCGGGGGCGCTTCCGCGTGGGTTCACTCTTGTTTGGCCTTTTCGAGACTTTTCATGTTTCACATCGTGCATCGCGCGAAATTGCGCAGTCCATTGAGTAAATTTGCGCAGCCTCCGAAATCGCAGGAAATTCACCGGCGGGGCGGCTCCGGCGGCGCTTCCGCGTCGCCGTAAATGGCGCGGCGGCGCGCGCGGTACGCCGCCCAGAGGCGGTCGCCGTAGGCGAAATGCCACCATTCCGCCGGGTAGTTCGCGAACCCCGCCGCCTTCATCGCCCGGTGCAAAACCGCGCGGTTCCGCGCCTCCTCCTCCCCCACCTCCGCGTGCGAGGGCGTTCCCGCGCCGAACTCCATCCATCCGCTCCCGCAGGGAGCCTCCCGGCCGTTTGCCACCAGCCGCACGTCCACCGCCCCGCCCGTCCGGTGGCCGCTTTCGTTCGCGGCCCAGCGCGCCGCGGCCCGCTCCGCCCCTTCGCCTTCCAGCCCCTTTGCCCGGGCGCTTTCCCACGCCACCGCGCGCAGCTCCGCCTGCCGCTCCGGGCTCCGCCAGCCTTCCAGCAGTTCCAGAGAAAAGCCCGCGGGCAGGCGGCCCTGCGCCGCGTCCAGGCGCCTGGCGACCCCTTCGCGCACCCATCCGCCGCCCCAGCGGACGAGCGGTTCGCCGCATTCCGCCACCGGCACGCGGTTGACCGCCTCGCGCGGCAGGACGTGCCGGAGGCCGAGCCGCACCAGGGCGACGTTCCAGGCAATCCGCAGTTTCGACAAGTTCATCGGTTCCCTCCTTGTACACCATCCGGCAAGGGCTCCGCCATCCTCCCCCGCCCGTTCACCGCGCACCTCCCGCCGCTTCCGCGCGCGCCTTCGCGGCGAGGCATTCCGCGAAAATCGCCTCTTCCAGCGCCTTCTGCCCCTTCGGGGGATTCCCGACCATCGCGCGGAACCGCTCCGCGATTTCGGGGTGGAGCCGTTCCGCCGTCTCCATCGCCCGGTACGCCGGTCCCCACGCGTGCACCCTCCCTCCCCGTTCGTCGATGCCAAGCCGCATCATTTCCCGGAGGAAATCCGCCCCGTGCCCGCCGCGCCGCCCCTGCGCAAACTGCCAGACGTGCACCATTTCGTGGAAGAGGACCGTCATCAGGGTCGCGGTGTTGTGCGCGGCGACGGCTGCGACCTTGAGCGAAATCCGTGGATGCCCGTTTTCCGTTTTCGCCCATCCCGCCGTGTCCGTGGCCCGTGCCGAACAATCGAGCGAGAGCTTCGCGGGCGGAAGCGCCCCCTGCCAGCCGAAGCGGTTGCATAGTTCGTAGAGCCAGTAAACCGCCTGGTAGTTCCGCTTCGTCGCCTCGTCGATGGGCGGCGGCGGAGGCGGCGGGGGCGGCGCGGCCTGCGCGCTTCCCCGCGCCCGCCCGCTTCCCGCCATCCCCGGCCGCCGCGCCTTCGCCCGCGCCTCGCGCGCTTCCAGCAGTTCCAGGCTCCGCGCGAGCGTGGCTTCGATTTCGCGCGTCTTGTCCTGCAACGCGAGCCAGCGGCCTTCGTGAAAGCGGAACGACTGCCGCGGCGGCGCCACCCGTTCGAAGAGATACGGCGTGCCGCTGCCCTGCACGATGTTGCAGTGGTCCTTCCCCGGCGCGGTCCTCAGCCCCCGCCCGCACATCTGCATCGTCGGCACCCGCGAGGCGTCCCGCGCGAACACCGACTGCACGTCCGGCTGGTCGAAGCCTTCCGTGAGCACCGACACGTTGGCCACCACGCGCGTTTCGCCGGAGAGGAAACGGGCGAGCTGCGCGTCCTTGTCGCTCTCCCCCGTCACCACTTCGCAGCGCACCCCGCCTTCCGCGAGCGCCCCGCGGAATTCCTCGCACTCCGCCACCGTCGAAAAGAACACGAGCGACTTGCCCCAGCGCTCCGGTTCGGCGAGCCAGCACGCCGCGACGATGTGCGGCCCCCAGTGCGGGAGGAGGTACGAATGGACCGGGCTCAGCCATCCCTCGCGGACGAGGCGGCCGATCCCGCACGTCCGCACCGTCTCCTGGAACGAGAGCTTCATCCGGTCGGTGCGCAGCGGCGTCGCCGAAAGCCCCAGCGCCAGCGGCGCGCGAGTTTTTTCGTAGAGCAACACGCAGCTCTGCGTCGCCTCGTGGTGCGCCTCGTCGAGCACCACCACGTCCGCGGGCGGCGGGGTTTTCTCGAAAAGCGAGACGGGGCGGACCAGCAGGCGGTGCAGGTCGCGGTTCGCCTCCATGACCTGTTGGAGGAGGTGCCGCCGGGGCGCCACCCACGCGACGCGGAGCGTCCGGCCCGCGCGCGCTTCGAGGCGGCGGACGGTTTCGAGGGCCATGTACGTCTTCCCCGAGCCGACCGGCGACTCGAGCATCACCGAAGTCTTCCCCGCCGCGAAGGCCGCGTCGCACGCCGCGATCGCTTCCTGCTGGTACGGGCGCTCCTCCCAGTTCATGCCCCCTCCTCCTCCGCCCGCCCCGCCCAGCGGATGTTCCCGAGGAGGTGCGCCGGGGATTCGCGCGTGTTCGGATACATCTCCTCCAGGTCGAACCCGCCCGTGCAGAAGCGGCCGACGAGGAGGTTCCCCGCCACCGGGTCCTTGAGGGCGCGCGGATGGTGCGTGCAGAGCTCCGTCACGAAATTGATCACGTCCGAGACCGGGCAGTCCACCGGGAGGAGCGCGCGGCGGCGCGCCCCGATGGCGCCGATGTCCGCCACCCCGTAGCGGACGCAGGGGTTGCCCGCGATGATCTGGAGGCGTTCGCGCAGGTGCATCGCGTCCTCCGCCCGCCGCACCTGGCGGCGGAGGAATTCGTCCACCGCGTGCACCTCCCCCACCGACGCCTTCGTTCCGGCCGCCGCCGCCAGCCGTTCGTGCAGGGCCTCGATGCCCTGGGGGTTGCCGAAGGAGGCGAGCAGGCGGCGGAAATGTTCGCCGCCGTTGTCCTTGATCTCGAGCTTCGTGCGGAAGGAGGCGGCTTCCACGACCGCGCCGTTGGAGCAGACCTGGCGCAGGAGGCCCAGGGTCGCGTCGGGGGCGTCCATGCCGTCCACGGGGACGGAGGCGCGGACCTGCACGCGGTAGTCGCTGTCGCCGGGGATGCTCCAGGATTCGCCGATGTCGAACATCCCCTCGATCACGCCGTTGGCGTACCCGAAGCGTTGGAGCCGCCCGTCCTCCTTCATGACGCGCTCGACGGCGTCGGCGGGGATGGGGTGGCCGGTGTTTTCGATGAGGCCGAGGGCTTCGCCCCGTTCCTCGTCGAGCGTCACGCGAAGGCCGAGGTCCGGCGCCACGGCGGCCGCCCGGTGGACCACTTCCACGGGGGAAAAGAGCGTGAAGACGGCGACGGGGACCTTCATGCGCCGGGCGAGACCCTTGAGGAAGCGGTCCGTGGGCTTGTACGCGCGCCCCTGGAAGCACACCGCGGCGAAGCGCCCGTTCTCCTCCTGGACGCCCAGCGCGATGGCGCGCGGGGTGGTTTCGAGGGAGAGGAAGCGCTCGGCGAACCCCATGGGCGGAGGAGGGAGCCGTGTTTCCGCCGCCGGGGGAGACCCGCCTGCCGACTCCTCCCCTTCCGCCGGCCGCCAGAGTTCCAATGCCTGCCGCATGGCCGGCCCGTCCCGCTCCCCGCGGGAAGCTTCCCCGAACCAGGCGTTTCCGTCCGTTTTGCCGTAGTCTTCGTTTTGCATGCCGACTCTCTCCTTGAACCGATTGCCCGATCGAACCAACGCCGTTTACCTTCCCGCACCGGACGGCGTACCGGAGCGCCACGGAACGGCACGGCGGGAACCCGCCCGCCGCACCGCGTGCCGTTTTGTTGCCATGTTGTCCATGCCGTTTGTCATCAGCAAATTCCGTGCCAACTCCCCGCCGGACGGAAAACGGGGCGTTTTCGCCGACCGCCCATTTCTTTGCCTGTCCATTTTCCGCCACTGCAGGAAAATTTCCGCCATCACCTCCTCCTTTCCGGCGCGAGCCGCCCTGCCTTCGGGTCCGCGCTTCACCAAATGGAGAAGGCGCGTCCCCGGACGCCGCGGCGCACGGGAACGCCCCCTCCTGTCCTCCACTTCACATGTCCCTGGTTCCCGGCCCCTGATTCCCGACGCCCGGCACCCCGTCACTCGGGACGGAACACCGGCCGGAATCCGACGTTCTCCACCACGGCACTGCCCGAGTTGCGGGGATCGACGATGATGCCCTCTTCCATCAACCGCATGATTTTCTCGCGTTTCCGGCTCGGCAGGCATTCCACGCCCCCTTGCGCGATGCGTTGCATGTCGACTTCGTCGATGCCTTCTTCCTTCATGCGGCGCAGCATGGTTTCCACGTCCTTCCGCGCCCTGCCCTGGATGCGAACCGACAGCGAATCCTGCGCCGCCGAACGGCAATCGGCCGGACCGTCGCGGAAACTCCCGCCGCGGATGGGACTCCCCGCGCCCGCACACTGTTCCCAGACGTTGCCGTGCATGTCGCAAAGCCCCCACGCATTCGGGCTTTTCCATCCCACGGGATGGATGGCGCCGCGGCTGTTGGCCATGTACCAGCCCATGTCGTCCAGGTTTCCCGTGCCGCCGTAGGGCCCCGAACTTCCCGCCCGGCACGCGTATTCCCATTCTTCCGGCGTGGGAAGTTCCAGCAGGGAGGGAGCGCAGAAATCGTCCCGCCGGCGCATCGCCAACTCGCCAAAGGCCGGTATTTTCGATGCCATTTCCTCCAGTGGAGCATCATTCTCCGTTTCCCCGGCGATCTCCGTGGAGAGAACGCCCAGCAATTGCGCGCTCGTCACCTCGTACTTTGCCATCCAGAACCCCTTGGGAATCGTGACTTCGCGCTGTTCCTCGTTTGCCCCCCGGCCCTTCTCCGTCGCGGGGCTGCCCATCCGGAAGGTCCCGGGCGGACACCACACCATGTCCATCGTTTCCCCGCCGGGCAGCTGCAAAACCCCCATCTTCGCCCGCCGGGACACCCAGCGCGCCAGGGCTGCCTCTTCCCGCAAGGCATGGAGCGAGGCGCTGGTTTCCCGGTCCTTTTCGCCCAACGCCGCCCCGTCCAACTCCCCGATCCGGTGCCGGAAGCGGAAGATGCCGAACTGCCGGCTGGTCTCGTCCAGCGCGTTCCGCATGGCCGCCAGCCGGTTCCGGAAGAGCGCCAGCGTCCCCTCCGCATGGCCCGCGTCCAGCGCGCGCGCGGCGTTCCGCAAATCCCGGTACTGCGCGGCCCCGCTCCGGTAGAGGGGAACCAGCGCCTGGACCGCCTTCCAGCTTTCCGGCAGATGCGCCCGCGCGAAAGCGGCGTCCTCGGCCCCGATGGCGGGAAGTTCACCGGGTTCCCCCTCCCCGGAAGGCAAAGGACCGCCTTCCAGCCACGCCGCCCCGCCTTGGTCGTCTTGCTTCTTCAACGCGGCATCGGAAAAAACGCCGCTTTTGCGCATGAGAAAGAAGAAGCAGAGCTCGTCGTGCCGCCGGAACATTTCGGAAATGGCCTTCGCCGCGTTCTTTTTCGTCCGCTCGTATATTTCCCCGCCGGACGGGTCCGATTCCCGGCCCTGCGGGAAATCGTTCTGCAACACCCGTTCCAGCTCCACGGCCTTTTGGCGCGCCGCGCGGTAGCGCGCGAAAGATTTCGGCATCCGGGACGCCGCGAACTTTTCGAGCAGCGCCGCCCCGCGCGCACCGTCCGCCCCTTCCGTCCGCGGATCCGTCGAAAGGATCTCCTCCCCGGCGGAACGCCGTTCCCAGCGTTTCTCCAGATCCGGCGGATTCCACTGGAAACAGGGCTGCACCTTCGTCTGCCGCACCTCCTCGCAGACTTGCAGGATTCTCGCATGCGTTTCCGGGGAGAAAGCGCCCGTCTCCACGCGCATGGAGTCCCGCCAGCGGCTCCATGCCGCGAGGATTTCGCTTGGACCGCCCGGTTCCCCGGCCCGGAGCCGCGCCTCGACGGCCTTCTTCTGCACCGGGGTCAGCGTTTCCGCGACGGCCACCCACGGGGGATTCTCCTTCGCCGCCTTTTCTTCCTGCGACGGCGCGCTCAAGCCCGCCTGCAACGCCATCACCCCCACCGACGCCAATTCCGCGCATCCGGCGGCAAAACAAACGCAAACCGCCGCCATCGCGGCGTTTTTCCACAAAACGGTCATTTTCACGGGCAAGGTTCCTTTTCCCGCCAAAGTTCCGGATTTCCCGCGGCACGCGGGCTGCGCCGCCGGAAACGGGAAGCGGGCCGCCGCGCCCCGCGGCGCGTTCGGTCTCTTCCCTTGCCTTTTCTTTCGCGCCATTCCCGGAGTTCTTACGGCCGGGCGGAAAAATTTCCGGTGAAACCGGATGAACGGGGTTTCGGGAACATCCTGCACGGGCCATGTCCCCGTTCGCCGGCTTGGGAAGCGGCGCACACGAGATTCACAGGCTTTGCCGAATGGACAATGGACAGAATTTGGCCATCGAGGGCAATGACACAAAAAAACAAGAGGTCTCGGAATCTGTGCATTCCCAATTCCGGGACTATTTCGCGGCCTCTGTCCGCGGTTGCAAATCCGCCATCCGCGCCATGCCTTGCGCCTTGCGTCCGTCCGGCAGTTCGCACACCACCCGCACCGCTTTCGCGTTGAGCTTTCCCGTCACCGTCACGACCGTCCCCGCGGGCGCGTGCCCCGCGACCACCGGGCGCTTGTTTTCGTCGAAGCGGTAAATCGCAACCGGCTTCTCCAACACGATCCGTCTTCCGCCCGCTTGCGGCGCCTTCGTCTCCGGCTTCTTCGCCACCGGACCTGCCACCACCTTTGACGCTTGCGCCGCGGGTTTCGGCTTCGCGGCTTCCGGTGCGGGCGCATCCCCCGCCGGAGGACTCCAGAGCTTCACGGCGTACCAGACAAGCCATCCAACCAAAACCAACCGGACAATCGACTTGAAGAAGAATCTGAAAACCGCGCCAAGACACCCCACCGGATTCCATTTCCGTCTCCGCCGCGACCGCGTAGGAGCGGATGTTGAAGAAGACGGGATTGGTGGCTCCATCATCGGACGCGGTTCGTGTTCTTCCAGTCCCCATAGAGGCTTCAAGGTGCTATAGTACTTCAATTCCTTGATGGTCATTCCACATGCCTCGATTTGTGTGCCGACCATGGATCTTGCCAAATACTCCCAGAAAACCTTCGTCGCCACTTCCTCGTGCAGGGCGGCCAATTTCGCCCGAAACTCCGGCTGCATTTCCATCAAGCCTTCGATTTTCCTGCGAACACATCCGACTTCAAAAGACACGTCCAGATTGGGCAACCCCTGTTCGTCCTCCCAGTGGTCGGCCATGAATCTGGCGCGCCGTGCGTTGATTGTGATTTCGCGAATATCTCCTGCCATGCTTTACCTCCATTCAGCCGTTGTCTTTTGGCTTTGCGGATGTGCCCGCACCTTTTCCCAGCGACGAGGAAATTCGTCTGGCGAGTTCCGTGTCGCCAAGCGTTTGCGTTACGCCCCGGCTGATGTCATAGCGCTTGACGACGGTCCCGCGGTGCTTGTGCGAGACAGCCTTTTCGCAATATCCGTGCGGCTCGCGCCCGGCCTCGTCTTCGCAGGTGTATTCCTTTCCGCACGCCTCGCACCGGTAGAAGTCCGGGCGCGTCCATTCGCGGCCGTACCAAAGTCCCACCGTCAAGAGAATCGTCCAGATGAACGGACGTACGGCCTTCGCGACCCGATTCCTGCTGAAAAACAGGAACGTTAGAAGCCCAACGGCCAGCGTCAGCCAAACCCTGAACGCCCACGCTTGCATCGCGGCGTCATTCCTGCCCTTTCCCATGTTTCATCTCCTCGTGTTGCTTGCCGGCATTGGCATCCGCCGGACGCAAGCCCGGCGGACGCCTCTCGTCTCCTTACCGGGCAGGGACGTGCTTCCCTCCCCGTTCTGGATTGCGGGGACACGAATAGAACACCAAATCACTCAATTTCCTGTATTCCTTTCCGCAATACTTGCATGTGAAATTTCCCGAAACATTTCCTTCGAACGGTTCATGCCGGTTCCCACCCAGGTTTTTCGAGCAAGAATAGAACACCAAATCGCTGAGTTTCCGGAATTCCTTCCCACAGTGGACGCAATAAAACGGCCCGTTCTTGTCGCCTTCGAAAGGCACGTGCCTTCCGCCATTTGGATTCCGTGAACAAGAATGGAACGTCAAATCGCTGATGCTCCTGAATTCCTTCCCGCAGTATTTGCAAAATTCACTCATGTTGTTTCTCCTGTTGGTTTTGTTGTTTGTAGGTTTTGTTTGTTTTTGCGGGCTTCCGGAAAATCCCGGCGGCCCGGACAAAGGTTCTCACTCGTTGTAGGCATAAGTCCCGTGGACGGTCGTGTAAGCAATCGCGATGGACTCGGCTATCCCGCGGATATCTTCGCTTTCCCGACAGTTGAAATACCGCCACGCGGCCGCCACCACCGCACAAGGCCCGTGTCCCTCGGCGGCGAAGAGGTAGCCATCCTTACTGAAACGCTCCAGCCGGTTCAGCAACCTCCCGGCCTGCCGGGCAGTCATGGTCGCGCGCTGCTTGCCCAGTTCCAGCGCCAGCGCGCCCAGCAACCGGTACGACAGCTCCTTGTCACCGATGCCGGGTTCGCTCGCGACGATGCGACCGGCTTCCTCCTCCAAACACCGCGCGAACGTTTCCATCGCCGGGTCGCCATCCGAAGCGTAATGGGCTTTCGCACCGATGGGTGCGAACACGCCCCGGTCCAGCATGGCGTCGCGGAGGGCGTCCGCGAATTTCTCCACGCCCACGCCTTTCCACTGGGCCAGATAGGACGGGTGCCACGTCTGGAAAATCCAGGTCTTCCCCAGCTTCCACGTCCAAATCCTGAATCCGTCGCACTCCTTCGTTTCCACCCGCTCCGCTCCGGCCAACGCCGAATCCGACCCCATCGCGTTGTTATGGCACGAATAGAGGATGGCGTCCGGCGCAAACACGTCGCAGAACGCCTGGAACGACGTGAGTCCCGCCGCTTCCGACAGTCCCCGGCACTTCCAGAACCTCGCTTCCTGAATCTGTCCCTCCCCATCGCCGACGTTGGCCCCGTTGCGCTCCACCGCAAAGCGGTTCGACCACGCGATGCCGTCGAGGACGGCGTTGTGCCCCGCGAGCAGGCCGGGCCGCCCGTAAACCTTTTCCAGTACCGCGAAATGGTATTGCCAGAAGCGGTTCTGCCATTCGACGGGCCCCGTATCCCGGAAAATCCGCCACGACATCTGCGGGTCGAACGTCCCCGCCTTCCACGCCCGCCGGTTGGCCGCAAGGCCTACGTTGTCCCAGCCCCACCGCAACGTCTCCTGCCCGATGACGGCCATCTTGACCAGCGATGTCGCATACAATGGCCCGCACGCTGGCAAAAACAGCTCCGGTACCGCCGCAAGTTCGGCATCCGTGTAGCCCTCGCGCTCGAGGCTTCCGAAAAATTCGTCCACCCGCGGCCCGTAAAGTTCCCCGTGTCGTTGCCTCAAAAGTTCGTCTTCCTTGCTCATCACATTTTTCCTGTCGGGTTTGATTGTTGTTGGCTGGTTGTTTGAAATCGTCACTCTTTCCGCTTCCGGTAGGCCATGAGCGGGGCGAGGGCGTCCGCGAGTTTCGCGAGCGCGCCGCGGAGTTTCCGCGAGAAGTCGGCGCGCGAGAACGCGTACCGCGATGCGAACGGTATCGACACGTTCCACCAAAGGTGCGTCGCGTCGTGGTCGCAGACTCCTTGGACGTCGAAATCCCACCATGCGCCGCGCGCCGCTTCCTCCGCCTTTGCAAGGGCGGCCTGCACGTCCGCCGCCGTCAAATCGAATCCCGCGAACGTCTCCTGCGGCTGGTTGCCGCAACAGTCGCCCCACGCCTTGAGAACGGCACCCTCGCCTTCCGGCTCCACCGTGAAGCGTATCCAAGTCAGGTAATCACCCGCCTTGTCGTCGTGCCGTTCCCTGCCGTGCCAGAGCTCGCAATCGAAATTCTTGCGCAGGCGCGCATACCAGCTGTGGACGTAGGTGCCGTTTTCGTAGCGCACCTCGTGCCAGCCCCCGGCTCCCGGAACGCCCTTCAATCCCAACGCCCCCGAGAGGGTATGGAGAAGACCCGACAGGGAAACGTCTTCGGTGCTCTCGCCCGCGGAAGCACCCGCTTTGACATCCGTGACCGCCGAAAGCCGCAGGAGCAGTTCCACCACCTCCCGGGCGTTCTGTCCTTCCGCCGCGGCGATGCGCGCCTTGACGCGGTTCAGGGTTTGGGAAAGGCCGAGAGCGTGCGCTTCGAGGAACGCGTCGCCGCGGCAGAGCCGCCAGAGCACCTGCTCCCACGCTTCGTCGAAGTCCTTTCCGAGTCCCTTCAACCGCTCCGCTTCGTCCGTCGCAATGGCGGGAAGGCGGAGACGCCCCGCAAAGGTCTCGTCCCAGCGCGGGAAATCCGGCTCGGCGCGCAGGGCATCGTAGACGCGCGGAAACTGGACCTGGAGGCAGACGAGGGCGAACATCACGTCCTTCCACGCCGTGAAATCCTCGTCATCCTTCCGCGTGGCTGTCTTCGCGATGAGAAGGCGGATGAGCGAGAGGGAATTGATCAGCCGCTTGAGGGAGCGGGGATTGGTGCCGACGGTTTCCAGTGCGTAGTCGGTCAAGTCTTTGCAAAGGGACTCGTTTTCCCGTTCCGTTTTGTCCAGATAGCCGATTTTCGCGAGGGATCCGACGAGAAAACCGTCGATGTGGTAAGCCCCCACCGGCATCGAGAACGGCAATTGGATGATCTTGTCGAAGAACGATCGGAACTCGCGTTCGTTTCCCGCGTTCATCTCGCCGAACTTGGGCTTGAGGCCCTTCACCACCACGCCGTAGTCGATGGCGAGGACGAAAATGCACTTCTCCAAGTCGAAGATGTTCTTCAGGAGTTCCAGAATCTGGACCGCCACGGGAGGGTCGATGCGGTCGAGGTCGTCGATGAAGAAGAGAAATCCCTTTTTGCCGCGGTTGTGCCCGAGGGCCTTGGCCACGAGCCCCGCGAGTTCGCTTTTGAGCTCTTCGACGCCCGAGCGGGTCGGGGCGTCTTCGCCGTCGGCCAGGGCCTTGGCGTTCTTTTCAAGGTCGATGCCGCTGTATTTCTTGAACACGTCGGAGGCGATTCCGCCGCCGAAACGCAACATCTTCCGGAAGAGCGTGGCCCGTTCTTCGCCGCTGGGATTCGCGAAGGCGGAAATCTGCCCGATGATGCCGAGAAGGATTTTGACGATGGTTTCCTCCGGGTCGGCGAGAAGGGCGTACTGCCACGTGTTGACCCACACGCCCAGATACGGCGAGCCGGGGTCCTTGACGAGGCGCTTTTCGAGCGCCGTCATGAGGGATGTCTTGCCGCTGCCCCACTCGCCCTGAAGGGCGATGGTCAGCGGCGCCTCCGCGTCCGCGATGAACTCCTTGAGCGCATCCGCGTACGCTTTCATGTTGAGGGAATCTTCGTCGGCAAAAGCCGGACGGTCGGTCAAATTGGAACTCATGGGGATACCTCCGTGGGGCGGGTTGGCTCGGGATTCGGGGTATCCGACGGGAAGAAAGGGCGCGGCTGCCCGCCGGATTTCGGATGAGGCCCGCGAAAGCCCTTGGAAAAATCACGGAAGGAAACGCGCCCTGTGGGCGCATTCCACGCTTCGTGGCCTTCCAAGTTGAAATTCGCGGTTTCATCCGGGCCACCGATGCGACGAACGCATGGCTTGAAAATGTCGGGGACATTCTCCCATCCAGCCCGCCTTCCGGCAAGCGGGAAAACGGCCAACGGCATTCCGAGCCATGCGTCCCTTCCGTGATGCATTCATCGTCTTCTTTTATTCGCCCCTTCCCCCGGAATCTTACGGCACGGGTCGAAAGATTGCTTTCGCCGCGTGGCGTTCCGGAGTTTGGGAGGAATGGGAAGGAAGCCGGGGAACTCCAGAACTCCAAAACTCCCCGCTGCGGAAGCAACCGGGATGCGAGATTATGAAAATCTGGCTTGGCAAAATTGCGCGTTTTTGCCAAGGCTTGGCAAAATGCAAAACGCCGCCGCGGGTTTCCCGGCGGCGGCGTTCCGTGGAGGTGCGGGGGAATCAGAAGTAGTAGGTCGTGTTGAAGGTCAGGTAGAGCTGCTGCTCGCGCGCCCGCCTCCGGCACGAATTCTGGTTGCCGTCGTAGCCGATGTCGTGCCCGCGGCCGATGACGTAGTTGAGGCCGACGTTGATGCCCATCAGGTCGTTTTCGCGGCCGATGCTGAGGGTGGCGCCGTAGAGATCCACGTCGCGCGTCGCGATTTCCCGGGAATCCTCGATGTCGTCGGCCGCGGAGAAGGCGGTGTAGACGCCGCCGCGGAGGGGATACTGGCCGGCGAAGTAGTATTCGCCGCCGAGACTGAAATCGACGACCTGCTTGCGGCTCAGCTTCTGGTCTTCCAACCCGGCGTACTCATCGTTCACGCCGAGGGCGGTGTAGCTCATGGAGGGGTGGTAGGTCACGTCCAGGCCGAAGCCGTATTCGCGCGCGACCTGCCGGCCGACGCCGATCGCGATCTGGAAGGGAAGGCGGTGTTCGGCGTCCAAGTCGTCGCTGTAGAAGCTCTGTCCCAGCTGGGTCATCGCGAGCGTCGCGCTGTCCCAGAGGTGGAGGCTCGGGGTCTGGACCGAAGCGCCGGCCGCCCAGCCCTCTTCCGAACGCCACTGCACGCCGAACAGCGCCAGCAGGTCCACCGAATGCTCCTTGAACGCCTGGCGGACGGTGACATCGTACTCGTTGAGGGTCAGGCTGATGTCTTCCTTGTTGTAGTTGTAGGTTCCGAAGACCGAAAGGCCGATGGAGATGCCGTTGTCGCACTTCCAGGCGGCCGAAGGACCAAACCAGAGGGATTTCTCGTTCGCCGAATAGTTGTAGAGGTGCTTGCCATGGCCCCGGGTGAGGATTTCGTCGCAGGTGTGGTAGTCCGGTTCGAGGACGCTGAAGCCCAGCACCATCTGCTCGTTCATCCGCCGCACCAGGGAGATGCTCGCGGGAATGGTCGCCACGGAACGGCTGTTGATGTCGTCGTCGGGGTAGAATGCGGAATCCACTTTCTCCTCCTGGATGCCGTAGAGGTTCGCGGTGAGCGACAGGCTGTCCTTCTCCGCGTTGGCGAGGCCGGCGGGGTTGTAGTAGGCCGCGTCCACGCCGCTGCCGATGGCCACCGCGGCGCCGCCCATGCCCGCCGCGCGTTCGCCGATGATGTAGCTCCTGTACCGTCCGTCTTCGCCGTTCGCCGCCGCCGCGAGGAACGCCAGCACCGCCGCCGTTGCCAATCCGATCCGTTTCATGGAAGTATTCCTTGTTTGGTTGTTGGTTGTTTTAAAATCTCATCCCGCCGCCGCCAAAGGCTTCACCGCGAACGGCCACGCCGCGAACGCGAAAAACGGCTGGAAAGCCAAAAGCGCCAGTTTCGCCTCCGCCGGCGGGCAGCCGAGCGCCGCCAGCGCGTCCCCCCCGTGCCGGTTCAGCAGGCCCAGGAACAGCAGTCCCGCCAGCGCCGCCGGCAGCCGCCACCACCCCAGCGCCGACGGCGAAAAGCGGATCCACGTCCGCTCCACCGCCCACGCCGCGAAGAACCCGGACGCCACCGCCAGCGACCGCCGGACGTCCTCCAGGTCTTCCTCCCCCCCGTGCTTCCGCAAAAACCACCACGTCCCCGCCGCCACCGCGGCCGCCAGCGCCAGGCGCCGCCAGGCTGCCCGGTCCGCCGCGTCGTGCAGCAGGCCCGCCAGCCACGCCACGGCCAGCCCCAGGAGCAGGCCGCCCGCCACGTCCCATCCCGTATGCACCCGGAGCGCCAGCCGCGACCACCCCATCGCCGCGATCCACGCCAGCGCCAGCACCCACCCCCACCAGCGCCGCACCGTCCCCGCCAGCCCTCCCGCCGCCAGCGCCGTCCCCGCCACGTGCCCCGAAGGGAAGGACCAGCCGCCCGCGGTCGGCAACGCCGCCGCCACCGGCTCCACTCGCCCCTCCCAGCGGACCCACGGACGCGGCACGTGTGCCAGCACCTTCGCCGCCGCCAGCCCCGCCAGCCCCAGCGCCAGCGCGAACCCCGTCCGGTACGCCGCTTTCGCCCCGAAACACCAGAACAGCACAATCGCCGCGAACCACAGCCACCCCGCCTCCCCGTACGTCGACACCCCCAGCGCCGCCGCCGCGCCGCGCTCGGACACGTGCGACTGCATCCACTGCAATCCGCTCAACCCCAGGAAATCCATGGCGCCGCATCCTACCCCCGCCCCCGCTTCCGCGCAACCCCGTTTCCGCCTTCCGCGTTTTGGGGTTTGCCTTTTGACCCCCGAAAACGCTAGAACCCCCTCCGCATTTCCCCAAACCAGGAGCTTTGCCATGACTCTCCACGAACAGATGCTCGACATGGGCCGGCGCGCCGTCGCCGCCGCCCACGCTCTCGCCACGCTCGGCCCCCGCCGCAAGAACCTCATCCTGGAAGCCATGGCCGACGAACTCCAGGCCGCCCGCGAGGCCATCAAGGCCGCCAACGCCCGCGACATGGCCGCCGCCCGCCAGTCCGGCCTTTCCGACGCCATGCTCGACCGCCTCCTGCTCACCGACAAGCGCATCGACGCCATGATCGACGGCGTCCGCGCCCTCGTCGGCCTCCAGGACCCCATCGGCCGCCGGATTTCCCGCTGGGTCCGCCCCAACGGCCTCATCATCCAGAAAATCCGCGTCCCCATCGGCGTCATCGGCATGATCTACGAAGCCCGCCCCAACGTCACCGTCGACGCCGCCGCCCTCTGCTTCAAGGCCTCCAACGCCGTCATCCTCCGCGGCGGGCGCGAATCCCTCGAATGCAACCGCGTCCTCGCCGACGCCCTCCAGACCGGCGGCGCCCGCAAGGGCCTCCCCGACGACGTCATCCAGCTGATCACCACCACCGACCACGACGCCGTCCGCGAACTCGTCCAGCTCGAAGGCATGGTCGACCTGGTCATCCCGCGCGGCGGCGAAGGCCTCATCCGCGCCGTCATGGCCGAAGCCCGCGTCCCCGTCATCAAGCACTACAAGGGCATCTGCCACGTCTACGTGGATGCCGCCGCCGACCAGACCATGGCCCTCGACATCGTCGAAAACGCCAAATGCTCCCGCCCCGGCGTGTGCAACGCCCTCGAAAAGGTGCTCGTCCACGAAGCCATCGCCGCGGAATTCCTTCCCAAGCTCGCCGAACGGCTCGGCGCCCGCCGCGTGGAAATCCGCGGCGACGAAGCCGTCTGCGCGCTCGTCCCCTCCGCCCGCCCCGCCGCGCCGGAGGACTGGGACGCCGAATACCTCGACCTCGTCCTGGCCGTCGCCGTCGTCCCCGACCTTCCCGCCGCCATCACCCACATCAACCGGCATTCCTCGCACCACTCCGACGCCATCGTCAGCGCCGACAAGTCCGCCCAGGAAACCTTCACCCAGCTCGTCGATTCCGCCTGCGTCTACACCAACGCCTCCACGCGCTTCACCGACGGCGGCGAATTCGGCATGGGCGCGGAAATCGGCATTTCCACCGACAAGCTCCACGCCCGCGGCCCGATGGCGCTCGAAGAACTGAGCACCTACAAGTACATCATCAACGGCCAGGGCCAGATCCGGCCCTGATTGTCCCGCGTCAACGCGCGAGGACCGCCGCGGTCGGGTCGCCCTGCGCCGCCGCCTTGCGGTACCAGCGCTGCGCCTCTTCCGGGTCCGCCGGCGTTCCCGCCCCCATCTCGTACATCACTCCCAGCACGTACTGCGCCTCCGCGTCCCCCTGTTCCGCCGCCAGCTTCCGCCAGCGCAGCGCCTCCCGCGGGTCGCGGTCCACCCCCAACCCGTAGGCGTACATCCGCCCCAGCTCCTTCTGCCCCGTCGCGTTCCCCTGCTCCGCCGCCATCCGGTACCACTTCGCCGACTCGAGCAGGTCCCGCTCCACCGTCCGTCCCCGCCCGTAGGTCTCCCCCAGCCACAGCTGCGCCCCCGCCAGCCCCGCCTCGCCCGCCTTCCGGTACCACGCCAGCGCCGCCGCCTCGTTCCGCCCCACCCCGTCCCCCGATTCCAGCATCTGCGCGTAGCGGAACTGCGCCTCCGGGTTGCCGCCCTCCGCCCCCGCCCGGTAGAGCTTCGCCGCCTCCGCGAAGTCCTTCCCCACCCGCCGCCCCGTCTCGTACATCTCCGCCAGCTCGAACTGCCCCTCCGCGCTCCCGTTTTTCGCCGACGCCTTCAGCCACTTCAACGCCCCGCCCGCGTCGCCCTCCCGCTCCAGCATCTTCGAATGCTGGTACTGCGCGTCCCCGCATCCCCCCTCCACCGCCTGCAGGAAAAGCGCGTTTGCCTTCGCCTCGTCCCGCTCCAGCCACTGCCCCCCCCGGTACAGCTTCGACACCCGGAACAGCGCGTCCGCGTTCCCCTGCCGCGCCGCCTCCAGATAGCACTGCAGCGCCGCCTCCGGATCGACCCGCCCTCCGAGTCCCTTTTCCCGCATCGTCCCCAGCTCGTACGTCGCCGCCGCGTCGCCCCGCGCCGACAGCACCTGCAGCCGCTCCGCCTTCTCCGCCGGCGACTCCTCCGCCCCCCGCGCCGCCCCCGCCAGGCACGCCGCCGCCAGCAGCAGCGCCACCCCTCCCGCCCGCGCCGCGCGCCCCCGCCCCGGAATGGCAACGCTCCGCCCCATCTCAGAACCGCCACCTCAGCGCCACCGCCACCGCGTGCGCGCTCCCGTCCGTGAATTTCCCGTCGAACACGCCCGCCGCCGGACGCCCCTTCACGTCCATGTCCGCCACAACTTCATAGAAATAGCTCGCGTCGCACGTGCACGCCCCGTGGTTCCACGTCACGCCGATTCCGAACAGGTGGCGGTCGTCCGCCGGCACCAGGTAGTCGATGTAATCCTCGTTCAGCGGCGACTGGTCGAACGTGTACCCCCCGTACACCTCCCACGCGTCGTTCAGCTTGTAGCCCAGCCCCGCCATCAGCCGCCACACGTCGCTCCACTTCTTGTCCGACTGCACCCGGTCGCGGCCCATCAGCTGCGGCGAGAAGAACTCCACCTCCAGGTCCTCGTAGACGCTCCAGAGCGTGTACACCGCCCCCGCCGACACCGTCCACTTTTCCGCCGGATGCCACGCCGCCCCGAACATGAACTCGTCCGGATTGTAGTTCGTCGAACGCCACCGCGTGTCGTTGAACGCCCCCGGCAGCATCGCGTCGATCGCCGCCGGCTTCGTCCAGTCCGCGTCGCCGTGGCACACGAAACGGAACCGCGAGTGGTACGCCGCCCCCAGCGACACCGGCTCGACCGGCTTGAACTCCACCCCCACCGCCACGCCGAAATTCACGTCGTCCCCGTGCAGGTTCTGGTCCACGTCGTAGGGCGACGGCGACGGATCGTTCGGGTTCCGCAGCCCCGCCGCCCCCGCCACGTCGATCTTCTGCGCCAGCTCGATGTCGAAGTACCGCACCACCAGCCCCAGCGAAACCGACAGCATGTCGTTCACCTTCCACGCCAGCGTCGGCGCCACGTCCACCGACTCGATCACCGCCTTGTAGCTGTTGTAGCGTCCCGGCCACGTGTCCCGCAGCTCCGCCCCCAGCCCGAACCGCGAAAACACGCCCAGCCCGAACCACAGCGAATCGTTCAGCCGGTGCGTCACGTACGCCGACGGGATCGGCCACGTCTTTTCCTTCCCCCGCGTCGTCGTCCGCTCGCCCGTGTAGGGGTTCACCGTCTCCACCTTCGCCGTCGGCATCACCGCCGTGATCCCGGCCTGCACCTGCGTCCCCTCCAGCGACGTGATGGCCGCCGGATTGAAGTAGAGCGTCCCCGGCTCCCCGCCCTCCGCGATCATCCGCGGCGCGTCCACGTTCCCCCGCGCCGACCCCTCGAACAGGCTGTAGCCCGCGCCGAACGCCGCCGATGCCGCGAAAACCGCCGACGCCGCGGCTGCCAGGAAACGGATGGAAAGGTGCTTCATGCGCTGGAACTCCCTTGCAACGTGTCGTTTCCGTCGGACGCGCCCGCGCCCGCGCAACGGAAACCCCGCGACTCTACGCCAACCCCCTCCCCGAAGAAAGCCCCAAATTTTCGACCCCGGCCCCCATCCTCCGTCCCAAACACCATCCATATTTCAAGATTAATGAAAATACTTGATTTTATTAAAAATTTTGCACATACTTTCTCTCATGAAATCCCGCATTTTCTATCCTCCGAAGCGCCGGAAATCTCCCCGCCGCCGCTCTGCCCCGGCCCGCTCCGAAACCTCGACGCCCCTCTACCCCCTCCCCGCCTCCCTCCGCGCTTCCATCGAACTCTTCGACCTCCTCGTCACCCCCCTCGAAGCCCTCTACCTCTTCACCTGCCGCTCCGTACGCCAACTCGCCCGCAACCTCCTCCGCCGCACCCGCATGAAGGAGCTCCGCCCCCCCCCCCCCCCCCCCCG
>Ga0310786_10001701_pt1 | contig 35304 bp, 34 predicted proteins | sample AusTroGonzalo_MG_FD_203881 | JGI IMG/M metagenome (GOLD analysis project Ga0310786, IMG submission 203881) | Bovine rumen microbial communities from tropical cattle in Woodstock, Queensland, Australia - Gonzalo_03 (v2) (version 2) | ecosystem: Host-associated > Mammals > Digestive system >... | reverse complement strand
CCTTTTCCTCCGCCACTTAAATATCGCGGGATGGAGCAGCTCGGTAGCTCGTCGGGCTCATAACCCGAAGGTCGTAGGTTCAAATCCTTCTCCCGCAACCATAATTTTGGTTCCGTAGTGTAGCGGTTATCACGTCTGCCTGTCACGCAGAAGATCGCGGGTTCAATTCCCGTCGGAACCGCCATGTTGGCTTCATAGCTCAGTCGGTAGAGCAGAGGACTGAAAATCCTTGTGTCGCTGGTTCAATTCCCGCTGGAGCCACCAGGTATTAAAATAACTTAAACTGAAAAGTTTAAGTTTTTTTTATACTTCTAGCGCGAATTTAGATGGATTGTTCTGATCAATAATCAAGTAAATTTCTTCCTTGCATCTTGTTAAAGCAACATAGAATAATCTACGTTCTTCAGCATATTTATATTTTTCTTTATGCGTAAATGTCTTTTCAAACAATTTTGATTTTTTCTTTGATGGAAATCCATTTTCTGAATTGGTTAAATTTAATAGTATTATAATGTCAGCTTCTAAACCTTTTGAACTATGAACACTCATATATCTGATGTTTTCATATTTTACATTATTAAATGTAAGGTATGAATTTTCAAATTTTATGTCACTGTAAATGTAATTATTTATATCATAATTATTCCTTGAAAGAATCATAACTGTCTTCTTTGTATTAACTATTTTATGTAAAATTTTATAAAACACTTTTTTTCTATCGTTATAATAGACTTTATGAATTACATTTCTTTTTTTATTTAAAGATTTTAATTCTTTCTTAATTTGTTGATTATTCTTCATTATAAATTTTCCTGCTTTGTTTACGATGATTTGAGGGCAACGATATGTATTACTTATAATGAATGTTTTGACATTTTCAAAATGCCTATGGAAATTTAAAAATATGTTTATATCAGATCCACTAAACCCATATATCGATTGAAAATCATCTCCAACTACAGTTATAATGCAATTGTTTGCATTAACAAGTTCTTTTAAAAAATTTAGTCTTATGTATGATATGTCCTGATATTCATCAACAAGAATATACTTGTACTGGTGAGTTGCTTCATTATTTTTTAACTTATTTGTTGCATTAATTATTATGTCGTCAAAATCACAAAAATTATTTTCGCTAAGTTCCTTTGTATATATTTCATATATTTTATAAATAATATACATTATGTAGTTTTCAGTTTTTGAAAAGTTATATACATTAATTTTATCAAGTTCAATGTTATTGGATTTTGTGCAAATAATAATTCTTTGAATATCTTTTATAATTGAATTGTATGTATTATCTTGTAGTACTTTGTCAAATTTCTCGTCACTGAAGATACAAAATCTTCCACAATAATAATGAAATATAGTTTTCTTGATATTTATTGGAATACATGATAGCAAAGTAATTGCTATATCCTTGATCAATTGTTCTCCGTCAACTATTTCTTTATCAAGGCAAGAAATTATCATTGCTATTTTATGGAAGGTATAAACATCGATTTTATATTTGCATTTTAATTTAAAATTATTTACAGTTTCGTTAGTAAATGATATGACAAGTATCTCACTTTCTTTGATTCCACTTTTAATCATTTTTTCAATTTTGCCAATTAGAGTAGTTGTCTTCCCAGTTCCTGCTCCAGCAATAATTATTGAGTTTTCGTTAATGCAGTTTGCTGCTTGTTCTTGTTCTTTATCAAGTTTCATTTTTAATCCCTTTCTGATATTTCGATTTTTACAAATAAAGTATGTCATGTTATAATAAAATAGAGGTGTCGTTAGAATGTATAGACCAACATATATTAGAATAAACGGAGATAATTTGGAATCAAATGTAAAAAATATTATTAAGAATTATCCTTCATATAAATATTATTTTGGCGTTGTAAAAAATAATGCCTATCACCATGGATTTTATTCAGTTAAATACTTAATAAACGGTGGTGTAAATTATCTTGCTGTTTCTTCACTAGAGGAAGCATTAGAAATTAGAAAATATAATACTGAAATTCCTATACTAATTTTAGAACCAATAAAGCCGGAATTTATTTTTGATGCAATTAATAATAATATTACTATTACTGTAAGTTCTATGGATCAAGCAAATGATATCACTATGATGAGTTTTAAAGATAAATTAAAGATTCATTTAAAAGTCGACTCTGGTATGAATAGACTTGGTTTTAAGGATAAAACTAGATTATCTAGAGCTTATCATGTTTTAAGAGTGATGAAGAATGTTGAGGTTGAAGGGATTTATACTCACTTTTCAACATCTGGGGTTCAAGATAGATACTATAATGAATTTTTGGAAAGATTTAGAAAGATTACTTCTTCCATTGATTTATCAGAAATTAAAATAGTTCATGCCGATAGATCAATAACTTTAACAACTCATGATAAGATTCAAGAAGTTAACGGTGTTAGACTTGGTATCATCATGTATGGTTTTGATCAAAAAATTCCAGAAGGGAACTTTTTTAGAAAGTTAAAAAGAAAATTTCTTCAAAAAGAGTTAGATATAACGAATGTTCATTTATCAAATAATCTCAAATTAAAATATGCATTTAATGTTTCCAGCGAGGTTATTGAGTTTAGACGTGCAGTAACAGGAGAGGCTGTTGGGTATGGACAATCTTTTAAAGTTAATTATCCAATGTACATAGCAACTGTGCCTATTGGTTATGCTGATGGTGTTACAAAGGAATTCTCTAAGGTTGTAGTTAACGGTCGTATATGTAAGATTGTCGCTGATTCTATGGACATGATAATGATTGCGTCTGAAAAGTTATTTCGTGTAGGCGATAAAGTAGTAATAATTGGCCCTGACTTTACCATTAGGGATATTTCTCGTCGGTTAGGAGAAAATGCCTACCATACACTAAATAGATTTTCTACGAGATTGGCATATATATACGAGTATAAGGGAGAGAGAATCGAAGTAAAATATTAGGAGGATTTTATGAACTTTGAGATTTTAATTTGTGGAAGTGACGTAAATGCTTATTATATGGCTAGATGTGCTCATGAGGCTTACGGAATTAAATCATACATGTTAATCAAGGATAAATTAGTTTTCACAACTTGTTCAAACATTATTAATCACATTTATAATCCCGATATTTGGAATGAAGATGGTTTTGTTAAAGCAGTCAATGATTTTTGCAAGGAAAAAAAAGATAGGAAAGTAGTTGTAATTTCATCAAACGAAACTTATGGTCAATTTCTTGTAAAGAATAAGAACAGTTTTGAAGATAATTTATTATTTAATTATCCAAATCTTGATATTTTTGAAAACTTAATTAATAAAGAAAGATTCTATAAAAATTACTCAAATATGGGACTGTATTTTCCTAAAACCATATATTATAAAAAAGGAGATAATTTCAGTTTTGATTCGCTAACGTTTCCAGTGATTGTAAAACCTGCTAATGTTGTATTGTTTAATCACATTGATTTTCTTGGGAAGAAGAAAATATATAAGATTAAATCTATGGATGAATTGACTGAAACTATCAAAATACTTAATAATTCTGGTTATGATGATACTGTTATTGTTCAAGAGTTTATTCCTGGTGATGATTCTCACTTGTTTGATTCCGTTGTTTATTGTGGTAAAGATGGTAAGGTTAAGTTTGTATCATTTGCACAAATTGGTTTACAAGAGCATAATCCAAATATGGTTGGAAACGCTGCCGTGTTAATAAATGGGTTTGATACTTTTGAAACTGATAAGAATGAAATAAAAGAAAGTATTGTTAGTTTTATGGAGAAAATCCATTTTCGTGGATTTGCAGAATTTGATCTTAAATATGATGAACGTGATGGAAAATTTAAGGTGCTAGAGATTAATGCACGTCAGGGAAGATGCAGTTATTATATTGCTCAGTGTGGATTAAATCTTGTGAAGATTTTTGTTGATGATCTAGTAAACGGGAAATGCAAAAACTATGGTTTTATAGATAATAAGGTTATGTTAACATTTGTGAACAAGAAAATAATTAAGAAATACATTAAAAACGATAAATTTAAAAAAGAAGCACTAAAGATGTATAGGGTATCAGTAAATCCTTTAGTTTATAAGAAAGACATGTCATTAAAAAGAAGGTTTTATCTTTTTAAAAGATTGCTAAACTATAAAAAATCTTATAAGAAATTTAAGTGGTAGTTGATATTTAGCAAAAAAATGCAAAAGTTTTGTTTCTTCTATTGACTTATTATGATTAAAATGGTATAGTTAATATCGTCCAGAGAAAGGGCAATGTCGGGCGTTTAGCTCAGTTGGTTAGAGCACTTGCCTTACAAGCAAGGGGTCATAGGTTCGAGTCCTATAACGCCCACCATTTTTTTGCCGACTTAGCGTAATTGGTAGCGCAACTGACTTGTAATCAGTAGGTTGGGGGTTCGATTCCCTCAGTCGGCACCACTTTTTGGAGGGTTAGCGAAGTGGTCAAACGCGGCAGACTGTAAATCTGTTCCTTCGGGTTCCATGGTTCAAATCCATGACCCTCCACCACTTTTTAATGCCTCGTAGCCAAGTGGTAAGGCATCAGACTTTGACTCTGACATTCCGAAGGTTCGAATCCTTCCGAGGCAACCATCTTTTATGTCCCGTTAGCTCAGCTGGTAGAGCATTTGACTTTTAATCAAAGGGTCCCGAGTTCGAATCTCGGGCGGGACACCATTTTAATAATTAAGCTTTTTGAAAGCTTTTTTTATTTTAATAAAACTTGCTTTTTTGAATATATTATAATATAATGAATATGCGTGAAAAAAACGTAATTCGCGCTCTTAGCTCAATTGGATAGAGCGTTAGACTACGGATCTAAAGGTTAGGGGTTCGACTCCCTTAGGGCGCACCATAATTAATCGAGAAGTAGCACAGCTTGGTAGTGCACTTGGTTTGGGACCAAGGGGTCGCAGGTTCGAATCCTGTCTTCTCGACCATTTTATTTATATGAGCCGTAATGGTTCTTTTTTTATTGTCCCAAACCAATGTCTTTTTCGTAGAAAATTCGACGAATGTTTTCCTTGCTTATTCTAAAAGACGTGCCATGGTCTGTGTATTCACCAATGTGTTTTCCAGATTTATTTACACCAACCTTAAATGTAACAAATATTGTACCATTTTCTAATTCATCTAAAAATTTTTCGAAGGATTGTAACTCATAATACTTCATCTTATAAAAATAATAATAAGTTGATCCTTCTATATTTTTTTTGCAGTACCAAAATATTGCAAGTTTATTGTCTTTTCTTAACAATTTTTCTTTAAGACTATCAAAATCCCAAAATATGTCGTTGTTTATAAGTTTATATTCATGGTCGTATATTTTTAAATAAATTCTTTCTTCTTTTCTGTTAACGTCTAATTTAAACCTATATCTAAGTCCAATTCTATTAATGCTATTTGCAAAAATGTTTCCTTTAAAAACTTTTACATTTTTGAAATCTTTATCTGGATATCCGTAGTTTTCGGATATCCATTTTGTTGCGTTAATGTATTTACCATCTGGTGCTGAATTAAATAGATCGAATTCTGCATCATAATATCCTCTAACTGCCTTTATTTCAATATCTTCAAAGTCAGGAATGTTAAAGTCACCTCCTGTAGAACCAAGGGCATTTTCTAATGTTATGCCCACGGAATTTTTGTATTCACTTAGTGCTTTAATGTATCCTTGCTTTTTTATAAACATAAATTTTTTTTCTAGTTTTTCTATCGTTTCCATTTTTTCTCCTTTAATGTTTTCTATTTGCGGGTATTTATATTTTTGACCCTTCTAATAATATTATTTCCTATTAACTTCTGATTTCCTTTTTTTTCTAGATATGTTATTCTTTTTTTAGGTGAAAATAATGAAAAAGAAGGTAAAGGTTGACGTTTTTCGCGTTTTATCGGCAATAGAAGATAAAGGATATGAAGCTTATGTTGTTGGTGGATATGTAAGGGATCAAATATTAATAGATTATGATTCTAGCGATGTTGATATTGCAACAAATGCACCTCAAAAAGAATTAATGAAAATTTTTGAAAAGCAAAACCCAAAACCTTTTAAGTATGAATCAGTAAAATTTAGAATGGGTAAGTATAGATTTGAAGTTACACATTATAGAAAAGAAGAATACGTCGATGGAGAATTGAAAGTTACTTATACTGATGATGTACAAGAGGATTTTCAACGACGTGATTTTAAGGTTAATTCCGTGTATATGAATAAAAAAGGCAGATATTTTTATACTCCCTTAACAAAGAAAAACCTTGAAGAAAGAATATTAACTTTTATTGGTGATCCTGAAAAAAGACTTGCTGAAGATCCAGTAAGAATACTTAGATACATTTATATAGCTGTTAAATGTGATCTAGGATTTGAAATTAATGAAATAATTAAGCTAAAGTACTTATCATATAAATATGCTTCTTTATGTACTGAGGAGCAATTTCAAAAGTATTTAAAGCTAATTGATAAACTAAATAATTTCAAAAAGTTTACACTTGTTATTAGGGATTTACATTTGCAGTATTTTTTCTTTAATCATGATATGATAGCTGATTTTACTTATGAGTATGCTTATTATGTTATGAATGACTTTAAGTTTGTTAAATTTCTACCAAAGGAAAAACAAAAAATAATTAGTAATATTAAAGAAATTTTAGAGGTTAGAACAATAAATAACTTAACATTATATTTATATTCTTTAGAAGAAAATATAAATGCTGCTGTTTGCATGCACATGAGTAAGGAAAGCGTTATGGATATATATAATAAAATGCCAATTCATTCTAAAAAAGATGTCGCTATAAATCCAAAGATGATTGCAGAACTTATTCATTCTCCAATTGACGAAAAGGTAAAAAAAATATACAATAGAATTATTCTTTTAATATTAAAAAATAGAATGCCAAATAAGTATGATGTAATTGCTGATTTTATAATTAGGAGTGATAAGATTGACAACCGATAATTTCTTTAAAGGAAACAATTTTGTGTTTAATTCTTTTATTTTAAAAGAAATCTATAAATACAATTTATCTCTTGATGAGTTTATCCTTTTCATTTATTTTTTTAATTTAAATAATCCAATATTTAACGTTGATGAAATATCTAAAGCAACAGGAATGAGTAAAGATTCGATTTTAAATGCTTTTAATCTTTTGCTAGAAAAAAAGATTCTAAATCTAGTTACTAATAAAGATAAGGATGGAATTATATATGAATATATTTCACTTGATTCCTTCTATAAGTCAATAGATGATAATATTTCAAAAAGTAAAAAAGATATTTCCATAGATGATATAAAACATCATATTGAGGTTGATTTAGGTATTAACTGTAGTACTGCTGATGAAGAAATTATAAAGGCATGGATTAATTCAGGATTTAAAAAAGAAACTATTTTAGAAGCTATTAAAGAAGCAAAACTTAATGGACTTAACAGTTTTAGGTATATAGATAAAATTCTTTATGAATGGCATGAAAAAGGTATAAAAACAGTTGCTGAAGAGAGTCATTATTTAAAGAAGAAATCAGATGAATCAGATCAAAAAGAATTGTTTGATTATGATTGGTTAGATGAGAATAATTAAAAAAGATTTAGATATTATCTAAATCTTTTTTTATATTAAGTAGTTGGTTGTGATTGTGTATTAGTATTTTCTTGAGGTTGTGTAGAAACTGGTGTATCAACTACTGTTGGTGTAACTTTAACAGTTACACTTTGACCTGAACTCATATTACTTTTAAATATACTATAAGCACTTCTAACAATAAATGTATATTCGCTTTGACTTCCTGATATTGAGTATGTAAATGAGGTGTTGCCCGTATAACCAAGTACTGTTTCTGATCCGTCAGCATTTTTGACTGATACTTGATATCCAAGTGTACCAATGTTATTAGCATTGTACTCTAAACGTTCATTTAAATATTTAGCAGCGTGATTATCATAGTATTTATTGAAATGTTCAGTTAATACGTCTTTATTTATTGCATCTGGAGTAGGGATAGCATCCCATTTAAGTGTAACCATGCTTCCAGAACTTGATCCAGTAACATTTGTAGGATTTTGTAATTGACTAAATCTATTTGATGTTTCAGATGGTTCTGTACCTTTTTTGAATAATTCAGTTCCGATTAAATCTGATGGAGTATATGCACTTGGAGATTGAGCAGGGAATGTTTGCATTTCGACTTTTGCACTTACAACACTACCAGGTTTTTTGAATTTTTCATTTTTAGGATAAATCTTATTTGCAACTGCAGCCATGATAGAACGTCTTGCTTTACCACCTGTAGTACTCGTTAAGTATCCATGTTTTAGATTATCATAACCATACCAAAGTGCTATAGAGTATGATGGAGTGTAAGTAATATTCCAGTGGTCTGGAGTTGTACTATCTGGCAGATTTAATTCTTTTCGTTTCTGCGCATCTACTGTTGTAGTACCACCCTTGGCAGCTACCTCTGTACCACTAACTCGAATGTTACCACCGACAGACTCGTTACCAGCTGTAACAAGCATATTTGTTATCATATATGCCGTTGCATCACTCATAACTTTTTCTTTGGTAGGTTTATGTTCATATACCTTCTGAGTATCATTATCAACAATTTTTGTAAATGAGTATGGTTCAATGTAGTAACCACCTCTACCAAACGCTGCATACGCTGCAGACATTTGAATTGGACTTACACCATCAAAACTTCCAATTGAAGCCGATTCATAAGGTCCTTCTTCACCATAGTTAATTCCAAGACCATGTACAAAGTTTCTCATGTCTTCAATGTGATCTTTTGCAACAGCTTGGAAAGCTTTAAGTGCAGGTATGTTACGAGAACCAACAAGGGCTCTTCTCATAGTAATTAATTTTTTGTACCCACGGTCGAAGTTGTTTATTTTTCTACCACTTGAATATGTATAAGCATCATCTAAGAACATTGTATATGTAGAGCCATTTAAATATTCAATATATGGACCATAGTCAAATAATATTTTTGCGGTAGAACCAGGTTGCCTTTTAATATCCACCGCACGATTTAATCCTTTGGCTGTGTAATTACGTCCACCAGATAGAGCAACAACAGAACCATCTTTAGTACTTGTTATGGCCATACCAAATTGAACTTTATCATCAGGGAATGTATATAATTCACCTTTTTCCAAACTAGTTAAATATGTTTGAACACTTCTATCAAGAGTTGTATATATTTCAACCGGAGTTTTGTATGCGTTTATACCAGTTTTCTTTTCAACGTCATCTAAAACATAGTCTATAAATGCTTGATAATCGTTAGTTTTATTTTCATCTCTTTTTACAAGTAGTGATCTAACAGAAATCTTTTCAGCTTCTTCTTTCTCTTCTTTGGTAATGTATCCATGTTTAACCATTAAGTGTAGTACTGTGTTTCTTCTTTTTTCAGCACGTTCTGGGTTTGCGTATGGATTATAATATGTTGGATTTTGAAACATTCCAGCAAGAAGAGAAGCTTCTGCTAGATTAATATCCGTTACTGATTTTCCAAAGAAGTAATGACATGCTTGTTCAACCCCGAAGATACCTGAATAATTTAAGTCTCCATCATAACCAAGCCATTGAGAGTTTACATAAAACTCAATTATTTCTTCTTTAGTATAAGCACTTTCTAGTTTAAATACTGCCATATAAATATCAGTAAATTTCCTTACGATACCTTTAACACCATGGTCAGTTGAACTTGTATATGTATTTTTTATAACTTGCATGGTTAGTGTTGATGCACCACCAGCAGATGAATTACCAAGTAATTGACCTAAAGATGCTTTTGCAAATCTTGCAGCATCAAAACCGTTATGTTGGAAGAATCTTGAATCTTCAGTTGCGATAATCGAATCAATTAAAACTTGAGGCAGTTGATCATATGAAACAAGAACACGGTTTTCACTACCAATTCGAGCGAATTCATTTCCGTCTTTATCATATAGTACAGTTGCTTCTTTTTTGTATAGTAGGTTTTTATCAAAGTTTGGTGAAGATATAATTATGTATAAACTAAATGCAAGCACCATTGTTAAAAATAAAATACCTAAAATAGCCAAGATAGAAAGTATCCATGTTTTTTTAAATTTATGTTTTTTTGCTTTTTTACTTTTTCCTGTATTTTTGATTGTCTTTTTTTTCTTAAACTTGCTTTTTAGATTAGACATTAAGTTTTTAAACTTTTTCATGTAGACCTCCAATTAATTTATCGATTATGGGAAGGTAATTGACTTTAATTAAACCATCTGAATCGATTTTATATCCATTTTTAATAATTGTTTTATATGGAATGCTTTTTTTTGAAGAAGTATTGATATAGTTTATTAAGTACTTACCATCAATTACATAAAACTCATTTTTGATTTTTATAATTAAAAACACAATTGCTTGGTGATTAATTAATTTTTTTATGTAGTCGATTTGATGTCCCAAAATGTTACTTATAGGAAATGAAGTAGTGCTATTTGTTTCTTTAGCATCGAACTCAATGTATCTTCCTTTATATACTCCGCTGTAATCAAGTGTTGAAGGTTCTTTAAAAAATGCTTTAGTAATCATTTTCTTTTCATCATCAGATACACTTACTATTCCTATTGGAGTAGGTTTTTTTGTGATATACACTAAATTGTTTTCAATATAGTACTTGTTTGTTTCATTTATAAGTGCTTCTAAATTCATTCCACGGTTAGCGTGAGAAATCGGTTTGTGATATATCTTGTTGCTACTAGGATATCTCATCTTATCACCTTTATTAATTATAACAAACAATATTTTAAAATACTAGATATTATAAATATATATACAGTCAAATTATGGCTAAATATCATAACATTTGTAATCATTTGTCGAATTCAATTTTTTACTCTTTAATTATGATATAAATGTTTAAAAGGAGAGATTAGAAATGAGAATAGATTATTTGATAAATAAAATGGCACATGAATTGTCATTAGCTCAGCTTGAATTTGATTACAAAACTATAAAAAATAGTCAAAAATAATTTGCGCTATTATTGGTTTTATCATATAGACAACTATTGACATTTTCCCCCATAAAAAGTATAATTTTCTTGTCAGTATAGTTAGAGGTGAAGAGTGTGTATAGTGATAAAATTTTTTTAACACCGAAGGAAATACTAGATAAGGAATTTAAAATTGATGCAAGGGGTTACCGTCCTCAAGAAGTCGATAAATTTCTTGATATGGTAATTCGTGACTATTCTGAGTTTTTAAGCACTATTAAACGTCAGGAAAGAGAAATAAAAGATCTAAATGAAGATAATCTTAAGTTAAAACAAGAAATTAGACGTTTAAAAATGACTATTGAAGCAGCAGAAGATGAAGGCACTACTGGTGGCAAAAATATTAGTAATGTTGATATGCTTCGTAGAATTAGTCAACTTGAAAAGATCGTTTTTGGAAAAGATGAATAAATAATATTACGACAAATGCTGCATATTTTGTTATGTAGAGGAAAGTCCATGCTCGCACATCCTGTGATGGATGTAGTGTTCGTGCCTAAGGAAAAAATAACTTAGGGTAACCTTTGGTTAACGGCGCCAAAATAACCTTTAATGGTTAAAGTAGGTATAAAAGTGCCATAGAGACGATGCTCATTGGAAACTTTGAGAGTGGAACGAGGTAAACCCCACGAGCGAGAAACCCAAATTTTGGTAGGGGAGCTTTCACTAGGGAATATAGAACTGATGTGAAGGACCATTAATGGTAGATAAATATTTGTCGCTTTTCTTTTGAAAAGTACAGAACATGGCTTATGTAATGTTATTTTTTTTATTTATAAAGGAGTGAATAATCTTGAATGAGATAGGTAACATGCTTCGTGTTACAAGGGAATCATCTGGGGTTAGTATCGAAGAAGCAAGTCACGACCTTGATATTAAAGAAGTTATTCTTGAAAATATTGAGGATGGGAAAATTGGATCATTTAAAGATGTTTTTCAATTAAAAACATATATAAATGATTATGCTAAATATCTTGGACTTGACGGAGAAAAGTTGGTTGATACATTTAATGAATACTTGTTTGAATATACTTCAAAAATTCCTGTAAAAGAAATTGAAAAAGTTGTGCAAGAACAAGTAAAAGAAGAAAAAGATATGGACCGTGTTATTTCACCGTATACTAAGGAAAGAAAAAACCATTCAATGGCTTTTTATAAAACAATATATATAATGTTAGCTGTTATTGCTGTTATTTTATTAATTTGGTCTGTTAAACAGATCACTGTTGATAAAAGAACAACTAATGAAATAAGTTATTTGGGATAGGAGATGCTTATGAATTTACCAAATAGAATTACTGTTGCAAGAATATTTGTTTCTCTTGCTGTTTTAGTTCTTCTACTTCTTCCATGGGAACAAATTGGAGTACATTTTCCAGTTTATACAATTGATGGACATATAGTAGTTAGTTTAAAAATGTTAATTGCTGGTGCTCTTTTTGCATTAGGTTCATTTACTGATTTTTTAGATGGACACATTGCAAGAAGTAGAAATATAGTTACTGATTTCGGTAAAGTAATGGATGCAATTGCCGATAAAATATTAGTTAATGGTGTTTTAATAATTCTTGCATATGAAGGAATGATTTCTATATTCGTACCAGTTGTAATTATTACAAGAGATACAATTGTTGATTCTTGTAAGATGATTAGTGGTAATAAAGGTAAAGTTGTTGCAGCAAGTATTTTAGGAAAACTTAAAACAATTTGTATGATGGTTGGTTTAACCCTTACAATGATTTATAACCTTCCATTTGAGATGTTTGGAATTCCAGTTGCAAGTGTACTTGTTATTTTAGCTACAATTTTATCAGTTGTATCAGGAATTCAGTATTTTAACAATAGTAAAGAATTATTCTTATACGATAGATAATATAAAAAACCATTTTTGTTTACAAATAATGGTTTTTTTGTGTCATAATATTGATAGAAAATGATTTTTAGTTATTTGATTAAATTTATCATATATATTATGATATGTTTGTCGGATTATTAAGGAGAATTAATATGAAAGATAAAAACAAATTATTAGCGCAAGTTATGAAAGATATAGAAAAACAATTTGGAAGTGGATCTATAATGAAACTTGGTGAAGAAGAACATGAAAAGATTGATGTAGAAAAAAGTGGATCATTATCACTTGATATTGCAATTGGTGTAGGTGGTTTTCCAAAAGGAAGAATTATTGAAATATATGGACCTGAGTCTTCGGGAAAAACAACCCTTGCATTATCCGCGATTGCTAAAGTACAAAAAAATGGTGGAACTGCAGCTTTTATTGATGCAGAGCATGCTCTTGATCCGATATATGCGAAAAATCTTGGGGTAAACATTAATGAACTTCTTTTGTCGCAACCTGATACTGGTGAGCAAGCACTTGAAATATGTAAGGCTCTAGTTCAAAGTGAAGCAGTAAATATTGTTGTAATAGATTCTGTTGCTGCATTAGTCCCTCAAGCGGAACTTGAAGGTGATATCGGTGATTCTCATGTTGGACTTCAAGCAAGAATGATGTCACAAGCATTACGTAGCTTATCAGGAGTAATTAGTAAAACTAATACCATTTGTATTTTTATAAATCAGTTAAGAGAAAAAGTTGGGGTTCTTTTTGGTAATCCAGAGACTACTCCTGGTGGAAGAGCACTTAAGTTTTATTCTAGTGTTAGACTTGATATAAGACGTGCCGAAACAATTAAAAATGGAGACAAAATTATTGGTAATAGAGTTAATATAAAAGTAGTAAAAAATAAGGTTGCCCCCCCATTTAAAGTTGCATCTCTTGATATTATGTATGGTGAGGGAATTTCACATGAAGGTGAAGTAATTGACATAGCATGTGAAGTTGGAATTCTTGATAGAAGCGGTGCTTGGTATTCATATGAAGGTAACAAGATTGGTCAAGGTAAAGAAAATACAAAACTTTACTTAAAAAACAATCCAGATTTATGCAAAAAAATTGAAGATGAGATTAGAAATCATTATGGATTTAATAAGGAGAAAAGTAAATAACTTTTCTTTTTTTGTTGCCATTGTTTTAAAAAAAAATTATAATAAATTTATAGGTGAAATACCTATTAGATAATAACGGAGGGAAAAATGGCTGATTTAAATCCCATTTTAACACTCTTTATTGGACTTTTTGTTGGTATTATAGCAATTTTAATTATCAATTTTATTAAAAATAAAAATGTTGATAGAAATGCAAATAAAATTATTGAAGATGCAAAAAAAGAAGCAGATAAACATCGTAGAGATGCTTTACTTGAATTAAAAGAAGAATCTTATAAATTAAAACAAGAGTTGGATGCTGAAATCAAAGAGAAGAAGGCAGAAAGTAAGGAAGCGGAAACTCGTCTTTTAAGTCGTGAAAATAGTTTAGATAAAAGAGAAGAAAATTTACAAAAACGTGACTTAATGCTTGAAGAAAAAGAAAATAATTTAATGAAAAAACAAAAAGAAGTTCAAGATAAAGAAGCTAAAATGGTCGAATTAATTAAACAAGAATTAACAGAACTTGAAAAAATTTCAGGAATGAGCAAAGATAAGGCAAAAGACTTAATAATGAAAAAACTAGAATCTACTATGGAAAGAGAAATGACTGAGTTTATTAAGGAAAAAGAAGCTGAAGCTAAATTGGTTGCTCATGATAAAGCAAAAGATTTAATAGTTGGTTCAATGCAAAGATATGCAGAAGACGTTGTTAATGAACAAACTGTTTCTACAATCACACTTCCTAATGATGAAATGAAAGGAAGATTAATTGGTAGAGAAGGAAGAAATATTAGAACTATTGAATCTGTTACAGGGGTAGATTTAATCATTGATGATACACCTGAAGCAATTGTTATTTCTTCATTTGATCCATATAGAAGAGAAATAGCAAAAATTACTATTGAAACATTAGTTAAAGATGGACGTATCCATCCAGGAAGAATTGAAGAAGTATACGATAAGGTATGCAAAGATATGGATACTAAAGTTACAGAATTAGGGAATAATGCAATTTATGATTTAGGACTTACTAAAGTTGATCCTGAACTAGTTAAATTGATTGGTAGATTAAACTTTAGAACAAGTTATGGCCAAAATGTATTACAACACTCTATGGAAGTTGCAAAACTTTGCGGAATTATGGCTGCTGAACTTGGTGAGAACATAAATCTTGCAAAAAGAGCTGGTCTTTTACATGATATTGGTAAAGCAATTGATTCAGAAGTTGAAGGAAGTCATGTTGATATTGGTGTAGATATTGCTAAAAAATATCATGAAGATGACGTTGTAATTAATGCTATTGCATCTCATCATGGTGATGCTAAACAAGATTATACAATTTCTGTTTTAGTACAAGTTGCTGATACACTATCTGCAGCAAGACCTGGTGCACGTAATGATAGTTTAGAAAATTATATTAAGAGATTGGAACAACTTGAAGAAATTGGTAACTCTTATGATGGTGTTGAAAAAACATATGCAATGCAAGCAGGACGTGAAGTTCGTGTTATTGTTAAACCTGATGAAGTTGATGATTTAACAAGTCATAAAATTGCACGTATGATGAAAGAAAAAATTGAACAAGAGATGCAATATCCTGGTACAATTAAAATCACTGTTGTACGTGAAACTAGAGCTCAAGAAGAAGCTAAATAGTATACAAAAACAAACCTTTTTAGGTTTGTTTTTTTATTTTTAATTTGATATAATCATTATGAGAATAGAGGTTGATTAGATGTTTGGTGAACTATTACGTATTGACGGAAATGACATCGTCGTAAAAAACTTATCTGGACAAGTTAATTTACAATGTTTAAATTACCATGTTGTTATTCCTGAAGAAAAGAGAAACATTATTGCTGAAATCACTGATATGACTAATAGCGAGATTAAACTAAGCATAGCTGGTGAGATGGTTGATAACAAATTTACAACAGGTATAACAAAGAAACCTGGTACTGTTAATAACATTAGGTTTTTATATAAAAGTGAACTTGAAACTATTATTGGGCATCAAAACAGTTTGGCTTCCGAATTTGAAGTTGGTATGTCAAGTGTTTATCCTGGATACAAAGTTTGTGCAAGAACTTCAACTTTCTTTGCAAACCATTTTGCTATCTTAGGAAACTCTGGATATGGTAAATCATGTGGTGTTGCTAGGCTACTTCAAAATATATTTGAGGAAAGAGAAAATCAAGTTCCACAAAATGCTCATATTATATTATTTGATGCGTATGGAGAGTATAATCAAGCATTTGATAAACTAAGTGAAAGACCTTTATTGAATTTTAAAAAATATACTACTGAATTTAACGAAATGGATGAGGAATTAATTAAAATTCCACCATTCTTACTTGATGAAGATGACTATACACTTTTACTAAATGCTGATTGTGTAAGTCAAATGCATGTTATAAAGAAAACATTAAAACTTGTATATATTTTTAATTCTGGTAGAAGTGATTTGGTTCAATATAAAAATGAAATTATTGCTAAATGTTTAATGGATATTCTATCAAGTGGTAAAAATTCATCACAGCTAAGAGACCAAATTATAGCAGTTTTAACAAGTTATAACACGCCTGATTTAAATTTAAATACTGCTATTACTCAACCTGGTTATAATAGGACATTAAGACAATGTTTAAATATTGATGATCAAGGCAAGATGCCAGCACTTAATTTAGTTATAGATGAACTTCAAAAATACACTAAAGTTAACTCTGAAGAGTTAGTTCCAGTGTTTGACTTCGTATATACACTTGAAGATTTTTACTATGCACTTGAGTTTGCACTTATTTCCGAGGGTTCAATAAATAGTCAATCATCATATGAAAGTAATAACTTACTTAAAAATAGAGTTCTTAACTTAATAAATAGTGAATATAGAAGATTCTTTACTGTTGATAAATATGTATCAAGAGAAGACTTTATTAAGGAACTATTCACAGCAGACAATGGTGAAAATAATCAATTAGTTAATATAAATTTAAGTAATGTAGATGATAGATTTGCAAAAAATATCGTAAAAATATACTCAAGAATGTGTTTTGAATATAGTGCTAAGTTGGAAGATAGGGGAAGTTATCCAATCCATATAATTCTTGAAGAGGCACACAGATATATTCAAAGAGACATAGATCTAGAATTACTAGGTTATAATATTTTTGATAGGATTTGCAAAGAAGGTAGAAAATATGGAATTATTCTTGGAATAATTACACAAAGACCTTCAGAACTTACAACAACAGTTTTATCTCAGTGTACGGATTATATAGTATTTAGAATTTTCCATCCAGAAGATTTAAAATTAATTGAGAGTATTTCAATTAATGTTAATAGAGAATCATTAACAAGAGTAAAATCTTTATCTCCTGGTAATGCACTTGCATTTGGAGCAGCATTTCAACTTCCTGTTTTTGTAACACTTAATATGCCTAATCCAGCACCTAAGAGTTCTAGCATTGACGTTCAAGAATTATGGTTTTAAAAAAACACTTCATTATGAAGTGTTTTTTTTATGCTTGTTTTACTTCCATAATAACTGGAAGGATTATTGGTCTTCTTCCGGTAAGTTCATTTATATATGGATGAAGTTCTAGGATAATTTGATTTTTTAAATCTAAGTAACTATATGTATTATTAGCTAGAAAATCTTTAACGATTTGTGATATCTTATTTTCTATTTGTTGAATAAGTGCTTGGTTTTCATTAACCATAACAAATCCTCTTGTTGTAACATTTGGTTTAATTAAAAGAGTTCTTGTAAGTGGGTTGATATTAAGGATAGTTACTAATATACCATCACGGCTCATCAACTTTCTATCTTTAATGACAACCGAACCAATTTCGCCAATTCTTGAACCATCAACATAAACGTCGCCTGCTTGAACTTTTCCTTTTTTCTCAACTTTATCTTTTGAAAGTTCAATAACATCACCATTTTGACAAACAAATGTATTTTCTTTCGGAATACCGCAACTTACGCCAAGCTCAGTATGCTCTTTAAGCATTCGATATTCGCCATGTATTGGCATAAAGTATTCTGGTTTAATTAATCTAAGCATCCATCTAAGTTCATCCGCTTTAGCATGACCAGATGTGTGAACGTTTGATAACTCTGAATTAGTAAATACTTTTACACCACGTAAATATAGTTTATTAATAACTCTATTTATACTTGCAGCATTTCCTGGAATAGGGGATGAAGAAAATACTACTAAATCATCTGGCATTAATTGTACTTGTTTATGAATTCCATTAGCTATTCTAGATAAAGCAGCTAGTGGCTCACCTTGAGTTCCTGTACATAAAATGCATATTTCATTTTTCTTTAAGTCTTTTGCTTGATTAGAATCTATAAATATTGATCTATCATCTAAAAGCCCATTATTAAGTGCTATCTCTATAGCATTTTCCATACTTCTTCCGTAAGTAATGATTTTACGGTTATTTTCTTTACATGTTTCAACAATATGTTTAAGTCTGAATATGTTAGATGCAAACGTTGCAATAATAACACGACCTATATGTCTTGAAATAATATCATTTAATGTATCATCTACAAAACTTTCTGAATTAGAAAAACCAGGAACTAAAGCATTTGTTGAATCTGCTAAAAGGATTCTAACACCTTTTTTTCCAAGCTCTGCCATTTTATGTAAATCAGCCATTGGTCCAATAGGAGTTAAGTCAAATTTAAAGTCTCCTGTATGAAATATAATTCCATTTGGTGTATGAACAGCAATTGCATAACTTTCAGGAATTGAGTGTGTTGTTGTAACAAACTCGACGAAGAAATGTTTAGTTTTTATTGTAGAGTCTTTATCAACAACTTCAAAGTTTTCATAGTTTATATTTCTATCAGTTAATTTTTTAACAATTAAATCTTTTGCAATAGGAGATGCATATATTGCGGGTATTTTAATACTTTGAAGTAAAAAAGGTATACCGCCAATATGGTCTTCATGTCCGTGAGTTATGATTAGAGCCTTGATTCTATCTTCATTTTGTTTTAGATATGTAATGTCTTGAATAACATAATCAACACCTAATAGATCATCTTCCGGAAACATAACACCAGCATCAATGATGATAATTTCATCTTCATGACTGATTACGTACATGTTTTTACCAACTTCACCTAAACCACCTAAAGCAAATATAGACGTAGTTTGTCCATCGTTTTTCATAAAAATCTCTTCTTTCTAATTAATTTTTAAAGTTGATTTAACTGTTAATAAATATACCATATTTTACGTTATTTGTCTAGTGTTAATGTGTAAAGTCTTCTTTTTACAGAAACGTTTAAATATGATATAATATAAGAGAATTCGTTTATTAAGGAGGCATATATATGGGATTTTTTAGTAAAGTAAAAAATATATTAAAGAAGAATAAAGAAGAAAATATTACTATAGATAAAGAAGAAAAAGAAATCGTTGAATCATACGAAAAAGGTTTAGAAAAAACTAGAAAAGAATTTGTTTCCAAATTATCACTATTGGGTATTAAATTTAACAAGGTATCAGAAGAATATTTTGAGGAACTTGAGGAAGTATTAATCAAAGCTGATTTAGGTGTTAATACAGTTATGAACTTTATGGATAGATTAAGAAAAAGGGTGAAACAAGAAAACATCACTGATACTAAATATCTAAATGAAGTTATTGTCGATGAATTATTTATTGTGTATGTTAATGGGGAGTATATTTCTGACAAGATTAATATGCAAGAAAAAGGACCAACTGTCATTTTAATGGTTGGAGTAAATGGTGTTGGCAAGACTACAACAATAGCAAAACTTGCATACAAGTATCAAAATGAAGGAAAAAAAGTAATGATGATTGGTGCAGATACATTTAGAGCTGGTGCTGTTACTCAACTTAATGAGTGGGCAGATAGACTAGGATGCTTATTTTTAGGCTCTGATGAAAAAGATCCAGCTTCTGTTGTTTATGATGGACTTGTAAAGGCCAAAGAAGAAAATGCTGATATAGTATTTATTGATACAGCTGGTAGACTTCAAAATAAAGTTAATTTAATGAATGAACTTGAAAAGATTAATAAAGTAATTGGAACGCATGTTCCAAATGCTCCACATGAAACACTACTTGTTATTGATGCATCAACTGGTCAAAATGGCGTAGTTCAAGCAAAAGCTTTTAAAGAAATCACTAATATTACCGGTATTGTCTTAACAAAACTAGATGGAACTGCAAAAGGTGGTATAGTTCTTGCAATCAAAGAAGAAGTAAATATTCCTGTTAAGTTTATTGGCCTTGGTGAAAAGATGGAAGATTTAAAAACATTTGATATTGAAAATTATATTTATGGTTTATTTAAGGATATGATGTAGATGAAAGATTTAGTATATTATAATGAACTTTTCGAAATATATGGTGATCTCTTAACTGATAATGAAAAAAATAATTTTAAAGATTATTATTTTGAGGATTTATCACTTTCTGAAATAGCAGAAAATAAAAATGTAAGTCGTGCTGCCATTCAAAAAACAATAAAAAATGTTGTTGATAAGCTTGAATATTATGAAAGAATATTAAAGATAAATCAAAAAAATGAAATATTAAGAGAGTCTTTAAAAGAACAAGATATAAATAAAATTAAAGATGATATTAATCATGTTTTAGAAGGATAATTATTATGGCTGGAATGTTTATTGGAATGTTATTTCCACTTTTTATAGTTATATTTATGATTATAATTATATTTTCTACTAGTAAGGGTAGAACTAAGATGAAGATTAAGGAAGAAGTATCTCAAAAATTTGAAAGAGAAACCCTTGATATTTTAGATACCACGCCAGAAATTGATGAAAAAAGAAGAGAGTATAAAACTAGAAGATTATTTTATAGATTACTTTCACTTGCTTTATTTGCTGCATCAATTTATTGCTTTATGATTCACTTATTCTTTATACCATTTTTACTAATAATTGTATTTATGGTTCTAACAATTATTTTTTCAAAAAAGGAAAATTCTGATTTATTTGATATAGTTGTTGCAAAAGTAATAAAAAAATATAATAGTGATTTAAATTATATTCACACTCAAGGTATTGATAGTTCAATATATAGAGAAGCTAAGTTTGAATCCTATGATAGATACCATAGTGATGATTACATTATGGGAAAAATAAATAACTGTAATTTTGAAATGGCTGAAGTTCATACTGAAAGACAGCATACTGATAAAGATGGACATACAACATATACAACTGTATTCCATGGAGCTTTTGCTAAGGTGGAACTTAATAATAGTTTTGATGGTGTATTATCAATTGTTAATAATAGAATAAAACTATTTAATAGAGATCAATATATAACAATTGATAATGAAGCATTTGAAAAAATATATGATGTTTTTACAGATGATAAAATTAAAACACTTCGACTTTTAACACCAGATGTAACTACAAAAATGATAGATATGTATAATGAAACTGGATTATATTGCGAAATTAAAATAGTCGGTAAATATCTTTATATAAGATTATATACTGGAGCTTTATTTAATTTTAATTTCTCAAATAGAGAAAAAGAAGCTAAACAAATTGGTTATTCATTAGCTGTTTTAGATACAACATTTAAAGTAATGAATAACTTTATTGAAGAAATAGAAAGGTTTGATGTTTAATGGGACTATTTATTTTAATAGGGTTAATTATTCTTGCACTATTTTCAGAGTTTAATTCAATTGTATATTTAAGAAACAGAGCGAGAAGATCATATTCTACAATTGATGTATTTTTAAAAAAGAGATTTGATCTTATTCCAAATTTAATTGAAACTGTAAAAGGATATACTAAGTATGAAGGTGAGACTTTAGAAAATATTGTTAAACTTAGAAACAGTTTTACAGATGGTAATTATAAAGCTGGGGAGAAACTTAATAATGAGTATACAAAACTACTAGCCCTTACTGAAAGTTACCCTGAAATAAAAGCTTCAGAGAACTTTCTTCAATTACAAAAGGCACTAACAAAAGTTGAAAATGAAATTGCTGCATCAAGAAGATTATATATTAATGATGTTACAAATTATAATACAAAGATTGAGAAATTCCCACATATGATATTTGCTGCAATAATTGGATGCAGAAAAATGGAATTATTATCATTTGCTACAGAAGAAGTTAAAGTTAAGTTTTAAAAGATAGATTAATCTATCTTTTTTTGTTATAATATTTACTTGTAAAGGGTGATATCAATGTTTGAATATATGGGAGATAGAATTTCCAAGGCTATTAAAAATATTCGTGGAATGGGAAGAATTACTGAAGAGAATATTTCTGATGCTATGAGAGAAATTCGTGTTGCTTTACTAGAAGCTGACGTAAACTATCAAGTTGTTAAAGAATTTATTAATAATGTAAAAGAAAAATTAATGGGTGAAGAAGTACAAAAATCTTTAAAACCAGATGAATTATTTATTAAAGTTATTAAAGATGAATTAGTAGCTCTTCTTGGTGGAGATTATGCCCCACTAACTGTTGATGGGAAACCTACAGTATTACTTTTAGCTGGTCTACAAGGTTCAGGTAAAACAACAACTGCTGGAAAGCTTGCTAATTTAGTTAGAAAAAAACATGCAAAAAAGCCACTTCTTGTTGCTTGTGATATCTATAGACCTGCGGCAATAGAGCAACTTCAAACTATAGGTAAACAACTTAATATTGAAGTATATACTGAAGGGAAAAATGATCCTGTAGAAATAACTAAAAATGCTTTATTATATGCCAAAGAAAAAGGTTATGATTTTATTATCATCGATACAGCTGGCCGTCTTCAAGTTGATGAAAAACTAATGGATGAACTTAAAAATATTGCTGAAGTATCTCATCCACAAGAAGTAATATTAGTAATTGATGCTATGATGGGTCAAGATGCTATTAATGTAATTAATGGGTTTAATGATGCACTTAAACTAACTGGTGCTATTTTAACTAAGCTAGATGGCGATACAAAAGGTGGAGTTGCTTTATCAGTAAGACACTTAACTAATATTCCAATTAAGTTTGTTGGAGATTCTGAAAAACTTGATGGTATTTCTGAATTCTACCCTGAAAGAATGGCTGAACGTATTTTAGATATGGGAGACATTTTATCTATAGCTGAAAAGGTGGAAAATGTTATTAGTGAAGATGAAGCTAAGTATTCTGCCAAAAGAATGCAATCAGGCAAATTTGATTTAGAGGATTTTTTAAATACAATGAAACAAATTAAAAAGTTAGGACCTCTAGAAAAAATTATAAAAATGCTTCCTCAAGCTAGAAGTATGGGTCTTAATAATGTTTCTATTAATCCAAAAGATATGGCACACATTGAAGCTATAATTCTTTCTATGACACCTAAAGAAAGAAGAAATCCGGACATTTTAAAAGCAACTCGTAAACAAAGAATTGCAAAAGGTTCTGGAAGAAGTGTTGAAGAAGTTAATAGACTTTTAAAACAATTTGAGCAAATGAAACAAATGATGAAACAAATGAGCAATGGCAAAATGCCAAATATGCCTTTTTAGTTAGGATAAATTATTTGCCCAGACATATATATATCTTTCACATACGATAATGTAGAAAGGATAATTAATATGTTTCAAGAGGTAAATAGTACAACTGATAATTTTAGTTTTGAGAAAGAGACTTTTTCAAAAAAACAAATGGATATTAATCCTAATATAAATTATTCTCAAGATATGGGGTCATGTCCTAGTCAAAATATGACATGCCCAAATGTATGTGAAATGCCAAGAGAAAGAGTATGCCACAGATATTTTTGCTATGATGTTCCACATATTGTTCCATGTAATACAAGAATAATTAATCATCATATTTACAAGCATACATATGTACCACAATACACATGTTGTGAAGAAAATGAATGTCAAAATGTATATGATTGTTCACAAAATAACTTCTTTTAAGAAGTTATTTTTATTTTATAATTGTTTTAGAAGGTAATATATATGCATAAACTTATGTATTTTGATTTAGATAAAATAAGTGAAAAAGATTCAGAAGAATTTCAGTTTCTTTCTGCAATTGAATTTTTAATGTTTCATGATGAGATTAACGTCACAATAAATGATTTAACATCAGATCAACTTCTTCAATCAAAAGATGAGGAACTTAGAACACTAGTTATTGATACAGTTAATGCTCTTAGAGAATACTACTCTATGCCCGTAGAGAAAAAGGTTAAAAAAACAGTTTTGAAAAGAATTAGAATAATAAGAAAATACGGAATATAGTCGTAAAGTCTATTTAAATAGACTTTACTTTTTTGTATAATAAATATGTAAGGTGATTCATATGGCAATTAGTAAAACTGATTTTATAAATTATTCAAGATGTAATCGATATGCATTTTTGGATAAAATAAAAAAGGAAAAATATGATGCTGACATATCTATCGATGAATATAAAAATCAAGAAAAACAAGACATGATTGAAGAAATGCTTGGGTCTATGTATGACTTTGATGGTGTAGAAGAAGTTGATTTAATTGATACACCCAATAGACAACTTGAAGCTATGATGGATTATTATAAACAGGTAGAACTTGAAGCTGGTAGACTTACAGAAAAATATTTTAAAGGGAAAACTATTTATTCAAAAGACACATATAATCAAGAGTGCTTTGACTTTAATCATAACGGAGTAAAATACTTATGCTACGTAGATGTTTATAATGAAAATGAAGATGGTATTAATATTATTGAGGTAAAAGCAACTACCACTAATATGTACAATAAGTTAGGATTTAAAAATAAAGACAAAGAATTTATACCTATATTTGAAAAATTTGGACCTATATATAGGTTAAAAGATGAAGTAACTGATATTAATTCTATACCTGATTTTGATATAAAAAAATATCAAGGCCAAGTAAATAAGTTACTGGATAGATATGGTACTGGAAAATATGTTTATGACTTATCTATTCAAAGATATATTATCGAAGGAGAGTATAAAGCTTCAAATAATGAAAAGAAACTTGATAATATTCATTATTATCTTGCAGTTCTTAATGCAAATTATATTTTTGACGGAACATATGAAGATGGAAAACCAAAGTATAATGTTGATGATAATAATAATGAAATAATATCATTTTACGATATGACAAATATTACAAAAATAATGCAACCTATGATTGAAAACGATGCAATCAAGATTGAAAGAGTATTATTTAATCCTAAAGACGAAAAATGTGAATTAGGAAAATGGTGTGGTTATAAAAAGCCTGGAGGCTGTAAATTCTTTAATCAAATATGTGGTAAAGATATACCTCATAAAAATAGTAGTTTAAATTATATTTCTAATGGACAGGGTTTTAATACTCCAGAAGGAAGAATAAAAGGCCTTGATTTAATAAATCATGGATATTTAAACTTACTTGATGTACCTGAAGAATGGATTACTAGAAAAACACATAAGATTCAAAGAGATTGTGTCGCATTTAATAAAGAATATATTGATAAGGAAAAACTAAGCATTGGTTTAAAACAAATTAAGTATCCAATATATCACTTAGATTTTGAAACATTTCCATGCCCAGTTCCAAGATTTAAAGGAGAGTGGCCATATATTCAATCTCCATTTGAATTTTCTCTTCATATAGAAAATGAACCAGGAGTTTGTGATAAAGATAAAGATAATTATGTATTTCTTGCAAAAACTCATGATGATGAAAGAGAAGAACTTGTCAAAAAATTAATTGATTATATTGATCCAGATAAAGGAACATTATTTGCACAAAATGTACCTTTTGAAAAAGGAAGAATTAAGGAGTTAGCAAATATATTTCCTGAGTATAAAGATAAACTTATGAAGATTTATGATAGAGGTTTTGATTTATTATGGCTAGTTAATACTTCTAGTAAGATGTATGAGGGATTGGGTTATAGTGAAGAGGAAGCCAAAGTTTTTAATTACTATCATCCTGATTTGTCCGGATCATTTTCTATCAAGAAAACTTTGCCAGTTTTCTCAGATTTAACTTATAAAGATTTAATAGTTAAAAATGGAACTGAAGCGATTGTTGAATATGCTAACTATGATAAAATGAGTAAAGAAGAATATGATATAAAGTATCAAGCATTAGTAGATTATTGTAAGCAAGATACTTGGGCAATGGTTGTCATTCTTGATAAGTTACGTAAACTCGTGAAGTAATTACGAGTTTTTTTGTTTTTTGAGTTAAAATATATTTAGAATAGGAGTTGTATGTAATGAAAAAATATTTTAATTATACGTTATTTTTATTTCTTGTACTTTCTTTTTATATAATTAAAGTAAATGCTAGAGTAGACAATAACGGTGATTGGATATGGGATTACTGTACATACACACTTAATGATGTTGATACTCTTGATACTATGATAGTAAATGGAGAAATAACAAACGAAAATCTAATTACAATTATTAATGCTAAAGATTCTGAGGTTGGCGGAAAGTGTAGATCAGAGAAAATTGATGGTAAATGGTATTATTATGACACTAAAGGTAACGAAATAACTAAAGATGAGTGGCCTAATAAATGTCAATATCCAGTTCCAACAGGAAGTCAAATTCCATTTGTAGCAATTATATTTGGTGCTGTTCTTGTAGTATTAATATTTATTATTGTTAAGAAGAAAACAAAAATCAAAACTATATAACATATAAAAGTGTACTGTTAAGTACACTTTTTTATATTTGTAAAACATTTGTACACTTTTTGCATAATCCTTGTATAGTTTACATATTATCTAGTATAGTATTAATGTAAGGACGTGATTAATATGTTATACCCATCAATTGATAAATTATTAAGTGTAGTAGATTCAAAGTATATGCTTGTTCATATTGCTTCTAAAAGAAGTAAACAAATGTATGATACACATCATTATCAAATGCTTGAAAAAGATTACGTTAATAAAAAAGAGCTTGGAAGAGCACTTGAAGAGGTTGATGCTGGTTTAATTAAAGCTGTAAAAAAATAGATATTTCTATTGATTAAAGCGAATTTAAGCTTAGATTTTTTATGTATATGTAAAAAAAAGACTTGAAAAAGTCTTTTTTCCATGTTAAGATTATCTTGTTCTTTGGGGAATTAGCTCAGCTGGCTAGAGCACCACGCTTGCACCGTGGGGGTCAGGAGTTCGAATCTCCTATTCTCCACCAAATAAGAATTTAAAAAGCACTATTAAGTGCTTTTTTTAATTTTCTATATAATCTATTTTGATGATATTGTTAAAGGGTATCATTTTTTTGTTTAAATATATTGCCTTATGCATAGGGTCGAGTTTCGTTACAAAACCTTTATCAATGATGTTTTTAATTTTACTATATACTGTGATTACAACTTCTTTTTTGTTATTAAAAGCATCAACGATAATATTTTCAATTTCAGAAATTTGATCTTCTGATAAATCTGGTTTTTCATTTAAACATCTATTTTTTATACTTTTATTTATTTCGTCTTCAGAAATAACAGAGTGGAATGCTTGCCATTTCATCATACCTCTATCTTCATTATTATGCATGGTGACCTCCAATTTTTTCGTTACGTTCCATGATGGTTGAATCTTCAAGAAGCGCAGATGCCTTAACTAAACTATTTTTGCCAAATTTTTCCTTAACAAAGTCAATAGAGTGATTAAGTTTTTCTTCTTTAACTTCTTTTTCGTAATCTGAAAACATATTTAATTGAATTGAATCGTTTTTAGATAATTTGCCAAGTGAAATAGATATTTTTCTGATGGCAGAACCATCATAATAGTCTTCAATAATTTTATTGCAAATTCTTATTATTTCTTTTGGGTTTCTCGTAGGTGCATCTAGTTTTCTAGAGTGATAAAAACCACCAGTAATATACTTATTATATCCAAGACCAAATCCAACCAATTGACAATCATAATTTGATGCTCTAAGTCTTGTACAAACAACTTCAACCATTTCCTCAACTAATATTCCAATATTGGCTTTAAAGTAATCTTTATGTAGCATCTGACTATGTGAAAAAGATTTTTCTTTAGGTGGTACTTTTAAATCACTGATAACAGCATCATCTAGTCCATTAGCATTACGCCATAGTTCAACACCCATAACGCCAAATCTTTTCTTTAAGTCCTCTTTACTATGATTTGCTATATCTCCAACTTTATACATTCCTAAATTATTAAGTTTAGCTTCCATAGCTTTACCAATTCCCCACATATCAGATAGTGGAGTAATTTCCCATAATTTAGTTTTAACATCATCCATTGTCCATTTTGCAATTCCATTTTTATAAAGCTTTGCTTCTGTATCCATTGCTATTTTTGCAAGAAGCATGTTTGGACCGATACCACAGTTTGCGGTAAGGCCGGTTTCTTCTTCAACTTTTTTTAAAATTCTTTCTGCAAGTTCTATATCTGATGTTCCGTAATATTTAAGGTATGAAGTTACATCTAAAAAACACTCATCAATTGAATAAATATGTAAATCTTTTTGATCAACAAATTCAAGATATACACCAACAACTTGCATGCTTTTATCTTGATATAATTTCATCCTTGGATCAACAATCATATATTTAATACCTTTTGGTATTTCAAATAATCTTCCACGTGATTTAATTCCTTGTTTTTTAAGGCATGGTGTAATAGCAAGTGTAAGGGCTCCTTGACCTTGAGTGGTTGATGCAACAACAAGAGGAACTTTAAATGGATCAAGTCCACGATCAATACATTCGCAAGATGCAAAAAAACTTTTTAAATCAATACACATAAAAGTCCTTTGCATATAAATCACACCCTTAAGTAACTTAATTATATCATAAATATATTAGTTATTTTAACTAATATATGGTAAAATACTAAGGTAGTTGATTGATTTATTTGGAGGTGTTTATTTTGAAAAAAATGGATATTATTTATGAAGATAAATATATTATTGCAATTAATAAACCCACTAAACTTTTAACGATATCAACAAATAAGGAAAAAGAAAAAACTTTATATCATGAAGTAAGCGAATATGTTAAGAAAAAACATAAATCTAATAAAATATTTATTGTTCATAGACTTGATTTTGATACATCAGGAGTTACAGTATTTGCAAAAGATCAAAAAGTAAAAGAAGAACTTCAAAACAACTGGGATAAATACGCCACTAAAAGAAGTTATATTGCTTTAGTTGAAGGTTTAATAAAACCAGATAAACTTACTTTAAAGAATAAACTTGTTGAAACGAAAACTAATATGGTTTATGTCAACGATAATTCCAAATATGGAAAACTTGCAATTACTAGTTATTCACTTAATAGATATATTGGAGGTAACTCACTAATTGATATAGAAATTAAAACAGGAAGAAAAAACCAAATTAGAGTGCAACTATCTAATTATGGTTATCCTATAATTGGAGATAAAAAATATGAAGGTAAAAAATCTTTTTATAACAGATTAATGCTTCATGCAAATGTTTTAGAGTTAGTGCATCCTGTAACAAAAGAAAAATTAAATTTAAGTGCAAGAATACCTAAAGAATTTACTAAATAGGTAAAACGCTCTTGCATTTAAATATATAAATGAATATTATATGTAAAAGAAGTTTTAATATAAAATTTATATATAAAGGCTTGGAGGTGATTTTAGTGAATAGAGATGATTTTAAAATGCTTAATCAAGATATCATATATTTTGATAATGGAGCAACCACATTTAAACCAAACTCTGTAATTAATGCTATGTGTGACTATTATGAAAACTATAGTGCCAATGCTCACAGAGGTGACTATGATATATCTTATAAAGTAGATTTAATGTATGAAGGTGTTAGAGAAAAGGTTAGAGATTTTATTAATGCAAAAGAAAAAGAGGAAATAATTTTTACATCTGGAACCACTATGTCTATAAATTTAATGGTTGATAGTTTCTTTAGTAAATACTTAGAACCTGGTGATGAAGTATTAATTACTAAAACAGAGCATGCATCTAATGTTTTACCTTGGTTTAAATTGGCTAATACTAAAGGTATTAAAATTAAATATATAGATCTTGATAGTTCATATCACATTAATATGGATAGCTTATATAAAATGGTTACAAATAAAACTAAAGTTATTTCTCTTGCTTATATTACAAACGTAATAGGTGATTTAAGAAATATCAAAGAAATCACTAAATTTGCTCATGAACATAATATATTTGTATGTGTTGATGCTGCTCAAGCAGCAGCACACATAAAAATTGATATAAAGAATTTAGATGTAGATTTTCTATCACTTTCAGCACATAAAATGTATGGACCAACTGGAGTTGGAGTTCTATATGGCAAAAAAGAATTATTAGAAGAAGCAGACCCATACATGCTTGGTGGTGGTATGAACGAATCTTTTGATAATGAAAATGAAGTAGTGTTAAAAGATTTACCATATAAATTTGAAGCTGGTACACAAAATATAGCTGGCGTTATAGGTTTTGGTGCAGCAATAGACTATATTAATAGTATTGGTATTGATAAAATAAATGATCATGAAATATCACTTAGAAAATATTTAATTGATAAACTGGAAAAACTACCATATATAGATATTATTAATTATGAATCAGATGGCGCTATTGTTACATTTAATGTAGATAAAATATTTTCCCAGGATATAGCTTACTATTTAAATAAATATAATATATGTGTTAGAGCTGGTAATCACTGTGCTAAACTTGTAAAAAATGTAACAGGAGTTACAAATTCTGTTAGAGTTAGTTTTGGTATATATAATACTGAAGAAGAAGTTGATGAACTAGTAAACTTATTAAGTGATTATGAAAAAATAAGAAATGAGATGATTTAGATGGATGAAGAATTAAAAAAAGAAATTATTTTGGATAATTACACTAATCCATCAAATTATGAAAAAGTAGAAGACCCAACTTATGATAAGTTTAATACTAATAATGCATCATGCGTTGATAACTTAAACTTTTATATTAAGATAGAAAATAACATTATTAAAGACTTAAAATTTGAGGGCGAAGCATGTGCGATTAGTAAAGCATCATCCTCAATTGCAACGGATAATATAATAGGTAAGTCTATAGAAGATGCTATTAATTATATAAATAACTTTGAAAATATGATTGATGAAAAACCATATGATGAAAAAGTATTATGTGATGCATGTTGTTTTTGCGACATTTATAAACAAAATAATCGTAAAAATTGCGCTTATCTTCCATATAGAGGACTTAAGAAATATCTTGAAAATTATCATAAATAATGATATATTTTATCTTGTAAAGCATTTTTACATGAGATAAGTAGTATAAATAATTATTTTATAGAGATCTAATGTTTGGTGGAAATTAGAATATAGTATTTATATGAATCTACTCATATAGTGGATCTAATCAATCCCGGTTGATAACCGTTATTTAAATTAAGTTAATTAAAAGGATGGTACCGTGCTTTTTTAAGCACTCCTTAGGTACCATCCTTTTTTTACTTATTTTTTGGGAGGCATTTTAATGAGCAGTTTAAAAGAAAAATTTAATTTAGAAGAATTAAAAGTGATAAATGATTATCAAAAGGCAATAATAATTGTTTTTCAAATGTTTACTGGTAAAGTAGATAAAGAAGGTGCACCATATATTAATCATTTATTATATGTAAGTAACCATGTAGATACTGAAGAAGCAAAAGTAGTTGGACTTCTACATGACTTAGTAGAAGATACTGATGCTACCTTTGAAGAATTAGAAGAAGCTGGTTTTAGTAAAGGCGTAATTGATGCATTAAAACTTGTTACTAGAGATAAGAAGTACTCGTACTTAGAATATATAAATAATATATTAAATAGTAACAACTTAACTGTATTAAAGGTAAAAATAAGTGATATGGAGCATAACATGGATCCAAAAAGACTTGCTAAACTAGATGAAGCAACAAGAAATAGACTTGCTAATAAATATGCAGAACCATATGAAAAATTAAAAAGAAAGATAGGAGAGTTAGAATATGATAGACATAAAACTAATAAGAGAAAATAGAGATTTAGTAAAAGAAAATATTAAAAAGAAATTTCAAGATGAAAAATTACCGCTTGTAGATGAAGTATTTGATCTTGATATAAAAGCTAGAGAACTTCAAACAGAAGGAGATAATCTAAAAGCTGATAAAAATAGATTAAGTAAAGAAATTGGAATTCTAATGAAAGATGGTAATACTGCTGGAGCAGATGAAGTAAAAGAAAAAATTGCTCAAATGACAGCAAGAATTACTGAAATAGATGAAGAACTTCCAACTATTCAAGAAGATATCAAAAAGAAAATGATGATAATTCCAAATATTATTGATTCTACGGTACCAATTGGAAAAGACGATACAGAAAATGTCGAAGTAGAAAAATTTGGAGAACCAGTAGTTCCTGATTATGAAATTCCATATCATGCTGATATAGTTAATAATTTAAATGGCCTTGATAAAGAATCTGCGGGTAGAACTTCTGGAGAAGGTTTTTATTTCTTGCTTGGTGATATAGCACGACTTCATGAAGCTATGATTGCTTATGGTAGGGATTATATGATTAGTAAAGGTTTTACTTATGCAATACCTCCATTTATGATAAGAAGTGATGTTGTTAATGGTGTTATGAGTTTTGCTGAAATGGAAGCAATGATGTATAAAATTGAAAATGAAGATTTATATTTAATTGGTACATCAGAACACTCTATGATTGGTAGATTTAAAGGCCAAATGTTAAAAGAAACAGAACTACCGATAAATTTAACAGGATATTCTCCATGTTTTAGAAAAGAAGGTGGAGCTCATGGTCTTGAAGAAAGAGGATTATATAGAGTTCATCAATTTGAAAAACAAGAAATGATTGTTATATGTAAACCAGAAGAAGCAATGGATTGGTATAACAAGATGTGGAAATATACTGTTGAAATATTTAGAAATATGGATATTCCTGTAAGACAACTAGAATGTTGTAGTGGAGATTTAGCTGATCTTAAAGTTAAGTCTTGTGACATTGAAGCGTGGAGTCCAAGACAAAAAATATATTTTGAAATTGGATCTTGTTCTACATTAGGTGATGCACAAGCAAGAAGACTATGTATTAGAATTAAAGGTGAGGATGGTACATACTATCCACATACATTAAATAATACAGTTGTTGCGTCTCCAAGAGGATTAATAGCACTTCTTGAAAATAACTATAATGAAGATGGAAGTGTTAATATTCCAAAAGTATTACAACCTTATATGGGTGGTAAAGAAAAAATAGAACCTGCAAAATAAGATGCATTTATGCATCTTATTTTTGTAATTAAATTATTGACATATTGAAATATATTTAAATTCAGATTATAATTAATTTAATGATAGAAAAGGGATATGGAGGAAAAATAATAAATGAAAAAAATTATAACTAGTTTTGTACTATTAGTAGCTTTATTTATTGGATTTAATAAGGTAAGTGCTGCTGTTTCTTTACCAACTGAATCTGTATGTAATAATACAGGTGCTGTAGGAGAAACTAAGAGCTGTGATTTAAAATTCATACTAACTGATAGTTCTAAAATTTCTAAAGGATTTACTAAATCAATTCAATTATATGATTTTAGAAATATTTTAAATGATACTATCACAATAACACCTGCTACAGGATGGAAAATTAATGGGTCTACAGATCCTGTAAATGTTAGTACTGGAAATGGTGTTACTAGAGTTATTATTCAAGTTGAATATACAGGAGATAGTGAAATTACTACTGCTGAAAACATTTTTGCAACTGGAACTTACTCATTAAAGGAATCTAATACAACAGGTTGTGGATTCAATTATGGTTTTGTTGCTGCTTGTTATTCTGAAACTACTGATAGTGGTATAAATTATTATGATAATACTGGTAATAAAACTACTAAAGAAATTTGGACTGAACAATGTACATGTCAAGTTTTAAGAAGACAATTAGTTGATTATTCTTGGGAAAGTTATGTTGTTGGAAAAGATGGTAAAGAAATAAGTGTAGGAACATTAGAAGAAAACATCGTTGAAATGAATAAACAATGTTATTCTTGTACAGTTGCTGATAAAGATGGTAACTATTACTATGAAGGTAAAAAGTTAACTGATGAAGAATTTAAAAAATATTGTGAGACAACTTGTAGAATTATAACTAATGAAGATGGTTCTAAAACTTACTACAATGATGAAAATAAAGAAGTAACTAAAGAAGAATATGAAAAAGTTTGTGGATGCCGTATTGTAGATGGTAAAGATGGATCTAAAACTTATATTGGACCTGATAATACTGTAATTACAAAAGAAGAATACGAAAATAAATGTCAACCTAATACTAAAACAGGTGCTGGAAATCCATATATTTTCATTGCAATTGGTACTATTGCAGCAGCTGCAAGCTTTGTAATTATTAAACGTAGTAATAAACTAAAAAATGTTTAATTCGTAGTTAACAAAGAATAGGTTCTAAAACCTATTCTTTTTATATGTAAAGTAATATACATTCCTATTTACATAATTATATTGAATTATATAGAGATATTTATTATAATTTTGTTAATAATAGAAAAGGGATATGGAGGAAAATAATAAATGAAAAAAATTATAACTAGTTTTGTACTATTAGTAGCTTTATTTATTGGATTTAATAAGGTAAGTGCTGCTGTTTCTCTACCAACTGAATCTGTATGTAATAATACAGGTGCTGTAGGAGAAACTAAGAGCTGTGATTTAAAATTCATACTAACTGATAGTTCTACAATTACTAAAGGATTTACTAAATCAATTCAATTATATGATTTTAGAAATATTTTAAGTGATACTATCACAATAACACCTGCTACAGGATGGAAAATTAATGGTTCTACAGATCCTGTAAATGTTAGTACTGGAAATGGTGTTACTAGAGTTATTATTCAAGTTGAATATACAGGAGATAGTGAAATTACTACTGCTGAAAACATTTTTGCAACTGGAACTTACTCATTAAAGGAATCTAATACAACAGGTTGTGGATTCAATTATGGTTTTGTTGCTGCTTGTTATTCTGAAACTACTGATAGTGGTATAAATTATTATGATAATACTGGTAATAAAACTACTAAAGAAATTTGGACTGAACAATGTACATGTCAAGTTTTAAGAAGACAATTAATTGATTATTCTTGGGAAAGTTATGTTGTTGGAAAAGATGGTAAAGAAATAAGTGTAGGAACATTAGAAGAAAATATCGTTGAAATGAATAAACAATGTTATTCTT
>Ga0310786_10001697_pt1 | contig 35336 bp, 62 predicted proteins | sample AusTroGonzalo_MG_FD_203881 | JGI IMG/M metagenome (GOLD analysis project Ga0310786, IMG submission 203881) | Bovine rumen microbial communities from tropical cattle in Woodstock, Queensland, Australia - Gonzalo_03 (v2) (version 2) | ecosystem: Host-associated > Mammals > Digestive system >... | reverse complement strand
AAAGAATAGAATATTTAAGTACACAATTAAAAGATAATATTGCTTGTTTTTGTTTTGAAAAATGTTATGATGAAAAAGATGAAGAAACAAATATTAAAGGTATGAAGAAAAGACAACATGGTGCTGAATATGAAGTATCAATAAATTGTGGTTTATGGGACAAAAACAAATTAATTGAAGTGTTAAGAGGCGACCATAATCCGTGGGACATTGAATTTAGAAGTGATAATTGTGGTTATGATTTTTATATTAATAGTGAAGATTATATAATCGACTGGGGTTATATAACTTGGAATCCCGTTGGAATATTTAGAGGCAAGTGGGCAAAAGAATTAGTACCTTTTTTTGAAAAAGAGGGAATAATTGTTGATTATGAAAAGCGTGGTTTTTATGAAGATTAAATGTGAAGCAATAAAACCATTTACACTTGGGAGATTTGACGAAATAAGTAATATTGTTAGAAAAAGCAACGAATTAAAAGGTATGCTATATACAGGTGATACTTTTGAATGCTCACAAGATTTAGCAGAGTATTTGACAGGCAAAAATGAACGTGGCAATGTTGTTGTTAAAATAATTGAAGTAATACCTGAAAAAAAATAGTGTCAATTTGGCACTTTTTTCATTTTATGTTATAATTTACATAGAGTTGGAAACAACTTTACTCTCACGTGTTCGTGGCACGTAAAAATAACGATAGGAGGAAATTATGAAAAGAGAGAATTTAGACTTTTTAGAAAGTGAACAAATTGACAAAGTAATGGCTTTATATGGCAAATCAATAGGAAAGTATGAAAAAGATATTGAAACTTTAAAGGAAGATAAAAAAACACTTGAAGATAAAATATCAACATACGAAACTAAAATCAATGAGTTTAATGAAAGTTCTAAAGACAACGCTGATTGGAAATCTAAATATGAGGAGTTGCAGACCTCAATTAAAGAACAAGAAGCAAAACAAAAAGCCGAAGAAGAAGATAAGATATTAAATGAAAATATCAATAAATTATTCGAAGGCAAAACGTTTACTAGCGAATATGCAAGAAATGGTCTTTTAAATGATATTAAAACAGGGTTAAATAATCCTGATAACAAGGGCAAAGGTATTCAAGATTTATTTGATGAATTAACAAAAGATAAAACTGATATATTTACTAACCCTAATCAAATGAAAGATATGGAAGGCATGGGAGATAGTGAACAAGATAATAATACAAAAGATATGCCGTTAATTTGGTAAAAGAAAGGAATGATTAATTTATGGCAAGATTAGACGCATTAAGTATTGAACTTATCGCAGGTGGTAAGGACAAACTTGCTGAAGAATATGGAAAAGTTATTGAAAACTTACAACATATAACTTTAGCTAACAGATTAAAAAATACTGATTTATCAGGTGATCCTACTTCTGGTACAGTAGAAGCAAAAAGATTTAAAAATATAGTAGGAAATAGTTATGGAACTGCAAGAACTGCTGGAAAAGGACAAGCAATAAAAGAAACTCCAGTTGTTATTGCATTAAATGATGATACTGAATACATTGAAGAAGTTGAAGAAAAAGATCTTAAAACTTATGGTGTTGGTGGATTAATTGAAAGAAGAACTAAAAATCATCAAGACGCATTAGCAGTTGAATTAGATACTAAATTCTTTAGTGAAGCAGTAACTGCTGGTACTTCATTCACTCCAACTGGTTCTCCAACAATCGAAGATGAAATTGAAGAAGCAATACAAACAATTGAAACAACTAAAAACAATTTTGTTAATGGTGTTCCAAGAAATATGATTGAAATAGTTATGTCACCAGCATATTATGGCAGATTAAGAAACAAAATCAATTCTATATCTAACTCAAATAATTTAGGTGTTGTACCTAACTATGAACAAGGTACATTTAATAACGTTAGTGTTTATTCAAATGTATTCTTACCAAATGGAATTAATTATGTAGTTATGGTTAAAGGTGCAGTAGCACAACCAATTATGACTTCAATAATGAATCCAGAAAAAGTACAATTAAGTGACGCAACTGCATTTGGTTTATTTGCTTACAAAGGAACAAAAGCAGTTATGCCTGATTTAATTATTTATAATGGAACAGTAACAAGTATGTAATTTAAAAAGGAGGCATTATGGAATTTAATAAGCAATACCTAACTTATGGCGAATATAAAGGTTTAGGTGGTACTTTAGACCTAATGCCTTTTAATATATTAGAATTTGAAGCAAGAAAAAAAATTGATATAAAAACCTTTAATAGATTGAAAGATATTGATAGCAATGATATACCGCAAGAAGTTAAATTGTGTGTATATAAAATGATAGATAGTATGTCTAATTATGATAAAACACTTGGCAATATTTCAAGTAATGGAAGTGTTGCAAGCGAAACTATTGATGGTTATAGTGTTCATTATTTAGATTCATCACAAGTTAAAAATGTTATAGAATCAAAAAGTGTTGAACTTGATGATATTATAGACAATTATTTAATTGGTGTTATAGTTAATGGTGAACATATAATGTTTGTAGGTGTTTAATGTTAGTTAATAGCGGTGTTACTATTTATCACAAAATTCTTGATGAAGAAACTAGACTTGAAAAATGGGTAAGATATAATTATGATAATGTGTGGTTTTTTGGTGGAAAAGGTGCTGGAATGTTTAAAGGCTATGAAAATACTAATAATGTTGAATTAAGATTATTTTATGCAAATAATCCTAATATGAATATTAATAATTTTGCCATAGGCGATATTATAGTACAAGGCATAATTGAAACTAATATTGACACACAAGAAGATTTATCTAGTTACACTATTTATAATATAACAAGTATTAATAATAATAATTTTGGTAATAATCAACATATTCATATTGGAGGTATATAATGTCTGTTAAAATGCATTCTACAAGCGTTATTAAGGCTAATTTAGGCATTGAACCTAATGGAAAAGTACAAAGATTTTTTGTGAATGAATGTGCTAAACATATTGATAAATATGTGCCTTTTGATAAAGGTAATCTTGCAAATTATTATATTGATGGAAGCAAAATTGTTTATCATCAATTATATGCAAGATATCAATATAAAGGAATTAGTAAAAGTGGTAATAGATTAAATTATAAAACCGATAAACACCCACTTGCTACTTCATATTGGGACAAAGAAATGTGGAGTGCTGAAAAACAAGATATTATAAATAAAGTTCAAAATATGGTTGGACGTGGAGGTAAATAATGGAATATACTGAAACAAGAATATCAAAATTAAGAGATTATCTACTTGGAATAATTGATACTCTAACATCAAGTAGCAAATATCAAATTAATGCTGATTTTTTAGGAGGCAAAGGTGATTATTCACTTGACAAAATACCTACTGAAAATGTTGTTACAAAATGGGTAACAGGTGTTGAAATTCATAAAGACGTTTATTCATTTAGAAGTCGCAAGTCTTATTCACAAGATACTATTAATAATTTAAAAAATATTGGTTTTTTTGAACAATTTGAGAATATAATCAAATCTAATAATAGTAAAGGCATTTTGCCTAGTATTAAAGGTATAGAAACTATCGAATGTTTAAATTGTGGAACGCTAAATAGTGTTGATGGCACAGAAGCAACATTTGATATTCAAATACAAATAACATACAAAGTAGACAATAATGAGGAGGTGATAAGTCTATGAAAAAAGTTATTGCAAAAAAAGATTTCACTGCAAATGGTGTTATGTATATTGCAGGTGATGAATTAAATGATTTAAGTTATGAACAAATTGTAAAACTAAATGAAAGTGGATTTATTGAGCCTCTTGAATATAGAGATTTAGTTCTTATTAAAAGAGAATTAGAAAACCTTAAAAAACAAATTGTAAAGGAGGAAAAATAAGATGGCACAATTATATAGAGATCAATTCAGACATTATATAAACACTGCTACTACTACTGGTGCAACTGGTGGTGAAACTTGGAAAAGAGAAGGTCAAGGTGTTGAAGCTTTATCTGTTGCATTTAATCCACAAAAAGATACTTATAAAACTATATTAAATAGAACTTCACAAACTACTTTCAATAATTATGAATTAAGCTCATCAATTAGTGATAAAAGATGTTATAGTGATGATGATATTTATGATTATCTTGATAGTTTAAGAAAAAGTGCAACTGCTGGAGAAACTCAATTAATAGAAATTAATACTGCTAAAACAGTTAGTACTGGTGTTTATGAAGCAGTTAAATACAATGTATTAATTACAATAAATGAATGGCTAGGAGAAAATGCTACTATCAGTTATGATATAGATTATTCTAATCCAGTTCAAGGAACTGCAACTATTAGTGGTGATACTATATCATTTAGTGAAAGTACAAGCTTATAATAAAAACCTATTAGGGTTGGGGGATTAACCCTCAACCTTATTTTTATTTAGAAAGAGAGGAGAGTATAAAATGACAGACAATTTTATACAGTTAGAAAAAAACGATATTTTAAGAATAGGAATAAAAGATGAAAATGGTAAAATTTTAGATGGTGTTTTTGAATTTGATTTTGAGGATTCAAGTGTATTATTAAAATACCAAGAAATGATAGAAAAAAACGAAAGAAACAAAAAGTGGTTAAAAAATCAATATTTAATAATAAGTAAAAGACAAGATGTAAAAGGAAAAAAATTATTAAGTAAAAATGAAGAAGATAAATTAGAAGCAGATAAAACTTTCTTTAAAAGGACAGAAGAAATATATAATATGTTTTTAGGTGAAAATGGTGTTCAAAAATTATTAAATGGAAGAAAATTAAGTTGGGCAACACTTATTAAAATTGATGAAATAATTGAAAAACAATTTGAACCATTTTTAATTCAATATAAAGATAGATTAGAACAAAAATATAAAGATAAATATATTAATGCTACTAAAAAAGCAGAAGAAATAGAAGTGTTAAAATAATGGAATGCTTTAAAAAAATACAAATTGATAATGAAATATATGTTGCTGATACTCATTTTCAAAAAGCTATAAGATGTAATCAAATTGCTACTGATGAAACAATAGATGATTATGAACGAAGTTTAGGCATTATTGCTACTATTTTTGGTGAAAAAGGATTTGAAGCAAAAGAACATCATAATTTGTTATTAAAATGGATTTTGAATTATTTATCTTGTGGCAAAGAAATTAAAAATGATAATAAAGAACAAGATATGGATTATATTGAAGATTATGATTATATTGTTGCTAGTTTTCAAAGTGATTATAATATTAATCTTGATGAAGAAGAAATGGATTGGCACAGGTTTATTACACTTATGAATGGTTTATCTAATAGTGAAAATGGTAATTGTTGTGTTTTAAATCGTATTAGAAATTTAAGAAATATGGACACAAAAAAAATTAAAGATTCAAAAGAAAGAGAAAAAATCGAAAAAGCAAAAAAACAAGTTGCTTTGAAAAAGAATAAAATTCATAAACAAAAAGATTTTACTGATGATGAAATTAAAAATATGGAAGAATTTGATAAATTGCTAAATTCTTAAGAAAGGAGTGATTTTATGGATGGTTATGTAGTTATTGATACACAATTAAATACTAAGAAATTTGATGCTCAAATTAAAGAAATTGAATATGAATTAAAACAATTAGATTATGAATTGTCACACGCAAAAGAATTAAAACTAGATAAACGAACAATAGATGAATATAACAAAAGAGTTGAAGTTTTAAGCAATAAATTAATTGATTTAAGAAAAAAACAAAATGAATTAAATAGAGTTGATTTTTCTGGTTTTAAAAATTCTATTGATGGTGTTATTAAAAAAATTGCAAAATGGGGACTTGCATTGTTTGGAATAAGGTCAATGTATATGTTTATTAGACAATCTGCAAGTACATTATCACAATATAATGAACAACTTGCAACTGATTTATCTTATATTAGATTTGCTCTTGCTAGTATGTTACAACCACTTATAGAACGAATAATTGATTTAGTATATAAATTACTTGCTTATGTTAATTATATTGCTCAAGCGTGGTTTGGAATTAATTTGTTCGCCAATGCAAGTGCAAAAGCATTTAATAAAGCAAATAGTTCAGCAAATAAATTAAAAAAGACATTAAGTAGTTTTGATGAAATGAATATTTTAAATAAAGATGGTTCAGTTGGTACAATAGGTGGTATACCGTCAACCGATTTATCTAATTTAAGAGATATTGAAATACCAGAATGGATTAAATGGATCGCCAATAATAAAGATTTATTATTAGGAATAGCAACTGCTTTAGGTACAGCATTTGCATTATCTAAAATAACAGGCTGGTTAAGTAATTTAGGCTTATTATTTACAGGTAAAAATGGTTTAGGTGTATTAGCAACAACATTAGGTCAACTTGCAGTTCTTGCTGGTGGTATTGTTATTACTGGTTTAGTTGCTAAAAAAGTATGGGATGAAGCAGATGAATTAAAAAAAGAAATTAAAAAAATAAGAAATAATGGAACAAAAGCACAAAAAGAATGGATTAAAAATGAAGAAGATTTGAATAAATTAATTAAAACTGGTAACACCAATAGACAGGCAGCTTATGAATTATTAGAAAAATCAGGTGGTGTTTGGAATCGGATTAATGGTTTAGGTTATGAAAATTTAAACACTGCTAGACAAACTGCAATAAATATTCAAAAACAAATTGATAAAGAAGTTGAATTATATAAAGCAGGTAAATTAAATAAAGACGAACAAGAATTAATAAAACAAAATATTATTGAACAAGTTAAATATAATAGTCAATTAATACAAAAATTAGCAGAAAATGGCTATGCAACTTATGAAATTGAAAAATTAAATGAAGATTTAATACAAAATTATAAAGATATGGGTGGTGAAGTTGAAGTTATAAAAACTGACTTTGACCATATAAAAAATGTTAAATTCGATGACAAACAAATAACAATTAAAGTTTATGGTGATACAACAAGTTATAAAGAAGCAATAAGAAGAGCAGGAGAATATGCCGAAAAAGAACTTGGTGGTTTAGGCTTTATTGCTGGTGGAGGTGGCAAAGGTTCCATCGGCGGTGGAGGAGGTGGAAATGGAAAATGGCGTGCCAAAGGTGGTATTTTCTACCCTAGTATGTTGCCAAAATTAGCAGTAGGCGGTATTATTAATAATCCCGGTATGGGTGTTCCATATAATGGTGCTATCATTGGTGAACGTGGTGCAGAGGCTGTTGTTCCATTAACCGATTCACAACAAATGGCATTACTTGGTGAAGCAATAGGAAAATATATAACAGTTAATTTAACAAATGTAACTGAATTAGATGGCAGAACAATTGCTAGAAAGGTACAAGAAGTTAACAATGGCACTAATTTCTTGTTAAATAGGTGATAATTATGTTTATAAATGCAGATAGTATAATAATAAATGGTGTATCTATGGGACAATATATTGTTGAAGCAAAATATAGTTATAATAAACTTTGGGGTGAAGATAGTGGTAGAAACTTAAATGGTGATATGGTTGCAAGTCTTATTGGCAATTTTGTAAAAATAATTGTTCAATTTAAACCATTAAATCAAAGTGAAATGGAAATAATAACGCCTATTCTTGATAGTGCTAGACAAACGGTTACATATTATGATCCTACAAAAAAAACAAATGTAACAATGCAAACATATACAGGCGATTATGAATTTATTAATAAACACATAATTAATGGTATGTTTAAAAATGAAGGCTTTCAAGTATCGTTTATTAGTACTAAGAAAAGAGTGTGATTAAATGAAAACAGTTAGCAATGATTTTAAAAATGAATTAAAAACTAATGGTAGAGAATTAACTAATTATATAAATATCTATACTGATTATTTATTAACAACAGAGAATGATAAAAACATATTAACTCAAAATGATATTCAATTATTAGCAAAAACACAAAACAAAACATTGTCAACACAAATAAATGATGAGCATATATTTAATATTAATGTTATTCAAAAAGGTTATTTGCTATCAACTATGATGAAAGAGCTTGATTTTGAAAGTGATGTTGATTTAAAAGTAGGAATGATATGTAATTATATTTTTGGATTAAAAGTTAATGGAGATTATGAAACATTAGATTATGGTGAATTTATAATTTATAAAAAAGAATTTAACGAAGATGCTAAACATTGGAATTATGTATGCTATGATTATATGTTAAAAACAATGATTTCTATTGATGATAGAAGTATTATAGAAAATACATTAATATCAAATGCTATCAATAATATAGCAATAAAATGTAATTTAATAGTAAATATTGATGAAGATACATTAAATGAATTTCCTAACTTAAGTCAAACAATACAAACAGATACATTTAAAGACATGGATATGACTTATAGAGATGTTTTAGAACAAATATGTCAAGCAGTTGGTTTTTCAATATATGATGATAATGGTGAATTAAAATTTAAGTCAATTAGTCAAACAGAAGTTGATACAATAGATAAAACATATTTAAAAGATATAAATGTTACATTTAAAGAAAAATATGGACCAATAAATTCATTAGTATTAAGTAGAAGCGAAGATAATGATAATATATATTCTAAAGATGATGAAAGTATAGAGCAAAATGGATTACATGAGTTTAAAATAAAAGATAATTTAATAATGAATAATCAAGATAGAGATGATTTTATAGATAATATATTTGAACAATTAAATGGTGTTGAATTTTATATCAATGATTTTCAAAGTATAGGTATATGTTATTTAGACTGGTTAGACACATATAATATTGATATAGATAATAATATTTATAAATGCTTAATGTTAAATGATGAAATAAAGATCAAAAATGGATTAAGTGAAAATATATATACAGAACAACCAGAAGAAACAGTTACAGATTATAAAACTTCTAGCAAGAGTGATAAGGAGGTATCTTTTATAGTAGACAAGCAAAAAAGTGAAATAATAGCAAAAGTTTCAAAAGGTGATGTAATAAATCAAATAAATTTAGACGAAAGTGGGCTATCAATAGAAGCAAGTAAAATAAATATAAATGGTGTTATTTCTGCCAACAATAATTTCAAAGTATTAACAGATGGTTCTATGGAAGCGGTAAATGGCAAATTTAGTGGTGAAATAAATGGTGGTGCAATAAATGTAAGTGGTTATTCACAAAATCATCCATATATAAAAGTTGGTGATTTTAGTAGTGATAGATACCCTTATGGTGTTATGATATTTGATAATGGTATTTCAGCAATTGATTATAGAGATAGCGGATATGTAGGTGCAGTTATAAGAACTGAATATGATGGTGGATATGCTGAATTAAATGGAGATAGCATTTATTGTTCTGGTGAAGTATCAAGTGTTTATGGTGTATGTCAAGGTTCATTAGAAAAATTAAAAAAAGATTTCAAAAAATTTAATAATGGATTAGATATAATAAATAACACAGAAATATATAAATATAAATATAAAAATCAAGATACAGATAAAGATCATATAGGTTTTGTTATAGGCGATAATTATAAATATTCAAAGGAAATAACAAATGAAGATAATACAAGTGTTGATTTATATTCGTTTACATCAGTATGTTGTAAAGCAATACAAGAACAGCAAGAACAAATAGATGAATTAAAAAATGAAATTGAATTATTAAAAAGGAGTGATAAATAATGAATATAGGTACAATTATACAATGGGGTAGTAACACTATTCCGACTGGTTGGCTATTATGTGATGGTAGTGCTATTTCAAGAACTACTTATTCGGATTTATTTAGTGTAATAGGAACTTCATTTGGTGCTGGTGATGGAAGCACAACATTTAATCTACCAGATTTAAGAGGTAAGGTTGCAGTTGGAAAAGATACAAACGATACAGATTTTGATACATTAGGAGATACAGGTGGTAGTAAATATTTACAAGAACATACACACTCAATTTCAAAAGGTGGTCAAGGATTTGTCACAGATAGTGGCGGTTATGCAGGAGTAATGGGAGATTGGGGAGCATTTAATACAAGTGGTGTTCAAGGAGTTACAACAGGAAATAGTGGAAACTTACAACCTTATGTAACATTAAACTATATTATCAAGGTAACAACACCAGACACAATCAAAATAAGTGAATTGACTGAATTAACTTCTGCTGATAGCACAGATTTAATTCCTATTGTAGATATAAGTGCAGATGAAACAAAAAAAATAAGTTTTAATAATTTAACAAAAGATGTATATTCAACAAGTGAAATAAAAACTAATAAAGTATGGATAGATGGAAAATCAATATATAGAAAAGTTATTACAGGAACAAGAACGTCTGGAAATAATTATACCGTTGATTTTGAATTATCAAGTTTAAGTTCAATAGTAAAAATAGATATATATGCTATATGTCAAAACACTAATTTAGCACACGGAATATATAGAATGGATGATACAGACCAGCTAAGATATTATATAGATGATAATAGTGCATTAAGGTTAGTAATAATGGATGGAACATCACATCCTGCTAAGCCATACGATTATGTAGTAATAGCAGAATATACAAAAACGACAGATTAAAAAATAATATACTTTAATTTTTGATGTTTTTTATAAATATGATATAATAAAATAAAGGAGGAATAATTATGGAAATAACTTATGTTGTAGTAGTATTTATAATAACTTATGTATTTGGTGCTATTACAAAAACATTTATTGACGCTATACCTAATAAATACATACCTATTCAAAATGTTATAATAGGTCTTGCGAGTGGTATAATATGTTATTTTTGTGGTATAGAATCAAATCTTATTACATCTATTGTTTTATGCTTTATGTCTGCTATTGGTGCAGGTGGAACTTATGATTTAGTAAAAGTAGGTGAAGAAGAATGAGATGCCCTTTAAAATTTAATGGAATAAAACAAAAATTTAAAAACACAGGTGTTAAAAGACATTATGGAATAGATTTAGGATGGCATTACCAACATAATGAACCTGTATATGCAATAGATGATGGAACAGTTATATATAATAGGTATCAAAAGACAGGTGGTTATACTATCCATATAAGACATAATAATGGTTATGTATCAGAATATGGACATTTAAAAAAAGATAGTCAAAAAGTAAAAGAAGGAAGTAAAGTTAAAAAAGGCCAACAAATTGCTAATATGGGCAATACAGGAATATTAACAACAGGGTATCATTTACATTTAGGTATATATAAAGGAAGTTCTATAAATTATAATGATAAATCTAAATTTGTTAATCCAGTTGATTATCTAAACTTATATGATGGACAATTAGAAGGCAAAGATACAAAAGAACATATAAATCATACTAAACATGCTTCAGGAATACCATCAGAACCTTTATTAGTACATAATGCACCAAACACAAATAAAAATAGTGTAGTAAAAGATTATGGAATATACAATGGTCAAGAAGTAGAATTTTATGGCACATTAAATAATATGGCTATAATAGATAATGCTAGAAAATATTACACTAGTAATAAATATTTGAAATAATTTTATAATTAAAACACCTTATTTATAGGGTGTTTTTTATATTTGTAAAATATATAAAAAAAATATAAAAAAGTTATTGCATTATTATAAAATATGTAGTATAATTTTAATTGTAAAGGAGGTAGATAAAATGTTACATATTAAAATTGATGATGATTTAAAAAAACAATTAGAACAAGAAGCACGAGAAAAAGGATTGTCATTAAATTCTTATGTAAGAATGTTGCTGATTGAAAGGGGTAAATAATGACACGAGAAGAATACTTAAAAGAATTAAATAAGGCATTTGGTAATTTCAAATTTTATGAAGATGGTCACTATTATACATATAAAGATAAACCAATTGAAATTGGTGCTACTGGATTAATAGAACAATATACACAAGAATTTGACACTCAAGCAGTTGCTGAAAAAGTTGCTTTAAAAGAAAATAAATCAGTTAGTGAAGTGTTAGATGAATGGAATAAAAAAAATAAATATGCTTGTATAAAAGGAACTATATGTCATGAATTTGCACAAGAACAATGGAAATTTGATGAATCTTGTGTAATGTTATCAAAAAGGCTTATGGATAATAATTTGTCTTATGATGAAAATATACCTAAAATAATTATGCAAGCAGGCAATTTTAAATTAGATTATCAAGATAGATTAGAACACCTTGATGATGAATACGTAATAGGTAGTGAAGAATATGATATAGCAAGTGCTATTGACCATTTATTCATAAACAAACTAACTGGTGGACTTGTATTAGTTGATTACAAAACAAATAGTGATATTCACAAAAACGAAAAATATGCAAAAAATATGAAAGTTCCATTGCATAAATTAAAAGATACAACTTTGAATCATTATTATATTCAATTGTCTATTTATCGTTACATAGTAGAAAAATACACTAATTTACAAGTTGAAGAAATGTTTATTGTCTATATGAGTGAAAACATTGATAATTATGAAATTATTGAAGTGCCATATTTAAAAGATGAAGTTGAAAAGATTTTAGAAAATAGGAGGGAAAAGAAAATGGGAAAATGTATACCAGTTCTAATTATAGGACATTCAGGAAGTGGTAAATCTACAAGTTTAAGAAATTTAAAACCAGAAGAATATAGTCTAGTTAATCCACTTGCAAAAAGACTACCATTTAAAGGTGGTGCAAGTGGTTTAGAAAGTAGTGACTATGAACAAATTAAGAATTTTATAGCAAAAACACCAAAAGATATTGTTGTTATAGATGATAGTAATTATTTATTAACAATGGAAATGATGAAGAAAGCAAAAGAAGCAGGATATAATAAATTTACTGATATTGCTTTGAATTATTGGAAATTAATAGAATTTATTAAAAATTTAGATGGTGACAAAAGAGTTTATCTTATGAGTCACGAAGAAGTTGATGATACTGGATTTGTTGGTGTTAAAACTGTTGGCAAAATGCTATCAAATCAATGTTGTATTGAGGGATTATACACAATAGTTTTAAGGGCAGAAAGTGAAAATGGTAAGTTTCATTTTAGAACACATACTGCTGGAAATGATATTATTAAATCACCTATTGGATTATTTGATGATGAATTAATTGACAATGATTTAGCGATAGTTGATAAAGCTATTTGTGATTATTATGAAATAAAAGAAAGAGAGGAAAATTAATATGTTAAAAAAACCAAGTAATTATGATGAAATAGAAGTGAATCAAGATTTTGAAAGAATTGAATTAGGAGGACACAAAGGCGTTATAATGAACGCCGAAGAATACACTAGTGAAATAAGTGGCAACACTTCACTTAAAATTAGTGTAGATACTGCAAAAGATGATAAACAACCTAATTATTTTAGCGAAATGTATAAAAACGATACAAGAGAAGATAAAAAATGGAGCAATAGTGCTATTAAATATGTATCTTTAAAAGAAGAAGAAAATTGTGTTAGAATGTTAAAAGCATTTATTACTTCCGTTGAAAATTCAAATGATGGTTATACATTTGACTGGAAAAAAGATGTTAGTCAATTAAAAGGTAAAAATGTTGGACTTGTATTTGGATTAGAAGAATATAACGACAATGAAGGCAAAGTTAAAACAATTGCTAAATTAAATCAATTTAGAAGTGTTGATAAAATCGATAATGTTAAAATTCCAAAAGTAAAAACAATTGATGGTTCTTTTGTTGAATATGAAGATTATAGCAAAAATAATGTAAATGAAAATGTAAATGTTGCCGATGATAATATTGTTGAAATTCCTGATAGTGACTTGCCATTTTAATTAGTTATGTAAAGACAATGTAAAAATTGTCTTTTTTTATTTAAAAATATTTGACTAGGTTATTAAATGGTATTATAATGGTATTAATGTAAAGGAGGTAAAGAATGGAAAAACCAGTTTTAGTTTATCAAAAAAATGCTGATAAAACTACAAATAAAATGATTATTCCAAAATTCATTATTGAAAAATGGGGCAATCAATTTTATATGGAAATTTATGAAGATAAATTAATTTTAAAGCCAATTAAGAAAGGAGAATAAAAATGTCAAAAAAAGAAAATGTCGCATTTTTACTCTCAAAGGATCAAAAAGAAATAATAGATGAATTAACTAATGAAGAAGCAGGAATAATTTTTAAAGCAATTTATGAATATGAAATAACTAAAAAAGAACCAAAATTAGATAAAATTTTAAAAATAGTTTTTAAACAATTTAAAATTAAATTAGATTTTTATGATATTGCTTATGAGGAAAAATGCTTAAAAAACAAGGAAAATGCAGACAAAAGATGGCAAAAATATAAAAATGCGAACGAATGCGACCGTATGCAATCGAATGCGATGGATACCAATAAAAGAGAAAGAGAAAGAGAAATAGAAATAAAAAGAGAAAAAAAAGAGAGAGAGAATAAAAGAGAGAGAGTTGTTGCTAACGCAACCACGCCCACGCTCGATGAAATTATTTCTTATTCAAATGAACTTGGTTTTGATAATAAAGAATATTGCAAAAAGTTTTTTAATCATTACGAAAGCATTGGTTGGGTTAATGGTACAGGACAAAAGATTAAGAATTGGAAATTGATTTTTAATAATTGGGTTGGAAAAGACAAATTAGAACAGAAAGTAGAGCAAAAGAGGTACTTGTAAAATGGAAATAATGAATAATAGGAGGATAGAAAATGAAAATGAATACCTAGCTTTGTTGCTTAATAAAAATGAATTGCTTGATATAATTCAAATTGAGCCGAAATTTTTGCTAGATAAGAATAATAAGGTTTTGCTTGATAGCATGATTAAATGCTATGAAAAATATAAATGCGTTGATATAAATAAAATGCTTGAAATAAATTCAAATTTGAATGTGGAACATTTTGTTGAAGTATTTACTGATACATTGGTTTATGATAATGACTGGCAAAGACATTTAGAGTTGTTTGAAGAAACAATTGTGAAATATTATAAGGCAGATGTTATTAAAAATTACACGCAAAAAATTAATAAAGACCAAATTAATTATGATAATTATGTTGAAAATATTAAAAAATTGGACGAGATTATATTAACCAAGCAACTTGAATGTTTAACAAAAGAAGAAATAATAAACAATATTGATGACAACAAAATTGTTATTGGATTAAATAGTTATCCAAAGTTAAGTAAATATTTAAAACTCGTGCAAAATGATTTTATGATAATTGGTGCAACAACGGGAGCTGGTAAATCAGGATTAATGTTAAATCTTATGAATGATTTGATGTATAGATACCAATGTGTGTATTTTAATCTTGAAATGAGTAAATCAACAATTTATAAAAGATTGGTTTCAATTAAATCCGAAATTCCACTTGATTGTATTAATCAACCAAGCGAACATCAAAAACAATTAATGCAAAAAGCAATAGATGATATTGTTAGCGATAATATTTATGTCGACCACAAAGCAAACGATATTAAAGAAATAAAAAATGTTATTAGTCATGTCAAGAAAAAAGATAGACATACAATAGTATTTATTGACCACTTGGGATTATGTAAATGTGATAATACTAAAAGTTTATATGAACAAGCGACTGAAGTAGCAAAAGAATTAAGACAAATATGTTTGAATTATGATTGCACAATTATATCAGCAAGTCAATTAAATAGAACAGCATATTCAAGTGATACATTAAGTTTATCAATGTTAAAAGATTCAGGTGAGTTAGAAAATAGTGCAAGTAAGGTTGTATTATTATATCGAAGTAAGGATGACAAGAATAATCAAGATAATACAAATTGTAAAATGGATCTTGATATTGTTAAAAATCGAGATGGCATTCTTGGTAGCATTAGATTAAAGTATGACAAGACAAAACAAATATTTAAAGAATTAAACGAATATGAACATTGACAACTAAAATGTAAATATGTAAAAAAAATAAAATTAGGTATTGCATTTTATATTATAATATGATAATATTAAATCATAGAGAGGAGATAAATAAATGAAAAAAGTAAATTTAAAGAATTTAATCAAATTGATTATTATGGGAGGTTGTATAGTTTTGTTGTTAAGCGACTTTGTAACTATACTTGTTGAAATATTTAAAGGGGTATCGTTAGGATTATCTGTCTATGGTGTAATAATTGATACTGTATGCTTAATTTTATTAATTGTTATTTATGACGACTTATTCGGTGATGAAGATGAATAGGTTTGGCGAATACAAAAGTTATGAAGAAATAAGAAAATTGTCACAAACATTTGCAGACATAAAAGTTAAATGTTCTTGTGGGCATACACAGGTTATTCCAGTATATCGTGATACAATGTATTGTGCTTATTGTGGCAAGAAATTAAAAAATAATACAAGATTATATTTTATTTACAAAATGAGAAAGGAATTAGAAAATGAAAAAAAAGAAAAAAAAGAGCGAAAATAAAGAGTTAATGGAAATTATAACTTTTATAGTTGTAATTATAGCAGGAATAATGTTGATATTAACTTTTATATTAACTTTTAATTTAGGCGGTAAAAGTAAACAAATAAAATGCAAAGAAATTTATGGCCACTGGTGTAATGATTATGAATTATCAAAAATGGAGGAAAAATGAAAAAAGAAGAATTAGAAAAAGAATTAACAAGAGCGGTGTGTAAATTATTGCAAATCAAAGGTTATTGTATTAATTTAAAAAATATAAAACACTTTGATAAACAACAAGCAATTGAATATATTTTAAAAATAATTGATGGGAGAGATGAATAAATGTATATTGAAGAAGAATTGTACGATAAAATATCAAAAGAAACAATTACAGACTATGAGGGGTTTTTAATGGACGATATGAATTATCTAGTAACTATTGAAACTGCAAAAGGTATGTTAGAAGATTTACTAAACGAGGTTTATCGTTGGAAAGAAGAATACGAAGATTTGAAACAAGACATGTATAGAAATTATAAATTTGTTGGTGATGAAACTGATATGTAATTAAATATAGTCAAATTTCTTGAATAAAGGTACTTTTTAAACGAGTTTCTACAAAGTAGGTATTATTTATCGTTTTTAATAAAAAATTAAAAATAGGGGTGTTAAATAAAGAATAGGAGGTATATATGTATTTTATAAATATTTTTGACACAACGACAGGTAAGGACTGGCGAGAAGAATTTGATAGTTATTATTTATTTATTAAAAGGGTGATTAAACTTAAATATAGCAAAAAATTAATAGTTATTGGTAGAAGTTTATTAGAAAATGAAAGATATTAAATTGGAGGGGAAGATATGAAACAACAATCTATTTTTAATTATATTGAAAATGAAATAGATTTGCCTAAAAATTTTTATAAAAATAATTTATTATTTTTTGAAGAAAAAACAGATGATAATGGTAATAAATATATAGACAAATCAATGAAAAATAGATTAGGCTTTTTACCATCTAGCATTTGGAAACCAGATAAAAATATAACCAAAATATTAAAAGAACAAATAAATGACACTGCACAAGTGAGAAAAACATTAAATGGTAATAGAAGCGATAGAAGAAATGGTGTTAATGGAGGAAAATGTAGTGTATTTAATCCACATTTAGCACAAATGATATTATCAGCTTATGCACCATTAAATAGTAAAATATATGATCCTTTTGGCGGAGGCGGAACTAGAGGATATATTGCAACTAAAATGGGATATGATTATACTGGAGTAGAATTAAGAGAGGAAGAATATAACCGTGTTGTTAAACAAATGGAACAATGGAATATTAAATTCAATTTTATTTTAGCTGATAGTATGCGATATTTACCAAATAAAAAATATGATTTTATATTTACTTGTCCACCGTATTATGATTTAGAATTGTATAGTGATTTAGAAAATGATTTATCAAATGCAAAAAGTTATAACAATTATTTAGTTATGTTAAAAAAAGTATTAGATAATTGCTATAAATTGTTAAAAGAAAATACTTTTGCTGTATTTGTTGTGGGTAATTTTAGAAATAAAAAAGGAGAATTAGAACATCTTAACGGAGATTTAATAAAATTAGCCAAAGAAGTAGGTTTTAAATTATGGGACGAATTAATTTGGGAAGGCGCTTCTAATGTTGCTTTAACTAGATGTGGTAAGTTTGAAAAAAACAGAAAGTCAGTAAGAATGCACGAATATATTATTATACTAAAAAGAGGTAAAGATAATGAATAATCTAATAATAGTTGATACAAGAGAAAAAGGACATAAATCAATCATTAAATATTTTGAAGATAACAATATTGATTATATAACAAGCAAACTTGATTATGGCGATTATAAACTATATAAAAACAATTCAGTTGTAATTGATAGAAAAGACAATTTATTAGAACTTGCAGGTAATTTATGCCATACATTAGAACATCAAAGAATTAATCGTGAAATAGCAAGAGCAAAAGAAGATGGGTGCAAAAATTTTATATTTTTAATAAGTGAAAATAAAATAAAAACAGTTGAAGATATTAAAAATTGGAGTTCGCCACATACACAAGTCAAAGGTGAAACATTATTAAAAATTATGCAAACTATGAAACAAAGATATGGTGTTAGATTTATAATAGTGTCTAGGTCAAAAATGGGGGAAAAAATAGTTGAAATTTTATTTAAAAAATGATACAATTAAATTGCTAGAAGAACATTAGAAACATTTATATGAATATATCAAGTAGTTCTTCTAGCGATAAATAACTTGGTATATTCGTATAAGTGTTTCTTTTGTTTTATAGAATAAATTAAATGGAGGTAAAAATGAATAAATTATATAATGAAAATAGTTTAGATATATTTTATAAAATAATAAATGAAAATCACGATAAAAATATTATTATGGTAAGCGATCCACCGTTTAATATAAATTACAAATATAATACATATAATGATAATATGGACGAAGATGAATATTATGAAATGTTAGATTTTTACTTTCATGATTTGCCAAGTGTAGTTATACATTATCCAGAACAATTATATAAATTATCATTTCAAATAGGCAAATTTCCTGAAAAAATAATTAGTTGGGTATATAATTCTAACACAGGAAAACAACATAGAGATATAGCATTTTTTGATATTAAACCTGATATGAGTAAAATTAGACAGCCATACAAGAACCTAAATGATAAAAGAATTAAAGAAAGAATTGCAAAAGGTTGCAAAGGTGCAAAACTTTATGATTGGTGGAATATTAATCAAGTTAAAAATGTTAGCAAAGAAAAAACTGAACACCCTTGCCAAATGCCACTTGAAGTTATGAAAAATATTATTGGTATTTTACCTGATGATTGTTTAATAATTGATCCATTTATGGGTAGTGGAACAACAGGACTTGCAGTTTTAGAAATGAACAAAGAACAAAATGTTAATCGTGAATTTATAGGTATTGAACTTGATGTAAATTATTTTAATATAGCCAAAGAAAGAATAGAAAGTCAGGTGTAAATAAAGTATGAATAATGGTAATATAACAAGAGAAAAATTAACATTATATATGCTACCACATAAATTAAAATGGTATCAAAAAATACTACAAAAATTACATATTAAAAATTACTATAAAAAAGTGGGTACAACCGTTGAAACTTTAGATTGGAGAAAATATGAAAGATGAAATAAAAGAAATAAAAATAAGAAGTAAAGAACAACAAGCACTAGATGATTTAAAATCATTAGCAAATGCAAAAGAAGATGAAGAAGTATATATTGAGTATGGCTTAAATACAAAAGCGAGAATATTATTAGATTACATAACAAACCTAGAACAAAAAGTAGATAGATTATTAAAAACACAAGAAATGTATGAAAAGAAATGCAATAAGATACATCAGTACATAATACAAAATTGTGAAATTATAAGACATAAAGATTATGATGAAGTAGGTAAAGTAAATGGTGGACATATATTAACTTTATTAGCAGGTGGTGATGAAGAATGAATATAGATGATACATATAATATTCATAAAAAAATAAATTGTGTATTTTCACATTTTAAATCTGAAAAATTATGTAAAAAAGGAAAACATAATTATCAATTACATAGCAAAATAATAAAAAAAGGCAATGACAAAATATGGATAACATACTGGCAATGTTATTGTTGTGGTAAAAAATTGAAATTTATTGATTAGGAGAGTGAAATAACAAATGTTAAAAATAAAAATAATAAATACTAAAAAGAAAACTAATACTGATTTAAAAGAAATACATGAAAGACTTAATGAAATACAATATTTATTAAAATTTACTTATTCTAAAAAGAAAATTAGAAGAAAAGTTAAAGAAGTAATGCAATTAGTAGAAAAGGTAAGTGATGATAATGAATAAAGAAATAACACCAAATGAAATAGCAAATGCTATAGGAGAAGTTTTAGATGAAAGAGATGATTTAAAAACACAAATAGAAGAACAAAATAAAGCATTAAAAAGTTGGTATGAAAAATATCATAAATTAAAAAGAGAAAAAGAAATAAAAGACAAAGAAATAGAAAGATTAAATAATATAATAAATGAATTAGAAAAAACATTGGAATATGAAAAAAATGATTATAATGGAAATATAGATATTGAAACTCATAATATTGATAGTGAATTTTTAAGAGGAAATTCTTGGGAAGCAGATTATATTTTAAATAAATTAAAAGAATTAAAAGAAAGGGGAAAAAAATGATAGTAATTATAATTATATTTATGATATTAGTATTATCATTTTTATATGAAATAATCAAACAATTAATAGATATTAGATATTTATTAAAAGAATTAAAGGTAAAATATGAAACAAAAGATAATTAACTTTATATCAATTCTAATTATTATCATTTGTATAATTCTAGCTATTAATATTATATATTCTTGTTTAACTTCAATATATAGAGATAACATTAATGTTATTATAGAAAAAGAAAGGAGTGAATAAAATGGGTGTTGGAGGATTTTTAACGATAGCAATAGGTACATTATGTATATTTTCATTACTAAATAGATTAATTAAATTATTAGAAATGAAATTAAAACACGATATGTCTATGGAACTAACTGCAGTTAAAGTTGATAGTGATTTTAAAGACTTTGACAAAAAAGATTTTGAAGATGTATTTGAAGATATTAAAAAAGACTAATTTGTCTTTTTTTCTTTTTTGTGGTATAATTATATTGTGATGTAAGTCACGCAAAACCCCTTTTTATTCTTGAATAATAGGACTCTTTTCATTTATTTACCTCCTATTATTCTTTTTTTGTTGACATTATATTTATTCTATATTATAATATTAATGTAAAGGGGTGTTAGATATGAATTTATTTTATTTATCTAATTTATTCATTTTATCACTTTTTATTATTAACGCATAGGGACACTTTGCGTTTTTTTATTATTTTTTATTCATATACAACTCCTTATTTGTATTTGACACCCTTTTTACAAATAAAAAGGAGGATTTATGCAAAAACCTGTTGACTTTAGTGAGTGCGAATTTATCAATGAGGCAATGAAATATTATACTTATCTTGATTTTTGTCGCGACCGCAAAACAATTAAACGCCTATTTAATGTCTTAACAAAACAAGGAAAACGTTTCTATCTTTGGTATGTTTATGCAAATACTCACATGGAAAATTATCACAAGAACGCTATTTGGGACTATTTAAATGACTACGACCCAAACGGCATAGAACTCTTACATCTCAAACGCAATTACAAAGTAAAATAGTTCATTTTGTCTATTTTGCTTTTTTATGGTAAAATTACATTGTAAATTTACAGAAAGTAGGTGATATGAGTGGCAAAAATAGATGAATGGTTAGAAGAAGATAAACTTATATTACTTGAAGGTTGGGCTAGAGATGGTTTAACTTATGAACAAATATCACATAATATGGGAATAGATACATCTACTTTATGGGATTGGAGAAATAAAGATTCCAACATTTCCAATGCTATAAAAAAAGGTCGTGAAGTTGTGGATTTTGAAGTTGAAAATGCGTTACTTAAAAATGCCTTAAATGGTAATGTCACTGCACAAATATTTTGGCTTAAAAATAGAAAAAAAGATCAATGGCGTGAAAAGATAGAAACAAATGATGAAGAAAAAGAAATTCAAAATGCAAAAGATATTATTGTAAAGATAAGGGAAGTTGCAAATGAACAACGAAATTGAATTAAGTAGAAAACAAGCAGAATATATAAATAATGCCAATCATCGTTGGAATGGTAAAGTTGGTGCAACTCAATGTGGTAAAACCTATGTTGATACATTATTTATTATTCCAAATAGAATAATAGAAAGAATAGGCAAAAAAGGATTAAATTTTATTGTTGGTGTTTCTAAAGAAACTATAACAAGAAATATAATAGAACCATTACAAGAAATATATGGCAATAAAGCAGTAACAGACATAAATAGTAAAAACGTATCAATGATGTTTGGCGAAAAAGTATATTGCTTAGGTGCTGATAATGTTGGTAGGGTAGCAAAGTTTCGTGGTGCTAGAGCAAAATACATTTATATAGATGAAGTTTATGATATTAACAAAGAAGTGTTTGAATTATTAAAATCACGTTTGTCATTTGAATATTCAATGTGTGACTTTGCTGGAAACCCACAATCACCGACACATTATGTAGAAGAATTTATAAATAGTAATGTTGATATATATTTACAAAGATATACAATATTTGATAATCCATTTTTACCTAAAATATATGTTGATAATTTATGTAAAGAATATGAAGGTACAGTATATTACAATCGTTACATTTTAGGGCAATGGTGTAATGCAGAGGGTCTTATTTATACACGCTTTGCAAACGAGCCAACAAAATATATTTATGATAAAAAAAGAGAAGATGGCAGTTATGATTTACCTAGTGGAATAACTGTTATTGGAATAGACTATGGTGGCACTAAATCAGGTCAAGCGTTTGTGTGTACTAGGATAAGTGCAGATTATAAACAAGTTATTGTATTAGGTAGCGAAAAACATTATGGCGACATTGATCCTGATGATTTAGAAGAACTAGAGATACAATTTGCCAAAAAAATGATGTTCAAGTATAATACTGATATAGATTATATGTTGCCAGACAACGAAGAAGTAGTTTTAATTCGTGGTCTTAAAAGGCGAGTACAGGAGGAGGGATGGAATACTATTGTAAGAGGATGTACCAAAGAACCAATTAACGACCGAATTGATTGTGGTAGAACAATGATATCTTATGGCATATTATCTTACATAGAAGAAGAATGTAAAATATTTGTAGAGGCGTTGTCAAGTGCTTTATGGGACGACAATGCAAAGGAAGATACTAGACTCGATGATTTTACGACAGATATAGATACAATTGACGCTTGGGAATATTCTTGGTGTCGATATATAAAACAATTAAATGATATGATTAATAGAAGGAGATTAGAAGATGTTTAAAAGTATAATAAAATATATCTTGAATAATATTTTTAAGATTAAAACTGAAACAACAGATAAAGAAATAGACGATAACAGTAAATATGCTAAAATATACTCTAATATTGATGATATTAATTTTAATGCAATATTTAGTAATAAACTAGCGAATTATGTTATCAATGATAGCAATATCAATATATTAGGCGAAAACGCAAGAGTTGATTTACTTGACAAAACAGGTCAATCAATGTGGAAAAAAGCTAAAAAGATTACTTCAATGGCTTTTGGTTATGGTGGAGTTATATTAGTTCCTTATGTAAAAGGTGGCAAGATATATTATAATGTAGTTCCACAAGATAGATTAACAATTGATGAAACTGATGGGGAATTAATTACAGGTGCGACTGTAATGGCAGAAAGAAAAGTTATAAATGGAACAATAGGACAAACAATATATTTGCGTTGGACTAATTATAAAATTGAAAATAATAATTTAACAATAACTCAACAATATAGTGATGACAAAGGTAATCAAATACCAGCGCCAGACTTTTGGAAAGATATACAAGAAGTTATGAGCATAACTAATGTTGATAGAGTTCCTTTTGGTTATATTAAATCACCAATTAATAATCGTAGAGCAAACGACAAATATGGTGTACCAATTTGTTATGGTTGTGATAGTACTATATTAGAAATAAAAGTAACATTGAAACAATTGGTAAGAGAATATGAATTAAAAGAAGTGTTTGTTGGTGCAGATGTTACTATGTTTGATGGTAAAAATGCTTTACCAAAAAACGGGTTATTTAAAAGAATAGATAGTGGCAACGATGACTTTTTTGAAGTATTTGATCCACAATTTAGAGATTATACAACAAGATTACAAGAGTTATATAAAAGACTTGAACATGAGGTTGGAACAAGTTATGGAATATTAAGTGAAGTAAATACAGTTAATGCAACTGCAACTGAAATTAAACACGCAATGTACGACACATTTACTATATGCGACGATATGAGAAGTAATATCGAAAAAGGTATGGAAGATTTCTTTTATGCTTGTAATGTTTTAGCAAATGCTTATAATTTATCACCACAAGGCGAATATCAATTAGATTTTGACTGGTCTTATAGTTTATTAGAAGATACACAAACAGAATGGTCACAAATGACTTGGGCTGAAAATAAAGGTATAATGAGCAAAGTTGAAGTAAGACAATGGTTAAAACCTAATGAAACACTTGAAGAAAGCGAAAAAGCAATAAGAGATATTGAAGAATCACAGCCAAGTGTTGAAGATATACTAGGCAACAATGGGGGTGAAGAATAATGGCAAGATTTTACAGATTTGAAACAGTAGATATTCCAATGAAATTAACACCAGTTGGAGTGTTAGAAAATTATAGTAAGATAATTGTATCAATAGCACAAGAGGGTATGGTACAAATAAATAAAAACGAGAATGAATTAAGCATTGATGTTAATAATGATGTTATAACAATGTCTTTAACACAAGAAGAAACAAGTAAATTTGCGGGTGGTAGTAACGGTAATCCTAGAAAAGCGACAATACAAATAAATATTTATTATGAAAGCACCGAACGAGATGTATCAACAACAGGTACAATTGATGTGTATGATAATCTTTATAAAGAGGTGATTGGTAATGAATAATGATAGAACTGAAGAAATAACAATGACAATTCTTTCTAATGAAAATATTGATTTTGATGTTGTCGGTGGTTCTGGGACTAGTAATTATGAAAGATTAAGCAACAAGCCACATATTAATGATGTTGAATTAATAGGAAATAAAACAAGTGCAGATTTAGGGTTACAACCAGCAGGAGAATATTTAACAGAAGAAACTGACCCTATATTTACTGCAAGTGCAAGTGCTAATATAACAAGTGAAGATATTACTAATTGGAATAACAAAAGTGATTTTAGTGGAAATTATAATGATTTAAGTAATAAACCAACAATACCAAGCAATACAAGTGATTTAATAAATAATAGTGGTTTTATTGATAAAAATGTTAATAATTTAACATACTATACATTAAAAACAAGTACAGGTTCATTAATAGATTTAGAAGTAAATAGTAGCACTTATGTTGTAACTTTATATTTAAAAGATATTGATGGAAATGTAATAAGCACAGATAGTATCGACTTGCCATTAGAAAGTGTTGTTGTTAGTGGTTCATTTGATAGTGTTAATAAAAAGATAGTATTAACATTGCAAAATGGAAACACAGTTGATATTCCAGTCGGTGATTTAGTCGCTGGTTTACAAACAGAAATAACTACTAATAACAAATTAGCAAGTGATTTAATTGATGATAGTAATAGTGGTAATAAGTTTGTAACAACAAGCGAAAAAACAACTTGGAATGATAAATATGATAAGCCAATTGCTGGTATACCAAGCACAGATATGACAAGTGCAGTGCAAACAAGTTTAGGCAAAGCAGATAGTGCAATACAAAGTAGTGATTTGACTGATTATGTAAAAAATACTGATTATGCAACAAATAGCACAGGTGGGGTTATTAAAGTAGGCAGTAATGGTTTTTTCTTAAATGCTAATAATTATCCAGAAGCACAAAATAGAAATTATGAAAATTATCAAGGTGCAGGAAATAATATATTTATTTCAAAAGGTACACTTGAAAATGTTATAACAGGTAAAGACTTAACAACCAAATCTTATGTAGATGGATTAGTAGGTGATATAGACACTGCATTAGATTCAATAAATGGTGAAAGTATTTAGGAGGTAGATTATGGGAACAATAAGTGATAAATTAACATATCTAAACACAACAAAAGGTAAAATAAAAGATTCAATTAATCTAACAGGTGCAAATATAGGTAATAATGATACATTTAGAAGTTATAGTGCAAAGTTAAGAGATGGTTTAGTAAGTGCAATAAATGATGGTGGTGCAACTATATATAACAACTTTCCAAAAACAACAGGCAGTGGTAGTAGTGTTACATTAAATAATACATATCAAGCACCAATGAAAGTAGGGTTAAAGGGTAATACTTATCAAGGTAGTGATCCAACACCAGATAGTCCTAAAAAAATTGAAGTTGTAACTGGATATAATGAAGTTGAGGTTGTTGGGAAGAATTTATTTGATATAAATAGTGCAACAAGTATATATATTAATAATAGTGGAGAAGAAGGTTCAAATAATGATTATAAGACAACTGATTATATAAGTACTTTGCCAAACACTAATTATTATTTTTCAACTACTCAAAAAAGTGGGCAAACAAGCAAACAAATTTATATAGCCTATTATAATAGTAGTAAAACATTTATTTCAAGATCTAGTTATAATTTATTAGTAAGTTCATTTACAACACCAGCAAATTGTTATTATATTAGAGCAGGAGTATATAGCAAAGGACAAGAAAACACGCAGCTAGAACTTGGTTCAACTGCCACAGAATATGAAGAATTTAAAGGTCAAAGTTATGAAGTTAATTTGGGTAAGAATTTATTTGATAAGAATAATGCAAATGTATTAGATGCAACAATTAATAGTTCAACTAAAATAATAGAAAGCAGTAATCAATATAAAATTTTATATCTTCAATGTAAACCAAATACAACTTATACAATTTCAAAAATTCAAAGTAATTATTTGTCATTTGGTTTTACTGATACTTTACCAACATTAAATGTTGAAGTAAAAAATTATATTAGTCTAACAAGTGGTGATACAACTAAAATAACTAACACAAGTTTATCTACTTCAAAATATATGATAGCAAGATATTGGAGAAGTACAGATACATTAACAAGTCAAGAAATAATAGATACTATACAAATAGAAGAAGGAAGTGATAAAACCTCATATTCTGCATATAAAACACCAATAGAAATGTGTAAAATAAATGATTACAAAGATGAAATAAGAAGAAGTACAGGAAAGAATTTATTTAATAAGGATAATGCAAATCAAATAATGGAAAATATAAATATTCATTCAACTACTGGTGTTGTTCAAAATGTAACTGATAATCATTCTATTATAGTGCCATGTAAACCAAATACTACTTATGTAATATCAAAAATATCAACAAGTAAATTTAATATAGGTAGTAGTCCAACATATCCAAATATTGGTGATACATTAAACAATTTACAAGCAGTTACAACAGCTACAACTGCAACTATAACAACAGGTAATAATGATAAATACATAATGGCATGGGTTTATACACCAGCTGACACTGTAACATTTCAACAAATATTAGATAGTATCCAAATTGAAAAAAATACTCAAGCCACTGACCTAGAACCTTATGGTGTAGGTGTATGGTATAAGTATGGTAAGATTGGTAAGGTTGTATTAGATGGTAGTGAAGATGAAACATATGTAAAAGTTGATTTAAATTGTGTTAATGGATTTAATCAATTTAATTACACAAAATACATGTTATTACCAAATGCTTATAACTATGGTTCATTGTGTATGTCTAATTATTTTGAATATTACAAAGAAGCATCTACTGGTAATAAAACAAAGTCAGGAATAAGAATTAGAAGCACTAACCCATTTTTAGTATTATCAATAAATGATACATTAGCACCTGATATTAGTACTTTAAAAACTTGGTTAGCATCACATAATACAATTGTTTATTATGTTTTAGAAAATTCAACAGTAACAACCCTAGACACCGAACTACAAACACAATTAAATGCACTTGAACAAGCAAACTCATATTCACCACAAACAAATATAACTGCTGAATATGTAAGTGGTAATCAACCATTTATTATTAATGCTAGTGCATTATTAGATGAAGAATAGGAGGAATCCTTATGGCAAAAATGATAAGTGAAGAACAAATCAATTTACTTGTCGAAAGATTAATAAATAGAACAGAGCAAGCCAATACTTATTTTTTAAAGAGTATTGGCAACTCTATTGCCAAAATCAAGAAAATTACACCAACACAAGCACAACAATTAATTAATATTCTTAAATATAATGGCAATTATGAAGAAATAATCAACGAATTAATGCAATATATTAATATGAATATTATTGACGTTGATAATATATTCGATGAATATGCAAAAAAAGACCAGATGTTTTATAAAGATTTTTATAAATATAGGAATATACCTTTTATTCCTTATGAGTATAACAACGCACTCAAATTGCAAACACAATCACTTGCAAATATAGTTAAAAATGAAATGTATAACTTTACAAGAGATAATGTTTTGGGTTATACAATAAATGGTAAGTTTTTTAATTTAAGAAATACTTATAACGAATTATTAGATACTGCGTTTTTAAATGTAGGACAAGGTAAACAAAGTTTTGATACCGCTATGTATAATATATTAAAAGATATTGGTGGTAGTGGATTAAGAACTATTGAATATGCGAGTGGCAGGTCAATGCGTTTAGATAGTGCAATTAATATGCACTTGCAAAGTAGGTTGAGAGAATTGCATAATGAAAATCAAAAAATAATTGGTGCTGAATTTGGTGCTGATGGTTATGAAATATCAGTGCATAGTAACCCTGCTATTGACCACGAAAAAGTACAAGGTAGACAATTTAGTATTGAAGAATATAATAAATTAAATAGTGGTCTTGAAGCAAAGGATTATAAAGGTAAAGTATATACACTTGACCATGATGGTAAAAATGGGTATCGTCCTATTAGTGAAATGAATTGTTACCATTACATATTTAGTATAATTCTTGGTGCAAGTAATCCTGAATATAGTGATAAACAATTACAACAAATAATTGATAAAAACAACGAGGGTTTTGAATATGAGGGCAAACATTATACTAATTATGAGGGTACACAATTGCAACGCCAATTAGAACGTGCAATACGAGAACAAAAAGATACACAAATACTTGCAAAGGCAAGTGATAACATTGATTTAATAGACAAATCACAAGAAAAAATTACAATACTTACTAATAAATATAATAAATTAAGTAAAGCAAGTGGTTTGCCTACAAAGGCAAACAGATTAAGAGTATCAGGTTATAGAAGAAAGAAGGTAAAATAATGTATAGATTATATGGCAATATAAATGGATGGAAATTATTAGAAGTAGTAGAAAATAATGAACTAGAACTAATAAGAACAATGTTAGAATATGTAAAGAATAACATGAGAGCACAATTTATAATAATAAAACACGATGTAGACATGGATATACCATATAGAAGTATTCAAAGTGAACAAGAATTAATAGAATATATAGAAGAATATGAAGAAAGAAGTGTTGTAAATGAATATAAACATAACAAACATAGATAATGATTATATAGTAACAATAAATGAATCATATAAAGAAGAAACAAAAGAAAAAGTAATACAACAATTAATATTAGATTTAGAAAAGTTAAAAGCAGATTTAATAGATGAACAATATAAAGAAAAAAAACTTGTATTAAAAAAATAATATGATATAATTTGTTTAGGCAATACATTTATACTGGTATAAATCACGAGGGAGAAAGCCACCTCTCTACCGTATGGCTATACAGTGGTGTTTAGCATGGATAGTATAGCGAGTAATGTGGTTTTGTGTATTGTCTTTTTTTATTGACTTAATTATTATAATATGATAATATTATTAAAAGGAGGTAAATAGATGAGATTATGGCATTATAAATTAATTCCAGTGCTACCTAATCAAATGTTAGTTAGTCAATGGCGTGAATGTATTGCTATAAAAAAGCAATGGGAAAAAGGGACATTAAAACATAGATTAGTTAGTTATGTTAAAGATTATGATAAACTTGTATTTTTATCTTATACAATTCAAGTAACTAATGAAATGCAAATGAGAAATATTAAGTTTCAAAAAAAATATAAAGATGAAATCGCAAAATTTTGTTTTACACCAACGAAAGTACAAGAAAAAAATGAAAATCAATATTATGAAGAACACAACGATAGATACCTAAAACAATGCTATTACAACTTACAAGAAAAATATGATCGTGGAATTATTAATGAAGAAGAATGGCAAAAAATAGAAAATTTATTTAAGGAGGAAATATGAAATTAATTAAAAATAAATATAGAACATTAAAGGGTGATATTAAAGTAAATAGTTATTTACTAAACATTTCAAAGAAAGTTGTTGAAGAATCAGGAATAAAAGACACTGATAATATTAAAGTTTACGCTAATGGTAATAAAATAATCGTAGAAAAACTATAATTTGTCTAATTATTAATTGTGTGTTATAATTTCATTGTTAGAGTATTGGAAAGGGTATAAAATGGCAAACGAAATTATAATGAAAATAATTTTAACTGCTGTTGGTTTTATTGTTACTGGTGTTTTAGGATATTTGACTGGCAAGATCAAATCATATAAGCAAAGAGATATAAACCAGCAAGAAGCATTAAAATGTCTTTTAAGAAGTTCTATAACGAGCAAATATTATGTATATAGTGAGTTAGGTGCTATTCCTTTATATGAAAAAGAAAACTTAAATTATATGAATGAACAATATAAAGCAATGGGTGGTAATAGTTATATTTTGAACATTATGGAAGAAATAAATTCTTTACCAATTAAAAAATAATGGTGGTTTAAAATGAAAAATGACAGTTTTGCAATGGAACTTATAAAAGACTATAAAAAACAAAATAAAAGACAATTTATTATTATTCTAGTAATACTTACAATGTGGTTTGCTACTATTGGATATCTTATTTATATTTCAAATGATATTGGTGTTGAAACAACAACTACAACAGAAACTTATGAAATAGAACAAGATTCAGAAAATGGTGGTAATAATAATTTTATTCATGGAAATAGTAACGAGGTTGAATAATGGCAAAGCAAAAGATTAAATATACTAAAAAAACAACTACTAAAAAGAAATATCGTAAATCAAAAAGAAAGTGATGTTATGTCTTTCTTTGAATTTACAAAAAATGATTATGACCATATTGTAAAAGAATGTATGTTAGATGAAGAATATCAAAAATTATTAGAATATAAAATAAAAGGTTATAGTATTGTTAAGATGGCACAATTACTTAATGTTAGTGAGGCAACAATTAGTGTTATGGTTAGCAAATTAAAAAAGAAAATTAGAAAAATTATATAATTTTTTTAAAAGAATTCAAGGTTTTTGAGTTCTTTTTTTATTGTATCATTAAATTAACGAAAGGAGAGATTATCAATGATTTGTAGTAAAACACAATTATTGTATGCTCTCCTTTTGTTTATTTAAAAGGAGATGAAATAAATGTATAACAATCCATATATGATGAATTACAACCCTAATATTAGTCAAATTGGGTTAAATGAAAGAATAGACAATGAAATAGCAAAATTACAACAAATGAAAGAACAAATGAAAAATAATAATAATCAACAACCTGCAATAAATCAAACATTTCAACTTGCACCTAATAATAGTCATACAATGAGATATGCAAATACTATTGAAGATGTGCAAAGAGAATCAGTTTATTTTGATACACCATTTTTTAGTAAAGACATGAGTATAGTATGGATTAAAGGTGCAAAAGGTGATATTAAAACTTACGAATTAGCTGAAATTGTACAAAAAGATAATAAGGACATACAAATAGAAATGTTACAAGCACAAATAAATGAAATGAAAGGAATGATAAAAAATGCAAAACCAAATGATGAACCTATTAATGAACCAATTGAAAGCAAGGAATCCACAGATGTTTCAATTCCTAGAACAAGCAAGAAAAAATAATAGTAACCCTCAAGAAATATTTAAAGAGATAACTAAAAATTATAAACCAGAACAAATGGAAAATATATTTAATCGTGCAAGACAATTTGGAATAGGTGATGATATTATTAATAAACTTAAATAAGGCTAGAATCCTTATAGGAGGGCATAATTACTAGATAAATATACCTTCCTATAAAGTTTCTAGTGCTTTAAATATATAGAAAGGAGAATATAAATGAACGGATCAATTCAACCAACTGTGGAATTAGCTACTAACAATGGTAATTATCCATATCCAGTTTATCCAGTAATGGGTGGTTTTGGAGGAAATAGTGGTTTCGGTTCTTGGGGTGGTGATGGAGCAATTTGGATTATTTTAATAATCGCTTTACTTGGCGGTTTTAACAATGGAAATGGTGGTTTCTATGGTGGAAACAATAATGACTTTGCTTGGCTTTCAAATGGTCAAAAAGACATTATGAACCATACAAGTGATGGATTTAATTCATTACATTTAAGCAACCAAGTTGAAGGAATTAGAGATGATGTAAATGATATTCAAAATGCTATATGTAATTCAACTGCAAGTATTACATCAGCAATAAACAATGGTTTCTACAATAGTGAAATTGCAGCTGCTAATAGACAAATGGCAAATATGAATACTGCTTTTGATTTAAGTAGACAATTTGCTGATTGTTGTTGTGAAAATAGACTTGGAATTGCTAACTTAAATAGTACAATTCTAAGCGAAAATTGTGCTGATAGAGCAGCACTTGCCGATGGACTAAAAGATGTATTAATCAATCAAACTGCTAATACCCAAAGAATTTTAGATCAATTATGCAATGACAAGATTGACGCTAAAAATGAAAAAATCCTTGATCTACAAAGACAATTAGATATGGCTGATTTAAGAGCTTCACAAACTGCTCAAAACGCATTTATTGCTCAAGGATTTGCTAATGAAGTTGACCAATTATACAACAGATTAAGCAACTGTCCAGTACCATCAACACCAGTTTATGGTAGAACACCAATATTCACTTGCTCAAACAACAATGGATGTGGATGTGGATTTAATACAACAAGTCAATTTATTTAATAGCATGAGTTGAATACAACTAACTCGATTACGAGAACTTGCTAATAGGTACCGACATTATTGTCGGTAGCATAGAGATAGGCATGGTTCTATCTCTTTTATTTTAATTTGAAAGGAGAAATAATATGATAGAAACAATTATAAATGAACCATTAGCATTGCCAAGTAATGCAAGTCCAGTAACTTTTGATGAAACAACTGTTAGAACTAGGTGTGCTTCTTGCTGTGGCTGGTTAGATTATTCAAATGGCAACCCAAATTTTAAAATATTTGGAAATGGTTATACAGGTTATTATGATGTAGAATTTAGTGCTTCTGTTAGTACAGCAACAGCAGGAGTAGTAGCAATTGGTTTATTCCAAGATGGTGTTTTAATACCTGATACAATTAGAGCTGTAACAATTGACGCAGCAGATGATTATGAAACTATTTCTTTTGATAAAAAGTTAAGAGTATGTCCTAGAGGAACTACTAACATATCAGTTCAAAGTGTATCAAGTGTTCCAACACCAACTGACCCTACAACACCAATAGCAACTACACAAGCAGTTATAACTAACGCAACATTTAGCATATCTAGAATTTAATGAAAAATAATTTAGATATAACATCATTAATCTTGCAATTGTATAGTGTTATTTTATTATTACAAGATTATAACAATAGAGATTTAATGCAAGAATTACAAAATCAAGATGAAAAATATTTAAAACAAATTATAAATAATCAAAACGAAATATTGAACCTTTTAAGAAAGGAGGATAACAATGCACGAGAAGTTGAAAGAAAAAACTGAAGAAAGCATTAACAAAATACTAGATGAAGGTATAACTACTAATAATCTAGAACACTTGTATAAACTAACTAAAATAAATCATATAGCAAAGGAGGAAGAAAATATGAATTACGGAAATTACGGAAATTATGGCAATTATGGTGCAAGAAGACCGGGATATGATAGTTATGGACGTGACAACTATGGAGAATATGGAAATTATGGTGAAAATTATGGAAGACGTGGACGTGATATGAAATATCGTGGTGATGATTCATTAGATAGAATGTCAGGAGAATATGGACGTTATCAAGAAAGCCGTCAAAGATATGGTGCAGGAAGTCAAGAAAGTGATAAAAGTTTTCATTATATGGTAAAAGCACTTGAAGATTTTATTATGGTATTAAAAGAAGAAGCTGAAACACCAGAACAAAAGCAACAATTAATGGAAGCATTACAAAATAGTATGAGATAATATGGCTTACAAATTTTACAATGCTAATCCGTTAAAAAGATACACCCCAGATTGTGTTATCCGCAGTATAAGTTGTGCCACACATAAAAGTTGGGATGAAGTGTATGATGAATTAAGCGATTTAGCACAATATTATGGAACAATGTTCGACCAAAAAGATTTTGTAATATGGTATTTAGATTCTAACTATGAAAGAGTACCTTTTTTGCCTTTAAAAGTAGGCGATGTTGCGAAAGAATATCCTAATAATATCATATTATGTACTATGAGAGGTCATATTTGTTGCATAAAACCACCGGGAATTATTTATGACACGTTTGACCCTAGCAATAGAATTGCAGAAGAAGCATGGGTGGTTGAATAATTATAACAATTATGTTATAATGGTTATAGAGGAGTACCACAACTGCTCCTCTAATACTTTGTTGTGGGAGGTATTTTATTATGAGTGGATTAAAACACGGTTTATCAAAAACTAGATTACATAGAATATGGCATAGTATGTATTGTAGATGTTATTACTCATCTACAAATCAATATAAAAACTATGGTGGCAAAGGAATAAAAGTTTGTGATGAATGGAAACATATTGAAGGGTTTATTAATTTTTATAATTGGGCAATAAATAATGGATATAGGAATGAATTGACATTAGATAGAATTGATAATGAAAAAGATTATTGTCCTGAAAATTGCAGATGGATAACATATAAAGAACAATCTAATCATAGAACAAATAATGTTATTTATACAATTAATGGTAGAACACAAACAGCAGCACAATG
>Ga0310786_10001695_pt1 | contig 35342 bp, 28 predicted proteins | sample AusTroGonzalo_MG_FD_203881 | JGI IMG/M metagenome (GOLD analysis project Ga0310786, IMG submission 203881) | Bovine rumen microbial communities from tropical cattle in Woodstock, Queensland, Australia - Gonzalo_03 (v2) (version 2) | ecosystem: Host-associated > Mammals > Digestive system >... | reverse complement strand
CCGCACGAACCTCAGAAACTGGGTGCCTGGCACCGTGGTCAATGTCGAGGTCGACATGTTGGGCAAATATATTGAAAACTATCTAAAGGAACGTGACCTTGCTTAATACGATTGAAGAGGCCATTGAGGATTTCAAGAACGGCAAGTTCTTGGTCGTGGTTGATGACGAAGACCGTGAAAATGAGGGCGATTTTATTATCGCTGCCGAAAAGATTACTCCCGAAAAGGTGAACTTCATGCTCCACGAGGGGCGTGGCGTGCTCTGCTGCCCGCTTCCGATTTCTCGCTGCCGCGAATTGAATCTCACGCGTCAGACTGCCGAAAACACTTCCATGCTCGGGACTCCGTTCACCGTCATGGTCGATAAGCTTGAAGGCTGCACGACGGGCGTTTCCGCCCATGACCGTGCCGCGACGATCCAGGCCCTTGCCGATCCGAATTCCAAGCCGAGCGACTTTGGCCGTCCGGGTCACATTTCTCCGCTTTACGCCCAGGAAGAAGGTGTTTTGCGCCGTGCAGGCCACACCGAAGCTGCTGTGGACCTCGCTCGCCTTGCCGGACTCCGCCCCGCTGCCGCTCTAATCGAAATCATGAACGAAGACGGCACGATGGCCCGTATGCCGCAGCTCCAGGAAGTCGCGAAGAAGTTCGACCTCAAGATTATCTCGATCCGCGACTTGATCGACTACCGCCTGAGAAACGAAAAACTGGTGCAGCGCGTGGCTGCTCCGCACGTCTCGACCAAGTACGGCGATTTTACGGCATATGCCTATCGCAGCAAGACCGATGGTGTCGAACATGTGGCTTGGGTTGCCGGCAATCCGGATTTCAGCAAGCCTGTTTATGTGCGCGTTCACAGCGAATGCCTTACGGGCGACATTTTCGGTAGCCTCCGTTGCGATTGCGGTGACCAGCTCGCTGCTGCGATGAAGTTCATTGGCGAACACGGTGGCGTGTTCCTTTACATGCGCGGTCAGGAAGGCCGTGGCATTGGTCTTTGCAACAAGCTCCGCGCTTACGAATTGCAGGAAAAGGGCTTGGACACGGTCGAAGCGAATTTGCACCTCGGGTTCAAGTCCGACTTGCGCCAGTACGGTACGGGCGCTCAGATTTTGGCAGACCTCGGCGTGAAGGAAATGCGACTCCTCACGAACAACCCGAGCAAGATTTCTGGCATTTCCGCTTACGGCTTAAAGATCGTAGAACGCGTGCCTATCGAAATCAAGCCGAACAATATCAATCGTTTTTATCTGCGCACCAAGAAAGAAAAGATGGGCCACGAGCTCCATCTCGACAATGCGGATCACGGCGCAGCCGAAGTTTTAGATGAAGGAAAATAAGATGAAAGAATTCAAAAATTCCCTCAATGGTTCTGGTATCAAAGTCGCGATTGCCGTCGCCCGCTTTAATGAAGTGGTGACCGACAAGCTCCTCGAAGGGGCTATCCGCGAACTTGAAACGCTCGGCGTTGCCTCGGACGATATCGCTGTGGCTCACGTGCCGGGAGCATTTGAACTGCCTGGCCTCTGCCGCCGATTTGTGGATTCTGGCAAGTACGATGCCGTGATTGCGCTCGGTGCTGTCATCCGTGGCGAAACAGGTCACTACGACGTAGTCGTGAACAATTCGACGGGTGGCATCGCTTCTCTCGCTGCCGAAGGCAAGGTTCCTGTGATTCTCGGAATCCTCACGACCGATACGGTCGACCAGGCGATGAACCGCGCTGGCCTCAAGGCCGGGAACCTCGGTTGCAACTGGGCAAGAACTGCCGTTGAAATGGTTAATCTTTACAAGCAGATTGGGAAATAATTATGGCACAAGTAAGTTTTAGACCTGCTCGCGTCTTTGCGATGCAGTTGCTTTACGCAATGGAAATTTCTGGCGGTACGGTGGCCGATGCCCTTCCGGGCGTTTTGGAAGCCCAACCGCTCCAGGACAACATGAAAAAGTACGGCATGAAGCTTGTCGATTTGGTTTTGGCTCACAAGGCCGAACTCGATTCCGAAATCGAAGCCTGCTCCGCTCATTGGGGAATTGAGCGCATGGCAACTCTCGACAGGATTGTGCTCCGCATCGCGATGGTCGAACTTTTGTATGTTACCGAAGTCCCGATGAAGGTGGTTATTTCTGAAGCAGTGCAGATTGCTGCAAAGTTCAGCACGGATTCTTCGAGCACGTTCGTGAACGGACTCCTGGCGGGCTTTATGCAGAAGCGTGGCATGGTTGCAAACAATACTAAGAAGGATGCTTAATAGCTATGAAAATCAACGAGAAGTGGTATAAACACATTTTTGCAGGTATTGCAGGCTTTATAGCCTTGATCGTCTACATGATGACGATGGCTCCGACGGTCTCTTTCTGGGACTGCGGTGAATTTGTCGCATGCGCTAATACGCTTGGTATTCCGCATCCTCCTGGAACTCCGTTCTTCGTGTTTTTTGCTCGTGCAGTAATTTTGCTTTTGCCGTTCGTGGGTGAAATTGCAAAGCGCGTGAACTACATTTCCGTGGTAAGCTCTGCGGCGACGGTCTATGTGACGGCTCTCTTTGCTTGGGAACTTTTGGCAACGGTCCTCAAGACGGATGCTCTTGCCGCAAAGATTTCTGAAAAGATGCGCCTGTTCGTGCTTGGCACGGCTGCTCTTGTGGCTGGTTTCCTCCTCACGTTCTCCGATACATTCTGGTTCAACGCTGTCGAAGCGGAAGTCTATGGCGTCGCCATGCTTATCTTGATGCTTGTTTCTTACCTTGGTTTGGTATGGTACAACAAGCGTGACGAAGCGGGTAGCGACAGAATCCTTATCTTCATCTGCTATATCGCATTCCTTGGCGTTGGTGCACATCTCTACACGATGCTTACGGTTCCTGCCGTGTTTGTGCTTCTCCTTGTGGCTCAGCCGAAAAAGATTGTCGAACGCATTCCTATCTGGGTTACGGGTACGCTCCTTTGCTCCGTGATTTACATGGTTTCTGCGTTTATCGAAATCTCCCTCTTCTGCCTTATTGCTCTTTCTATTGTTGTGTTCGTGCCTGCAATTCGTGCGGCTTTCCCGGCTCGCGTGAACAATGCGTTCAAGCTTTCCCTTGCCTTTGCGTTCTTCGCTCTCGTGGGTTACAGCACGCACCTCTACATCCCGATCCGTTCGGAATTGAACCCGACAATTGACGAAAACGACCCGGAACTCAATATTCGTGACGACCAGGGTAATCTCCAGCTGGGTAACCTCTTCCAAGCTAAAAACTGGGATGCATTCAATGCGTTCATTGAACGTAAGCAGTACGGTTCCGAAAGCATGATTGCCCGTGCTTTCTACCGTCGCTCTCAGCTTGCTCACCAGGTGCTTTCGTTCCCGAGCATGAGCTATGGCGGCTATCAGATGGCCCAGTACCTGCCGTACAAGGTGGGTGGGGTGAACTACGCCAATGGTGTCTACACGTTTGACGCATCCGAAAATGAACCGATCGAACGTTTGGGCTTCAAGTTCCCGACGCAGATGACGTTCATGGGCGACAACATTGGTTGGCAGCTCATATTCTTCTTGATCTTTAACGGTCTCCTTATTGCAACTTGCGTTTACGTCTATAAGCGCAATAAGCATGTGGGTATCTTCATTTCGACGCTTTATGCCCTTTGCTCTCTCGGTCTTCTGTTCTACATCAATTTTGCTGATGGTACCCGCATGGAACAGCGCGATCGTGACTACTGGGTCAATGCGATGACCCGCAATGTGGCTGATTTGAACAACGCCGGTGCTGGTATTACTTCGCTTCCGGACCCGAACGAACTTATCGACCTTCGCCAGAAGATTGATTATTCGAAGCTTGCTATCGAACGTTTGCGCATGAGCGGCGCTCAGCCTTCTCGAATTGCAGTGTTCGAAAAGAAGATTAGCGAAGCCGAAAATACGACCGCTTGGAAGAACTGGCAAAAGATTGAAGAAAACTTTGCCCGTTTCGGCCAGCGCGCTCCGTTCCCGGAAGCCGTTCATATGGAAGTCCGCGAACGTGACTACTTCTATACGCCGGCATTCATTTTCATGAGCATGATTTACGGTATTGGCGCGGGCATTCTCGTGTTGCTTGCGGCGACAACGGCTACGACGGCTGCATATGCGTCTCCGATTGCGGCTGCACTTGTGCTTGTTTCGCTCCTCGTTCCGAGCATTTCGAACTACAAGGAACATGACCGTTCTGGCCTTTGGGTTCCTTGGGATTATGCTTACAACCTCCTTAATAGCTGCCGCCCGAACGCAATTCTTTTCACGAATGGCGATAACGATACGTTCCCGTTGTGGTTTGCTCAGGAAGTTGCCGGTGTCCGTAAGGATGTGCGCGTGGTGAACCTCTCTTTGGGTAATACGGATTGGTACATCAAGCAGATGCTTGTGAATGAGCCGATCCTCAAGCTCTCTTACACGAAGGAAACGATTGATAACGACATGGTGCTCGACAATAGCAGCGCCAACAACCCGAACCACCTCGTTTCTACGTGGGTGCGCCGTGCGGAATCTCTCAAGCCGAAGCTCAAGGAACGCATCGACCAGATGGAAGCCTCGAACTTCCTTTCCTCTGCTGATTCTGCAAAGCTTCTCCAGTTCAAGGTGAACTACCAGGTCTGGGATGCATTCTTGGATTGGACCAAGAGAAATCGTTCTAGCATGATGCTTACGCAGTACAAGCTCGTGATTGACCTTGCTCTCCAGAATATGGACCGTCCGATTGAAATTTCGACGACTGTTGGTACGTCCAACTTCATGGGCCTTGAAAAGTATATGGTCCAGGAAGGTATGGTCTACAACTTCGTGAAGGGCGACCTTACGCCGAAGCAGAATGCGTTCGACGCCAAGATGACTGCAAATATGATTGATAGCGTGTACAAGTTCCGTGGTCTCGGTGATGGCTCTGCCTACATCAATTCCGAAACGGAACGTCTTCTCAGCAGCTACGTTTCTCTCTACTTGCAGATTTCGTTCGATGCTCGCGAAAAAATTGCCGCTCTTGTCACGAAGAAGCCGTTTACAAAGGCCGACAGGGACGAAGTGGAACGCATTGCAAGCGATGCCGCCAAGTATCTCGAACTTGGTATGTACCAGTTCCCGAGAGAATGGCGCAACTACTGGGCCGCTTCTTATCTTTATGCTTCTGCAGGTATGAAGGCTAAGGCTCTTGAGGTGGTGGAACGCGGTCTTAAGAATATTCCGTCTTACGATGCTCCGGGGCAGAGCCGCCTTGCGATGAGTCGCCAGCAAATCGAAGCGATTACCGAAGAATCGCTTAAGGTCGATGACGAACCTGCCACCAAGCCTGCTGATACTCCTGCTGTAAACTAATTTCGAGGTCTTGTAATGGATTTGAGCTTGGTTATCCCTGTTAAGGAAGAAAGTGAAAATCTTCCACAGTTGTTTAAGGAAATTTGGGCTGCAATTGAACCGACCGGTATGGAATTCGAGGTTATCGCAATTGATGACGGTAGCCGAGACAATACCTGGGAGGTCATCGAAGAACTTTCTAAGGAATATGGTGCAAAGCCTAAGTCTTCGGTGAGCGCTTTCCGATTCCAGTTCAACTGTGGTAAGGCGGCGGCACTTGCTCTTGGTTTTTCCAAGGCTCGCGGCAAGTACGTTGCCACGCTCGATGGCGACTTGCAGGATGACCCGCTCGAAATTCCGAAGATGATCAAGATCCTCGAAAGCGGTTACGACCTTGTTTCTGGGTGGAAGATTCGCCGCTTGGACCCGTGGCACAAAACGATGCCTTCCAAGTTGTTCAACTTGACGGTCTCGATGGTATGCGGCAAGCGTTTGCACGATTTCAACTGCGGTATCAAGGCTTACCGTAGTTCCGTGGTTCGCTTTATCCAGCTTTACGGCGATTACCACCGCTTTATCCCGGTGATGGCCAAATGGCAAGGGTTCCGTATTACCGAAATGCCGGTGGCGCATCGTGCGCGCGTTCATGGCGTCTCGAAGTACGGCGTTTCGCGCTTGGTGAGCGGCTTCCTGGATTTGGTCTCCTTGATGTTCATGCGCAGTTTTTCCTCAAAACCGCTTCATTTCTTTGGGCTTGTCGGGTTGCTTTTGCTCGTTTTGGGCCTTGGCATTTGCGGTTATTTTGGCTATGAATGGTTCCAGACGGGGGCGATGCATGTGCGTCCGCTCTTGTTGGCTGGCGCCTTCTCGCTTGTGATGAGTGTCCAGTTTTTCTCGCTTGGCCTTTTGGGCGAAATGATGAATGGCAATAAAAAACGGACTTATCCAGTTTCTGAAACGATTGGTGAATTGTAATTTTGTATAGATTTGTGTTATAGTGAGGTATTGAATGGCGTTCCCTAAGAGTTTGGTAATTGTTCCGACTTACAATGAAAAGGAGAATATACTCCTGATCATGTCTGCAATTTTGGAACAGAATGAATGTCTTGAAATTTTGGTCGTGGATGACGGTTCTCCTGATGGAACTGGCGATTTAGTCCAGGCCGAAGCCGACAAGAATCCTCGAATCCACTTGCTTCGCCGCAAGGGTAAGATGGGACTCGGTTCCGCTTACGTGATGGGCTTCAAGTGGGCGCTCGAACGCGATTATGAACGCGTGTTCGAAATGGATGCGGACTTTAGCCATGCTCCGACGGACTTGAACCGATTCTTGGAAACTGCCGAAGATGCCGACCTTGTGCTCGGTAGCCGTTATCAGGATCACCGCATCAGCGTGGTGAACTGGGACCTCCGTCGCCTAATCTTGAGCTATGGCGCAAATGTCTATACGCGACTTGTGACAGGCCTTCCGATTAGCGATGCCACGGGCGGCTTCAAGTGCTTCCGCCGTGAAGCTTTGCAGGCGCTCAATCTCGACAAGATGAAGAGTGACGGTTACTGTTTCCAAATTGAAACGACCTTTAAGATTTGGAAGAAGGGCCTGCGCGTCAAAGAAATCCCCATCATCTTTACGGATCGCACCCGCGGCACCTCCAAGATGAGTGGCGGCATCATCTCCGAAGCTTTCTTCCTCGTGCTGAAACTGCGTCTGGGCTTAGCGTAATGGCTATGAGCGATGAGGTCGTGCGCTGCACTTTGAGGTCGCCTTGCTATGCAAGGCTTAGAGCGAAACTAAGGCGGCGTTGCCGCGAATATAAAGTATTCACGTCTTAATGGCTCAAAGTACTAACCTCAAAGCGAAACTACCTCATTCCTCAAAGGCACGGAGTGCCGACCTCACACCTCAAAACCTCAACTCCCTATGCTTTCCTGTTCCATTATCATTATTTCGTATAACTCTTGCGATTTCATTCCGGCTTGCCTCAAGTCCGTCCGTGACGCATGTGAAGGCATCGATTCGCAGATTATTGTTCTGGACAACGGTTCCAACGAGCCGATTATTCCCGAAATCAAGAACTTTTTCCCTGAAGTGGAATGGATTGATTCCAAGGAAAACTTGGGATTTGGCAAAGGCTGTAACTTAGCCGAAAAGCATGCGACCAAGCCATACTTGTTCTTCATTAATCCTGATACGATTATTTCGAAGAACGCCTTCCGCGAAATGCTCAAGTTTATGGAAGAGCACCCGGATGCTGGTACGGTCGGTTGCCGCATTTTGAACGAAGACGGAACAATCCAGTGGGCATGCCGCCGTTCTTTCCCGACTCCGATTTCGGCTGTTTCTAAGACGATTGGCCTTGCAGCGCTTTTCCCGAAGAGCAAGTTGCTGGCCAGCTACAACATGACGTATGCCGATCCGGACGAGATGATTGAAGTCGATGCCGTGAGTGGTTCGTTCTTCTGCATCCGCCGTGATGTTTACGAAAAGCTGAACGGCTTTGACGAAGACTTCTTCATGTACGGTGAAGACTTGGACCTGTGTTTCCGCACAAAGCAGATGGGCCTCAAGAATTATTACACGCCGGTCACGAATATTTTGCATTTCAAGGGCCAGAGCTGCCGCACACGCCGTTGGGGTTCCTACGTGGACTTCTACAAGGCGATGCTTATCTTTGTGAAAAAACACAAGGACCTCTACTTTGTTCCGAACTTCCTCGTTTCTTTCGGTATTTTGTTCGCAGCGTTCGTAGGCATGTTCTCGCGTTTGATTCCGAAGTTCTGGAAGATGTTCCTCGACCTGGGCGTGATTGCCTTGTGGGCTCTTGTATTTTTGCCTGGCTTGGGAAACGATGGATGCATTTTTACACCCATTAAGGAATCCATAGGGGTGATAACGACGTTTGAAGACTGGTGGCTTGTCGGCTTGGTCGCTATTATTAATATGGTCTTTCTTGTTTTCCGTGGGGAATACACAGAATCCAGCCTCAAGGGCGAAAAGTTCTTGCGGTACCTTGTGCCGCTGAACCTTCTTGCCGTTGGGGGATATGAGGTGTTCCGTTACTTTTCCCAATTTTCTTATGGCCCGGGAGACAGGTCTACAATCTATCCCAGTATTGGGTGGTGCGTCTATGTCGTCTGTTCCAGCCTCTTTATCCCGTTTGCGCTTCTCGCTTGGCGCCGTGTCGCGTTCTGGATAAACTATTTCTACCGCATCTTCGCGAAAAAACGCCACCGCTCCATCCTTCTTGGCGGCCGCGAAGATTCCCTGTCTACCTGGTTTGACAGCTACAACGTGATTCCCGGCATCGAGATCCTGGGTTGCGTGAGCGGTGAACCGGAAAACTTGAGCGAAGAAAACCGCAAGCATCTTTTGGGGAACCTTTCTGAGATGGAATCCATTTGCAACCGCACTGGCTGCCGTGAGCTCCTTGTTGTCTCGAATTTCTCGGGTTACCGTGAAAATTTTGACATTAATTGGCTCGATAAGCTCGGAATGTGCGTGTATTTGCTCATTGGAAACGGGAAAAATGGCAATTTTGCCCTCGTAAATCTCAAATATCTTCGTTAATTCGCCCTTTTTTGTAAAAATTGTGTTATTTTTTTGATGAAATAACAGATATAAAAAGGTTTTATGCTCGATTCTAAATTGTTAAGTATTCTTTGCTGCCCGGAAACTCGTCAGCCGCTTTCTTTGGCTGGCGCAGAAATTCTCGCTCTTGTGAACAGCGCCATTCAAGCGGGTTCTGCCAAGAACGTTGCCGGTGAAAGTGTTACTGATATTTTAACTGAAGCCCTTGTGACGCCAGATGGAGCCCGTCTCTATCCGGTTCGCGAAGGAATACCTGTACTTTTGGCGGATGAAGCTGTTCTTCTTCCATTGGAGAAATGATGGCTGTAACGTTGGATTCTCTCAGAAAGGCTGTAAAAAAGAATAAGGGCAAGTCACAGTCTCTTGCCTGGCTTGCCGATATGGAACGTTCTTCGGGTGACTATGAAGCCGCCATGAAGATTGTGGATGAAGCACTTGCTGCATCTCCGTCCGATGTTCCGGCGATGTTGGTTCGTGCTAAAATTCTTGTGGGTTTGCAAGATTTTGCCGCTAGTATTTCGGAATATAAGAAGGTGCTTGCCAAGGACCCGTTCTGCCTCTCAGCTCATAAGAGATTGGGGGAATCCTACGATAAGTTGGGGAAGATTGCCGAGCGTAACGCTTGCTTCCGTCGTGTCCACGACATGGACCCGCTCGATTCGTTCTGGAAAGAAGAATACGATATTCCTACTGAAGAGGAACAGGCAAACTTGGTTCCGCCTCCGATGGACGAAAGCTCGTTCACGATGGACGTTGCCGATGAACCTGAAACTGCAGAGCCCACTGCCGAAGACAATGTCTTTGCAAATCTTGCCGCTTCGCTTCCGAATACTGACGAAGAAGACGGTTCCTCGATGGATGACTTGCGCAATTCCTTGAACTTTGCTTCAGATGAAATTGTAAAGAATCAGGGTGGTTCTGATTCTCCGAGTTTTGACGAGAATGTGTTGAATTCGTCTGAAGTCTCTTCGGCTATTTCTGGAATCTTGGGCACGGACGATGAACTTGATGCGGCTGAATCCGCAAAAAAAAACGAACCCGTAGCTGAAGAAGAATCGTCATCGTCTTTGTTCTCGCATTTTGCGGATGATAAAATTGATGATGATGAACCGAAGATTGATGAAAAAATTGACGAACTTCTGGATGAACCGCTCGAGGAGGTTGTCGAAAAAAAGTCCGCTGAAAGTGACTTGAACCTTGATAGCTTGGACGAACCGCAAGCGGCGGATGAAGGAATTTCAGAAGCCAATGTCAATGATGCATTCACGTCACTTTTAGGTGAAGACAGTAGTCTTCAGGAGACTGAAGCTCCGGCTGAACCCGTAGCGGAAAGTGCAGTTTCTTCGAAACACATGGACTTCTCGAATGAAGAAAATGCAGAAACGAATGTTGATGATGCATTCTCTTCGCTTTTAGGGGATGATGATTTTCCCGAAGAAAAACCTGCTGAAACTTTAGCAGAACCGGCTCTTGATGAGTCTGCTGATTTGGCTTTGGATGAACCGGCTGTCGAAGAAAAGCCTGCAGAGAAGTTATCTGCAACTCCGGCTGAGGAAGCTTCTTTTGGCGGTTTGTTCGAAAAATCCGCTGATGCCGACTTTAGCATGAACGAAGAGGCTCCGGCAGAAAATGTTCAAAATGTAAAACCGGAAGAACCTGCCGAAGAAGAATCTTTTGGTAGTTTGTTCGACAAGTCTGCTGATGCCGACTTTAGCTTGAATGATAAAGCGGCTGAAAAGCCCGCTGTCGAAGAAAATGTCGCTACCGGGTCCCTTGAAAAAGCTCCTGAATTTGTTCCGACGGAGTCTACCGAAAACATTGCTCCGGCAGAAGGTCTTGTTCCTGCCTCGCACATGGATTTTTCGGACGAAAATGACATACAGAAGTCAAATGAAGACTTTGTTCTGAACTTGGACGAAGAAACTCCAGCTGAATCTGTTGCCGCGGTAGTCAACGCAGAAACGCTCGAAGAACTTGCTCCCGAAAAACCTGTAGTAGAAGAATTTGTTGCTCCTGCAATCGAAGAATCTGCTGCTCCAGCCGTTGAAGAACCCGCTGCTCCTGCAGTCGAAGAAGCCGCAGCGCCTGTAGTAGAAGAAACTGTGGCTGAAGCTTCTCTCGAATCGGCTTCGGAAGATGTCGATACCGCATTTGACGCCCTCTTTGGCGACGACGATTCTTCTTCGACGGAAGAAGTCAAGGAAATTGTCAAGGAAGAGGTCAAGAACGATGATTTGGCCAAGGAAATGGGCGGTGCTTTTGCGTCCATGTTTGGCAATGAAAGTGCTGCGCCGGCCGAGGTTGCCGAAGTTCCTGCTGAGGAACCGTTAAGCCAGGAAGCTACGGGCGCTCAAATCGAAGAGGAATCCGTAAAAGAAACGGTTGATGAATCTTTCGATAGCCTCTTTGGTTCTAGTGATGACTTGCCAGAAGAAGCTTCCGAAGTGGCGGCAAGTCCAGCCGCAGCTCCTGTTGAAACCGCCAAGGTTGAAGAACCTGCCCCGGCAACTGCTTTTGCTGCTCCGGCTGAATCTCAAGAAGAAGCTCCGTCTGCAGAACTTGATTCGATCGATTCCGAAGTTTCCAATGCATTCAAGGGCTTGTTTGACGAAGACGACTCCTTGACAGAAGCTGATGAACCGAATAACAAGGGCGTAGATTACTTGATGTCTGGCGATTCCGATGATGAAGTTGCCGCAAGCCTTGTGAACAATGCGGAAGCTCCGCTGTCCCGCGGTGCAGCCGATTTGGACGATAGTCTGAACACGCGTACGCTTGCCGACATCTATATGGAACAGGGCGTTTACAATAAGGCTCTTGACATTTATGCGGATTTGGCCAAGAAAAATCCGAATAATGCCGAAATTAAAAATCGCTTAGCAGAAATCGAAAAACTCTGTCGAGAAAAGTTTGGAGATAGCCAAAATGGCTGATTTACGCATTGAACAGCTCTTGCGCGAAATGGTGAACCGCAAGGCGTCTGACTTGCATTTGCGTGTTGGCGTCCCGCCGGTTTACCGTATTAATGGTGCTTTGCAAAGACTTTTTGACGTTCGTATTGATGGCGCTATGATGGATTCCTTCTTGGATGATATCATGAACCGCGATCAAAAGCAGCGCTTTGAAGCAAATAAGGAATGCGACTTTGCTGTGGGCGCCCGCGATATGGGACGTTTCCGTGTGAACGTGTTCCGTCAGCGTGGCTCAATCGCTGTTGTGATTCGTCATATCAAGGCAAAAATTCCTGCGTTCGAGGAACTCCATCTGCCTGAAATTATTCGTGACTTGGCTTTGACCAAGCGCGGGCTTGTGCTTGTGACGGGAACGACGGGTTCCGGTAAATCGACAACGCTTGCTTCGATGATTGATTACATCAATCAGAAGGAATCCGTGAACGTTATTACGGTTGAAGACCCGATTGAATACCTTTACAAGGATAACGTTGCCATTATTTCGCAGCGTGAAATTGGCGTGGATACGCTTTCGTATGCGAACGCGCTCCGTGCTGCTCTTCGTCAGGACCCGGATGTGCTCCTTGTGGGCGAAATTCGTGACCTTGAAACGATGCAGATTGCGCTTACCGCTGCCGATACGGGCCACATGGTCTTTGCTACTATCCATACGACGAATGCTGTAGAAACCATTCACCGTGTGCTTTCGATGTATCCGCCGCACCAGCATGACGAAGTTCGTCTATTGCTTGCCGAAGTCTTGGCGGGGATTATTTCACTCCGACTTTTGCCGACAAAGGATGGCAATGGTCGAGTTCCGGCTGCCGAAATTCTCGTGAATACGGGTGCCATCAAGGAATACATCCAGGACAAGAACAAAATTGACATGGTGGAGCAAGCTGTTGCCGAAGGCCATATTCAGTACCATAGCCAAACGTTCGACCAGGCGCTTCTGGAACTCTACCAGAACAATCAGATTTCTCTTGAAACGGCCATGAATGCTGCGACGAACCGCGATGACTTTGATCTTAAGATTCGTGGTATTTCCGGTACATCTGACCGCGGCTGGATGTAATTAGTAGACAGTAGACGGTAGGCAGTAGACAGAAAATTGCAATAAGAAATTTTTGTCACGTCGGATTATCTATTTGAAAAAGGCGAGCATAATTGCTCGCCTTTTACTGTCTACTTCTAACTTCCTACATCCTACTCCCTAATTCGTATAGACGCAGCGGTCAGTGCTATTGCCGAAGCAGGTCTTGGTCATGCCGCTTATGCTGTTTACGACACTCGGCTGGCCTACGCTTGACACCATCTTGTTTCCAGAGAAGCTCGGCTTGAACGCGATTTCAGAAGTGCCGTAGTAGTTTTCGGCAGTGAAGTTCACGCTATACTGCTTGCCTTCTTCGGAATTGTTTGTTCCGAAGCCGAGCAATTTTGCGTTTCCTGAAATGTTCGTTGTTCCGTCGGAATCGACCATGCCGCCCATGCCACCGTTCATGCGGCATTCCACGACGATGACTCCGCCAGAAATCGTAATGTCACCATTGCTGTCGACGCCGTCCGTGTCGCCTGTGCCTACGTAAATGTAGTGGTAGCCGCCCGTAACAGTGAGCTTGCCGGTGCTTCCGCCACCAGGGCCAAAACCTCCGCCACCGAATCCGCCCGGGCCGCTGCGACCCGTATTGCCGCCGGTTGTGGTGGAGGTTCCGCCTGCGGCGTTCCAGCCATCATCTGTGGTAATTACGCTCGTGATGCCGCCTTCAAAGTTCATGTCCGGAGATTCCATGCCTTCGTAGGCGAGGGTGACGCTGATATTTGCGTTGTCCTTCACGTAGAGAGCCTTCTCTGCATGCACACCGTCATCGTCTGATGCGATGGTGATGGTACCGCCGGAAACGGTGATTGTCCCGCTACAGTGTAGGCCGTCGTCACGGCTGTTGATGTCGATAAAGCCTGCGCTAATGGTAATGCTGGAATCGCTCTTGATGCCCTTCATGCTTTCGCTAGGGGTGCAGGAACTGCCTCCGCCCATACCCGGGAATCCGCCACCCATGCCGCCACGGCCGCCTGTGCTCCCTGTGCTGCTTGTGGGGTCGCTAAGGCAGCTATGGCCACCGCCCGTTGTCACTTTGATGGTAGGCGCATTGGATTCGCCATTGGCAATGACTACTGCGTTCGCTGCGGTGATGCCGTCGTATGCGGATGTGATGGTGATTTCGCCACCCGTGATTTCGATAGAACCTTTGCCGGATGCCAAATCAGTGGCTTCTTCGGTATCGCTCTTGATGCCGTCGCCTGTGGTTGTGGTGATGTTGATGGTTCCGCCGCTGATTTCAACGGAGCTTTTTCCCTTGAGACCATTGTTCTTGGCTTTGACCGTAATGAGGCCGTTTTTGACTTTCAAGTCGTTGCTAGTGTGGATACCGTTATTGTAGTTGCCGTTGACAATGAGTGTTCCTTCTCCCTTGATGGTGAGGTCGTCCTTGGCATAAATGCAAGCGCCTGTTGTATCTGTTTTGGCTTCACCGTTATCGTTAGTGTAGCTGTATGTTTTGCTGCGAGATGAACCATCGCTAAACGTATTGGTTGTGCCGTTCTTTGCGACAACGAAAGCCTTGCTTGCCCTCTGGATGTAAATCGGAGCATCCGCAGTGTTGGTGAGCGTGAGGCCCTTCATGTTCAGGTAAACAGAAGAATCTGTCTTTGCGGTGTTCACAAGAATTTGGGCGTCGTTTCCGCTGTACGAGCCGCTAAAATCGTATTCGCCACCGCAAGTAATCTTGACGGAAGCGCCTTCGACGGTAACGCAATTCCCGCCGTTGGCTACAGTTGCGCCGCCTGCGGCGTAGGTGATGACTGGACGGTTGCCTGTATTTTCATTAACGAGCTGGCTATTTTCGCTAGAGGAACTTTGCACAACCGGAGCTGTTGAACTGCTGGATTTCACGACTGGCGTAACGGTTGTGCCGCTAGAAGACGCTAGGGTTGCGCTACTATTGGGGGTAACAGCGCTGCTTGTTGGAGTCTCGGTTTGCGCTCCAGTTTCGGAATTGCTGGACGCGATAGTGCTATAGCCATCATCTGCTATTGAAGTGGAACTTTCTTCGTTGACCTCTGCAATGGGATTGGTCGGATTGTAGAAATCTGGAGTTGAGTCGGAACAGCTTGCGAGCATGGCTAGTGAAAGACTAGAAATGCAACTTGCTGTTAAAAGTTTTGTTTTCATAATATAATATCTCCCATTCATCAATTGTTTAAAACTTAAATTTTGAAGAATTTTGCTTGAAGCGTTTAAATGCGTTTTTTTGCTGGCCTGCATTTTGAATGCGGAACGAAAAGTTCCATGCGGGACATAAGTGCTCAAAAATTGACTTTTGATGATGAAATGGCGTGAAAATGCTAAATTTTTGCAATGGCTTTTAAGAAAAAATTTCCATTTTTGTCTTGTTTCTTGGTTTTGGCTGGTGTAAGCAGTTCGTTTGCAGCGTCGCCTGTGATTGAATCCGAACATACGTTCAATTTACGGACTCTCGAAACGGCTCCGATGCTGTTTGAATACCATCGCCAGACGACCGGTAATGAGCGCCAGTACTTTACTTACCCGCGCAGGGACACGACTTTCCGCAAGAACTTTACGAAAACGGAAGGGAATGCTCTTTTGTATTTCGATAACGTCCGCGGTGCAGGCATCTTGGGGAATGGAATGCAGCTGAAGTGCGAAGCGGGGGATTCTGCATGTGCCGCAAAGGCTGCTGCTTTGGAAAATGTAATCCCGCGTGTTGCCATTGCTGCAAGCATTGTTGGCGGTATCGACTACCGTGGCGGTGAATATATCAATGATGTCGATCATAAAGCTGGTAGAACAGCTGGTAAGGCTGCTGGCGATACGATTTGGCCGGGGATTGATGGAGGCCTTTACGTGCGCGGTTTTGTGGATTCTGTCGATTTTGTCTTGGATGCCCGTATTTACAGCGAAGGCCATTCTGCAAAAAGGCCACGCTCTTATGACCGCGAATTTTTGGAAGTGCAAAATGATGAGAAAAAATCAGGGGCCGACTACTCGAGCTATGCCCGTTACCGTACGCACTTTGCGTTTAACTATGACTGGTTGCGTCTTGATTTTGGCCGAGATGTGATGCACTGGGGCCCAGGTTATTACAACAACCTTTCTTTAAATCAGTTTGCGGTTCCATACAACATGATGAGCTTGGACTTGATGATTGGCCCCTTGCGCGTGATGAGCTTTTATGCGGATTTGCGTGTTTTTCCGAGCTTTGATATGGCAAACAAGGACAATACGCGAAACCTCTTTGGGCACCGCTATGAACTCGCGGTCGGTAACGCGACAATTGGTATCAGCGAACTTACGATTCTTTATGATAACATGAAACCTTGGCTGTTTGTCCCGACGGCGCCTTTGTTTATGGAAAAAGGAAATTTTTCGGAAAATAGCAATAATGGGTCTCTTTCTTTTGATTTTAACTACCGCTTGTTTAACACGGTGCGACTTTATACGGAATTCTTTTTGGATGACATGGACTCGCCGATTAGCTTGATTCGAAATGACAACATCGAGGCCAAGTGGGCTTGGATGGTGGGTTTCCAGGCGGGTCATGACTTTTACTACAAGGGGCACAAGATTGAAACCGGTACGATTTTTGAATACGCTCGCGTAGAGCCTTATGTCTACACTCATTTTAAACAGAATACCGCGCAGATGGCGCACTTGTGTTATCCACTCGGAAATCAGGGCGGGCCGAATAGCCGTACGATTGACTGGAATCTCTTTGCTCGTTTGGACGGACACATTTTTGCTTCGGTCCGTCAAACCTGGTTCTGGAAAGGAACGGATTATGGCAGTTCTGTAAATGATACGACTCCTGATGCCCATAACTTGAAGAAAAAAAGCTTTCTTCATGGCGCTAAGCTCCAGTATTCGTTGACTCCTGCAATCAGTTACGAAGGCAGTCGATTCTCGTTCATGGGGGAACTCACGTTCATTGATGACCGTAAAGCCTACATCCGTGCCGGATTCAAATGGTAGTGAGGGCTGAGGTCGCACTAAAGTGCTTTGAGTACGCTTCGCTTTGGGGAATGTTTGATTCAAAATCTCACACCTCAAAGGGGCGAAGCCCCGACCTCACACCTCATACCTCACACTACTAACCACCAACCACTAACCACTAGCCACTGCTTATGATCAAACCTGAACTTTTAGCCCCTGCGGGTGACCTTGTACGAATGAAATATGCATTTGCTTATGGTGCAGATGCAGTGTATGCAGGGCAGCCTGCATTCTCGTTGCGCGCTCGCGAAAACGGTTTCAAGAACTTGGACGACCTTGCCGAAGGCATTGCGTATGCCCATGAACATGGCAAAAAGTTTTACCTTACAAGCAATGTCATTCCGCGTAACGTAAAGGTTGAATCGTTCCAGAAGGCTTTGAATGCTGCGCTGGAACTTAAGCCCGATGCTCTTATCGTGGCAGATCCTGGCTTTGTGGGCTGGCTTTTGAAGGAACATCCCGAAACGGAAGTGCATTTGTCTGTACAGGCGAATACGACCAATTATTTGGCGGCGTCATTCTGGAAAAATTTGGGAGTCCGTCGCATTATCTTGAGCCGTGAATTACGTCTATCTGAAATTTTGGAGATAAAAAAACAAGTTCCGGACCTTGAACTTGAAGTGTTCGTTCATGGTGCTGTATGCATGGCCATGTCTGGCCGTTGCATGCTTTCGAACTGGGTCACGCATCGCGATGCTAATCAGGGAGCCTGCGATAACAGTTGCCGTATGCCGTATCGTTTGTATGCGAATTCCGGTCCGCAGGTTGAGGACTATCGCGAACATGAAGGTTCGTTTGCTCTCCAGCGTACCGACCGCCCGGAATTGGATCCGATTGCGCTCGATGAAGATACGTGGGGAACTTACTTTATGAGCAGCCGCGATCTTTGCGCTTTGGACGTAATTCCCGAACTGGTGGCTGGCGGTCTTGATTCGTTCAAAATTGAAGGACGCACGCGCTCTGTGTACTACTTGAGCCAGGTTGTGCGCGCTTATCGCATGGCTATTGATGCTGTGGCTGAAGGAAAACCTGTACCGGAAGAAAGCCGTCGTGCTATTCGCTTTGTCGATGGGCGAGGCTTTATGCCGGGATTCTTGCGTGGCCCGCTTCCTCAGAATTACGAGGCAACGCATGTGGATGCCGAGTGCGGCTGTGTCGCTGCCCAGATCAAGGACTTTGACGAAGCGACGGGTGCTTGTCTCGTGAATGTGAAAAATCCATTCTCGATGGACGACAAACTTGAGCTTATGACTCCAGAGGGAATGCAACCTTGCGAGGTTGAAGAACTGTTAGATTTTCGTGGTGCAGCTGCGGATCGGTTGAATCCGGGAACCGAAGGACGCGTTTTTGTAGATAAAAGCTCCTTAAAATGCGAAAAAAGTGCCAAATTCAGCTTTCTTGTAAAGCATACAAAAGTATAAAGTCTGACAAAAAAATAGATTTGGAACATGGCTGTCGATGAAGCGACAAAAAAACAGGACGAGTTAGAACTTTATCAAATTGATGATAAAGCCATCGTCCCATTCTTCCAGAAACATCTGGAAGAATTGCGTCAGTTCATTCATGATCGTCAGGGCAACAACCTTTGCTTGTTGGTCTTGCTTAAACAATTTATTCGTACCTACCGTATGCCGTTCAACATGCAACGCTATATGGAAGTCCAGAGGACGTTTATCCAGCGTTCCTTGCACGACAAAATTCAAGATCGCCAACAGGCGGTGAGCCACTGGATTCAGGAATTTGCTGGTCGCCATCGCAACCGCATGATTCAGTTGCAGTGCCTGTATCTTGACAGGGTCAAGGACCGTTTGCTCCCAGAAATCGAGAAATTGCTTGAAAATCGTATTGAGCACTTGCAGGAAAAGCTTGATGAAAAAGCTCCCGACGCAGCTCCGTTGAGCTATCCGAGCAGTTCTGTAATTGAAACGCAGAATGCTCAAAATAATGAATCATGCTAGTCTATTTGTGACTAAAATTGGTTCATATAACTCGATGAAAATCAACAAGTTACATTTTTCTTATGCTAAAAAAGTGGCGTTTTTTAATCAAAAACGCCATTTGTGTACAAAATTGTATGTTTAAAGTAAGAAATTTTTTGTCAAGGGGTGTTTGAAAAAATACCTGTTGATAACTTGTGCTGAATAACAGTGATAATTGTGTTACACATCGGTTTGTAAGAATGTTGTAAATTGGAAAAAGTGTGATAAAAAATGTTTTTAAAAATTATTTGCCGTTTTTGACTCAAAAATGCGCTTTTATAATTTTTTTCAATTAGTGTGCTTGTTCTTCGGTTTTCCTTTCTTATTTTTTGCTTGCTCTTTTATACTACGGATTGGTTTTTTAGATCGTGGAAAATACTGTTTCTTTGTTGGATATTGCAGAGTCGCCTTGGCAACAGGTGCTCGACCGCGTGCGTTCGGAATGTAAGGACTTTTTTGGTGCCGTAATTCTTGACGCGCTTGGTTACGAGGGGATGTGCAATGGCTATGCCTTGCTTACTGTTCCTGACGAACTTCGCGAAAACTGGGTGAATTCCCATTATGGCGATTTATTGCGCAAGTCCTTTACGGCTGTATTTGGTAGTGAATTTGTTGATTACCGCATCCGTCAGATAGCTCCTTCGGATCCGATTCCTGAAATCAAGCTCACGATGCCGGTGATTCCGAAGGTTGTTCAAGCCCCGAAGCCGGTAAAGCGTCCGAAACAGGCTTTATCGCTTTACGCCCGCTATACGTTTGAAAACTTTGTGGAAGGGGAATGCAATTCTACGGCGTTCCGTGCTTGCCAGGCTGTTGCTGAAAATCCTGGTGACCCGTCTTTGAACCCGCTGTTTGTCTATGGCGAAAGCGGCCTTGGCAAGACTCATTTGCTGCAGTCCATTGCCGCAAAAATCCAGAGGAATCGTCCGGAAGCATCCATTGTCTATTGTCACGCTTATGATTTCTTGCGCGATGCGACGGCTATGGCTTCGGCACTCCATAACAAGACGGGCAATGTACGCGAACTTGCGCAGAAGTTCCGTGAACGTTACGAACTTTGCGATATTCTTTTGCTCGATGACGTGCAGCTTTTGGAAAAGGGCCTCTGGACGCAGGAACGCCTTGCCATTTTGATAAGGCATTTGCGTGCTGAAGGTAAGCAGGTGGTGATTTCTTGCGACCGTCATCCGTCCAAGTTCAAAGTTGTCGATACGGATAATGATAGCCGTAGCTCTTCGAGATCGTCCATTCCGAGCATTTCCAAGAAGCTCTTGACTCCGCTTGAATCTTGTGTTGCCGTGGGTCTCGATGAACCGGACCTTGCAACGCGTATGCACTTGATTAGCAAAAAGTCCGAAGACTTGCCGTTTGCAAAGGCCGACCGCGAAGAAATTTGCCGTTACCTTTCGATGCCCCCGCGCAAGAACGTGCGCCTGATTGAAGGCCTCTTGAACTTCCTCGGTGCGATGAACATGTTCTGCAAGGCCGATTTGAACTTGAATAGCGTCAAGCGTCTTGTGGCTCCGTCAGAACATGGTGGCCATGTAGAACTGACCACTAAGAATATTATTGAAGCGGTTGCGCTGGATTACCGCGTTGAAGTCTGCGAGCTTTCTTCCAAGCGCCAGTCTGCCGCCATTTCTATGCCCCGCAAGGTGGCGATGTTCCTCTGTCGTGAACTGACGACCGACTCGCTCCAGAATATTGGCGCGATGTTCTGCAGGGACTATGCCACTGTAATCGCCGCCATAAATTCCCTAAAAAAGCAGATGGAAAAGGATGCGTCCCTCGCAAGACGCATTCAGGACATCCGTTATATGCTGGAAGCCTAGCATGATTGCTTTATTGACGGGTGGCGCCGGCGTCGTAGGGAAGGCGTTGTGCCGGGAGCTTATAGCACGGGGAGTGTGTGTCCGCGTCTTGACTCTTCCGGGCGATTCTTTGGCAAAATCCTTGCCCGCAGAGGTGGATGTCCGTTATGGCGATGTCACCGATTTTGATTCTATCCAGAGCGCGTTTGAAGGGGTTGATGTCGTCTATCATTTGGCGGCAATTCTTTTATCGACAAAGCGTGGCGCGTTTGAACACGTCAATACTTGGGGGACCCGTAACGTTATTGAGGCGTGCAAACAGTCGAATGTTCGCCGCTTCCTTTACGTTTCGAGCATTTCTGTGACTTATCCGGTGCTCACACCTTATGGCGAAAGCAAAAAGAAGGGCGAGGCGCTTGTGCATGCTTCTGGGCTTGATTGGACGATTGTGCGCCCGACGCTTGTGATTGGCGATGGGGGCGGCGTGGAGTTCAACATGTTCCGCGATTACGTGAAAAAGTTCCCGCTTTATTTTATGCCGGGTGGAGGCAAGTGCCTCAAACGTCCGGTTTGTAGTGTGGATTTGGTCAAGGGCATTGCGGTTGCCGGGCTTGAACCGAAAGCGGTGGGGAAGACGTATGCGCTCGCGGGTTCGACTGTCATGACCATGGCGGAAATGGCTTCGCATGTTTTGAATGATGCGGGAATGCGTCACAAAATGATTCCGCTGCCGTGGTGGATTGCAAAGCGACTTGCGGTCTTGAAAAATTGGATTGGCGGTGAGCGCGTTTCTGCCGAGCAGGCTCTTGCTGGTTTTTTGTACGATGCGGCCCCCTCCATCGAAGACGCTGAACGCGATCTCGATTACCATCCCGGTTGCCCTTTTGGCGTGAAAGATTAGAGCTCTAGAGGCTGTACGAACTATTAGCTAATGACTATTGACCAATGATCCAAAAACGAAAAAAACGTATTATCAACGTATTATATTAAAAAAAATTAACAAAAAGTGGTCCAATTTGGAATAAATAATTTATATTCCGTATTATGAATAAGAAAAAATTACTTGCTCTTTTAGTTTCCTCCGCATTCCTTTTTGCAGCTTGCGGTGATGACGATAGCCCTTCTTCTCCCAAGAATTTTGATAAAGAAATTTCTTCGTCCTCAACTGAAGATGATTGCGAATCTTCGGATGAATGTGAAGAAAAATCTTCTTCTTCAAAGAAAAATGACAATAAATCTTCTTCTTCGAAAACGGAAGATAAGAAATCCTCTGATTCGAAGGACGTTAAGTCATCGGATTCTAAGGAAAATAAGTCTTCGTCTAGCTCCAGTAATAAAGACACTAAGTCGTCCTCTTCTGTTGCGGATAAGCCCGCCTCTTCGTCTTCTGTAGCTTCGTCATCGTCGTCGGTGGATGTGCCGCAGGACTCTAAAGCTGCAAAGCTTGAAGATCTCGAAAAGAATATCGAACTTAACTTGTTTGGTCAGAGTGTATTCCTTTCGGTCGGAAGCAAGCAGGGGCTTATTTCTCTTCGCATCCCGGATGAGTTGTGGATTATTACTTATACGGATTTTGCAAATGGCGTAGTGAAATTCGATAAAGAAAATGTGGGTATACAGTATTCCGATACCGATGCTGCAAAGGCCGTTAAGAATAAACTTGATGCTGGCTTTAAACTTTCCTTCATTGTCGATAATAAGGATGGCAAGGTCAAGTATGCCGTCGGTGATTCGAAGGAATATAGTGAAACTGTAAGTGCGAAAGTTTCTCTCCAGTCGGGTAAGATTTCTAAGGCCGAAGACATTAAGGACAAAGTCTATAAGTGCACGGATGGCGATACGACGAGGACAATTACGTTCTTTAACAATTCGTACGTCTTTGAAAATTCTGTTGGCGGTAAGGTTGCCAATTGGATGGCGGGCCATTACGATATCCAGCGTAGTACGTTGTTGATGCGCCCTGCTTACTATAACAGTTCGATAACTTCAATGTTCGCCTATTCTGTCGGGACCGATCAAACCATTACAACGATGGAAGGCAAATCGATGTCTTGCGGAATAGACTCAAAAGAAATCACTTATCAAAAATCTTCCGATTTTGTCGGCGAATGGCAAAAGCTTGATAATGGGGTAGAATGGAATTTCTCGTTAAAGGCTGATGGTACATACGAACTCGACGCTTTTGAAAAAAACAAGAATGTTGAAGTCAAGAGTGGTTTGTGGGAAATCTATGGCAATCAGATGATGATGCGCAATAAAGGGTGCTTGCATCCTGAGTCATGTACGGCGACGATTCATGGTGTTATTGAAAAGACCTCGGATGGCTTTAAGTTCAGTCACTCCGATCCGGATACTCCAAAAATTCCGACTTCCTTTGATGCCGTTCAATATGAATAGTGCGGCGTTCCACTAACTAATTCAAGCAACTTTGAAAAATGTACCGTACAACAGCGGTACATTTTTTTATTTTCTTGCAAGAGGATTTATATCATGAAACTTTTTATAGCGCAGATGAAAATTTTGCCGGGCAATGTGCAGGCGAATATACAAACGATGAAGGACGCTTTTGATCGTGCTCGGACTGTGGAGGCCGATTGCATTGTTTTTCCGCGTTATGCTTTGACGGGACCGGTAAATAGGGGCCTTTCTGTGGATTGGTCTGAAATCCGCAAGTATGCAGGGGTGATGCCGTTCTTTTTTAGTGGCGATGTTCTTGACGATACGCCGGTTCACGGTATTGCCCATGTGACGCATGGCCGCGATTTTTACACGGTCGGTCGTCGCGAAGAGGAAAATAAGGAATTTTCGCACTTGGCAAAAGACAGTGCCATGCCGATTGTTTGCGTGAATGGTGTCGGGACTGACAATACCGGTAAGAATATTTATGCGCTTGCGGGCGGAAGCCGCGTGTTTGACTGCGATGGCAAAATCATTTTTGAAATGCCTTTGTTTAGCGAGGCGGATGCTGTCGTCGAGTTTGTCGATGGCAATGTGCAAGTGGAAGGTAAGTCTGCAACGCCGTACCCAAGTGAGATTGCAGAAATCCATGATGCGCTTGTGTACATGATTCGCGAAAACTTGAAGATGTTCCATATTTCACGCATGGTGATTGGCGCAAGTGGTGGTATCGATAGTGCTGTTTCTGCGGTTCTTTATTCTGAAGCGATTGGACCGGAGAATGTGTTCCTCGTGAACATGCCGACGCGCTTCAATTCGGATACGACGAAGAATGCTGCGCGCGACTTGGCCGAGAACTTGGGTACACCTTACATGGTCGCTCCGATTTCGGATATTTTAGAGTCGGTATGCCATACGCTTGAACGTTGCTCTTTTGTGCGTAACGATACTGTGATGAAGGTGGCTGGAATCAATCACGAGAACTTGCAGGCGAGGACGCGTTCTGCATCGATTCTTTCGACGGTGGCCTCTGTTGTTGGCGCTGGCGTGACCTGCAATGGCAACAAGAGCGAGGCGATGGTTGGCTATTGCACTCTTTACGGTGACACTTGCGGTGTGATGTGCGCTCTTGGCGACTTGTGGAAAACTCAGGTTTATGCGTTGGCGCGTTACATCAATCGCGATAAAGAAATCATCCCGATGGCTTCCATTGACATCCCGGCGAGCGCTGAACTCTCCGAAGCGATGAACGTCGATGAAGGCAAGGGCGACCCGATTCTTTATCCGTACCACGATAAACTTTTTGCGATGTGGGTTGAAAAAGGCGTGAGCCTCGAATTTACCGAAAAGCTTGCCGCGCAAGGTTTGATTTGCGAAACGCTTGGCGTCGACGCACTTTACTTCAAATCTCATTTGCCTACGACCGAAGCTGCCCTTGATGACATGCGCCATTGGTATCGTAGGTTCAAGGGACTTGCGCTTGCAAAACGCGTCCAGTTCCCGCCGATTCTTTCTGTCAGCGGACATGCGTTTGGCGGCGAATATCGCGAAAGCCAGGTTTCTGCTTAGAGCTTAGAACTTAGAACTTAGAACTTAGAGCTTAGAACTTAGAACTTAGAACTTAGAACTTAGAACTTAGAACTTAGAACTTAGAACATTCTCTCTTACCTTTAAGAATATCTAAGTTCTACCAACTAAGTTCTACCAACTGCGGCTTTGCCGCCCTAAGATCTACCAACTAAATTACTACATTTGTGCTCCAAGACTCAACCGCGGGCTTGCTCGCGATTCTAAAGGATATTTATGAAAATTGCAGAAAAAACAGTCGTCCAGATGCATTACACCCTCAAATCCGATGAAGGTGCCGTGATCGATTCTTCTGAAGGTCGCGAACCGCTCCAGTACATCCAGGGCATGCACATGATCGTTCCGGGCCTCGAAAAGGCAATGGTCGGTCACGATGTGGGCGACAAGTTTGACGTTGTCGTGATTCCGGCTGAAGGTTACGGCGAATACGACGAACGCATGACTCAGGAAGTTCCGCTGAACGTGTTTCAGGGCGTTGACAAGGTCGAAGCGGGCATGGCATTCTATGCCCAGACTCCGAATGGCCCGATGCAGATCCGCATCAAGTCCGTTGGCGAAAAGACCGCTGTTATCGATGCCAACCACGAACTCGCTGGCAAGAACCTCAACTTTGCAATCGAAGTTGTTTCCGTTCGTGAAGCAACCGAAGAAGACCTCAAGCCGTTCCAGCATCACTGCTGCTGCGGTGGTCACGATGAAGACCATGAATGCAAGTGCGGCGAAGAAGGCCACGAATGCGAATGCGGTGACCATGGCAACAAGGAAAATTGCGATGGTAACGGCGGTTGCGGCTGCCCCAACCATGACAAGCACCACGGCAAGTAATGCTTTAGGCTAGTCCTGCAGGCATCTTTTAAAAAATTGAAAAAAGGCTTGAACTCTTTGTACGTTCTGGCCTTTTTTTATTTAATTTAAACTAAGGAGTGTGGAATAACTCACTAGAGGATGGCCTATGCATTTTGCTAAAATTGTATCTATGGCAGCTTTGCCTATGTTTCTCTTTGCTTGCGGTGATAGCAATTCAGGAGATTTTTCCAATAGCCCGCAAAGCGATCTCCCGAAGGAACCGACAAAAATCGATACCATAGTTCCCAATAACGATGATTGGAAACCTATAGAAAGAGATTATTCCTCGATTTGGCAAGGCGAGGGTACTGCCGAAAATCCATACTTGATTTCGAATGAAGAAGAGCTTCGGAAAGTGGCGTTCTATGTGAACGACTCTTCGATGACTTTCAAGGGCAAATTCTTTAAGCAGACGGCAGATATTGCGCTCGCAAGTGCATGGAGTCCGATTGGTATTTTTGGTAAGAACCCGAATGGCTTCGGTAATCGTCCGTTTAGTGGTTCCTATGATGGTGGCGCAAAGGCCATTTCTGGCTTGACAATCAGTGATACGGCAGCATACTCCGGTCTGTTTGGACTCGCTCGTAACGCTCACATTAGCAACGTTGTCATTAAGGGCGCCAAGATGAATGTCGGCTCTATTGCAGGTGTGCTTGCTGGTTTGGCCGATACTGTGACTGTGGAAAACTGCACGATCGAAAATGCTGAAATCAAGGGGACGGACCGTGTTGGCGGTTTGTTTGGCGAAGCAAAGTACGTAACGGTTACGAGCATTTCTGTGGCCGGTGCCGTAAGTGGTACTAACAATATTGGCGGTGTTTTGGGAATCGTGCAGAACGGAACTCTTACAAGTTTGACAAATACGGCTACTGTGACTGGTAAGTCTACTGTTGGCGGTATTGTCGGCGGCTCTTCAAGTGTTGGTGATGAAAGTAAAATTACGATGGCGTTGAACCATGGTGCTGTAACCGGTGCTGGCGACGTTGGTGGCGTGGCTGGAAAGATTTCTACAACCAAGATGGAACGTGCCGGTAACTTTGGCGCAGTGACCGCTGATGAAAGCCAGTTAGGCAATGTTGGTGGTGTTATTGCGGTTGCTTCGAATAAATCTGCTGTGAACGAAGTCTTCAATACCGCTACCATTACGGTGAAGAAGGTTCAGAATGTCGGTGGTGTTATCGGTAGCTTGAAGGCTGTTACGGCAACGAATGTGTTCAACCAGGGTGAAATTTCTGGTCAGGCTTCCAAGATTGGTGGTCTTGTAGGCATTGTTGATAATGACGCCAAGCTTGAATCGGGCTATAACTCCGGTAAGGTTCCTGATAATAACCTTTCGGGCACGGTAGCTGGCAAGGTCAATTCTTCGGCTACTTTAACGAATGTCTATTACGACAAAATAATTTCGGGAGATTGTTCTAATCCCGCAGTATGTCTCGTGATTGCAGAATCGATGAGCGCGGAATCTCCGACCGGATTTACGACCGAAGAAATGAAAACTGCAACGTTTGTTTCGACATTGAATGGCTCAGGCTCTGTTTGGGCTATTGATCCGGCTAAGTTTGGCGGCTATCCGTCCTTTAGCTGGGCCAAGTAATTTCTACATTTAAAGCATGGCTAAAAAGAAAAAATTTTGGAAGTCGCCTTCTGCCGAGGCGGCTTTTCGTGGTAAAGAAGACAATCTCCGCAAGACGCTTCGCGAGATTGTAAGTGGTCAAAGTCGCTTGTTGCATCGCCCGGACGATTTGTACGAGGCGATTGCGAATGGCCTTGATGAAATCGAAAAAATTAAAGATGTCAAAGTCCAGCTGGAACTTTTGGCTTGGACGCTTCGTGCCGATTTCTTGGCATTCAAGGCCGATGACGAAGATATGGACACGTGGAACGATTTGTTTTACGATGCGGGAACGTTCTTTGTGGAAGTCGCAAAGACTTATGACGACAAGGATTACATTGCCGACTTGATTCACGATTTGGCGGTGCGCCATGTGGGTGGGGAAGGTCGCGAAGTCGTGTTCCTCTCGATCGAAGAATTTATGCCGGTTGAACGCGCGAAATCTTTGATTGTGGAACTTCTTGGCGTGATTGACGAAACGGAACTCGAGAACCGCGAAGATGTTCTCGATGCGATTTGTGACATGGCCGATGCCATCAAGGATACCGAGAATTTTGCGAAGGCATCGCTTTACAAGGATCCGGACAAGAGCAATGCGACGCTTATCGACATAGCGAACTCTTACTTTGTCGCAGGCGATATCGCGATGGCCAAGCAATGGCTCGGTGATGTGAAGGACCCGGGTGCCGAAGACGAAGAAGCTTTCCTCGATTTGCAGGCGGCGATTGCCGACCGTGAAGGCCGTAAGACGGATTGCCTCAAGTATGCAACGCGTTTGTACGAATGCTATCCGAAGATTATGAATCTTTCGAGACTTTGCATGCTCAAGGATGACGCAAGTGTCGATAAACTTTTGATTGATCATGTGAAGTATCGCAGTAATTCTTGCGACACAAGCTACATGATGCTTTTGGCAAATCTCAAAAAGTTTGAACTTTTGGAACAGTACGTCAAACATTTCGAAAAGGAATTGCCTGCACAGGATGCCTCCGAACTGAACGCTGTTTCGGAAGAACTCGAACGCGTAGGTGAAAAGGAACTCGCCAAGCACATCCGCGAATGGACTGTCGAAGAACCTGAAGATGCTGAAGCCTTTGATGATCGTGATTAAAGACTTCGCCGCGCTCTTAAATGATTTTGCAAACAACCAATGACTATTGACTAATTACTAACACAAATTACTTATTATGATTATCCGTCCTCGTCGTTTACGCAAAAATGAAGTTATCCGCAACATGATTGCAGAAACTGCAGTGAATCCAGATTCTCTCGTTTACCCGATGTTCGTGGTAGAAGGGGAAGGCATCAAAGAAGAAATCGCATCAATGCCGAACCAGTTCCGTTTTTCAATTGATGAACTTTTGAAGGAACTTGCAAGCTGTGTGGCGGTTGGCGTAAAGTCGATTCTCCTGTTCGGTATTCCGAATCACAAAGATGAAATGGCAAGCAGTGCCTACGACAAGGAAGGCATTGTGCAGCGTGCCGTGCGTGCTATCAAGGCAAAATTCCCGAACTTGTACGTGATTACGGACGTGTGCCTTTGCGAATACATGAGTCATGGCCATTGCGGAATCATCAAGGATGGCGATGTCGATAACGATCCGTCACTTGAACTTTTGGCAAAGACCGCTCTTTCTCATGCCGAAGCGGGTGCCGACATGGTCGCTCCTTCTGACATGATGGATGGCCGTGTGGCTGCAATCCGCGAAATGCTTGATGCAAACGGCTTTACGAACACGCCGATTATGGCTTACAGTGCAAAGTTTGCAAGTGCGTTCTACGGTCCGTTCCGCGATGCCGCCGATTCCGCTCCGCATTTTGGCAATCGCAAGTCGTACCAAATGGACGTGCGCAATGGTCGCGAAGCGCTTCACGAAGTGGAACTCGATTTGGAAGAAGGTGCCGATATCGTGATGGTCAAGCCGGGCCTTGCGTTCCTCGATGTACTCCGCCAGACGGCTGAAATCAGCAATGTGCCTGTCGCTGTGTACAACGTAAGCGGTGAATATTCCATGGTGAAGGCCGCTGCAAAGATGGGCTGGATCGACGAAAATGCGATTATCCGCGAAAACATGATTGCGTTCAAGCGTGCAGGCGCAGACATTATCATCACGTACCATGCGAAGGAAGTTTTGGAAAAGGGAATTCTTTAACGCAGGAATGTTAATAAAGGAATAATTTTTATGAAAGAGTTTGCTGGATTTTTAAAGGATATTGGTATTGTCAACCCAATTCTACAGAATGTTGTAGAAATTGCAACTGTCATTGCTACAGGCGCAATTATCTTGTTGATAATTAAGTTCATTCTGAGTTTTGCGATTAAGAAAGGCGCTGATGAATCTGTAAAACCGTTACTTTATTCGCTATTCTCTTATGCGGTCTACATTTGTGGCTTGCTGATGATTTTGCACATTCTCGGCGTGAATACCGCTGGAATTGTGACGGTGATTGGTGCGGCATCTCTTGCCATTGGCCTTGCTTTGAAGGACACTTTGGGTAACATTGCGTCGGGAATTCTTTTGCTGTTCCTCCATCCGTTCCGTGCTTCGGATTATATTGAATGTGGTTCCTTGAAGGGCAAAATCGTGGGCGTGGGGCTTTTCAATACAATTCTCATTTCATTGGATGGGCTTTATGTCTCGGCTCCGAACAGCATGCTTTGGGGTTCTCCCATTATCAATTATAGCCGTAATCCCAAGCGCCGTTTGGATTTGTCGTTCGGCATTGATTATGCGGATTCAGCAGAAAAGGCGATGGCCGAAATGAAACAGCTTGTCGAAAGCGATGCTGAAGTATTGAAAGATCCTGCTCCTTCTTTCTTTGTTTCGTCGCTGGATGATAGCGCTGTGGCTGTCAACATGAGAGTTTGGGTCAAGACCGCTAAATATTGGGATATGCGTTGCAAGTACATGAAGTCGGTTAAGGAACGTTTTGATGAAGTTGGAATTTCGATCCCGTTCCCGCAACGTGTAGTGCATATTGTAAAGGAGTAGATTTGTAGAACTTAGAGCTTAGTTGGTAGATCTTAGAAAATAGTGCCTAGTGACTGATTAAGGATTTTATATGAATCACTCTTTAAGTGAAAAGTTATTCGCAGAAGCAAAAACCTTGATGCCGGGCGGCGTGAATAGCCCAGTCCGTGCATACGGCAACGTGGGTGCAACACCTCCGTTTATCGCCCGCGCAAAGGGTTGCCACATTTACGATGTCGATGGAATCGATTACATCGATTACGTGGGCAGCTGGGGCCCGATGCTTCTGGGCCATGCGCATGACGCTGTGATTAACGCGGTTGCTGAAACGGCAAAGAACGGTCTCAGTTTTGGCGCTCCGTGCGGTCTCGAATCGGAACTTGCAAAGCTTGTGATGAGTCTTGTGCCGAGCGTCGAGATGATTCGCATGGTGAACAGCGGTACCGAAGCAACGATGAGTGCGATTCGTGCAGCTCGCGGTTTTACTGGTCGCGACAAGATTGTGAAGTTCGAAGGTTGCTACCACGGCCATAGCGATAGCTTGCTCATCAAGGCGGGCTCAGGAATGCTCACGACGGGCAAGCCGAGCAGCAAGGGCGTTCCGGCGGATCTCGCGAAGTACACGCTCACGCTCCAGTACAACGATGTGGCTGGCGTTAAAGAACTCTTCGACAAGATTGGTGACGAAATCGCGGGCGTGATTGTGGAACCTGTGGCGGGAAACATGGGCGTGGTGCCTGCAAAGCCTGAATTCTTGCAGACGCTTTCCGAAGAAACGAAAAAGCATGGCGCGCTCCTCATCGTCGATGAAGTGATGACCGGTTTCCGCGTGGGCATCCATTGCGCTCAAGGCTTGTACGGCATCAAGCCGGATCTCACCACGTTCGGTAAGATTATTGGCGGCGGTATGCCGGTGGGCGCTTACGGCGGTCGTTTGGATGTAATGCAGCAGATTGCTCCGCTCGGAGGAATTTACCAGGCAGGTACGCTTTCGGGCAATCCGGTTGCGATGGCGGCTGGCCTTGCAACGATGCGTGAACTCAACGCTCACCCGGAATATTACGTTCATGCCGAAGCGATGACAAAGCGTTTGCTCGCGGGCCTTCAGGACGCAGCGAAGTCTGCGGGTGTCGCGATTTCCACGAACCAAGTGGGCTCCATGGGTTGCATCTTCTTTACCGAAGGCCCGGTCACTTGCTTTGCCGATGTGCAAAAGTCCGACTTGGAATTGTTCCGTCGTTATTTCCTCGGGATGCTCGACGAAGGCATTTACCTTGCGCCAAGCCAGTTCGAGGCGATTTTCGTGAGTGCAGCCCATACCGAAGCGGATATCGACCGCACCATTGATGCTGCAAAACGCGTATTCGACAAATTGAAGTAACGTTAAATAATCTGTTGAAAAACGAAAAAAAACTAAAAAAAGGAGCCTCGTTGCAGGCTCTTTTTTGTGCATGTAATGTAAAAATAAATTATAATTTGCATTGATATAATTAAGTTATATTATGTTCTACCATATTTATTATCATATTGGTAATATAAAAAAAGGAGATGATAAATGAAAAAAATGTTGATTTTGGCTGCTGTTGCCGCTGCTGTTCTTACCGCTTGCGGTGATGACGATTCTGCGTCTGCAACACCGTCGCTTGGCTGCACGGTCTCGTCTACAGACAACTCTGCAACGGCTACGATGTCTGTTGCTGGCTATTCGACCACGAAAACGTATACGGTGACAGAAGAGGGTTACAGAATTACTTTTGGTGGCTATGGCGCTGAAGCGAATGAACCGATCGATATGCCGTCGTCGACGCCGGTTACTAAGGACGATTTGGTCGAAATGGCTCAGAAAACTTGTGCAATGGCACAGTAATTTTTTGACAGCTTAGTTCAAGAACGCATCCGGTAGGGTGCGTTTTTGTTTTGATATTCGCATTTTCATGAAATTATGTTGTATATTGTATACATCATAAACAATGGCTTTGGCTGAACAGCCATCCTTATAGCAAGGAGAAAACTATGAAATTCTTTATGGTTCTTACTGCATTCGGAGCTGCAGCAATGCTCTCCGCTTGTTCTACAGCAGAGAAGGTGACATCTGCGGTAACGGACGCCAGCGATTGCTCGGTGTCTAGCACGGAAAACTCTGCAACCGCCAAGACAAAGGGTGGTTCCGTCACCTTTACGCAAACTGAAAAGGGATATAAGATGACTTATGGCGGTGCCCTGAGCTCTCTTGGATCAAAGGAATATGACGTCAAGGTTGGTAAAGATCAGTTGCTTGACATGGCAAATAAATATTGTGCTGATCAGAAATAAATAACGCAAAAATTGAAAAAAGTCCGGCTTCTTTTGAAGTCGGACTTTTCGTTATTTTTCTTCAGCAGTTCCTTCGTTTGTGTTCTTCGCATCCGCATTTTCGGTTGCTGAACTTGCCTGTGATTCTGCGGCATCCTTGTCGCGGATGGTGGCTCGGCGGATTTTTCCACTGATGGTCTTTGGCAGTTCCGTCACAAAGTCAATGATTCGTGGGCTCTTGTAAGAGGCCGCGATTTTCTTTGTGAAAAGCTGGAGCTCTTTGGCGAGTTCCTTTGATGCTTCGTAGCCCTTTTGCAGAACGACCGTTGCCTTGACAGCTTGTCCGCGATCCTTATCCTCGACGCCCGTGACCGCCACTTCCAAGACAGCGGGGTGCTTGTGTAGCACTTCTTCCACTTCGAATGGGCTGATGCGGTAACCGGAACTCTTGATAAGGTCATCGGTACGTCCGACAAACCAGAAATATCCGTCCTTGTCACGAGTGGCCGTGTCACCAGTATGGTAGACACCACCCTCGAAAACCTTTTCGGTACGTTCGTCATCGCGATAGTAACCACCGAACATGCCGAACGGCTTGCCGTGATCAATTTTGATAATCAGTTCGCCGACCTCATCGACTTTGCAAGGATTGCCTTCGGCATTCACAATTTCCATGCTGTAGCCGGGGGAGGGCTTGCCCATGGAACCCGGACGGGGGTCGCTGAAGCCAAAGTTACCTGTAGTGAGAGTCAATTCAGTCTGGCCGTAGCCTTCTTGCATACGGATTCCCGTCTGCTCGAAGAACTTGTTGTAAATGTCAAGATTGAGCGCTTCTCCAGCCGTAGTGCAGTACTTGAGGCTAGAAAGGTCGTACTTTCCGATTCCGTGATGCAGAATATAGCGGTAGACCGTGGGCGGTGCGCAGAATGTCGTCACCTTGTATTCTGACATTTTTTCCAGGAGCTTGCCCGGAATGAACACCGTCATATCGTAAGTGAACACGGCGCTACCGGCAATCCACTGCCCGTAAATTTTGCCCCAGAGCGCCTTAGCCCAACCTGTTTCAGCAACAGTCAGGTGGCGGCCTCCGTCAATCACGTGTTGCCAGTATTTGGCCGTCACGATATGGCCAAGCGGGTACGTATAAGTATGCGCAACCATCTTCGGGTTTGAACTTGTGCCGCTCGTGAAATACACAATCATGATATCATCGTTGTGCGTCGCGGCTTCCCCAGTCGGGCGTTCGAATGTTGCCGGGAAAAGTTCGTAATCGTCGTAGAAGCTAATCCAGTTTTGGCGGGCGGTCTGACCGACAGTCACGAGCTTTTCGACCGATTGGCATTTTGCCTTAGCCTTGTCCACTTCTTTTTGCAACGATGGTTCGTCGTAGGCAACGACCATCTTGATTTCGGCGGCATTGAATCTGTATTCCAAGTCTTCTGCCGCGAGCATGTTCGTTGCAGGGATTGCAATAGCACCAATGCGGTGGAGCGCCAACAAGAAAAACCAGAATTCATAACGGCGGCGCAAAATGAGCATCACGCGGTCGCCCTTTTGGATTCCCTGTTCTACAAGAAAGTTTGCCGTGCGCTGGGAGGCAAGCGATAAGTCCTTAAATGTGAAAATATGGCTCTCGTCATTATCGTCACACCACACGAGGGCTTCGCGCTTAGGCTCAGTCTTGGCGTATTCATCGACAACATCGTAGGCGAAGTTAAAGTCGTTCGGAATTGTAATCTTAAAATTCTTGTACAGGTCTTCGTAAGACTTGTAATCTATCTTGGATATGAATTTATTTAAAAGCATTTGCCAAGTCCTAGAGTACTACAAATCTTTGTACATGATTTTTTCACGCATGGTCGAAATGTAACGCACCATGTTCAAGATGCGTTTTTCGCCAATCGTCCTAAAGTCTTTATCATGGAACACCAAGCGGTGGACGCCACCCGGCAAGAGCATTCTGAGGCATGCGTAAGTCTGGGCGATGCCAAGGAGCGGGGTAGGCAAAATAGAGAAACTGAGCGTACTGGAACTAGTCTTTTTGACGTTACCTTTCACCTTCTGGTAGATTCCGTGGAAATCTTCGTAATAATCGAAAATCGAAAGAGCCTGTTCCTTGAGGTACTTGTTCCCGAACCAAATCGGCGGGATAAAGCCAGAGGGCTTGCCTGTACCGTGAGCCTTCCACAAGGCTAAACTGCGCTTGAGGAGAGCCTGCGTGAATCGTTCGTCGATGCCTGCAAATTCAGCTTCGTTGTTCGAAACCAAAAGGGCCAGTTTGCCCGAAATGCTACGCTTCAACGACAAATCGGCACGGTGACGAGCGCCATGGAGCATGATCTCGTAGCCTTCTTGCACGAACTTTTCGAGTTCTTCACGGAACTGCTCGGCCTCGGATTCCGGAGCCGCACCAAACGCTGGAATCACCGCGATACTGATGGGCGCGCCCGCGGCTTCTGCAAGTTTACGGATCTGAACGCTTGCTTTCTTGAAATTGTTTACGCTAAAGCTGTGATAGCACAGAATGTACTTTTTCTTTTTCTGAAAAGTCGCTTCGGCGGCCTGGATGTCTGCAATGTCTTTATTCTGTTCCATAAACTACTCGTTTTCCTTGATGTTCGAAACTGATTCCTCTTCAAGCTTCTGCGAGACGAAAATGTGATAGATGAAAAGCAGTATCGCACTGCAAACCGAAAACTTTATGCATGACTTGATAAACCATTCAAACATACGGGCTCCTTTGCGGTAAAGCCCCGCTTCGGCTCAATTACCGATTTGCGGGGTATGCTCATTGGAAAGATATAAATTTTTGCCTGTAAATGATTGCCGTTGTCGCTTTTTCTATGAATACGGAGGGGGAGGAATCCCCCTAATTGCAGCCCCGGTGTCCTGTCACCTTGGAGTACCGCGATTGGGGCCACCGGGTCTTC